>Ga0302326_10013784_pt1 | contig 17127 bp, 14 predicted proteins | sample Palsa_T0_3_FD_202264 | JGI IMG/M metagenome (GOLD analysis project Ga0302326, IMG submission 202264) | Peat permafrost microbial communities from Stordalen Mire near Abisko, Sweden - Palsa_T0_3 | ecosystem: Environmental > Terrestrial > Soil > Palsa > Peat permafrost | place: Sweden: Abisko...
AGCGCGCCGACGTCGCCGAGCAACGCGGCAAGCCCGCTCCGGGCGAGGCTCGACCATGACGACAACTACAAACGACAACTACTCCACGACGACAATTACCAGCGACAACTACTCGAAGGACGACACGACGAACCCGGGCCGCCGCGCAACGCGACGCGCCCTCCACCTTGGTGGCCGCCTGCAGAAATAGTCGACGTCCACCTGCAGAAATAGTTGACGTCGATCATGCGGACGCTCGGCGAGGATTGCTTCGCACAGGTCGCGAGTCGCCGCGCCCACCTTGCCCGCCCACGACACGATGCGCGAGGGCGTCCACTCGGCGTGCGCGCGGTGAGCGCTCGGCATGTGCTCCGTCAGCGTCGTGAAGGCCCCCTTCACGTGCGCAGCGCTCGGTCGTCTGCGTCTAGGGCGGCGTGCTACTCGGTGCCCTGCAAGTGCGCGGGGCTCGACGTCACGGCCCTCCCACCACGCGCGTAGCGCAGTGCCGGGGGATGCAGAAAGACGTCAGCCGATGCGTAACGGTCCAGCCCGCCCCGTCTAGCCGGCCCCAGGCCGTGCGGTTCACGACGATCGGCACAATCGCCGCAAAGAGAAGGGCCCGGAGATGAGACTCCGAGCACGCGGTCGACGCGGGTGGGGCCAAGCGACGGCAAACGCGAAGCTCCTGACGGCACTCGACCAAGCGTGCAGCACGTCAGATTAGATTAGAATGCAAAATAAATGAAGCGCGACGTCAGGTTCAAGTGGAGCACCACGAAGACAAAGGCGACAGCCAGCGTCGCCGTTTGCAACCATGCGGGCTCGCTTTGCGAGCGAAACGCGTTCGGCAGCCGATACGACAACGCGAGCGCACCGATGCATCCCAGCGAAAACATCAGCGTCGATGGTTCGAGCCCCGCGCAAAGGACCTTCGCGCTCAGCGTGACCTTGTGCTCCAGGATCGTCACGATGGCCCTCCACGCCTCGGCAAAGCTCCGCGCCCGGAAGAAGATGAGGGCGAACGTGACGAACGCGAACGTCGAAACCAGGCCGATCCACTCGTCTGCCTTCTTGCCGACGAGCGAGGCGAACCGCTTGCGCCATCGTCGCGTGAGCGCCTCGCACACGAGCGCCACCCCGTGAAGGCCCCCCCACACCGCGAACGTCCACGCGGCTCCGTGCCAAACGCCGCTCAGGACGAACGTCGTCATGATGGCGACGACGAGCCCGGCTTTCCCCCAATCGCGCAAGCTCGTGTGCAGCGGCAAAAAGACGTAGTCGTTGAACCATGTCGACAACGACCGATGCCAGCGTCGCCAAAACTCGGACAACGAGCTCGCCAGGAACGGCCGCTCGAAGTTCTCCATGAGCCGAAAGCCCATCGTCTGCGCCGTCCCGACCGCAATGTCACTGTATCCGGAAAAGTCGCCGTACATCTGGATGGAAAAGGCCACCGCCGCCAACGCCACAGGCAGGGCCGATTGCTTGGGAAGGTTGGCGTAAACCGCGTCCACGTACCGCGCCAGCGAGTCGGCGACGATGACTTTCTTGAACAGCCCGTACACGATTCGCCGGATACCCAAGAGCACCTGGCGCGCGTCGACCACGTGCTCCTCGCGGAACTGGTGGAGCAAATTTTGGGGTCGCTCGATGGGCCCTGCAACGAGCTGCGGGTAAAACATCACGTAGAGCGCGTAGATCCCGAAGTGCCGCTCCGCTTTTTGTTCGCCCCGGTAGACCTCGATGACATAGGCCAGACTCTGAAACGTGTGGAAACTGAGGCCGAGCGGCAACGCGAGCCTCAGCGCCCCGATTGAATAGTTCCACCCGATGGCACGGGCCAAGGCCGCGACGTTGTCGTTCACGAAATTGAAGTACTTGAACACGAACAGAATGAGGACCGTCGAGGCGACGCTGATGCCAAAATAAACGCGCCGCGCGTGCCCTTGCGATGCCTCGATCTTCAACGCCGCGACGAAGTCGACCGTGATCGTGAGTCCGAGAATGCAGATGTAGACAGGAACGGCGCTCATGTAAAAGTAGCAGCTCGCGCCCAGCAGCCACGCCCACCGAAAGCGGTGCGGCAGCGCACAGTAGACCAGCGTCGTCACCGGGAAGAAAAGGAGAAGGAACGCGAGAGAATTGAAGAGCATCTCAGCTGCCGCGCGCGATCGCGTCGCACATCTCTCCGACGTTCTTGAAGCGCTGGACGGTTCTCGAATCGAACCGTATTTTGAAGTGCTTTTCGACGGCTGCGACGAGCTCCACGTGCGTCAGCGAGTCCCACTGCTCGACGTCTTTCGCGGTCGTCTCCGGGCGCAGGACGAGGTTCGGAACGTCGAGCGTGTCGCGAAATAGCAGCGTGACTTCCCAGAGAATTTCGTCCTTAGTCATTGTCGTCCTTGTTGCGGATGTGGACCCGTGCCGGCACAAACGAACCGAGCGGGAGCACCCAGCGCTCCCCCGCGGGTGCGAATCCAAGATGGCGATAGTGGTCTTTGACCAAGGCATTCTTGGGCGTCGCCACGTATTCGCCGACGAGCTCGGAGCAGCCGTGTGCGCGCGCAAAATCGACGACGGCGTTGAGGACGAACTGTTCCATGCCTCGCTTCAGTACGCGGCAACTCATGAGCCACGTGTCGATGAACGCCGCACCGAGGGGCTCCCACTTCAGGATCACCACGCAGATGAGCCCGTGCGCGCCAAACCTGTCGTCAAGGGTGAAGGCGAGGCCTGTCTGCCGCGGGTCGCGCGCGATCTCCTCGATGTCGCGATCCGTATAGCGGACCGTGCGCAGGTTGAATTGGTTCGACCGCTGCGACAATTGGGCGACACGCGGCGTGTTGAAGGCGGTAAAGCCGCTGACCTCGGACACCATGTCGAGACTCGCGAGGTATTCGCCTTCGTTCGCGAAAGTCTTCTGGAATGCCACACGACCGGCGTCCTCACGATATTGCTGCGTCCGAAGCGCGTCCTCCTCCGAAAACGTGGCCGTTTCGAACAGGTTCAATGCGCCAAGGAAGGGGACATAATCGGCCGGATCGGACGGAAGCTCTGGGACGATGAGCTCGGGAATCCCGGAGCGCACCATTCCACGCTCGACCGGATTGTCGTCGAGAAAAACCATGGAATCGAAGCCGATATTGAGCACGCTTTGGATGTACCGAATGTTGTCGACCTTGTTCTCCCAGTTCGCCACGAACACGGCGATGTCCTCGAGCCGTAGAACCATCTCGGGGTGCGTCTCGAACGGCTCCTTCGCCATGGACTCGGTGTTCTTGCTGCATACGGCCAGGACAACGCCGCGCTCCTTGAGTTGCTTTGCCCACGTCTGCAGATCCGTGAACGCCCGCCCGACCCCCAGCGTGCCGATCTGGATGCCCTCGACGCCGTCGTCTCCGATGACCCCACCCCACACCGTGTTGTCCAAATCCAAGATGAGCGCCTTGCGAACGCGCCCGCAGAGCGTAGCGACGATGTCGATCACGCTCTTCGCGATGGGCACCCAGGCCTCGAGCTCGAACACTACCCCCGTGGTCACGTAGGTCGTGGGCGAGAACATGCGCGCGCGACCCATCTCGTTCTGGATGGCCGAGATGTCGCAGATGGACATGCTCTTCGCCTCAGCGGCGAGCCTCATCAACTCGACGTTGATCAGGCGGAGCTGGTACGTGAAGGAAAACTCGGTCTTGTTCGCGAAGTTCCCGAAGACGTCGGAGGCCGGCCCGGCGAAATTGCACCAGATGACGTGGCACTTGCGGGACGCCAGCTGCTCGACGAGCCCACGCACCCGCTCGATGTAGTTTCGCGCGAAACCCGCCCGTCGTGACGGCTCTTGTCGTGCGAACGTCGCGTACAGCTTCGGAACGGCTTCGAACACGACGACGTACTGCGAGGAACGCTCGTGGAGCTCGGAGGACGGGTCCAGGATCTGGCGATCGACTTGGTCGAAGTCGGCCTCGAAGACGTCGAGATCGAGCGACGCTTCGTAAGCGTATCCGCGAAGCGCAGAAGCGAAAAATTGGGTGGGTGAGTCGCCGAGGAGCGCCAATCGCACGAGCGGAAAGGCCGCGTAGTCGCGCTTCGCGTTCTTTCTCAACTGGCCGAAGGTGATGGTCATCGCTCGATCGACTTGGAGCCAAAGGAGAGGACTGGCTACCGCTCGAGCACCTCCGGCCTCAAGAGCGACCGGAGGAGTGGCCCATACGATTTCGCGCAGCCGTCGGCGAGACGTTTCAGAACCTTGTTGGCGCAGTGTCGCCCGAAGTGCGGGCTATTGATGAAATCGTTCAGGTCGCATCCGATCGCCACGGCTTCTGTCGTGAGATTGCAGTAATCGAAGCCTCGGGCCTCCACGACGGGACGTACCGCCGATTCCATGGCGTGCAAGAAGGCGTCCTTCGAGTTGTCGCAGGTGATCGACGAGGGGAAGCGCGGGGGCGCGAACACGATGACTCGTGCGCCCGCGGCGCGCATCGCGTCCAGCGTGTCGGCCAAGATCTGGACGTAGGGACGGCTCAGACTCCGCCCCGCGGAGATACACTCGAAGACGAACCCTGGAATGGGATTGACTTTCCCATCCGGCTCCTCGAGGCGAAAAACGCGGCTTCCGTCCTGCAAATTGCGCCAGGTGTCGCTGGGGCTCGTCGCGAAGCTGATGGGGAAAGGCGTATTCTCCTCATCTCCCTGCACGGCCGGTTTACCGAGCATGCCCGAGAGGACGACGAAGCTCATCTTGGTCTGCGGGTAGCTGAGAAGGCTGTCGACGTTCTCGTACCAGGGGCCGACGCCGTCGTCCTTCGAAGCTGAAGCCTCTTCGTACGGAGGTTCCGACCGGCTGGTGGTCGCGAGCACCAGGTCGCTGACACCGAGGAGAACGAGATCCGGCACGCCGTTGGCGAGGGCGTTCTCGTTGAAGAGCTCGCGCTGGTCGCCGAAAGTCGAGCTGGAAATGTACCCATTGAAGAAGCGCGACGGCTCCCGGAACGCCGTCGAGCCAAAGTGATCGACGGGGCTCTGCCCGAGGACCAGAACCTTGGGATGGTTCAGGAAGTGGACCTCCGCGCGACGAATGGCGCGCTCGAGTGCCTCGCCGGGTATGAGCCCCATGGCCGGCCTGTACTCGCTGGGTAGAGCGTGAAGTCGCTGAAGCGCGGCCCAGATTTGGCCCTTTTCACCGTGCGCCGAAAGCCCGGTGGCGATCGGGTACAAGGCTTGATTGCCGAACAAGATGCAGGCCAGGCTCGCTACGACCGTGGTTACGAACATCGTAAGCTTCTGCTCTGGGCTCGACACGGCGATGGCGAGTTACCATTTCGTATGGCCCGGCTCAAGGCAAGAGGGCGGAGTTCGCGTCTCCCATCGCCGAGACCAAAACATTCGCGTCGTCGCAGAGCGCAAGCCTGGTAGAGAGCTTCCCATCGGCGGCGGACCGCACACGTAAGATATGGAAATTGCATGTTAAACTGCGCGCACCTTGCGCCAGTCTCATGCTCGTTGTGATCGTACAGCGAAGCAAGGCCGTTGGTAAGCGTCGACGCGGGTGGCAGGTCAGGGAGACGTAAGACTTCGAGGACCTCGGCCGCTTCGCTTGCGCGATCACCGTTTCCGCAACGTTCGCGTGCTTGCCCTCTGAATCATCGACGGCGTTTCGATGGCCGACGTGCTGAGGAACGCGGTCCCGGAGCTGGGAAGGGCTTCCGATTCGCGTGACCGCGCTGGAGTACCTCACCGCGACCAAGCGAGGCCGCCGGCGGAGCGCGGGACGTGGCGGACGTCGCGAAGCTCGAACGGGTTCGGGCCAGACGCGGGACGTGACGCCGAGGGTCGCCGCCGCGAGGCGGTGCGCTACGCTGGACGCGATGGCGATCCACCATCCCGCAGAACACTGGGGCGGGAGCGCATCGTCGAACGGACCGTGGACCGTCGCCCCGAAGGTGGCCGGCGCGGGGCAATGGGTAGGTTAGGTGGACATGGCCGCTGACGTCGATGCAGACGAAACGTTCCCGACGGTACCTCGGGAGACCCACGTCCTTTCCCTGCGGGGTGGGCGCATCGAGGTCGTAGGCGAGACCGCAAGCGTTCCGGTCGGCATGGATCGTCTGCACATCGGGCGCTCCCAGCGCTGCGCGCTGGTTCTCGATGATCCCACGGTGAGCAACGTGCATGCGGAAGTGCAGGCGACTCCAAGGGGCGTTCACGTTGTCGATCTCAATTCGCTCAACGGCACGTTCATCGGCGAAGCCTCGATTGTCGAAGTGTACTTGACGGGCTTGTGCGAGTTTTATTGCGGCGAAAAGCGACTTCGTTTTGTTCCAGAGCCGGCGCACGACATTCAGATCAAGGCGCCCGAGCGCTTCGGGGGACTCATCGGGAAGACGCCCGAAATGGTCGAGCTCTTTGCCAAGCTCCAGCGCTACGCGTCGACCTCGATGTCGATGGTCATCCAGGGCGAGACCGGAACCGGCAAGGAGCTCGTCGCGCAGGCGATTCACGCCGCAAGCCCCCGGCGCGACAAGCGCTTCGTCCCCGTCAACTGTGCTGCGATGGCCGATACCCTGCTGGAGAGCGAGCTGTTCGGGCACGTACGAGGCGCGTTCACGGGAGCGGACCGTGCCAACGACGGCGTCTTCGTCGAGGCCGATGGCGGGACGCTGCTGTTCGACGAAGTCGGCGAGATGAGGGCGGCGATGCAGGCGAAGCTGCTGCGCGTGCTCGAAAACCAAGAGGTTCGGCCGGTGGGAACGGGCCGCTGCCGCAAGGTGAACGTACGCACCCTCTTCGCGACGCACGTGGATCTTCGCCACGCGGTTAACCGAGGCACCTTTCGAGAGGACCTCTATTTTCGCATGGCGCAGGTGACCGTCGAGATCCCCCCGCTGCGCAAGCGAGTGGACGACCTGCCGCTCCTGATCGCGGACATCCTGCAGCAGCTCGAACGCCCGCATATGAAGGTGGACGAGGCGAGCCTGTCGGTGCTTCGGGCGTACAGCTGGCCAGGCAACGTTCGCCAGCTCCGAACGATCGTTCAAGCCGCGCTGGTGGAATCCGACGGCGAGCACCTGGTACTCGACGGGGCGCTGGACGGGATGGCTACCCATGCCGAGTCAGAGCGCAGGTCGGGCATGTACGACGAAGCCAAGAGAGACTTTGATCGTCGCTTCTATACGGCGCTCCACGTCCGCTTCCGCGGGAACCTCTCGCAGATCGCGAAGGCCGCAGGCAAGCAGCGCGTGACGGTGAGGGCGGCCCTGCGCGCGCTCGGCCTGCACGACGATTCTGGGCCCACGAACAAGGGGACGTGAGCGGGGTCACTTGCCGCCGCGTCAGGGCTTGCCATCGCGCTCCGAGCGACTGCCTTCGAGGCCAGGCAAGTCATGAACGAAGCGGTGACCGCGGCGGAAATGGTCGGCGATCGCCGCGGCGAGCTTCTTGTAGAAGGCTTCCCCGGTGGCACGCTGCTGCGAGAGCGTGTTGGCGCCCTCGGGCGTGTCGGGCTGCGTGAGCGTCGGGCCGTGCACGATCATCCAGAGGCGCAAAAATCGCCCGAAGGCCTCGGACAGGAGCTCAAGGTCGCGGTGCTGGCGCTCGCGCAGCCGCCGGTCGTCGTCGATCGCTTGCGCGAGGCGGTCGAGGGGACCTGAGGTCGAAGGGTCCTTGGCCTGGTTTGCCAGGTAGCGCGCGACGGCGTCCTCGATGACCGCGCGCTCAGAACGCCCTGTCGCGGCGCAGTACGCGAAGAGGTGCTTTCGAAGCGCATGGCTGAAGCGCGTGTAGATGCGGACGCGCCTCACTTTGGGGACGGTGGGGCTCGGCGATGCGGCAGGGCTCATGATCGGACTGGCTCCGCGGGGGGGTTGGGGGTGGGGCAGTGGCTTGGGAGGCATCGGAGAAGCGCCGGGTCAGCGTCCGCGGTCGAGGCTCGGTGCCCGAAGGCCCACGGAGCGTCCCTGTGCATCGCGCATCACCTCGACGGTCCTGCCGGCGAGCGCGAGAGCCTCGGGTGTCGTCGGGACGAGGACGAACCGCGCGCCGTCCGAGACGGCGAGGTGGCCCGACCCCGCAGGCCCAGCCTGGACGCGTCCGGCGAACCGCTCGGGGACGGTTTCTAAGAACGTCATCCGCCTCTCGCGCGCGAACGCCTCGCCGGCCGCTCGACGCGCGAGCTCCTGGCGATCGGCAACCGGCTCAGCGAGCAGAGGTCGTCCGGAGCCATCGCGAACGACGTCGACGAGCTGTCCTATCCGGGAGCGCATCTCGCGCGCGTCCGGGACCAGGACAAAGCGCTCTCCGTCGGTGACCACCCGGTAGGGGGAGCCTTCGGGCCCCGACTGCACCCGACCCCGGAAGCGAGCCGGGGCGCTCTCGAGGAACTCCTGGCCGCTCTGCCGGGCCATCTCCCTTCCTACCGTCCGCCCTTCGAGATCTCGGATCTTGGCGTCGCGGTCGGGATCGTCCGGGGCGATGCCAAGCTCCCGAAGCGTTTGCTGACGGCGCTCCAAGGCAGCGAGGACCTCGGCACCGAACCCCTTGGTCGCCAGACGCCCCGCATCGAGAGTGTCGAGCCAGACGGGCCCCCGGCGGCCGACCCGCGCGTCGAGCGCGAGCGGAAGCGCTTCAAGGGAAACCCGGTAGCGAGCGGGCGCCTCGCGGTGTCGCTTCTCGAGCTGCTCGAGCAGGTCGGAAGGAACGATCCATTGGCGCGGCGCCGGTGAGGTCACCAGGCCAAGGCGCTCGAGCTCGCGCAGGCGGCGAGCCGCAAATCGAGCAGCATCCCGCCGGTCGGCGTCGCCCGCGAGCTCGTAGACGCCGCGGTGGGCGGCGGCGACCTCGACGAGGTGCCGATCGACCGCCTGCACGGCCGGCTCGCGCTTGGTCCCGAGCGAGACCAAATCTCCGACCCGCAGGGCGTCGACCGCGCGCGCGGCGACGGTCACGTGGTAGGCGTCGCCCGTCGGCGTCTCGATGACGGCGTAGAACGTGCGTCCGTTGAGCTCGTCCCCCAGGCCCTTGCGGACGATGCGCCCAACGAGGGTCCGCTGCTCGACGCCGCCCTGGCCATCCGCGAGCCCCTGGCCGGGCCGGACGACGTGGAAGCGCGCCGCATCGCCACCATGCAGGGCCCGGTGCATTTGCTTGAGGATGTCGCCTCGCTCCCCGAGCTCGCGCAGGCGCCGTTGCCAGTCTTCGGCCAGCACCCAGCCGCTCGGCGCGACCTTCTCAGCGAGGCCAAGGCTCTCGAGCTGCTTGAGCCGGTGGACCAAGAGCGCCGGCTCCGGGCCATAGCGTCGCTCTACCAGCGACTCGGCATCGACGCGGCGTGCGGGCGCCGCGTGCTCGATCTCCCGGTCGAGCGAGGTGAAACGCTCCTGGGTGACCTCCCGCTCACGCGTCCGCCGAATCTCGTTCTCGAGCCGAGGCCCCAAGCGCTCGGTCGCCAGCTCCTGGGCGCTCCACCGAAGGCCCCGGGCGATGTAGGCGCGGTCCATGCGCAATTGCCGGCCCTCGCGGCAAACGCCGCGGACGACCAGGTGCGCGTGGGGGTGGTCGGTGTCGTGGTGGTTGACCGCCGCCCACTCGATGGACCGCCCGAGGTCGGACTCGACGCGTTTCATCAAGTCTCGGACGTAGTCGGTGAGGTCGAGGTCGCGAGCATCCTCCGGGGACACGATGAACCGGAACTGGTGCCGCTCGCCAAAGCGAGGCTGCTCGAAGGTCTCGCGGGCCGCGGGGCCCTCGGGGCCGTAGAGCACGCCCGGCGAGCCATCGTTCTCGACGCCGTCGCGCTCGATGTACCGCAGGTGCCGGGCAGCCGCCTGGGCGCCGTGCCCTCCGAGCTTCTGCACGTGCGCTTTGACCACGACACGGCGGGCGCTCTGCCGAGGACCGAAGCCGCCGGCCGGTGGGAGCCTTGCCGCCCCCTTGCTGCCGAGGCGACCGTGACCTCGGCGCACGAGCGCCGCCACGCGAAGGGGGCTCGAGGCGACCCGTTCGCTGCCGCGATCGGTGCGGCCGATCCGGGGTCGGAAGTCGTCGAGCTTGTCGTCAGAATTACCGCGGTTGCCCATCGGAACCCATCCCACGGCACCCCCGAGGTGCAGCTCAGCCAGTCCATGCCGAGACCTCAAAGGGGCCGATAATCTCTTCTTATTTCCAATCGATAATTCAAATAAGGGGCCTCCCCTTTATCTTGCCCTCCGTCTTCGACTCCGGGTTTCATCGCTTTCCACACGCTTCGGTATGCATCTGGTGCACGACGCCGTGCACCTCCTGGGGATGAACCGGGAGCACCACAACGCGGCGACGACGACGAGACCGAAGGCGCACTGCCATTGCGAAGTCGCTGCGACGTCTCCGAGCCGCGGTGGTCTTCCGAAGGCGACCGGAGGTGATCCGGAGGACGTCGAAGAGGACGACCGAATGCAGACCGTCGTGGTTCTGCTGACGGCCCTCGCATGCGACGTCGTCGGCTTGGTTCTGAGCTTCGATCGCTCCCGAGGGCCCAGGTGGCCGACGCAGTGTAGGTCGCGAAGGAGTCCCGAAGGGCAACCAAGAATGCACCGGGGATGTGAGGACATCGAGCCCGATCGCGCACTCCTACTGCGAAGTCGCTGCGACGCTTGCGAGCCGCGGTGGTCTTTCGAAGGCGGCCGGAGGTGATCCGGAGGACGTCGAAGAGGACGACCGAATGCAGACCGTCGTGGTTCTGCTGACGGCCCTCGGATGCGACGTCATCAGCTGGGTTCTGAGCTTTGATCGCTTTCGAGAGCGTCGGTTTGGTTCGCCTTTGCCGTGCCGTCCGAGACAAGCATGGATGCGCAATTCAAATGTCATCTGTGTCCGGTATCGCCCCGACGGTGGGTCGACGTGATTCCGGTTCACGCCGAGTCCCGGACGCCGTCGCGTGGTTCGCTGCGACGGCCGATGCGGCGGCGCCCCCGGGTTGTGGCGGTCTCCTTACCAGCGGCGTCCCGGCGCTCGGCGACGGCAAGGGCGTGATCGGCGCCGGCTGAAGAGTGTCTGCTCGAGCGTCTCGCAAACGCTTAGGTGGGGTTCGCGGCGCTACGTTTGCGGCTTCTTCGCGAACGCGCCGCAGATACGTTCGCAGGGCCGCCACCGAGACCGGCACACCCCGTTCCGAGAGCATCGCGGCGACGGCCGTCCAGCTGTACCCCTTCGAGCGAAGCGCGAAGATCTGGGGTGACAGCGTGCGAATGGTCTGCTGCTTGCTCAACTCGGTCGCTTGGTGCGGCGGAACCTTGTCGAGCGATTGCTGCAACTGCAGAACCGTCTCGGCCGCAAACTTGTTCTTGTGGTCCATCGCTTCTCCTGTTCTCTCCACGAACACTCCCGCTAACCGGAGCGCCTTCCGCCGGGGACGCCCCGGCAGACGCGTGTCGAATCCACGCCGCTCGTGGACTATCGCAAGACGCGTACCGGCTCGGAGCACGCCGCGTCGCTACGGCCTGGCGTCGCGTCCAGAACGACGGAGGATGCACGCGCGGGAGTCGGCGTCCGAAGCCCGCGGCCACGATCCGGTGCCGCGGCCGCTGCTCCTGAACACCCGCCAGCACGGAGACGCAGCCGCCGCGGCGAACCGCGCGCCCTCCGCTTGCCGCCGCGGGCAAGGCATCGACCACGCGACGCGACGTCGCCCACCCACCGCCTTCGCGTATGTCGCGAAGCGCTCCGCCGAGAGACGCGCGGACGCGAGCGCAAGCGACGCCGCTCTACGGACGAGGGTCGCGTTGCGACAACCGTCACGCGAGCAGGGCGAGCGAATGGCTCGGGTGCAGGCCGGTGGTCAATGTTTGCTGCCCACCCGTGGTCAGTAATTAATGACCACCGGGAGCGCCCCCGGGTCGCTCCGGAGATCGTTTCCACGGCCACTCACGCAAGCCGCGTGCGGCGCGATGGTCCCCGGCCCCACGGCACCGGGCTTGCGAATGTGCTTCGCATGGACGAACGAAACGTTCGCGGGCAGCAGCAAGATGGCGGGGCGGCATGCAAACCGGAGGCGAATCACGCGTCGGCGAGCCCACGGGAGGAAGGCAATCGTTTCGGTGCGCAGAATCGTCTTCGGGGCACTCCCGAGGGGTGGCCGACGCTTCTGACGGCGGGCGAGGTCGCGGTCGTCCTGCGAACGTCGCGCAAGGCGGTCTACGCGATGGCCGAGCGCGCGCAGCTGCCAGGCGTGAGACGCATCGGGCGTCGCTTGCTCGTTCGCCGCGACGACCTACTCTCGTGGCTCGACGAAAGACGAGCGGCATCGCCGGGAGGTACACGGCGATGACGATCAAAGTGAGAGAGTGGAAAAAGGGCAAGCAAGTGGGCTTCGAGGTGGACATCCGATTCACATACCCGGACGGCACGCCGCTACGGCAGCGTGTCAAGGCGCCGGTCGAATCCAAGTCCGCGGCGAAGCGCTGGGGCGAGGCACGCGAGGCGGAGCTCCTGAAGGCCCCGTCGCCGAAAGCGCGTGCCGAACAGGAACGACAACACAAGGAGGTGCCCACGTTGCGCGAGTTCGGCCCGCGCTACATCGACAACCACGCGCGAGCCGATCGCCTGAAGGCGAGCACGGTCGACTGGATCGAGAAGACATATAGGACCCACCTGTACCCGAAGCTCGGGGACAAGCGGCTCGACGCCATCGACGACGAAGACGTGCAGCTCCTGAAAGCGCAGCTCGCGCACCGCAACCGCAAGACCGTCAACAACGTCCTCGGCGTTCTCGGGCACACGCTCAAGACGGCGGTGCGCTGGAAGGTCCTCGATCGCGTCCCGTGCTCGGTCACGATGCTCAAGACGAGTGCGGCCCTGCCCAAGTTCTACGACTTCGACGAGTACAGCCGACTCGTCGATGCCGCGCGCGCGCTCGATGCACGCACGCACCTCGTGGTCCTCTTGGGCGGCGACGCGGGCCTGCGTCGGGGCGAGATGATGGCGCTTCGATGGGTCGACGTCGACTTCAGGCGACGTCACCTCCAGGTGCAGGAGGCGGTCTGGGAGCGCAAGCGACGCGACGGGCAGGGACACGACCGCATCACCGACACGCCCAAGGGCGGTCGGTCGCGCATCGTGCCGCTGACCGAGGCGCTCCTGCAGGCGCTGCAGGCACACCGCCACCTGCGCGGCGAGCAGGTGCTCTTCGGGGACGATGGTCGTCCCGCGATGAGCTTCTTCTTGCGCCGGCTGATCGGGTCGGCGCAGAAGCGTGCGGGCCTCCGAGCGACCGGGGGCCTTCACATCCTTCGCCACACGTTCTGCTCGCATCTGGCGATGCGCAGTGCGCCGGCGAAGGCCATCCAGGAGCTGGCCGGTCACGCCAACCTGACGACGACGATGCGCTACATGCACCTGTCGCCGGCGGCGAGGCAGGACGCCATCCAGCTGCTCAACACGCGCGGGGAGGCGCGCATTTTTGGAGAGATTGTGGAGACGACGACGGTCGGATCTGCAACGGCTCGGACTCGTTCGTAAAAGTCTGTAGGCGCGATAGGTTTCGAACCTACGACCCCTACCGTGTCAAGGTAGTGCTCTACCACTGAGCTACGCGCCTGAAGCGAAGCCGCACAGGTAGCCGCCGTCGGCGACGATGTCAAACACGCCCTGCGGGCGGCTCTTCTTCACTGCCCCTTCGCCTCGTTTGACCGGCGGAACCGGGCGACGCCATAGTGCGCGCGAGAATCGCGCCATGACCCAGCCCCTTCCCCAGTCGCTTCCCTCGCCGTCCGTCCTCGGCCTCGACGCCAAGGTGGTGCTCCTCGCTCTTCTCACGGCCCTGCTGACGACCGGCGGTCTCTTCTTTCAGAAGCTGAACGAGGTGCGCGCCGGGGGCGTGCTCCTCAGCGGGTGGCTCGTGCTTTCGCTCGTGTGCTTCTTGCCGACGTTCTTCGTCACGAACCTGGCGTTCCAGATCGGTGGGCGGATGTCGCTGTACGTGCCGGTGACGGCCGCGCAGTACGTGCTGGCCCTCTTGGCGGGCCGCTTCTATTTCAACGAGTCGGTGACCTGGGACAAGTGGGCGGGGTGCGCGCTCATCCTGCTCGGCGTGGGCGCGATCGCGCGCGGGTAGGCAGGGCCCCGCGGGCCGCGAAACCTATTCGAGCAGGTCGGGTTGCTCGCGGGTGATGCGCTCCCAGAGCGGCTGAAAGCTGACCCAGCCCGCGACGGACGAGCCGACTTGCATGCGAGTCATGCTGGCCATCTCGTGGGGGATGAGGTGCGGTTGGCCGGCGGCTTCGGCGAGGAGCTGGGCCTGGCAGGAGCGTTCCATCGTGATGAACCACCACACGGCTTCGTCGACGCTAGCGCCGACGGTCAGGTTGCCGTGGTTGCGAAGGATGACGGCTTTGCGGGCGCCGAGCGCCTGGCCGATGCGGTCGCCCTCTTCGGTGCTGAGCACGACGCCGGTGTAATCCTGGAACACGGCGTGGTCGTCGTAGAACGCGCACGCGTCCTGGGTGATGGGGTCGAGAGTCTTGCCGAGCGACGACCAGGCCTTGCCGTAGAGCGAGTGGGCGTGGGCGGCGGCGACGACGTCGGGCCGGGCGGCGTGGACGCGCGAGTGGATCGCGAAGGCCGCGGGGTTGACGGCGCGCTCGCCTTCGACGACGACGCCATCGTGGTTCACGAGGATCAAGTCCGATACGCGAATGAGGCTGAAGTGGACCCCGAACGGGTTGACCCAGAAGTGGTCCTTCTTGACCGGATCGCGCACGGTGATGTGACCGGCGACGCCTTCGTCGAACCCGCACTTGGAGAAGAGGCGGAACGATGCGGCGAGGCGGCGCTTGCGGTGCAACCGCTCTTCTTCCGCGTTTTTGAAGGTGGGGGGCTCGAGGAATTTCATGTCGTATTTGAGGCCGGCCATGGTCTCGATCGTAGCACCGGAGATGGGCCCACTCAGGCCCCGGAGCGCCAATATGCGCACTCATGACGCCAGCCTCGTGATCCCGGGGTCGAGGGCGTGGCTACGCAGAGCGACGTGGGTCATGGCGGCGCTCGCGTTCGCAGCGTCACTTTCGGCCTGTCCTGGCGAGGAGCCGCCGGATGGCCCGTGCTCGTCGTCGGGCGACTGCCAGGGCGGACTTCAGTGCCTCTACCCGCTCGGCCGCGGCTGCAGCGGCAAGGGGCAGTGCGACGTGCCCACGACCGATTGCGCAGGGTCGGCCGTGGGCCTGGTTCTCTGCGGCTGCGGCGAAGCGGTCGACCTCAGCTGCGTTCCCGCGTCGGCGGCGCTCCCGGTCCGCACCGCCACCGGTCAAGCGTGCTTTGCAGATGCCGGCGACGCAGGCGCCGCAGGCGGTGCGGGGGACTCGGGCGATGCGGGCGGGTGATGGCGACTTGCCGCATCGCGCGCGACCCCACCTGCGCTACAACTCCCGGCGAGAGGTGCCCCATGTCCAAGAGCGTCTATGATTTTTCCGCGAAGACGATCGACGGCAAACCGAAGAACCTGGCCGACTACAAGGGCAAGGCGCTGCTGATCGTCAACGTCGCCTCGAAGTGCGGCCTCACCCCCCAGTACACGGGGCTCGAGAAGCTGAACGAGACTTACGGCGCCAAGGGCCTCGCGGTGCTTGGCTTCCCCGCCAACGAGTTCGGTGGGCAGGAGCCGGGCACCAACGAGCAGGTCGCCGAGTTTTGCACGACCAACTACGGCGTGAAGTTCGACATGTTCTCCAAGATCAAGGTCAAGGGCCCGGGCATCGACCCGCTCTTCGAGTACCTGACGAGCGCCGAGACGAACCCCGGATTTTCGGGCGAGATCAAATGGAACTTCAACAAGTTCTTGGTCGGGCGCGACGGGCGGGTGCTCGCGCGGTTCGAGCCCAAGGTCGAACCGGGTAGCCCGGAGGTCACGACCGCGATCGAGAAGGCGCTGGCCTGATGCCGGCGCTGCACGTCCTGCAGCATGTGCCCATGGAGGGCGCGGGGCGCATCGGCGAGATCGGCCGCGAGATGGGCCTCTCGGTGGTGACGCATGCGCTCTGCGATGGCGCGCCGCTGCCGGGGTTTCCCCCCAGCGGCGACGTGCTCGTCGCCATGGGCGGCTCGATGGGCGTCGGCGACATCGGTGATCCGCGGTGGTCGTTTCTCTCGGGCGAAGTCGAGCTGCTCCAGAGGCAGCTGCGCGCCGGGGCGCCCGTCCTCGGCATTTGCCTCGGGGCGCAGCTCATGGCGCACGCATTGGGCGCGCGTGTGTACCCGCTCGAAGTGGGCGAACCATCGGTCCGTCATCGCGAGGTGGGCTGGGGCGCGGTCACGTTCGCTGGCGGTCGCGAGCGAAGCCTGGCGGGGCTCAACGATTCCGAAGTGGTGCTGCACTGGCACGGCGACACGTTCGATCTGCCGGACGACGCGGTCCTACTCGCGAGCACGCTCGCGTGCCCGAATCAGATGTTTCGCTTCGGGCAGCGCGCTTACGCCGTGCAGTTCCACGTGGAGCTCGTCGCCGGCGACGTCGCGACGTGGGTTCGTGAAGACGCGGCGTTCGTGAAGGCGGCCAACGGGCCGCACGGCGGTGAGCGCATCCTGCGCGAGGCGCCGCGGTTCATGCCCCGGTTCCGGCAGATGGGCGATCGGCTGATCCGCAACGTGCTCACCGCGCTGCTCGATCCGTCCTCGTAGCGCGCCGATGTCCAACTCGTTGCGCGGCCCGCGCGGCGTGCTCCCGGCAGGGTTCGATCCGGCGCTGCCCTTCGCGCTGCTGGAGAGCTCGCGCGCGCCCGCGGACGAGGCGGCCTCGACGCTGTTCTGGGCGCCGCAGCGCGCGATCGTCGCGGCCCACGGCGATGCCATCGGAGCGGCCTTCGACGCCCTCGACCGGTCGCGGCGCGAGGGCCTCTTTCCTTGCGGCTACGTCGCGTACGAAGCGGGGTACTTCGTCGCCGGCGGCCCGAGGTTCACGATGGACAAGGCGGGGCGCGGGGCGCTGCCGCTCGTGAGCATGCAGGTCTTCGCGCGGCGCCAGCCCCTCGATCGAGCCGCGGTCGACGCGCTCCTCGAGGCGCTCTCGGAGGGCGCGCCGTGCGCCGTGCACGACGTTGCCCTCTCGCAAGACCGCGCGGCCTACAGCGCCGACATCGACCGGATCCTCGACTACATCCGAGCGGGCGACACCTACCAGGTCAACTACACGCT
>Ga0302326_10013789_pt1 | contig 17124 bp, 15 predicted proteins | sample Palsa_T0_3_FD_202264 | JGI IMG/M metagenome (GOLD analysis project Ga0302326, IMG submission 202264) | Peat permafrost microbial communities from Stordalen Mire near Abisko, Sweden - Palsa_T0_3 | ecosystem: Environmental > Terrestrial > Soil > Palsa > Peat permafrost | place: Sweden: Abisko...
TTGGACCGCGAGGACGAGTTTCTGAGAGCCATCGCCGATCGGATTCGATCGAGTCGATAGCGCGCCGCGGCCCTGTGCTTCCGCGTTATAATGTGAAGGATATTTTGACTTATCTTTGGTCAATACAGGTCTGAGGGGGGCTGCGTGAGTTGTCCGCGACCTCCCTTTTGTGTTTGGAGAAAACATCGATGAAAGAAAAAGGCACAGTGAAGTGGTTTAATGCGGCTAAGGGATATGGTTTCATCCAGAGAGAAAGCGGAGAGGATGTATTTGTCCACTTCTCGGCTATTCAGACGGAGGGCTATCGGAGTCTGGGTGAGGGTAGCAGGGTGGAGTTCGAAGTAACGAGCGGTCCCAAGGGGCTGCAGGCGGCCAACGTCACCACGGCCTGAACGGGAATGCGTGGGCAGGGTGTCCCGATCGGGCTGCCTGCCCCGCCAAACGAATCCACTACGGAGGTTTATGAGTAAGGAAGATAACATCGAAGTCGCAGGCACCGTTTTAGAGAAATTCCCCAGCGGTCTGTTCAGCGTGCAACTGGATCACGACCGGGTCGTCCTGGCGCATCTGGCGGGAAGGCTGCGCCGCAACCGCATTCGCGTACTGGCGGGCGACAAGGTCACCCTCGAGCTATCCCCGTACGACCTGACCAAGGGCCGCATCACTTTTCGCCACAGATAGGACTCCCGAACATATCGCGCCAAGTGCGTTATAGTGCATACAGGACTGGCATTTTCATGCTAATTGTGGTCTGGTTCGGCAGTTTTTCGGAGCTGCCGCGAAGTCCCGGTCACACGTCCGCGGGAGATGCAATCCGGCTGCCGGAAAACTCGCGTAACGTGCCGCTTTTCTATGGATTAGAACACTGAGATGACAGACCCGACGATCCCGGAGGATAAGCCGCCCAAAAGGAAAACCCGTCGCCCCGATATACTGGGGGCAGAGGGTCCCGTGGAGCGCGGCAAGAATACGCAGCCAATCGGCAGGTCGCGGAAGCAGCCGGCCGATCCCGCCGACAATCTCATCGCTGTTCTGTCCCAAAAAGTGGTGGGACAGCCCGCTGCTACCCGCGTAATCGTCCCCTACATCCAGATGTATCAGGCCGGGCTGGCCCCGGAGGGCAGGCCGGTAGGCGTGTTTCTCTTGCTGGGACCGACCGGCACCGGCAAGACCAAGACCGTCGAAGCCCTGGCCGAGGTTCTGCACGGCACCGAAAAGAACGTACTGAAGATCGACTGCGGGGAGTTTCAGATGGAGCACGAGGTGGCCAAGCTGATCGGCGCGCCTCCGGGCTATCTCGGGCACCGCGAAACGCAGCCCATGCTCACCCAGCAGAAGCTCAATGCGGTCACCAGCGACAAGTGCAGCCTGTCGTTGGTGCTGTTCGACGAAATTGAAAAGGCCGCGCCTTCCATGACACGCCTTCTGCTGGGCGTGCTGGACAAGGGTATTCTCCGGTTGGGCGACAACTCCATTGTCAATTTCGAAAAGAGCCTGGTCTTTCTCACCAGCAATCTCGGCGCGCGCGAGATGATGCGCGAGATCAACCCGGATTTCGGCTTCCAGTCGGTGAAGCCTGCCCAGCGTTCCGACCTGACCGGCAAATTGCAGAGCATCGCGCTGGTGGCCGTGCGCAAGCGCTTCTCGCCGGAGTTTGTCAACCGCATCGATTGCATCATTACTTATCAGCCGCTGACGCCGGAGTCCCTCTCCACGATCCTCGACCAGCAGATCGCGGATTTGCAGAATCACGTGAATACGCGCCTGGGAGCGCGATCGTTCACCCTCGAGGTTCCTTTCGATGCCCGCCAGTTTCTGCTGCGCAAGGGGACCAGCTCCGAATACGGCGCCCGCGAGTTGAACCGCACCATTCACCGCCATCTCACGCAGCCCCTGGCAACGCTGGTCGCCACCGGTCAGGTGAGTCCCGGCGCCCGCGTGCTGGTGGATCTCGCCGAGGGCGCTGAAAATCTCTATATTCGTTCCGCCGAAGGTGACGAGGCGGCGGCCCCCGCGCACCCGACGGTGCTATTGGTGGACGACAATCGCGACCTGCTGCACTTCCTGGAACGGCTGATGGCGGACGCCGGCTGGAAATTGCTGACGGCGGAATCCGCAGCGGATGCCAGGAGGCTGGTTGCCGCCCAGAAGCCTAACGCGGCCCTGCTGGACTACATGCTCCCCGACGGCAATGGTGTCGAGCTGGGAGTTGAATTCCTGCAAATCCAGCCGCTGATGCTGGTAATCGTGATGACCGGCACCATCCTGCCGCCGGAGGAGGAGGCCCTGTGCGAGGAACATAATTTCCCCGTGCTGCGCAAACCTTTTCTGGCCTCCGATGTGATGAACCAGATCCGCAGCCGGCTGACGCCCGCGGCAGGAGTGAGCCGCGGCGGCGCGTAGGCGCGCGGGCCGGCCCACAATTTATTGACAAACCTCGCTATCTGCGGGCGAGGCACGGGTGATTTGGACGTTCCTGCGCGCATGCTCAACCGGGCACTCGTCGAAGTTGCTGCGTACATCGCCAATTTTCTCATCCGCGTATCCGTTGCCGCTGCGGCATGCGGCGTTTTCAAATTCGCGTAACAGATCGTTGACTTTCGGCATCAGGTATTTTCGATGTAGTGAAACTCGTGACAGCCCCCAAAGCTCTGATTCTGCGTCTCTAAGCGTCATTGCCATCGAGGGGCGCCCGCAGGAAGCTCTGGCGCATTACCAGGCGACGCTGGGGTGGTCGAAAGAGCGGCTCGCTGCTGCCGGATCGCAACCAAAAGTGGCAAGGATCAATCAGTATTACCTGGCGCACGGAGCAACCGTGGAGAAGTGGCCGGAATGGGCCTCGGCCAGGACGAATCTCATACTTTCGGTCGAACATACGCCGCCCGCGTTCGTCAAAGCGCTTCCGGATTTCAGTGCGAGGGACCTGGCCGGCAGGACGTGGCAGCTGCGCCGCCTGAACGGCAAAGCGACACTTGTGAACTTCTGGGCGACCTGGTGTGGACCCTGCCGGGGGGAGCACGAGAATCTCCAAAAGCTGTACGAGGCTATTCGGGAGCGCCAGGACGTGCAGGTACTGACATTTAGTGTGGACGAAAGCCCGGGCGCGGTCCAGGATTATGCCAAGGAAAAGGGCTACACATTTCCCATGATCCGCGCGCCCGAGTTGGCGGACAAGTTGTTTCCTTACGTGGGGCTGCCGACGAATTTCCTGGTCAACGCGCAGGGCATGCGAACGAGTCTGTATGCCTTCGCGGGAAACCCCGAGGGAATGCGGCGGCTGCTCGAGGATCTCGAAAAGGCGGCGAAGCCCCACTGACGTCGGTAGGGAACCGCCGAGCCTCAGAACAGATTCATCTGGCGCAGCCGCATGGGCCACATCCGCACGGGTAGCGGAGCGACTTCTATTTCTTCGGTGAGCCACATCTGCCCGTGCCTGCGCGCCCGTGTCCGCCGCGTCATGGCAACGCGCTGGGCTGTCTCGTACTTTGAATGGCAGCTTGGGCACAGCACCGTGAGCGATGTGCGATCCGCCGGATCGTGCGACAGATGCACTACGTTGAGTAGCCGGTGCGGCCGGCGGCAAATCTGGCACACGTGCCCGGCCGCTTCCAGCATACTCAGCCGGAATTTGCGCCACCGCGCATCATAGTACTTTCGGTACTCGGCTCGTATGGGCATCTCGCGCCGCTAGTGTCATTGTCCTGCAACGCGAGTGTTTGTCAAGTAGGGTTCATTGAATCATGGCACAGCCAAACGGCTGTTCAGCGTCAATGCCGGTGTTGCCGGGCTGCTGAAAATGGTAGCGGCGCATCTCCACCGCAGTCCCGTTCGCGTCGCTCCGCACAATCCGTCCGTACATGCGCAGCTCGACAAGCGGCGCGGCCGGCCAGCGAATTGAGAGCTCCACGGCGGAACCCTCCGTCAGTTGACCCTGTGTCAGAAACAGAACGCCGCCGCTACTGATGTTCCCCGTCTTGCCGGTACCCGTGCCCATTACCGCACCGCCCGCTACTACCTTGTATTCCAACTCCAACGCAACAGGGTAGCGTCGTTGTATGCGGCGTTCGCCGCGAATGCAGTCATTGGCCACATGGGTCTCCCTGGAGCCTATTATCAGGCACGCGGAGCGAATATCGTAGTCATGCGGGTACTACAAGGGTACGTGTCGCGGAGCTGGCCAAGGTTGCATTTCCGCCGGATCGGCGATCGCCAGACGCAGGGCCGCCCGCAAGCTGTGCGATTCCGATAGCCGCAACATAGCGAAAAACGAACGCAGCAGGGCCGGACCTTCGTTGGGCCAGAGTTCCGCCAGGGGCCGCCGCACGCCGTCCTCGCACTCATAGAAGAAGCGATCCACCCAGCGCCGCCGCTCGATCCCAGGGTGGCAGCGCACGATATCCTTCACTGTCTCGAACCAGCGCAGCCGCAACGGCTCGCGGTACTGCGGCATGAACAACACGCGGCTCAGCCCGTCCCGCCGAATCTCCGCCGCGAATTCCGCGAAACTTCCCGCCTGCGTCAGGTTCAGGTTGGCGTTGGGCTCCAGACCGTGCCGGTCGCCGCCCGAGATCGCGGGCAATTTCGAGACGCGCGCCAGCTCCAGTGTCTCCTGGTTCTCTTCCCGCGAGCGCAGGCCGTTGAGCTCCAAAGCGTGAATCCACTTCCCATGCCGCAAAACCAGCGCCGCAACCGCAGCGCGATGATGTTCCGCTCCGATGCCCGCCTCGTCCCAAAGCGGATGGTTCAGGACTACCAGGATGTCCTCGCGTTCATGGAGCGTCTCCAGCAACTCCCCGAGCCGCGCCGGCTCCGGATGCGCGGTGTACCGATACATATCGGCGGTCATTCCGCGCGCCGTTCCGGCGGGCAGATTGTGTATTCCCAAGTGGAAAAAGGTGGGACCGAACGGGATGGTCCATTCCAGTGAGATCGGCGCGGCGCGCTCGGGAAAGCGCCGCCGCGCCGCTAATGCGCCTTCAATATCGTCGTGGTCAGTCAGCGAGACGATGGGTTCCGGGCCCAGGCTTCGAATCTGTCCGGCTTCCACCGCGTGTGCTTCCCGCGGGGCCAGCGGCGGCGTCCAAAGCACTCGATCGAGCTCCATTTTGCGGCCGGTGGCACGGCGGTGGTGCCAGCCCGCCAGGCGCAGCGCCGCGGGAATCAGGGGCAATGGCAGCTTGAAGGTATGCAGGAAGCGCAGGTTCTCCCAGGAATGGTGGGTGTGGCCGTGCAGGGAAACCGCGCTGCGAAAGCCCTCCGCCGCGCTCCGGTCCTTCCAAAGAAAATGCAACGAGGTTCTCTTCATTAAGGCTCCTCGGAATGGCTAAAACATTTCGACATAGAAATGTTCCTATACCAAGGGTAAGGCCCGGTCGGTTGCAGAACGATGAATAAACGGTGAAATCTTACCGTGTGTGGGCCGCGCTCGAGTGCTCCAGAAATGCCGCCGCGCCTTCCCGCCCCATATAGCGCTCGAGCAGCGGCAAAGGCGCGCGCCGCAGGTCCGCCATCATCAACGCATCCACGACGTTCGAAAAGTGCGGATCGACATTGAATCCGAGCACACGCCCTCCGGCCTTCATGTATTGCCTGATCAGGATGGGCACCCCTTTGCCGTCACACTCCAGATCCGCGATGGGCGCGGAGAGTTCTTCGATATCCCGCAGCCGCCACCGTGAGCCATGGCTCGTCTGGTTAGGACCGCGATACGGCCGCCGAGGCCTGACCAGGTACGCGAGGCAGGCCTCCTTCCTGGTTTCGAGAAAACTCACCAACAGGTCACGCGAAGCCGCGTTGTAATCGTTGCTGATGCTGACGGCTCCGAACAGCACCGCGCATTCCGGGTGTGCCACGACGTAGCGCGTGATGCCTTTCCATAACAACAGCAGGGGCGCGTATTGTCGCTGGTACTCCGGCCGTATGAACGAGCGCCCCAGTTCGAGCGCGGGTCCGGTGCGCTCGAATAACTCCGCGCTGAAGTGAAACAGCGTGCTCGAATACAGTCCTCGGATGCCAAAGCGCGGCAGTAAGTCGGCCGTAGCTCCGAGCCGGTAAGCGCCCGCCACTTCCCGCGCCGGCTTACTCCAGAGAAACAAATGCAGATAGTGCGGATCGAACTCGTCCAGGTCGATCGGCTTACCGGTACCCTCTCCGGCGCCGCGAAAGGTCAGCTCACGCAATCGTCCGATCTCGCGGAGCACGTTCGGAATGGCATCCGGCGCCGCCAGGTAGACCGCGAATTCATCGTTCCCGCATACCGGCGTCAGCCGGCCGATCTCCTCGATCAGTAATTCCCTGGACGTTTCCAAGACAAGCGGGGTGGCCCGTGCTATCGCCATCCGTACCGGCTCTCGATCGCAGCGGCTGGCCAGCAGATAGGTTCGGAATCGCAAATACGCGACGGCCTCCGCGTCGCTGTCAAACGCTTGCAGCGACTTCGCCGCCACCGGCCGGCCTATGCGCATTTCGACGATCTTGCCGCGTTTGTTGAGCATCTCGCGCGGCAGATTCGCCGTGCGCAGGCGTGGATGCAGCGCACCGATAAGCTGGAATCCCAGCCCGTTCGAGCCCTTGAAATATACGGGCAGCGCGGGACAGGCCGCTATCCGGATCAGCCGCGCCGCTGCAGGGCTCCATGGCGGGTCCACAATGCCGCGGTCCTTCCAGTTCAGCCGCGCCACGTCTCCAGCCGGAAACAGAACCAGCATGCCGCCTTTCGCCAGCCATTCCAGGCACTCCCGCATGGGCTTGCGGTTCTCCCGGACCGATCCGTTTCCCCCGTAAGCATTCACGAAAATGAAACCCTCGCCCAGCTCCGGAACGGAGGCCAGCAGTGCATTGGCCACGATCTTGAAATCCGGCCGGACGCGTCGCAGCACCGCCGCCAGAAGCGCTGCTTCCAGGAATCCAAACGGATGATTAGCTGTCACTACCGCCGGGCCCGCCGCTGGTATGCGCTGCACATCGTCGGCCTCTATTCGATAAGTCACATCCAGCAGCTCCAGCAGCCGCTCGAAAATGTCCGGGCCCTGGCTGGCTTGGCGCGCCGATTGCAAAATCAGTTGCAGTCTGTCTACGAGCAGAAGCTTCTGAATGGCAGGCTCGACCGGAGCCAGGAAGCGCCGCAGCGGTTCGGCAAACAGCGCCCCCAGGTCGACGGGCGCGACCGGCTGTAGGTTCGGCATGCCACCGGTTATAGCAGCCCTTAGTTACACAGGTGTGAAGAAGCGCTGAAAGACAGGTTAAGTTAGTAAGTCGGGGACAGCTTTGCCCTTGCCATCCTTAGTCACATAGAAAGGGCGTTTCTCGACGTCATAGGCAGTGTCCGGGGCTATACCCATCGCCGTGTAAATCGTGGCATGCAAATCTTCGATTGTGACCGGATTTTCCACGATGCTGCAGGGCCGCTCGTCGGCCGTCCGGCCGTATAGCTTCCCCTTCGGCGCGCCCCCGCCAAACATCAGCACGGAACATGCTTCCGTGAAGTGCCTGTGCATCCCGTAGTGCTTCGGCTCGGTCATGACGTCGGGCTGCTTGACCTGGTCCTTCACCGTCGCGCCCGGCTTGCCCTCGGTCATCATGTCGCGGCCGAATTCGCTGGCCAGCACCACCAGCGTGCGATCCAGCAGCCCGCGCTCTTCCAGGTCGAGAATCAACTGGGATACCGGCGCGTCAATGGTCTCCTTCATCCCGATGGTGCGCTTATGGCCGTTCTCGTGAGTGTCCCAGTAGCGGAAGGGGATGTACTCCGTGGTAACTTCTACGAATCGCGCGCCGGCCTCCGCCAACCGCCGCGCCAGCAGACAGCCCAACCCGAACCGGCCCGTATCATAAACGTCATAATGCGCCTTAGGCTCCAGGCTCAAATCGAACGCTTTGGCGGCCGGCGAGCTCAGCAGCCTGTGCGCGTTTTCGAGCGAACGCAGTAAACTCTCACGCTGGAAGTCACTGCCGTATTGGCCCACCGGGCCGGCCGCCACCAGTTGCTTGTATTGTTCGTAGCGATTGGCGAACCGTTCCGGCCCCACGTGCTCCGACGGCCGCACGCGCGATACCGCGTCCTTCGGGTCGGCAATCAGAAACGGGGCATGCTCGCTGCCCAAAAAGCCGCCCGTGTGAAAAGCCTTCACCGAATCGGTCTCCGCGCCGATTTCGAGATTCTGTCCGATATCGATGAACGCCGGAATGTCCGGATTGCGCGGCCCCAGTGTGCGCGAGATCATCGCGCCCATGTGCGGCGCCGCCACCGATAACGGAGGCGCGTATCCGGTGTGCCAGTGATACTGATGGCGCGAGTGCAGGATGAAACCCAGATCGCCCACGCGATGCGACCGGATCAGCGTGCCCCGGTCCATGATCTTTGCGATACGCTCCAGGCCCGCCGAGATCTTGATGTTGTCAACCGAAGTATCGATCGCCGGAAACGTGCTGAGCACCCGCTTCGACTCCATGCCGGGCGCATACTCGGTGTACTGCTTCGGATCGAAGGTCTCGGTCTGTGCCATGCCACCCGCCATCCACAGCAGGATCATACAGTCGGCGCGCGGTGCGATCTTGGTGCTCCCGGCCAACAGGCGCGGCTCGGAACCAGCCAGAGCCGCCAGCGCCGCCGCACTCGAAGCGCGCAGGAAACCCCGCCGCGATAGATCCGCATTCATGTCATTCCCCCTATCTGCCATCTATCTTCCATCCAGTGAAAACGCCAGCAACACGTTCCCCGGCATGCCGCCCAAGAACCCGTACCCCGAATTCACATACAGCACGCCTCCCGCCACCACGGGTCCCGGACCGTCGATCGACCCGCCCGTCGCCTTGACGCCATTCACGGTGGCGTATTCCATGGCGGTGTCCACATCCCAGATGATCCTTCCGTCTACAGTCGAGTAGGCCCGCAGATGCCCATCCAGCGCGCCCGAAAACACCACTCCGGGAATCACTGTCACCGCCGCCGATTGCGCCGGGCTGCATCCGACCTTATCCCCGCATCCTGGAGGCGGTGTGTACCATGCGCGCTTCCCCGTTGCCAGGTTCAACGCGAACATGCCGCCGCCCGCTTTCGGATCGGCCTTGAAGTAGACGCCGAATATGGTCTTGTGCGCACCCGGCTCCGGCCCGCGCGCCATCTCCGAGCTGAAGTCGGAAAGCGCTACATAAACGTTTTGGCTGTCCGTCGCGGAACCCCACTGCACTCCGCCGAGCGCGCCGCCTTTGCCTACGCGCGTCTGCCACAGCACCTCGCCCTGTTGATCCGGATCCACCGCACTGACCATACCCGACTTCTGCCCGGCCACCAGGGCGCGCTTGCCGTTGGGCAGATCCACCAGGCTCGGCGACGAGCCGAAATCGAAATCCGGTCCATTGGCCTCCGGGCAATTGGGCCCTGCGGGACACGCTACGGTGTAGGCGTCGCCGGCGGTCATCTGCCGCGACCACAGCATCTTCCCCGTATCCATATCGAATGCTACGAACGCGTCGCTGGTGTGGGCCGGCGGATCGGAGTAGGCGTCGCCGGTAGTCACGTATACCGCGCGCTTCTTCAGGTCCAGCGTGGGCGACGACCACACGGCGGCGCCCGATGGCCCCCACAATTGCGTGCCCTGCTTGTTCTTGCGAACCGGATGAGGCGCGTCCGGAATGGTGTAACCCTTCCAGATCTGTTTGCCCGTGGCGGCTTCGAGCGCCGTCACGCCGCCCCGGAATTTGCAACATTCATAAGTCGGGCTCGCGCCGGTGACTTCCTCGTACGAGGAATACGGAACGTACAGCCTTCCATCGTACAGCGCAGGAGCGCCCGTAATCACGGCCGCCGGATGCTCTTCCACGCGCACCTTCCATAATAGCGCGCCGGTGGCCGCATCCACCGCGTAAGCCTTCGCCTGCTGGTCGCCGAAATATGCTGCCCACCTCGTTCCCAGCGGGCCTATGCTGATCGCGCTGCGCACCGCCGCGTCGGCCTCGAACATCCAGTAAGTGCAGCCGGTCGCGACATTCAACGAATAAACCTTGCCGGTGTCGCTGCCGACGAAGATTCTTCCTCCAGCGACCGTGGGCTGCGCAAATGCGCGAACTCCCCCGGGAAAACCGAATGCCCACTTCAGTTTCAATCGCGAAACCTGTTCCGCGCTCAAGCCCGCCATGGCGGCCGGTTGCATGCGCCGGTTGGCCGCGTCCACACCCCAGCCGTTCCAATAAGCAGCGGAAAACGGCCGGTCGAAAGTCGCCGCCGAATCCGCGCATAGCCCCTGGGTAGCCGGCCCGGCCGCTTCCACAGCTCCAAACCGCTTGCCGGTGACGAACGTCGAAACCGCGCGCGCCTCCGCCGTGGTCAGCGCCTTTCCCTGTTCGGCCATCTTTCCGTTAGTCAACGCCGCCAATACGCGCTCGGGAGTCATCAGCTTCATGGCGGCCGGCTGCGGCGCCCGCGCCGCTCCTTCATCGTGACACTGCGCGCAGCGCTTCTGATAAACCGCGCCGCCGGCACTGTCATCCGCCGCGAACAGAGCGCCTGCCCACATCAGTATAAATATTGAAACTCCGGATGCAGCAACAGACTCCACAGAAGGTCCTCCAGCGCGGCAGGTTCCAGGCTGCCGCCCCCAAAATACTTTCTTACGAGGTTTCGCTCATCCGGGTTCGGCTCACGGGCGAGAAGCTGCCGGTACAAACGCGAAATGGCTTCGTCGACGCTCGAAAGCACTGGCGGCTCGGCCACCGGCGGAGGCCCGGCTAGACGCACCAGGCGCTCAGCGTCCGGCTCGGCGCCAAAAACGAAAAAGCGAACGGAGCCCTCGATGTCGCTGGGCAGCGAACGGTTGTCCAAAGCTACGCTGCCGCGCATGCGCTTATATCCGAGTCCCGCGATGGGAACCACCTTTTGGGTACCCACCGGCAACGCCGCCAGGCCGGTCAGTTTCCGCGAGCCTCCCGGCCCGCTCAATTCCACCTCCGCCCATCCCGCCAACGTACGAACCCGATCGTACGACCCGGCATCTTCCTCGAGTAGCCATAACTGCTTTAAGCCGGAGATATCGATATCGAATGCCACGGCGCCCTTGCGCAGCACGCCGCTGTCAAACAGATTCTCGGGCGCCGGCGGCAACCGGCCGAGCAGCCGCAGGGCGCCGCGCCGCAGCAAATGTTCCAGGGTCGCCCCATTGGCCAATTCGAGCGCCTGAAACGTTGTAGGCCGATTGTCGCGGGTGGTGAATACCTGGTCCCGAACCGGCCTGCCCAGCGCCAGCGCCAGCGGCGACGCTTTGAACTGCCAGTCTCGCGCGGGCAGCGCTTCCTTTCCGTTTACGAGCAGGCGCCATTCCCCGGTAACCATGGAAACCGTGTCGGCGAACTGCTCGGCCGAGAGCCTCCGCACCAGCGGCCCGCGAAACACGTACGGCTTCCCCGCCTGCTCGGGTGTGACGGCCGCCTCCAACTGATAAGCCTTGGAGGTCATCAGCAGGCGCAACAGGTAGCGCAGGTCGCTTCCATGCGCGGTGAAGTCCGATGCCAGCCAATCCAGCAGGTCGGCATTCCAGGGCTCGCCATCCATCTCGTCCACCGGCTCTACGAGGCCCCGTCCGAATAGCTTTTGCCAGTAGCGATTCACGATGGTGCGCGCCACGCGGCCATTGCGCGGATCGGTGAAAAACCGCGCCGCCGCAGCGTGTCTCTCCTCCAGCGTGGCGTTCTCCGACACCGCGCCAAGATCCGGATAAAGCAGTTGCGGTCCGGTGTACTTGCCGGTCTTCACGTCGCATCGCACTAACTCGAGCTGCGCTTCGCTCGAGAACAGCGCCGCCATGCCGTAAGACTCGCGCAGCTTATATCGATTGATAAAACTGTCATGGCACGAGGCGCACTTCAGATTGACTCCCAGAAATATCTGCGCCGTGTTCTGGGCCGCCTGCATGTATGGCGTTTGACTCGCATTAACGTCGCCGCGCCAGTTAACGCCGATCAGAAAGCCGTCCGGGTCATCCTTCGCGACCGGGTTTACCAACGCCTGAATCATCTGGTCATAAGGCAGGTTTCGCTCGAGCGAGCGCACCAGCCAATCCGTGATGGATTTGCGGTCGCCCTGATAATTCCCGCCCATATCGTTGCGCAGCAGATCGTTCCACCAGCTCACCCAATTCTCGGCGTAGAGGCGGGAACTGCCGAGCAGCGTATCGATCAGCCGGGCGCGCTTGTCCACGATCGAGTCCCGCACGAAAGCATCGAGCTGCCGCGGAGTGGGCGGCAGTCCCCACAAGTCGTAATAGACGCGCCGCGCATAAAGTGCATCCCCAACGGTTGCCGGAAACGTCATGCCGTGCTTCGCGAAATATGCCGCGACAAAAAGGTCGATGGGATGCTCTTCGCCGCCTTCGGGCGTCTCGGGCCGGCGCGGCGCGATGGGCGCGGTCCAGCCCGTGGCAGGCGCCGCCGGGGTCTCGGGCCACATTGCGCCCTCGTCGATCCATGCGCGTAGAGTTGCAATCTGCGCCGCGGTCAAAGGCTCGCCGCCCGCCGGCATGGTAGCGCCCTTCTTCCCGCTGACTTTCTGAATCAGCAGACTTTCCGCGCCGTTACCGGGCTCGATCGCGGGACCGCTGATGCCGCCGCTCAGCGCCAGTGCGCGGCTGGCCAGCGACAGGCCACCCGCGGGCTTCGCGCCGCTATGGCAGACATCGCATCGCGACGCCAGGATCGGGTGCACCTCGGTGGTAAAGTCCACGGCCTGCGCCAGCGGCGGTAATCCCACAAGAGCCGCCGCACCAATTACGTAACCAAGTTTCATGAGCGTTGCATCGGCCTGAAGTTCTGGTCCCTAATTATATCTCCCCTTGCGCAGCGCGCCCGCAGCCGTGTAACATCCGCTTCAGAGGACCCTGTCATGACGACCTATGGACTGCCAAGGATTTCTCGGGCGATCGGCATACTGCTGGCACTCTCCGCCGCCGCAAATGCCCAGTTTACGGGTGCGCCGGGCAGCCCGTACCCGGCCGGATCGAGTCCCGATTTCGTGGCCGTGGGGGACTTCAACGGGGACGGCCTTCCGGACCTCGCCGTGGCCAATCTTGAAAGCAACAATGTAACCGTCCTGCTAGGCAGCGCAGCCGGGTACTTTGCGGCGGCCCCGGGCAGTCCGTTCCCAGTGGGATCAAGTCCGGATTCCGTGGCGGTGGGGGACTTCAACGGGGATGGCAAGCTGGATCTCGCCATTGCAAATAAAGGCGATGGCACCGTAACGGTTTTGCTGGGCAATGGAAAAGGCGGCTTCACGGCCGCGGGCAGCGCGTTAACTGTGGGATCCAAGCCTTACTCCGTAGTGGCGGCAGATTTCAACGGGGATGGCAATCTGGACCTCGCCATCGCGAATTTCGGTGACAGCACCATCACTGTGCTGTTGGGCGATGGAGGAGGCGGCTTCGCCGAGGCGGCGGGTAGTCCGTTCTCCGTGGGACCTGTGGGAGCATTTCCGGCTTCCCTGGCGGTGGCGGATTTTAATGGGGATAACCAGCCCGACCTGGCTATCGCCAATTTTGGCGACGATACCGTATCGGTGTTGCTGGGCAATGGAAAAGGCGTATTCACGGCAGCCCCTGGGAGCCCGTTCGCGGTGGGATCGGAACCCGACTCCGTGGCGGTGGGGGACTTCAGCGGGGATGCCGTACCGGACCTCGCTGTGGTAAACAGCGGCGACAACACCGTAACGGTGCTGCTGGGCAACGGCGCGGGCGGGTTCACAGCGGGCCCGGGGCCTTATAAGGTGGGATCGGGTCCTGACGCTGTGGTGGTGGCGGATTTCAACGCGGATGGCAACCCAGACCTGGCCATCGCAAATTTCATCGATAGTACCGTAACGGTGCTGCTGGGCAACGGCGCGGGCGGGTTCACAGGGGCCCAGGGCAGCCCGGTGGCGGTGGGCACAAATACGGAACCTGCGTCCCTGGCGGTGGGGGATTTCGGCGGGGATGGCCATCCAGGCCTGGCCTTCGCGGATTCATCCGCCGATGCCAATAACGTGACGGTGCTGCTGAATAGCTTTAGCAGTGTAAGCACGGTGCCAGTGACGGTTTCGGCTGCCAGCGGGGCGTCGCCCGTGGCGCCTGGCTCCATCGTGAGTATCTACGGCAGCAGCCTGGCCATTACTGGAATACCGGCGACATCGCTTCCGCTGCCCACCAGTTTGGGCGGAACCAGTGTGACTATCACCGATAGCAGCGGAGCCCAAACCGCGATGCCCTTGTTCTACGCCGGGCCCACTCAGATCAACGCGGAAGTTCCGCAGACCGCCAGCACCGGCGCGGCGACCATTACCATTACCAGCATGGCCAGTGGCGCTCAGACGGGCTCCATAACGCTGGCCGAGGTAGCGCCTGGCCTGTTCTCCGCGAATCAGACGGGCAAGGGCGTGGCCGCGGCGCAGTTAGTCACTGACGCGACCGATGGCACGCAGACCACCGTCGATATCTTCCAGTGCTCCGGGGGAGCCGGAACTTGCGTTGCCGTTCCCTTCGATGTGAGTGGGAACAATACCGCCCTGGTGCTCTATGGGACAGGCATTCAGAACCGCGCCGCACTGTCCGAAGTGACGGTGACCATCGGCAGCCAGACGCTTTCGGCAGCTTATGCCGGCGCCGCGCCCAACTATGCCGGGGAAGACCAGGTGAACGTGCTGCTGCCGTCGAGCCTGGCCGGCAGTGGGACGGTCAATGTCAGTGTGACAGTGTCAGGCATAGTATCCAACGTGGTAACTGTGGCTATCCAGTAAGAGCGCAAGTCACTGGTAACTACGCGATACCTTCCACCGTTCGCTTTCTCCGGAACAGCAGTCTGGCGGTCAGCACGCACCCTAGCCCCCATTTCAATACCTCAATGCTGGAATAGGTAGCGTGCATCATCCAGAAGTGGGACCGCTCGGGCGACGGCAGAGCGGCCGGAACAAAGTCGATAACTCGCCCCAGGATCACGATCTCCGGCGTCAGCACGAACCGTTGGATTACCGCGATGAGCAGCATAAGCAACGCCAGCAGCAGGGTGAAGTTCGTTTCGGTGCTCCCGAAGAGCAGTATCAGTAACAGCGCGAAACCGATGACGGTCTCCACGATACCCCACGTTTCGAAATACAAACGGTTCTGCTCCGCCACCTGGTAGCGCAACAGCGCTCGGGCAGAGTCTTGCCCAAGCTTCTCCACTTGCACGCGCGCGGGAGCCGCGGGTTTGGCCAGCAGGCGATCCACCGAGCGGAAGTTCTGGGTCGCCACCGACGCCATGAACAGGCCGCCGGTTAGCCAGCCGCCGAGCAGCAAACACGCCAATCGACGGAAGTGCATGATGACCTACAGTCCGTCCTCCTTCGCAATAATCTCCTTCATGATCTCCGAGGTGCCGGCGCCGATGGTGTACAGCCGCAGGTCCCGCCAGTAGCGGCTGATAGGATAATCCGCGGTGTAGCCGAAGCCGCCGAAGATCTGCATACAGTCGTAGGCCAGGCGTTGCGCCAGTTCCGAGGTGTAGAGCTTCGCCATAGTAATTTCGCGCACAGCCTTCTGCCCGCGATTGATCAGGTCGAGTGCGCGATAGACCAGCCAGCGGCCCGCCTCCAGGCTGGTGCGGTGCTCGGCGAACTTGTGCCGCCACACCTGGTAGCTGCCCACCGGATGGCCGAACGCGCTGCGATCTTTGCCGTACTGGACGGCGAATTCAAGGCAGCGGTCCATGGCCGCCACCATCTGGATAGCCGACGCCAGCCGCTCGCCCTGAAAGTTGTGCATGATGTAGTAGAACCCGCGGTTCTTCTCGCCGAGAATGTATCGCGCCGGGATGCGGCAATCGTCGAAGAACAGCTCGGCGGTATCCGAGCACAGATTCCCCACCTTCTTGAGTTTTTTTCCGACTGAGAAACCAGGAGTGCGTGTCGGAAACAGCACCAGCGACACTCCGCGATGCCCGGCGTCCGCGGTCCGCACGGCCAGCACAATGAAATCGGCGCGCGAGCCGTTGGTGATCCACAGTTTCTGTCCGGAGATAACCAGGTCATTGCCGTCCGTTCGTGCGCGCGTGCGCAGCGCCGCCACATCCGACCCGCCGCCCGGCTCGCTGATACCCAGCGCGCCGATCCACTCGCCCGACAGGGCAGGCTTCAGGAAGATTTCTTGCTGTTCCGCCGTGCCCAGCTCGGCGACGATCGGAACGGTGAGCTCGCCTTGCACCATCAGCCCCATGTTGGTGCCGGGGCTGTCGGACCACGATAGCGCCTCGAGCGCGGCGGCGGTGGCCCACCAGTCCAGTCCGCTGCCGCCCAGCTCCGTGGAAATGCGAACGCCGAACAGGCCCAGGCCGGCCGCTTTGCCAAAGAGCTCGCGCGGGAAAATGCCGGCTTCGTCCCATTCCTGCGCGAACGGCGCGATCTGCTCACGCGCAAAGCGCTTGACCGTCTGGCGGATCAAGTCATGCTCCGCGGTGAACGGCGGATAGACTGCCTGGGCGGCTTCTTGAACCAGTTCGGGCGTCATGCGGGTTATTGTAACCCGGGTTATAATTTCTTCCTGGAGGATAACGCTATGCCATCGGACAATAGCCGCAATCGACGTGAAGTTCTCGGAGCTCTTGCAGGCGCGTCTCTTGCCGCCGCGCTTCCCGCCGCCGCCGCGCCCGTGGACGAGCGATCCGGCGACATGATTTATCGCATTTTCGGACGCACCGGCATCAAGGTCTCGGCCATTGGCCTGGGAGGCTCACACGTCGGCTCGCCCGCGGATGAGAACGACGGCATACGCATCGTGCGGACCGCCATCGACCGCGGAATTACCTTTCTGGATAATTGCTGGGACTACCACGACGGTAAGAGCGAAGTGGTCATGGGTAAAGGGTTGCGGGATGGATACCGTCAGAAAATCTTCCTCATGACCAAGTTCGATGGCCGCACCAAAGAAGCGACTGCGCGCCAGATTGACGAATCGCTGCAGCGCCTGCAGACCGACCACATCGATTTGATGCAATTCCACGAAAACATTCGGCTGGAAGACCCAGACAGATTCTTTGCGCCGGGCGGGCCTCTCGAAGCGCTGCTCGACGCGCGCAAGGCGGGCAAGATCCGCTTCATCGGATTCACCGGACACAAAGATCCGATCGTACATCTCC
>Ga0302326_10013790_pt1 | contig 17124 bp, 18 predicted proteins | sample Palsa_T0_3_FD_202264 | JGI IMG/M metagenome (GOLD analysis project Ga0302326, IMG submission 202264) | Peat permafrost microbial communities from Stordalen Mire near Abisko, Sweden - Palsa_T0_3 | ecosystem: Environmental > Terrestrial > Soil > Palsa > Peat permafrost | place: Sweden: Abisko...
CTTCTGCAACGACGTCCTGGCCGGGACGCTCGGCGCCGCCATCCTCATCCATCCGCGCACGATCGCCGAGCTCGGTTCGGCGTTCGACGACGCGGTTGCGGCGCTGCGCTACGGTTCAGTCACGATCAACACCTGGCCCGGCGTTGCGTTCTTGCTGCCGACGGCGAGCTGGGGCGCCTATCCCGGCAACACGCTCGCCGCCGCTGGGAGCGGGATCGGCTGCGTGCACAACGCGCTGCAGTTCGACCGGCCGCAGAAGACCGTCGTGCGCGCGCCGTTCGCGCCGTTCCCGCGCTCCTTCAGCGTCGGGGAACGCACGATCTTGCCCAAGCCGCCCTGGTTCGTGACGCACCGCCACGCTGACGCGGTCGGCCGAAACATGTTCGCCTTCGCCGCCGCACCGTCGCCGCTGCGGATGGCGTCGACGGCGTTCGAAGCGATGCGCGGTTAGCGGGCGCGCATGACGCAGCTCGCAATCGACCGCGTCGTGTCCGGGATCGGTACGCTGACGCTCGTCTGCGACGGCGCGCGATTGTGCGCGCTCGGTTTCGACGGCGAAGATGCGGCCACGCTGCGCGGCGTCGGCGCGCGCTACGGCGCGGTGACGTTCCGCGACGCCGACGATCCGGCCGAGATCTCGTCGCGGCTGCGCGCGTATTTTGCCGGTGACTACGCAGCGCTCGACGCGATCGAGGTCGAGACGGGCGGCACGCCGTTCCAGCGCGAGGTATGGCGCGCGCTGCGCGCGATCCCGGCCGGGACGACGCGCCCTTACGGCGAGATCGCACGCCAGATCGGCCGGCCCAACGCGATGCGCGCGGTCGGCCTCACCAACGGCCTCAACCCGATCGCGGTCGTCGTGCCGTGCCATCGGCTCATCGGTGCCGACGCATCGCTGACGGGCTACGGCGGCGGCCTGCACCGCAAGCGCTGGCTGCTCGAGCACGAGGGGCTGCGCGTGAGCGACGCGATGAAGCTCGTGCCGCCGAGCGCGCTCGTGCCGGCCCGCTCGGCGTGACGGAGCGAGGCTCGCTCGACGGCGTCAGTCGCACCGCGCTCGGCGTCGGCGTCCTGCGCGCGCTGCATCCGATCGTCGACGACCGGCCGCTGGTGCTCGACGATCCGATCTCGACGGTTCTGTTCGGAGACGTGGCTCGCGCGCGCGTCGACGGCGGAATCGCCGCGCTGCTCGGCGACGAGCGCGCCAACGCGCTGCGCGCTCACGTGCTCGTGCGCAGCGCGTTCGCCGAGGAACGGCTGCGGCAAGCGGCGGCGCGCGGCGTGCGGCAGGCCGTCGTGCTCGGCGCCGGCTTCGACACGTTCGCGTACCGTCAGCCGCCGTGGATGGACGGCGTGCGGCTGTTCGAGGTCGACGCGCCCGCGACGCAGACCGACAAGCGCGCGCGCCTCGCCGCGGCGGACATCGCCGAACCGCCGAACGTCGTCTACGCGGCGATCGACTTCGAGCGCACCGCGCTGACCGACGGGCTGCGCGACGCCGGCCTCGATCTCGGCGCGCCGACGTTCTTCTCCTGGCTCGGCGTGATGGTCTACCTGACGCGCGACGCCATCGACGCCGTGTTCCGTGCCGTCGCGGCGATGCCGCCGGGCAGCGAGATCGCGCTCACCTTCACCCAAGCGATCGACTCGAACGTGCTCGCCCAACGCGTCGGCGAGCTCGGCGAGCCGTTCCGCACCTCGACGACGGTCGCCGAGCTCGAAACGTTGCTCGATCGCCACGGTTTTCGCGAGCACACGATCCTGTCGCCGGCCGAAGCGCAGCGCTACCTCGGCGCCCGCACCGACACCCTCCGCCTCCCGCCCCGCGCCAGCATCGCCGCCGCGATCGTTTAAGGCAGCGGCAATAAGCTCGCGGGTGGGGCGAGGTTTTCGCCGGCTTGCTCGGGGACGCCGGACTCGACCAGCTGACGGTACTGCTGGAGGCGGGCGGTGAGGCGCATGATCTCCTCGTTGAGGGCATAGCTCTGGCGGATCGCCGCGGAGAGCTCGGCCGTGTCGTAGGTGTAGTCGAAGCGCTGCAGCGAGAGCGAGATCTCGGCGTTGAGCGTCTTGAGCTGGTTGTAGCCGCGCCGGATCGAGGTGCCGGTCAGCTTGTAGTTGGGAAAGTTCGAGACGACGATGTCGCGCTTGATCTCGGCCTGCTCGATTTCGCTGCGCAGGCTCTGCACGCGGTCGTCCTCGGGCGAGTAGCGCGAGGCGACGGCCAGCGCGTCGATCGCCGCGTCGAACTTCGACGCGGCGAAGAAGGCCTGGGCGAGCCGGATCTGCACGAGGGTGAGCCCTTCGCGGGCGTGCAGGTTCGTCGGTTCGATCCGCAGCGCCAGCTGATAGGCAACCGACGCGTCGGGGAAGTTGCGGTGCGCCAGCGCGACGTCGCCCTGGTGATTGCGCTCCTGGACGATCCATGTCGCGATCGTCGTCGCGCAGCCGGAGGTCGCGAGCGGCAAGGCCGCGACGGCGGCGAGCAGCGTGAGGATGCGAACGAGACGTGTCATCAGTGTTTCACGAACAGGTGGGTGGCGAGCGCGATGTACTCGGCGGCCGGGTAGAGGATCAGCTGAGCGAGCAGCGTGCCGATGAAGGCGGTGACGACCAGCGTGACGATCATCGCGTGCACGTCGGCGACCGGGCGTTCGCCCCGCACCGTCTGATCGACGATGTAGGCCGACGTTGGGTCGACGAACAGCGAGAAGGCGACCGTGCCGATTCCGTTGACCAGCCCCGACAGGCCGATCGCGGTGCCGCGCGCGTTGAGGTTGAGGACGCTGGCGTAGTACGCGGCGACGACGCCGATCGCGTAGACCATCATGATGATCGTGTTCCCGACGATCAGCTTGCGCGGGATCGACCGGAACGGCAGCGTGCGCGCCTCGCTCAGCGACGGCATCCGCACTTCGCGAATCAGCGCCAGCTGCACGCGCGGATCGAGCAGGCGCGTCATCGCGCCCGGGATGGAGCCGATCCGCTCGAAGGCGCGAACGCCGCGCACGAACAGCAGGATGAACGCCGGCATCAGCAAGCCGCCGATCAGGATCCCGACCGATCCCGACCCGACGATGATCCGCATCTGCACGTCGAACACGTGCAGCGCGTGCGGCGCGACCGCCGTCTGGTGCGCCGCCGTGGCGGCGTTCGCCGGCGCGTCGGCCAGGCCGCCCAGCGCCGGGACCACCACCAGGTTCGCCAGCCGGCTCGCCGTGACGACCAGCGAGAACAGCGAGATCGCGGTCGCGATCCGGCCCGTCGTCACCCCCGCCACGCGCGCCGCGTAGGCTCCGACCTGGATCGCTTGGGTGACGAGGTTCAAGCCGGCGGCCACGAACAGGTTCGTGACCAACACGTCGCTCACGCCGCGGCCGCCCCCGCTAGTCGAACGCCGCGCACCTCGCCGGGCCCCAGCACGCACAAGCCGCGCTGTGACGAACCGAACAGCTCGCGCGCCAGCGCGTCGACCGCGGGAACGTCGACGGCGTCGAACGCGGCTTCGACCTCTTCGGTCGAAATCTGACGGCCGTGCACGAGATGGTTGCGCGCCAACCGCGACATCCGGTTGAACGTGCTCTCGAGCGCCAGCGTCAGGTTGCCCTTGAGGTGCTCGCGGGTGCGCTCGACCTCGTCGAGGCCGACGCCGTCCTGCAGCAGCCGGTCGATCTCGTCGGCGATCACGTCGACGCACTCTTGCACGCGCTCGGGCGAGCAGCCGGCGCTCACGCCGAACAAGCCGGCGTCGCGATACCCTTGCTGGAAGGCCGAGATCTCGTAGGCCAGCGCGCGCGTCTCGCGCACGCTCTGGAACAACCGGCTCGACATCCCGCCGCCCAGCAGCGTATCGAGCACCGACAGCGCGTAGCGGCGTTCGTCGCGCATTCCCAGCCCGGGCATCCCGAGCAGCACGTAGGCCTGCTCGGTGTCGTCGATGGTCACGTCGATTCCCGGCGTGAAGCGCGGCCGTTCCGGTACCGGGGGCGCGGCGTCACCCTTGAACGCCGCGAACGCCTCGCCGACGAGCCGCACGACCGCGTCGTGCTCGAGGTTTCCGGCCGCGGTGACGATGACGGTCGGCGGCGCATAACGCGCGGCGCGCCACTCCACCAGGTCGTCGCGCGAGAGCGCGCTGACCGTGTGGGCGAAGCCGATCGTCGGGTCGCCCAGGTTGGCGCCGCGCCACAGCGTGCGGGTGAAGCGCTCGTGCACGACCTCGCCGGGCGAGTCGTCGTACATCTTGATCTCTTCGAGGACGACCTGCCGCTCGCGAGCCAGGTCGTCGGGGGCGAACAGCGCGTTCTGGACGATGTCCGACAGCACGTCGACGGCCCGCGGCAGATGGCGGTCGACGACGTGCGCGTAGAAGCAGGTCGACTCCTTGTCGGTCATCGCGTTGAGCTCGCCGCCGACCGAGTCCATCTCTTCGGCGATCCGGCGCGACGTGCGCCGCGGCGTTCCTTTGAACACCATGTGCTCGAGCAGGTGCGAGATCCCGCGCCGCGGAGCCGGCTCGCAGGCCGAGCCCACGTCGCACCAGACGCCGATCGTCGCCGAGCGCACGTGGCTCATCGACTCGGTGAGCACCAGGAGCCCGTTGGGCAGCGAAGAGGTCCGTATCATCCGCGGGTCCCCTTCGACAAGGCTACCCGGAAGGCCGGGTCCCAGAAGACTCCCCGGCCGCCGGCGAGCCGCTGGGCGACCCGGCCGCGCTGGGCGCGCGGCACGGTGATCGAGAAGACCGTCGCCGAGGTGGGCCGGGCGAAGTCCCCGCTCACGATCGCTCCCCGGCCGGCGTCGAGCGGGACGGTGGCCCAGCAGTCGACCTCGTCGACCGCCGGCGCGGCGGCGTAGGCGCCGGCGATCAGCCCGGCGATCTCCGCGTCCCAAGCCGCCAGGTCGAGCACCCGATGGAACTTCGTGCCCTCGACGACCAAGCCGCAGTCGACGTGCGCGCCGGAGCTTTCGCAGCGCACGCGCAGCAACTGGGCCGGCAGCGGGTGGGCGAGCAGCGCGGCCGCGATCCGGCGCGCCGTCGCGACGTCGCCGCCGGCGCTGCGCTGCACGACCCGCGGGTCATCGGCGCTCGCCGCAAGGGCAGCGCGCGCGCACAGCGCGGCGGTCAGCAACACGGATCCGATCGCGACGGCGCGCACGCGCTCAGTATGCCTGCGCGAAGTAGGCTTGACAGGTGGCCGGCTCGCCGCAGGGCACGCAGCGCTCGGCGCGCGCCGGCAGCCGCAAGTTGCGCGACGATGCGCTCGTGCTCTCCTTCACCTCGGCCTCGCACTCGGGACGGCCGCACCACGGGACGTCGATCATTCCGGCGCGGTCGGTCAGCAGCCGAAAGAACTCGTCGCGGTCGAGCGTCGCGATCGTATGGTCCTGCAAGAACGTCTTGGCTTGCGCGAACAGGTTGTGCTGGATCTGTTCGAGCAGCGTCGGGATGAACGCCACGACCTCGCTCAGCGGCACCTGCTGCTTCTGCCCTTCTTCCTTCACGGCGCGATCGCGCCGAACCACCGTCGCGACGCCGGCTTCGATGTCCCGATTCCCCAGCTCGAGCCGAATCGGGACGCCGCGCAAGTCCCACTCGTTGAACTTGTAGCCTGGTGACTGACCAGGCCGGTCGTCGAGCCGCACGCGCAGCCCGGCGCTCTTGCATGCCTGGTAGAGCGCGCGCGCTTCCTCGTCCAGGCGCGTGGTATCGCCGCGCGGGATCGGCACGATCACGACCTCCGTCGGCGCCATCTTCGGCGGGATGCGCAGGCCGCGGTCGTCGCCGTGCGTCATGATGAGCGCGCCCAGCATGCGCCACGACATCCCCCACGACGTCGTCCAGCAGTACTGCTGCGTTTGGTCCTCCGCCGCGAACGTGATCTCGTAGGCGCGCGCGAAGTTCTGGCCCAGCTCGTGCGACGTCGCCGACTGCAGCGCGCGCCCGTCGGGCATCAGCGCCTCGATCGAGAACGTGTGGTTGGCGCCGGCGAAGCGTTCGGTCGACGACTTCTCGCCGGTGTAGACCGGCACGCCGCAGACGTCTTCGGCGACCTCGCGATAGACTTCGAGCATTCGCGCGACCTCTTCGGCCGCCTCGGCCTCGGTCGCGTGCGCGGTATGACCTTCCTGCCACAGGAACTCAGCGGTGCGCAAGAACGGGCGCGTGCGCTTCTCCCAGCGCATCACGTTGGCCCACTGGTTGATCAGCACCGGCAGATCGCGGTACGACTGAATCCATTCGGCGTACATCACGCCGATGATGACCTCGGAGGTCGGCCGGATCGCGAGCCGTTCGGCCAGCTTTTCGGTGCCGCCCTCGGTCACCCACGCGACCTCCGGCGCGAACCCCTCGACGTGCTCCGCCTCCTTCATCAGTAGCGACTCGGGGATCAGCAGCGGAAAATACGCGTTCTCGTGACCCGTCTCTTTGAAACGGCCGTCGAGCTCGGCGACGAGCCGTTCCCACAGCCCCATCCCGTAGGGCCGCAGCACGAGGCAGCCGCGCACGGGCGCCTGCGAGACGAGCTGCGCCTGATAGCAGACGGCCTGATACCACTCCGAGAGATCGGCGTGCTTCGACGGGATGCGTTCCATGACCAATCGGCCCGGGTTCGCCGGGATGGTGCGCGTTCCCGTCGCCGAATGCGGCCGGTGTCATGCCCAAGCTCACGCGCATCTACACCCGCACCGGCGACGACGGCACCACCGGCTTGGTCGGCGGGCAGCGCGTCCGCAAGAACGCGCTGCGCATCGAAGCGTACGGCACGATCGACGAGCTGTCGTCGGTGATCGGGCTCGCGCGAACCGCGCTCACCGATGTGCTGCGCACGCGTCCGGTGCAGGACATCCGCCGCGCGCACGAGGTCGCGCGCGAGCTCGACGCGTGGCTGGCCTGGACGCAGGACGCGCTGTTCAACCTCGGCAGCGACCTCGCCACGCTGCCCGACGATCGCTGGGAAGGGATGCCGCTGATCGGCGCCGCCGATGCAACCGCGCTCGAGCGCGCGATCGATCGCGCCCAGCGCGATCTCGAACCGCTGGCGAACTTCATCCTGCCCGGCGGCTCGTATCCCGGGGCGTTCCTGCACCAAGCGCGAACGGTGTGCCGCCGCGCGGAGCGGCTGCTGTTCACCTTGCGCGACACCGAACCGATCACGGCCGAGGTGTTGCGCTACGTCAACCGTCTGTCCGACGCGCTGTTCGTGTGGTCGCGCTGGATCAACCACGCGCTCGACCAGCCCGAGCACCTCTGGAATGCGAAGACCGCGCCGCCCGAGCTCTCGGCAAACAAAGAGTGAACGCATGATCGATCACGTCGCCCATCCGAGCTTCGACGCCGCGGCGACCCACCGGTTCTACACCGACGTACTCGGTGCGCGGTTGAAAAGCGCGTTCAGCGGCGAGAGCTCGACCTGGAATGCGCGCTTTCTGCTCGCCGCGTACGAGCTCGAAGGCGCCGAAGTCGATTTCTTCTCCTACGCCGGCATCGTGCGGCCGCCGTCCGACGGCTTGCCGCGCGACATCCGCCACGTCGGCGTCACCGTCGCGTCGCCCACCGACGTGACGCGACTGCGGCAGTGCGTCGAAGCGAACGCCGTGGAGCACTGGATCGAGGAGCGCGACGGCGAGCACCTCTACGTGTGCGATCCCAACGGCCTGATCCTCGAGTTCGCGGTCGCCGAACCGCCGTTTGAGAGCCGGCCCGGGGCCTTTGACGTCGTGCGCGACTGGATCGCAAGCACCGCGCCCGGCCGATGAAAGGAACCATGCGAAGCGCAGATTCTTCCTGGCCAGGTCCGGATCGCTGCTCGATATGTGATTTGGTGGGCGCCGACGCCGTCACAGGCGGTGCGGCCGCGGCTGACGCTGAGCCTCTTCGAGAAGCCGTCGCGTAACTGGCGAACAGCGTTCGAAGGTTTCGTTGCGGCATTCGAGCTCACTAGAAACAAAGCTCGCCGCTGCTCGCATTCCATTTAGGTAGAGTCGGTCGTTCCAGATAACGCCGAACTCACGAGGCGGCCCGATTCGGTAGAGGCCAATCAGCTGTGGCGGCCCACCGGTATTCGGATCTCGATACGACTTGATGGCATCGCAGAACGCTCCGAACACGGCACGGCTCGTATCGCGTGCTTCGGTTTGATTCCATTCGAAGACCGCGTCCTGGATCACGTGACGACCAGTACCATCATCGGCGCCCGTGCCCAGCGCGACCACAACGTCCGAATTTGCCGGAAGTTCCGCCGCGTGAACGGTCCAGCCGTCCGCCATCGACCAATTCATGACGTGAATATCAAAGGTCGCTGCCATGTTTTCAGAGAGCCTAGCCGCATAAAGTATCGAAAATGTTCTACGCTCAGCCAAGGGGTAGTTCGCTAACGCTAGGGTCATGACAGTCGTGATGTAAGCGAGTCGGTCTTCAGCCGATCCTGACGCCGGAAATGCCTCATCGCTATCAATCAGACTAGTGAGCTGCCCTAATGCTTGCGATGGGAATGCTACGTCGCCGCAATATCCGAAGAGTTGCGGGCTCTTCCTAGCGATGAAGACCTTGCGCCCGAAGTCCCACTGGGCGCCGTAACCCCATGTGATTCGGCTGTCGCTTGCGATATACACGGACGCGGGGCCACGCTGATCAATACCGATCCAGGAGATTAACGACGTCACAACGAATAACTTCGGTTAAGCGGCGATTCTCTCTTGGTCGCCGGTCAAGAGCAAATCCCGAGGCTTCCAAAGTCACGGAGGCGTCAAGGCGACTGTGCCTGGCCGAGATACCGGTCGGGCTACTCGGGTCCGCGTTCCGGCGACCCAGCACGGAGCTGCGCGGCGAGCTTCTTGGGGGCGATGAGCCGGTAGCTCTCTTCGAGCCAGTCGTAGAGGATCTCGAGCGGCGGACTCTGCGTTCCCAGCGGCAGCGTCACCCAGCCGGACTTGCCCATGCCGTAGGCGGTCGGCACTGCGCCCAGCACCGACATTGCGGCTTCGTGCGCCTCGATCAGCTTGAGCGTGAGCTTGTCATCGCCGAAGAACGCGAAGATCTTCTTGTTGACCTTCACGCAGGTGTCGCCCCAGGGATGATCTTCCCACGCGCCGGGAAACGTCAGCGCCCGCTCGCGCAGCGCGCTGACGGGATCGTTCGACTTCTTCTTCATTCGCGTTGCTCCCGGACGTGCCGCGCCCGCAGCAGCGCGATCGCGGTGACGGCGTCGGCGATGCGGCCGTCGGCGCAGGCATCGAGGGCGTCCGCGAACGGCATGCGCACGACGTCGATGCGCTCGACGGCCTCCGGCGGCAGCGGCGCCGGCGTCAGGTGCTCGCCGAGAAACAGCGCCACTGGCTCCTGCACCACCGACGGAATCTCGTAGGTGACGCCCAGCGATCGCCAGCACGCGGCGACGACGCCCGCCTCCTCGCGCGACTCGCGTTGCGCGCACGCCAGCGCGTCCTCGCCGGCGTGCCGGCCGCCTTTGACGACCTCGAGCACGACCCGATCGACCGCGAAGCGCGCTTGGCGCGCGAGCAGCACGTCGTCGCCGTCGATCAGCACGACGGCGCTGGCCGGCGGCGTCGCGATGACGCCGTGCTCGCCGGGCGTGCCGTTGGGGTGAACGATCTCGTGCGCCTCGAAGCGCAGCCACGCGTTCTCGTACACGACGCGCTTCGAACGCCGCTGGTATCCGGCGCCGCTCACGGGCTCGGCCGTCCTTCGTTCACGCGGGTCCGGCCCGGGATGAATCGCTTCACGGTTCGTCGCACCTCCGCTAGGTGACCAACCGTTTCCTCGGACGGCTGTTCCGGAAGACCTCCGTCGACGCCATGCGCGCGCGCCGCGAACCGCACGGGCTCAAGCGCGCGCTGCGCGGCCGCGACCTCATCGCCATCGGCCTGGGAACGATGATCGGCGGCGGCATCTTCACCACCATCGGGCCGGGCGTCCACAAGGCCGGACCGGCGGTGACGATCGCCTTCGTGCTGGCCGGGCTGGCGTCGCTGCTCGCCGCGTTGTGTTACGCCGAGCTCGGCGCGGTCATCCCGAGTGCGGGCAGCGCCTACACCTTCGCGTACGCGACGCTGGGCGAAGTCATCGGCTGGATCATCGGCTGGAACCTCATCCTCGAGTACGCGATCTCCGCGGCGCCGGTGGCCCAACAGTTCTCGGCGTCGCTGCAAGAGGCGATCCACGCGCTCACCGGCCGAACGCTTCCGCCGGGAATCACGCGAGCGGTGCTCGCCCATCCGGGCAGCGCGTGGTGGCAGGTCGACTGGAGCAAGACTTCCATCGACCTCATCGGCGCGCTGTTCGTGCTCGTGCTCACGGTGCTGATCATCATCGGCATTCGCGAGACGGCGCGGACGAACAACGTGCTGGTGGTGGTGAAGGTCGCCGCGCTGCTGGTCTTCATCGTCGCGGGCGCGCTCCTGTTCCACCCGCAGAACCTCACCCCGTTCAACCCCGTCGGCTGGATCGGCCCGTGGGACAAGGATGGGATTCCGACCGGCATCTTCGGCGGTGCCGCGCTGGTGTTCTTCACCTACATCGGCTTCGACGCCGCGACCACGACCGCCGAAGAGACCGTCAACCCGCCGCGCGACATTCCGGTCGGCGTGATCGGCTCGCTGCTGATCGGAACGGTGCTCTACTGCGCGGTCGCGATCGTGCTGGTCGGCGCCGTGCCGTGGCAGCAGGTCGACGTCAACACGCCGCTGCAGTCGGCGCTCGCGCCGCTGCACGCGAGCTGGGCCGAGTGGGTGATCCGCATCGGCGTTCTGTCCGGCACCGCGTCGGTGGCACTGATCTCGCTGCTGGGCCAGTCACGCATCTTCTTCGCGATGGCGCGCGACCGGATGCTTCCGCCGGGCATCGCCAAGATCGATCCGCGGTTCCGCACGCCCGCGCTGATGTCGGGGATCACCGGCATCATCGTCGCGCTCTTCACGCTCATCCTTCCGCTCGATCTCTTGCTGTCGCTGGTCAACATCGGCACGATGAGCGCCTTCATCGCGGTCTGCCTCGGCGTGCTGTTCCTGCGGGTCAGCCGGCCCGATCTGCCGCGCCCGTTCCGAACGCCGTTCGTGTGGGTGACCGCGATCGGCGGGATCGTGATCACCGGCGCCCTGGCGATACTCGGCCTGGGGTTCATCACGTTCGCCTGGTTCGGCGCGTGGCTGCTGGTCGGCTTGGTGGTCTACTTCTCCTACGGATTCCGCCAGACGACGCACGACGCCGACGTCCCCGACGTCTATCCGGACGTTCCGATCTAGTTACGGCGCGGTGAGCGGTACGGTGTCCAAACCCCGGTCCTCGAAGTCGCCCGCGTTCACCGCGTCGCCGGCGCGCGGCAGCCGCAGCGCGTCGCAGACCGGGGTGAAGACCGCGGCGACGACCAAGTTCGCGATCAGCGCGTAGACCGCCGCGTAGGCCGGCCAGACCGCACCGAAAACGTGCAGCGGATAGATCGACGCGAAGCCTTGCGATGCTGCCATCGCCGTGCCGACCACCATCCCGACCAGCCAGCCGGCGAACAGCGCCCGCGCGTGGAACCAGCGCGTGTACAGGCCGAACACGATCGCCGGCAGCGTCTGCAGGATCCACAGGCCGCCGAGCAGCTGCAGGTTGATCGCGTACTGCAGCGGGATGAAGATGATGAACGCCAGCGCGCCGACCTTCACCACCAGCGAGGTGACCTTCGCGATTCCCGATTCCTCCGATTCGGTCGCCGCGGGACGCACGTAGCGCACCCACACGTTGCGGGTGAACAGGTTGGCCGCCGCGATCGACATGATCGCCGCCGGAACGAGCGCGCCGATCGCGATCGCCGCGAACGCAACGCCGACGAACCACGACGGAAACATCGCTTTGAACAGCAGTGGCACGGCCAGACTGGTGGTCTTGGTCGAGATGCCGGCCGCCAGCGCCATATAGCCCAGCAGCGCGATGAGCCCGAGCATGAGGCTATACGCCGGCAGAAACGCCGCGTTGCGGCGGATGACGTCGGCGTTGCGCGAGCTCAGCACGCCGGTGATGCTGTGCGGGTACAGAAACAAGGCCAGCGCGGAGCCGAGCGCGAGCGACGCGTAGGCGCCGAACGCCGCCGGGGCGACGACGATCGACCCGGGCTTCGGATGCGCGGCCAGCGCGGCTTGCGCCGCCGCGAAGATGTGTCCGAAGCCGCCGAGCTTCATCGGGATCACGATCACCGCCACGATGACGGTGATGTAGATCAGCGTGTCCTTCACGATCGCGATCATCGCCGGCGCGCGCAGGCCGCTGGTGTACGTGTAGGCCGCGAGGATGACGAACGCGACGATCAGCGGCACGTCGGCCATGATCCCGGTTCCGGTGATCCCCATCGTCGCGAGGACGACCTGGATGCCGACCAGCTGCAGCGCGATGTACGGCATCGTCGCCAGCAGGCCGGTCAGCGCGACCGCCAGCTCGAGGCTGCGGCTGCCGTAGCGGCCGTGCACGAAGTCGGCCGGCGTGATCCAGTTGTGGCGGTGACAGACGGCCCACAGCCGCGGCAGCACGATCATCGCCATCGGATAGATCATGATCGTGTACGGCACCGCGAAGAAGCCCGTCGCGCCGGCGCCGAACATGAGCGCCGGCACCGCGATGAAGGTGTACGCCGTGTAGAGGTCGCCGCCGAGCAAGAACCAGACGATGATGGTGCCGAAGCGCCGTCCGCCGAGGCCCCATTCGTTGAGGCTGCTCAGGTCGGCGCGGTTCCAGCGCGCGGCATAGAAGCCGAGCACCGTCACGAACAGGAACAGCACGATGAAGACGGTCAGAGCGACGCCGTCGATCATTGCGGCGTCTCCCGCGTCGCGCGGTACACGATCCAGGTCAGCACGGCGCTGACGATCAGCACTGCGAACTGGTACCAATAGAAGAACGGAAAGCCCCCCAGCGCGGGCTCGGTCTTCAAGTAGACGGGTGCCAGCAGCGCCACGAACGGCACGATCAAGAGCCAATACCAGCGCGACATCGCGTACCTCCACGGAACCTACACCGGTCGCTTGTACCCACTCGTCGGGCGGTCGCCGGGGCGCAGGATGCGGCGAGCGGTTCGCTGCACCGGGGGACGATGCGCATCGTGGTTCGGACCCCGATTCTGGCCGAACGGCTCACGGCCGTCGCGGCCCGTCACGGCGTTGAGGCCGTCGTCGCCGCCGATGCCGAGGCGCTGCACGCCGAGCTCGGCAACGCCGACGCGCTCTGGCTGTGGCCGGGGTTCTACGACGTCGCGCTCGTCGAGGCACTTGCCCGCAATGCACCGCGTCTGCGCTGGCTGCAGGTGCTCACGATGGGCTATGATCCGGTCGTCGCGTTCGGCGCGCCGGCCGGTCTGACGATCACCAATGCCGGCGACTCCTATGCGCCGACCGTCGCCGAGCACGCCGTCGCCACGCTGCTCGCGCTCGTGCGCCGGCTGCCCGAGATGCAGGCCAGCGCGTCGACCAGCAGCTGGGATCAATCGGTCGCCGCGCGGATCGGAACGCTCAACGACGCGACCGTCGCAGTGCTCGGGTTCGGCAACATCGGCAAGGAGATCGCGGTGCGGCTGCGCGCGCTGGGCGCCCGCGTCGTCGCGATTACGCGCACCGGACGCAGCGACGCGCTCGCCGACGAGAGCATCCCGGTTGCGCAGCTGCACGACGCGCTGGCGCGCGTCGACGCGCTGATCGTCGCCGTTCCCCTCGACGCGACGACGCACCACCTCGTCGACGCGGCGGCACTGGCCGCGCTGCGACCGCACGCGCTGGTGGTGAACATCGCCCGCGGCGGCATCGTCGACGGTTCAGCCCTTCACGACGCGCTCGCCAACGGGCGGCTGGGCGGCGCCGCGCTCGACGTCACCGAACCCGAGCCGCTGCCCGCGGATCACGCTCTCTGGAAGCTCCCGAACGTCATCATCACGCCGCACGTCGCCGGTTACGGCGGCGACGTGCCGGCGCGCCGCGTCCTCGCCTTGCTCGATCGCAATCTCGGTCACTTCGTCAACGGCGAACCGCTGGAAGCCGTCGTGCACGTCGCACCGGTACCGGCAGCTTCCGCTTGAACCGTCGGGACGGTTAGGGAGCCTCTAGAGTCCGAGCGCTTTGCGAACGGCGGGCAGATAGTTGCGGGAGATCGGGACCTCGCTGCGCGCCTTGTCGTCGACGCGCAGCAGGTACGCGCCGGCGAAGTAGGGTTCCACCTCTACGACGCGCTCAGGGTTGACGAGGTACGCGCGGTGCACGCGCAGGAAGCCGGCCGGTTCGAGACGCGCCGCGGCATCGGCCAGCGATCCCTTCCAGCGCAGGTCGGCATCGAACAGCCGCGCGGTCACGACGTGGCCGTTCGCTTGCACGTAACGAATCTCGGCCACTTTGGCCAAGCGCGTCCGCTCGCCGTCCTCGAGCGCGACGCGCGACTGCGCCGTCGGCCCCGCGGCCGGTGCGCCCGCGCTCGTCCGCGACGCGCGCAGGCGCTCGATCGTGCGCGCGAGGCGTTCCTGCGAGACCGGCTTGACGACGTAATCGAAGGCCTCCAGCTCGAACGCGTCGACCGCGTGCGTGTCGTGCGCGGTGACGAACACGACCTGCGGCTTGACGGGCTGCGCGTTGATCACGCGCGTCGCCTCCAAACCGCCCAGCCCGGGCAGGTTGATGTCGAGGAACACGACGTCGTAGCGCGCCGCGGCCAGCTCGCGCAGCGCCTCGACCGCGTCGGGCGCTTCGGTCACCTCGACGTCGGCCGCGACCTTGCCCAGCGCGTAGACCAGCTCGCTGCGGACCAGCGGCTCGTCGTCGACGACTAGCGCGCGCAACGCGGACCGTTCAACGGGCGGCCGCCGGTAGGTGGACCGGCACGTGAAAGCTGACCGTGGTCCCGGTCCCCGCGCCGCTGACGACGCGCAGCGCGCTGGCCGGACCGAACAGCTTGGTCAGCCGCTGGTTGACGTTGTCCATCCCGATCCCGTTACCGCTGTGCCGCCGTGCCAGATCGGGGCTGAAACCGACACCGTCGTCGGTCACCGAGATCGCGGTTCCGGCCGCTTCGAGATGCGCGCCGATGCGGACCGTTCCGGCGCCGCCCTTGGGCGCGAGCCCGTGCATGATGGCGTTCTCGACCAGCGGCTGCACCGACAGCACCGGGACGAGCGCGAGGCGCGCGCGCGGATCGACCTCGAACGCGACCTGCAACCGTTCGCCGAAACGCGCGTGCTCGAAGCGCAGGTACTGTTCGACGTGCTCGAGCTCTTCGTCGAGCGAGACGAACTCCGCGTGCTGCGCCAGCGAGTCGCGAAAGTACTCGGCGAAGTCGACCACCAGATCGTGGGCGCGTTCGGGATCGGTGCGGGTCAGCGCGGCGATCGTGGTGAGCGTGTTGAACAGAAAGTGCGGCGAAACGCGCGCGCGAAGCGCGTCGAGCTCGGCCTGCGTCACCAGCGCCGACCGCGCATCGAGCTCGGCGGCTTCGAGCGAGACGGAGAACACGCGCGCCAGACCGACCGCGACGCGCTCGTCGTCCGCGGCGATCGGTGTTCCGGCGCGATACAGCTTGAGCGCGCCGACCGCCGCGCCGCGCACGATGAACGGCGCGATCGTCACCGCGGTGAGCGGACAGCCCGGTACCGGGCAGTCGATCTCCTCGCGCGAGCGCGCGGTCGAAGGCTGGCCGGTCGCGATCGCGCGGTGGGTCAGCCCGGTGAGCGCCGGACCGCCGACGAGATGGTGATCCTCGCCGCGCCCCACGTACGCCAGCACGCGTTCGGTATCGACCACCGCGCACGCGTCCAAACCGAGGTTCTCGTACAGCAGCCGCGCCGTGAAGCTCGCCGAGTCCTCGCCCAGCCCGCCGCGCAGGTGCGGCAACGCCTGCACCACCAGATCGAGAACGTTCGCGCTCGCGCCGTCGCCGCTTGCCACCGCACGAGCCGTTCGACGCGCGCCGTCGAACGACTGCGAACACAGGCGGCGCGCCGCCGGGCGGAGTACCGGACGAGGCTGTGGGCCGATCGATCGAGGTCCTGCTCGGGCCGCCCTGGCCGACCGACGTCGTGCGCGACGCGCACGTCGCGGTCGTCGACGTGCTGCGCGCGATGACCACGATCGCGACCGCGCTGCACGCCGGAGCCGCGGGCGTGATACCGGCGGCCGATGCGGCCGACGCGATGGCGCTCGGGCAGCGGCTCGGTCGCGACCGGGTCGTGCTCTGCGGCGAGCGCGAGTCCGAGCACATCGAAGGCTTCGACCTCGACAACTCGCCGGCGTCGTTCACTCCCGAGACGGTCGCCGGCAAGACGCTGATCATGGCGACGACCAACGGGACCCGCGCCATGCGCGCGGTCAGCGGCGCGACGTCGGTCCGCGCCGCTGCGCTGGTCAACCGCAGCGCGGTCGCCGACGCGCTCGCGCACGAGGACGGCGACGTGTTCATCGTCTGCGCCGGCGAGAGCGGCGCCTTCGCCTTCGAGGACGCGATCGGCGCGGGCGCGCTGGTCGACGCGCTGCTGACCTCGATCGCCGACGTCGAGCTGCGCGACGGCGCGCGCGCCGCGGCGCTGCTCTACCGCGCGGTCGCGTCGCGACTGGACGACGCGATCGCCAGCGCCGACCACGCGCAGCACCTCGCGCGCAAGGGCTTCGCGCGCGACATCACCCGCTGCGCCGCGCTCGACACGCTCGACGTCGCGCCCCTGCTGCGCGACGGCATCCTCGTGTCAGGCTGAGTTCAAGACGACGTTACCGCACCGGCGACGTCGGGCCGAGCGCCCAACGGTTCGATCTTGCCGACGACGACGAGATACGTGAGCGCGCCGAGCAGCGCGAAGCAGCCGGCGACGGCCACCGGAATCACGAACGACCCGCTGGTGATCTCGACCATCACACCGGTCGCGAACGCGGTGACGATCCCGGCGAGGTTGCCGCCGAAGGTCTGGATCCCTTGGAGCGTACCGACGTACGCGCGAGTCGGCGCGACCTCGGGTGCGAGCCCGTTGATACTGGCGCCGTTGAAAGCGATCGCGGCATTGGCCAGCGAGAAGAGAGCGATCGCCATCGGCGTGGTCGGTGCGATCACGGCCAGCGCGATCACCGACGCGACGATCAGCGAGCCGACCAGACACGTCTTGC
>Ga0302326_10013791_pt1 | contig 17124 bp, 15 predicted proteins | sample Palsa_T0_3_FD_202264 | JGI IMG/M metagenome (GOLD analysis project Ga0302326, IMG submission 202264) | Peat permafrost microbial communities from Stordalen Mire near Abisko, Sweden - Palsa_T0_3 | ecosystem: Environmental > Terrestrial > Soil > Palsa > Peat permafrost | place: Sweden: Abisko...
GGCGCCCTCATTCTGTCCATCGATTTGTCAGTCATCTCTTCGTCCCGTGATCGTGCATCGCCAGCCTGACGCGTGGTCCGTGTTTTTGGTTGGCGCCAAACGAGCACCAACGGTGCGCCAGCAAGCCAGCCCAGGGCAACGCCCTGGGTAAAATGGAAAACAAGATATCCAGCCCTGAAAGGGCGGCAGAATTTTGGCCGCCCCTCCGGGGCTTTCGTTGGTGGCGAATGTGACCCAGGGCGTTGCCCTGGGCTGGCTTGTAGCCGGGCCTTTGGCCCTCCAGGTTCTGGTCGCGCCAACTTCCATAGAGGCTCTAATAATTCTTCTCCTGCACCTGCGCGACCAACTCCGTGATGATGTCTCGCGACTTCTTGCCCGCCCCGGTGGCGCGGTAGTTGGTGATGACGCGGTGCTGCAAAACGGGCAGCGCCACTTCCCGCACGTCCGAAGTTTCCGCGGCGATCTTGCCGGCGAGCAGCGCGAGGGCTTTTGCGCCAAGAATCAGATATTGTGAGGCGCGCGGGCCGGCGCCCCATTCGACGAAATCGCGCGTGATCTGCGGCGCCTGCACGCTGGCCGGCCGCGTCGCAGCGGCCAGCCGCACCGCGTAGTCGATCACGTGATCGCTCACCGGCGCCGCCAGCACGAGTTGCTGCGCCGCGAGGATTTCGTCCAGGTGGACGACCGACGTGAGTTTCTCGGCCATGCGCAGCGTGGTGCGGCGGACGATCTCCATTTCCTCATCATGGGAAGGGTAATCCAGAGTCAGGGAAAACATGAACCGATCGAGCTGCGCTTCCGGGAGTGGATACGTCCCCTCCTGCTCGATCGGATTTTGCGTGGCCACGACGAGAAAGGGATCGGGCAGGGCGCGCGTCGCCCCGGCCACCGTCACCTTGTGCTCCTGCATCGCTTCGAGCAGCGCGGACTGCGTCTTCGGCGGTGTGCGATTCACTTCATCGGCGAGGAGCAGATTGGCGAAAATCGGCCCGGCGAAGTACTCAAACTCCAGCTTGTGTTCACGCTCCTGCAAAAGCTCCGAGCCGATAATGTCGCTCGGCATGAGATCGGGCGTGAACTGGATGCGCTTGAAGGTGAGGGTGAGCGTCTCGGCGAGGCTGCGCACGAGCAGCGTCTTCGCCAGCCCCGGCACGCCGATGAGCAGGCAATGGCCGCGGGCAAACAGGCTGACGAGCAAAAGGCGGATGATCGTCTCCTGGCCCACCATAACTTTGCCGAGTTCGGCCGTGATGCGCGCATAGACTTCCTTCACAGCCTGCGGGGATATTTCGGTCATAAGGATGCTCCTGCGCCGCGGACGCTACCCGAGTGTGGTACGCTTGCCAATGGCCATTCGCTTTGCGCGAGTTGGCAGGGACGCCGCGCCGCCGGGGTCCTTGGGACGGGCGCTTTGAGAGCGCCCTTGAGGACGGCGCGGCGCGCCGTCTTGGACGCCCTCTTACCGCGTCGGAGCCTTTTCCAGAAACGCCACCAACCGCGTCACCTCCGCCCGGGCGCGATCGGTGCGTGAGCCGGGAAAGTGCGACCAGAGGTCGAGCATCTGCGATCGCTCATCCGCCGAAACCGGCCCCAGCCGCGTGAAAACGGCCCGCGTCAATTGCAAGACCACGAGTTGCTGCGCTTCACTCATCTCGTCGATGCGCAGCGTCGTGATTTCCTCGCACAGGTGTGGAGAAAGCCCGGCGGCCTCCGCCTTGGGGCACGCTTCGATCAGGGCGCGCAGCGCTTCGAGCGAAGCCCAGGTGTTCTTTTCATCGAGCGCGCGTTGCTTCCAGGAGGCGAGCGGTTGCGCCTCGATTGCCAGCCGTGCCGCCTCCCGCACCGCAGCGTCCGGCGAGTCGAGATACGGCCAGGCAATATCGATCGCCTGTGGATCCGCGCGCCCGCGCAGGGCGGTGAGCTTCTCACGCACAGCCGCTGATTGATCGTCCGCGTGGGCCGTCGCCATGAGGATGCAGAACAGGAGAAGGCGCACGCCGGTCGGGAAGTGGGAAAGGCTGGTGGCGTGCAAATTCCTGTTCATCAATAGGAACCTGCCGGCAAACTGCAAGCCGTTCCATGACCAAATCCACGATCGTCCAGCGTCTCCTCGATCCCGGCATCATCGCCATTATCCGGGCCGATTCCTCGGATCAATTGGTCGAGGCGGCCGGGGCGTTGCTGGCCGGTGGCGTCACGGTCATGGAGGTGACCATGACCACACCCGATGCCCTCGCGGTGATCACCGCGGTTGCAGGGCAGTTTGGCAGCGCGATTCTCATCGGGGTTGGCACCGTGACCGATCCGGACACGGCGCGCGCGGCGGTGGCGGCGGGCGCGGAGTTTATCGTCACACCGGTGACGAAGCCCGAGGTCATTGCCGTGGCCAACCAACTCGAAAAGCCCATCGCCAGCGGCGCCTTCACCCCGACCGAATGTCTGCTGGCGCACGAAAGCGGTGCGGATTTTGTGAAGCTCTTTCCCGCCGAGATTGGCGGACCCGCCTACATCAAGAGCCTCCTCGCCCCGTTGCCGATGCTCCGCATCATCCCAACCGGCGGCGTCACACCGGAAACCGCGGGCGCCTTCCTCAAGGCCGGCAGCGTCGCCTTGGGCGCCGGTTCCGCGCTGGTCTCGAAGGAGATCCTGCAAAAGCGCGACTGGGGGACACTGAAGAAGCGGGCGGAGGATTTTGTCCAGGCAGTGCGGACGGCAAGGACGTAAGCAGTGTCAATCTTCCGTCTTCGCTCGGTCTAGGAACGCAGTGGAGAAAGGGGAGCGCGGGCATCCTGCCCGTCCTCGCCGGCATCCTGCCGGCGAGTTCGACAAGCCCTCCGACCCAAATTCCCTTTCGGCACGAGGTCAGACGGGCCGAAACTTCTCGCACTCGACACATTTTGGTGTAAGATAGTCGGCGTTGAGGTGCTGGATCGGCATCACCGGGGCTTCCGAATCGCACCATTCTCTCAAGTTATTTTTCGCATCAGGTATTCCGCAGTTTTTCGGTCGAAGGTCTCCTCCATCCAAAGTCCAGTCGCTGGTCGCGACTTCGCTTTTTGGTCCGGGATCGGGTGATCCGTGGCCCTCGTAATTTACCCAGCCCCACTTTTTTAAATGAACCGTCATCAGAAACAAACAGACCCCAGTGGTCTTAAGGAGCGCGTCCTGCAGATTTTGCGCGCACCGGCCTATCGTCCCCTCGACAAAGTCGAACTTTCCAAATCGCTCCGCTGGCCGAGCGAGAAACGCGCGGAGTTGCGCGAAGTCCTGCGCGAACTCGAAACCACCGGCGAAGTCGCGCGGATTCGCAAGGACCGCTACGTCCTTCCGCAGACCGCCGACCTCGTTACCGGCAAGTTGCAGGTCCATGTCGGCGGCAACGCCCATTTGCTCAGTGAAACGCCGGGCGTGAAAGATGTCTTCATCTCCGCGCCCAACCTCGGCACCGCCATGCACGGCGACAAGGTCGTGGCTCGGCTCATGCACGAAGGCCGCGAACAGCGCGCGGGCGCCCGTGAAGCGCGCGTCATCAAGATTCTCGAGCGGGCCAATACCACCGTTGTCGGCACCCTCCAGACTTCGAAGAATTTCTTCTACGTCATCCCCGACGATCCGCGCTTGCAGCACAACTTTTATGTCAAGCCCCCGGCCGACGCGCACGTGGGCGACAAGGTGGTCGTGCGCTTCGAAGACTGGGAATCGCGCCATGTCAATCCCGAGGGCGAAATCATCGAGGTGCTGGGCCGGGCGGACGCGCCGGGTGTGGACATGCTTTCCATCGTCCGCAAATACCAGCTTCCGCTGGCTTTTCCGGAAACCGTCGAGCGGGAAGCGGCCCGCTTTTCCGACACCGTGGCAGAAGAGGAAATCGCTCGGCGCGAAGATTGCCGGCACCAGCTCATCGTCACCATCGATCCCGACGATGCCAAGGATTTCGACGACGCGATTCATGTCGAGCGCCTTGCGCGCGGCTGGCGCCTCGGCGTGCACATCGCCGATGTCTCCCACTACGTCCGGCCCGGACACGCCCTCGACCGCGAGGCGCGCAAGCGCGGCAATTCCACGTACCTCGCCGATCGCGTCATTCCCATGCTCCCGGAGCACCTGAGCAATGGCATCTGCTCACTCAAGCCCGGTGTCGAGCGCCTCACTTTCGCCGCATTCATCGACTTTGATGAACACGGGAAAATTCGCAAAGCACGTTTCGCCAGGAGCGTGATCAAGAGCGCCGCGCGGCTGACCTATCGCCAGGCCCTCGCCATCCTCCACGACCAACCGGTCCCGCCGACACCGAACTACGAACGCGGTGGCAAGGTCCACCTCGATGCCAAACCCGTGCCGCTCGCGGTCTCCGGGCAATTGCACGAGGCCGTGAAGCTGGCCTGGGAACTGGCGTCGCTCCTGCGGAAGAACCGCTTCGCCGCCGGTTCGCTCGATCTCGATTTTCCCGAGGTGAAAGTCTGGCTCGACAATGAAGGGCGCGCCATGCGCCTGGAGAAGGTGGAGAATGACATTTCGCACCAGCTCATCGAGGAATGCATGCTCGCGGCCAACGAAGTGGTCGCGAAGGCGCTCAAGGAGCGGAACATCCCCGCCATTTATCGCATCCACGAAAATCCCGATCCCGTTCGCCTCGCGGACTTTCGCGAGCTGGCCGCGAGTTACGGATTCCGTTCCGGTGACCTTACCCAGCGCCGTGAACTGCAGCGCCTGCTCGCCGCCACCGTTGGCAAGCCCGAGGAATACGCCATCAAGCTCAACCTCTTGAAGAGCCTGATGCGGGCGCGCTACGCGACGGAACCGGTCGGCCATTACGGCCTCGCCAAGGTGAATTACACGCACTTCACCAGTCCTATCCGCCGCTATGCCGACCTTCTCGTGCACCGGGCGCTGGCCGGTGAGAAGATCGGCAGCATGGGTGAACTGGGCGAGATTGCCGCGCACATTTCGGCCACCGAGCGCACCTCCGGCGACGCCGAAAAGGACAGCACGCAGCTCAAGAAAATGGAATTCTTCCAGCGGCAACTTGCGGCGCGCCGTCCCGAAGAATTGCGCGCGATCGTCGTTGACGTGCGCAGCTATGGGCTGGTCATCGAATTGCCCGACTGCCTGGTGACCGGCCTCATCCACGTCAGCTCGCTGCCGAATGATTTCTACCAGTTCGACGGCGTGCGGCTCAACTTCACGGGCCGCCGGTCGCGCCGGTGCTACAAGATCGGCGACGTCCTTCAGGTGATCGTCAGCCGTGTGGACGCCTACAAGCGCCAGATCGATTTCGTGCCGGTGGCCTAGCGGCCTGGCCTTTTTCGGGCGGCGGACGCGGACGTGGTAGGGCGCACGCCTCAGGCGTGCGCCGGGAGCGGGAGGCCCCTCGTTTCTGCGGACCGTTCACGCGGACCCATTCGTCCCGCAGTCGCGGGATCAGCGCAGGCTCGGCCAGTCGTCCCTACCTCGCGACGGGTCGCGGGGATCGCTGAAAATCGATTAACATTCCGCTTGCGCATCGTAGGAAACTACGGATACTAAAATAGTTTCCTTAGGTTATGAACGCGAAGTCTCTCTCCACCCCATCGCCCCAGCGCCCGCCCGCCGGCGGCGACGCCGCCCGCCGCCGCATCATCGCCGGCGCCCGCCGCTATTTCTTTGTCCATGGCTTTCGCAGCGTCACCATGGACGACCTCGCCGCCGAACTCGCGATGAGCAAGAAGACCTTCTACGCCCATTTTCCCAGTAAAATGGCGCTTTTGCAGGCCGTCATCTCCGACAAGATGAGTTCCGTGGAAGCGGACCTCGAGCGGGTCACGGTGCAGACCGGCGGCGACTTTTCCGCGCGGCTGCAGGCGCTGCTCTCCTGCTTGCGCGGCCACACCGAGGAGATCGGCGCGCCGTACATCCGCGACGTTCGGCGCGAGGCGCCGGAACTTTTCGCGCAAGTGCAGGAGCGGCGGCGGGCCATCATCCAGCGTTACTTCGGCAAGTTGCTCCAGGACGGGCGGAAGGCCGGCATGATCCGCAAGGACATCCCCGCGACCATGATGATCGAGACGCTCCTCGGGGCGGTCGATAGCGTCGTCAATCCCGTGAAAATGGTCGAACTCGGCAGCACCCCCAAGGAAGCTTTTTACCAAATCATCACCATCTTCCTCGAAGGTGTCGTGATCAAGGAAAGGAGCGGCAGACCATGAAGACTTCCCGATTTTGGCTGGCGGGCGCGCTGGCTTTTTGCCTGGCCGCATTTTCCGGCTGCCAACGCCAGTCCGCCGGTCGCGTGCAGGGCTATGTGGAAGGTGAATACGTCTACGTGGCGTCGCCTTTCGCGGGACAACTCGAAACGCTTTCCGTGAAGCGCGGCGTGTGGGTGAAACCCGGGGACCCGCTCTTCGCCCTGGAGTGCGGGTTGGAAACGGCGGCGCGCGATGAAGCCCAGCGCAAGCTGGCCCAGGGCCACGCCAATCTCGAAGACACGAAAAAAGGCAAGCGGCCCCCGGAATTGGAATCCGCCGAGGCCCAACTCAACCAGGCCCGCGCCGCGCTCATCCTCTCGGAAAAGGAATACCAGCGCCAGGACGACCTCCTCCGTCGCGGCGTGGCTTCGACCCAGGATTTCGATCGCGCACGCTCCGCGCGCGACCAGGACGACCACCGCATGCGGCAACTGGAGGCCGATTTGCAGACGGCCCATCTCGGCTCCCGTGACGACCAGATCGCGGCGGCGGACGCGAACGCGCGCGCCCTGGAAGCCGCCCTGGCCCAGGCGGACTGGAATCTCTCGCAAAAGCGCCAGAGCGCGCCGCAGACCGGTCTGGTCTACGATCTCCTCTATCAGCAAGGCGAATGGGTGCCGGCCGGCCATCCCGTGGTTGCGCTGCTCCCGCCGGAGAATGTGAAAGTGCGCGCCTTCGTGCCGGAGCGGATGGTCGGCGCCATCCAACCCGGCGGTCGCGTCAGCGTTTTCGTCGACGGCGTGGCTGGGGCGTTCGAGGGCAAAGTCACCTATATTTCACCGCAGGCTGAATACACCCCGCCGGTCATCTACAGCCAGGAAAGCCGGGAAAAACTCGTCTTCATGGTCGAGGCCCGTTTTGACGCACCCACCGCTGCAAAGTTGCATCCCGGTCAACCGGTCGACGTAGCATTTCATCAACCATGAACGGTAAATTCGCCACCGACCTGGGGTATCGAGTCGTCACTTGGCTCTTGGCTTTGCCCCCGTTGCACCATGGGCCTCTCGCTTCGCTTCGAGTTGGCTCCAGGAACTTCTCCCATGAATGGTGAACTCGCCATCGATGTGCGCGGCATGACCAAGCGCTTTGGCGACCGCACTGTGGTCAATGACATCGCCCTGCAAGTTCACACCGGCGAGATTTACGGATTCCTCGGCCCGAACGGCAGCGGCAAGACCACCTTCATTCGCATGCTCTGCGGCCTGCTCCGCGCCGACGCCGGCAGCGGCACCTGCCTCGGTTTCGATGTGATCACCCAGAGCGATATCATCAAGCGGCAGGTCGGTTACATGACGCAGCGATTCAGCTTCTGGGAAGATTTGAGCATCGCCGAGAACCTCGATTTCGTGGCGCGCATGTACGAGGTGAAGAATCGGCGCGAAGCCGTGCAGAAAAGCGTCGAGCAACTCGGCCTTGCTGGCCGGCAGAAACAACTGGCCGGCCAGCTTTCCGGTGGTTGGAAGCAGCGCCTCGCGCTGGCCGCGTGCCTCATTCATCAACCCCGGCTGTTGCTGCTCGACGAGCCGACCGCGGGCGTCGATCCCAAGGCCCGGCGCGACTTCTGGGAGCAGATTCACCAACTTGCTGCCCAAGGACTCACCTTTCTCATCACCACCCACTACATGGATGAAGCCGAGCGCTGCCATCGCCTCGCTTACATCGCCTACGGCAATCTCCTCGCCCACGGTACCGTCCGCGAAGTGGTCGACCACGTCGGGTTGACGACCTGGTCGGTGAGCGGACCCGATCTGCTCAAGCTGGCGGGGGAGATTCGTCAGCATCCTGGAGTGCAGCAGGCCGTGGCCTTTGGCACCGCCCTGCACGTGAGCGGCGAGGATTCCGCCGCGCTCGCCAGCGCCATCGCACCCTTTCGCCGCGAGCCCTACACCTGGAGCCAGGTGCCGTCGGGCCTCGAAGACGTCTTTATCCATCTCATGGACCGATCCCCCGACAATTATACCTCATGAGTCGGCATCCAAAATTCTCCCTCGCACGGCTCCTCGGCATCATGGTCAAGGAATTCACGCAGATGCGGCGCGACCGGCTCACCTTCGCGATGATGCTCGGCATCCCGCTCATCCAGCTCACGCTCTTCGGCTACGCCATCAATTCCGACCCGCGCCATTTGCCGGCGGCCATGCTCCTGGCCGACCGCGGGCCCCAAGGACGCACGCTGCTCTATGCCTTCAAGAACAGCACCTATTTTGATTTCAAGCAGTTGGTGGCCACGGAAAAGGAGGGCCACGATTTGCTCGCCCAGGGACGCGTCCAGTTCGTGATCAATATTCCGGAGAATTTTTCCCGCGATCTCGTCCGGGGCGACCGGCCCGAATTGCTCGTCGAGGCCGACGCCACCGATCCGGCGGCCACGGGTTTTGCCCTCGGGTCGCTCAACTCCCTGCTCGATAACGCCCTGGTAAACGATCTCAAAGGCCCGCTCGCGTTTCTCAATCCCACGGCCGGCCCCGTCGATCTTCGGGTGCACGCCATGTACAACCCCGAGATCAATACGCAGTACAACATCGTTCCCGGCCTCATGGGAGTGATTCTCACCATGACCATGATCATGATCACCGGCCTCGCCATCACCCGCGAGATCGAGCGCGGCACCATGGAGAATCTCCTCTCCATGCCGACCCGCCCGAGCGAAGTGCTCCTCGGCAAGATCGTCCCGTACATCCTCATCGGCTACGTTCAGGTCACTGTCATTCTCGTCGCCGCGCATTTTCTCTTTCACGTGCCGATGCACGGCAGCATTCCGCTGCTCCTCGTCGTCGCGCTCATCTTCATCGCGGCCAATCTCGCCATGGGCATCACCTTTTCCACGGTGGCCAAAAATCAGCTTCAGGCCATGCAGATGACCTTCTTTGTCTTCCTGCCGTCCATGCTGCTCTCGGGTTTCATGTTCCCCTTCCGCGGCATGCCGGTCTGGGCGCAAACCATCGGCGAAGTCTTCCCGCTCACCCATTTCCTGCGGATCGTCCGCGGCATCCTGCTCAAGGGCAACGGCCTGCCCGACGTGGCGCGCGAGCTCTGGCCCATCGCCCTCTTCGCCGTCATCATGCTCACCATCGGCGTCAAGCGCTACCGGCAAACGCTGGACTGACCGGCGCCGGAAAGCGCCGAACATCCAACACGCAACATCCAATGATCTCAGGTTCGGAGCTTCAAGAGAGATCGGCGCTCAGGATCATTGGATGTTGGATGTTGGGTGTTGGATGTTGGATGTTGGATGTTGGATGTTTCCCTTCTAATGCGCTGGCACCTCTTTGCCATTGGCAAACCCAAGCTCGACTTCGCCCGTCTCGGCGTCGAGGAGTACGCCGCGCGGCTCAAACCTTTCGCGCCGCTGCGCGTCGACTATTTGAAGGCCGCGGACCGCGCCGGTGAAAGCCGCGCGCTTCTCGCGCGGAGCGAAGGCATGTGGCGGGTGGTGCTCGATGAGCGGGGCGACCACCTCACCAGTCGCGACCTGGCCAAAAAAATCGGCGTCTGGGAGCAACGCGGCCCGCGTGACTTCGCGCTCCTCATCGGCGGCGCGGATGGCCACACCGAGGAACTGCGAAAAGCGGCCGACTGGACCTGGTCGCTGAGCAAACTGACGCTGCAACACGAACTCGCTCTGGTCGTCGCGCTGGAACAACTCTACCGCGCCTACACCATCAAAGCGGGCCTGCCCTACCACCGCGATTGAACCGAGCTGAAGGTGGCCGCAAAAAGGCGCAAAAGGCGCGAAAAGAATGTCGGGCGGTGAGGTTCGCCGCTTTTTGCGCTTTTTGCGCCTCTTTGCGGCCAATAAATTCCGCGGGCAATCCCGCCCACCCCATGAATCCACGCCTCCCCGCAATCTTTTCATTCCTTGCGTCCGCCGTTCTTGCCCACGCCGCCCCCGAAGCCTTCGAAGTCGGACCAGCGCAAAAGGACCAGTTGCCCCAAGGCAAGGAAGCCGACGGCATCATCGGCGATTTCATTTTGCGCAATGACAAGATCGAAGCGGTGGTCTCCGGCAACCTGCCGTTGCGGCGCGCGAACATGAGCACGTTCTACGGTGCCGACGGCACCACGCCGGGCTGCCTTTACGATCTCACGTTGCGCGGCGCGAATAACGACCAACTCACCATCTTTTCGCCCGCGCATCAGCAAGGACCGGTGTCCTGGGTGCGCGTGGTGAAGGACGGCAAGGATGGCGAAGCCGTCGTCGAATGCGCGGTCACCGGGGCGAACCACGACGGGCTGGCGCGCTATCATGAATACCAGCTCCGCAACGGCTGGCAGGGGCTGCGCATCACGACCACGCTGGTCAACGAGAGCGCCGAGCCAAAAATGGTGAGCCTTCAGGATCGGTGGACCAATTTCCTGCGCTCCGGCAGCGCGCTCGGCATCGCCTGGGCGGATGCCGTCGACCCGTCGGACAAGGCCGGCTACGCCTACGGGCTGGTCGAAGCGCCGCCGGGGATCGTTCCCACCCGGCCCTTCGAACTGGCGCCCGGCGCCAGCGTCACGGTCACCCGCTTCCTCGCGGTTGGTCATTCGCCGGTCGAAGCTTTCGGGCTGGTGGCGGCCGAGCGCGGTCCAGTCGGGCAGGTGACGGGCACGGTGCGCGACAAGGCCGGCGCGCCGGTTTCTTCGGCCGAAATCCTCGTGCGCACCACCGGCGATTTCGACGCCAATGTCGGCGTCGTGCATCCCGATGCCGATGGACATTTCGCCGTCGCGCTGCCCGAGGGAAAATACAACATTACCTTCACCGACATCGGCCGGGCCGATGTGCCGCAGACTGTCGAGGCGAAAGCTGGGACCACCGCCACGCTCGACGCCACGATGGCGATTGCCGCGGCCATTCATTTTCAAGTCACCGACGACCACGGACACAGCATTCCTTGCAAGGCGCAGTTCCTGGCCATGGACGGCACCGACCCGGTCAACCTCGGCCCCGAGAATCGCGCGCACGGCTGCGTGGACCAGTACCATTCGGAGAAAGGCGACTTCCGCGTTCAGATTCCACCGGGCAAATACCGCGTCGTTGTGACGCACGGCATCGAGTTCAGCCACCTCGAGCAGCAGGTCACGCTGGCCGCGGGTGCGACCCTCGATTTCACCGGCCAGCTCCGGCGGCTCGTGGATACGCACGGCTGGGTGAGCGCGGATTATCACAATCACTCGACCCAGAGCGGCGACAACACCTGCGGCACGCCGGATCGCATCATCAATCTCGCCGCCGAGAATATCGAGTTCGCCCCCACGACCGAGCACAACCGGCTCTACGATTGGCGGCCGATCATCTATCAGCTCGGCCTCTCGAATGAAATCCAGACCGTGCCGGGCATGGAACTCACCGGCTCGCTGGCGCACTTGAACTCGTTTCCCTTCACGCCGGTGCCCTTCACGCAGGACAACGGCGCGCCCGTGTGGGACCCCGACCCGCGCGTCGCGTCGATCACCTTGCGCAGTTGGCAGGGTTTCGAACCCGATCGCTGGGTCCAGATCAACCATCCCGACATGGTCAAGGATTTCATCGACTCCCGGAGCGCCGGGAAGGCGGACGGCGGTTTCAAGGGGCTGGCGGAACTCATCGACGGCGTCGAAACCCAAAATGGCGCTGGCAGCCGCATTCTCCTGGGACAACCGTTCGTTATCGAGAAGAACTCCGAGGGCCGGGAGTCCGTGCAGATGGTGCGCGAGTTCATCTGGCTGCAATTGCTCAATCGCGGGCACCGCTACGCGGCCATGGCGGTCAATGACGCCCACACCGTCTACAACAACGGCGTCGGCGGCTGGCGCATGTATATGCCGAGCAAGAGCGACAATCCGCCGGAGATCGATTGGCGGGAAAACTGCCGCCACGCCAAGGCCGGCCATTCCTATTTGACGACCGGCCCGTTTCTCCAGGTCCAGACAGGGGACGGCGCCGGTCCCGGAGACACCACGCGCGCGGCCGGTGGCGGCGTGAAGCTGAAAGTGCGCGTCCAATGCACCGACTGGATCGACATCGACCGGGTGCAAGTGCTCGTCAACGGCCGCGCCCTTCCCGCGCTGAATTTCACCCGCGCCGCCAATCCGAAAATGTTCCAGGATGGCGTGGTGAAGTTCGATCAAACCATCGAAGTGCCGCTGCACGAAGACTCCCACCTCATCGTCGTGGCCTGCGGGGAGCACAGTGATCTTTCCGTCGGCTACGGCACCAGTGCCCAGGCGAAGACGCACCCCTGCGCCTACCACAACCCCATCTTCGTCGTCACTGGCGACCATGAATTCAAGCCCAATGGCGATACCCTCGGCTTCCCGTTGCCGGTGGCAAAGATGACCGTGGACGAAGCCCGGCGGCAGCTCGCCGCGAGCGCGGCGAACCAAAAATAGACGCATCACGCGAATACGGACCGCCTATTCGCGTCATCCGTGTGATTCGCGGGCAACCCTCAGGTCCCGCACCGTACGGTCTCGGGCCGGTAAATGATGAGATTCTCCCCAAAGGCGCGGATCGCCCCCATCCCGACCAGCGTGAACGGCCGCGAATCACCAAAACCATTCCCATGCAATCGCGAGAAGGGGAGCGCGAGCTTCCAGCTTCCCGCGACTGCGGGACCGGCATCCTGCCGGCGAGTTCAGATAAAACCGCGCAATCGTCGGAACCTTTCACTTGACCCCCTCTCCCCCCGCCCCTTCAATGACGGGCTGTGGCTCAGCTTGGTAGAGCGTCCGCCTGAGGCGGAAGGCCGCGCGTCGCGTGTTGGAGCAGAAATAAAAGCTGCCGCTTTCTCTTGACCCCCTTTCCCACCGCTTCTAGAGTGCGCCCCCCTTGAAATTCGGGCTGTGGCTCAGCTTGGTAGAGCGCTTCGTTCGGGACGAAGAGGCCGCGGGTTCGAATCCCGCCAGCCCGACCACCAGCAAACGCTGGTGGTCACAAGGTTTCCGGGCGATGATCGCATGTGGCGGAAAAACTTGACGTGACCCCAAAACGTGACCCCGATCATGAAAATCCCACTGACGCACTACCTCAAGCCTGTCGCTCCCAACCTCTATCGCCACAGCGAAAACCTCACCTACTACGCCGTGAAAAAGATCAACGGCAAGAAAGTGCGGCACCCCCTCAATACCGCCGACCGTAAGACCGCTGACCGAAAACTGCTGCAATGGCTCGGTGAGCAGCAGATGAACACGCCTGGCGCGACGCCCACGTGCGACATGACCGTGGGCCAACTGTTGACGGCATTTGCGGCGGCGCGGGTCGGAACTTCCAAATCCACCCAGACGACGGAAGCCGGCATCACCAAGAAAATGCGGGAAACCTTTGACGCGAAAGGGCAGGGCATGAATCTGCTCGTGACGCGGGTACGGCACTCTCATCTCATCATTTGGCTGGCCACGATCTATGGCAACGAGGAGAGCGGTTCCAAGATGCGCCACAGCACCTACAATCGGCACCGGCTTTTCCTCATCCAGCTCTTCGATTTTGCGGTGACGGAAACCATCATCGAGCACTCGCCCTTTGATGCCGAAATGATCCCAGCGAAGGGCAAGCAACGCGTCGTTCGGCGGGTGCCGACGGAGGCGGAATTTCGCACGATGGTGCAGGAGATCCGAAAGCCACAATGGAAGATAGAGAACAAGGGCAGGTGTGGCGGACAGCGACCGCTCACGCAGGATGATGCTGCCGACTTCGCGGAATATCTGGGGTTGGCTGGCGTGGGGCAGGCCGAGGCGTCCAGCCTCCAATGGCCGGATGTCGATTGGGAACGCAACATCGTCAACTACACCCGCCGAAAGACAGGCAAGCCCTTCTCGCACCCGATCTACGCGTGGCTTCGGCCACTGCTCAAGCGGCTGCACGATGAGAGTAAGACCAAGGCCGGTCGGATTTTTGCCATCAAAGACGTGAAGCGCTCCCTGAACGGAGCGAAGAAGCGGTTGGGCTATCCGAATTTCACGCAGCGCAGTCTGCGGGCATTTCTCATCGGAAGGTTGTGGAAGGCAGGTGTGGACGTGAAGGTGATCGCGTTGTGGCAGGGGCATAGTGATGGCGGGAAGCTCATCATGGACACCTACACGGAGGTATTCGGCTCGAATGACGAGGACTATCAGCGCCAGCAACTCGCCAAGGCCGAAGGCAAGATCGTCGAGTTCGCCGCAGCCTAGCTCGTGCGTTCATGAAAGGTGTGAACGTCGTCCTTCAAAAAGCGATGACGCCGCAGTGCCTTGCTACTTTTGAGAAGCCCGCGCTTGGCGAGGTCGAGGAGAGTTTTTTCGCTCACGCGAAGGTACGCGGCCGCTTCCTTCGTCGTATAAAACGGAGAGGATTTTGCGTGTGGATCGGACATGAATTCAGGATTGTTTTCCAAAGGATACTCTGTCAGCGCGATGCTCTATTGCATCGACGTCAGTTCGCCCGCGGGTTCTCTTGTGAGCAACTCCGCGATTCCTTCGCGGATGGATTTGTGGGGGTTGAGCGGTGGAAACAGTTCCTTCACGTCCACCCGCAAGACCTGGCGCAGATAGCAAAGTTCGCGGTCGCCGACATGAACGAGCTGTGCTTCCATTTTCGCGACTCCGCTCCGGCTGATATTCCAGCCGGCGAGCTGAAGGTGAACGGCGAAATCGGCCTTCCGTATGAAAGGGGTAGCGAGAGCGATTCTGCTCGCGAGGTTTTGCGACTGTTCGTGAAGCCGTTTCAATCGCAAAGATCAAACCGAATTAGAACCATGAGCCAGTCATCGAACCGATTGTGGATCTTGGGGCCACCGCTCTCCGTGGGCCTGCTCGTCGCGGCGCTCTATATTAAGAGACCCGGCGCGCGAGATTTCATTGATCAACGAATTCCTTGGGTGAAGGAAACCGTTGGAAAGTATGCGCCACCGTTCGAGGTCAGGATCGTAGGGAATCCGCCGGTCGCACCGCCGCCTCCAGAATGGGCCACACCGGCGGTGACGCCTCCCCCGTTCACTCAGCCTCCACGGACTCCCAGGCAGGAGCCGAATATTCCGATGGTTGTCGCCAATTCTTTCGATCTCAACAAGGTCTGCCAAGACCCTGCGCGGTGGCCGAAAAGCGTGCGGCTAAAGATGGCCGTCGATTTTCCCGCGGTACTCGACGGAAGGGTTGTCGGTAAACTGCTTGCACCACGTGGATCGGAAGTCCGGGTGGTGAAAATCAACAACGCCAAAGTAGGGGTGGAATATCGTGGTGGCGGTGCGTGGCTCGAGTTCGACCGCACGGATTTCGTTGAGCGAGCGCAACGCGACTGGCATTGAGCCAGTGACGCTTCGGTCCTACTCTTATCACGTTCCACCTCCCTTTGGCCCTCTCCCTTTCAACCGTTCTATCCGATCCAGTCGCATCCGCCACCGCTGCCCGGTCGCGTTCCCCGAATGAGCATGGCTAAGAGCGCACCCAACATTTTCGTGACGACGCGCTGGACCGCCGTGTTGATAGCAGGGCGCTCGGATACGACGCGAGCCCGCTGTGCGCTCGCGGAATTGTGCCAGACATACTGGTATCCTCTCTACGCTTAACCACCCTTGAGCAGCCACGGTGCGTGCTGTTCGGAAAACAAACGCGCAAGCAACCGATCAAACGAAACCTGCCGGCGCAAGCGCTGGAGATCGATGCCTTCGGTTCGTTCCGTCGTTTTCAGGCGCGCCTCAAGGGCGACGCGGAAGGCGGCAGCAGTGGCATACTGGCGTGGCCCATCTTTCATGCGGATCTCGCCTTCAATCCGCGGCGTTGAAACAGGGAAGCGGGCAGCGTATGGCGGTATTCCCTGACTTCGCTTTCAGTAATCAGACCACGTTTGCGGGCTTCGGAAAATGCCTGCGCCAGCAGATCAGGTGAAAGTTCCTGTGATTCGCCCAGGTCGAGAATGGCCCTCATCGGGCGCGTCACGCGAAACCCCTCACGCTCGTCGATTGCCCCGGCGGGAAGGTCGGCATAGTGCAGGACAAGCACGGACGGTATTTTCGAGGTCTTGCGAAATTTCAGAGGCACCGTCATGTGCAGCTTGGACGGCATCAAATCCGACAGGTCATGGATGCTCAGAGCCGTTTGATGCGAATAAACCCCCTGCGGATGATCCTTTCGATCTCTTGACCAGAGTGACCAGCGCACCAGATCAGGTCGTTCGTTGGCCGGAAAATGTGCGAGGCGGAAAATGCCCCGGTGTTCACGCTCCCAATTTCCCGCACGTACATGGTAGGCGTGATTCGTACGATCAAACCCCGCTTCCTCCGCCTGTTTTGCGGTAAAATAGCCTCCCTGGCTTTCCGCCACCGCGAAAAGCCTGGCTTCGGATTCATGGGAAGACCGTTTCATGACGCAAGGAGAGCTTACCTCAAGCAGTCGTAGCCGCAACACAAATAGCGTAAGTATTACGCTGTTTGAGAACTTCAGACCTTTCGCATGGGCCAAAATCGTGCGCTGGCTGCGCCAATCGCGAGTCCAAGCGTTCAGGCGAAGCGGAGGCCAGAGCGTCAGGCTGCCGGTGGGCCTGCGGGCGGCAAGCCGGGAGCGAAGGCGCAGCGAAGCCTGGGCGCTTGGTCTCGCATCCTCCGCGGCGGACGGGATGAACTGCCGCTCCCGGAGTCTGCGAAGGGAGCGGCGGTTGATTCCGTTCGGTGGTGGCTTTTCACTCATCGCTCGCCTCGCGGGCCTGCTCGGCGCGGCGTTGTTGTTCGATGCGCCTGTCGCTCTGTTCTGCGGAATGCGCCACTCGGCGAAGACCCTCGGTGCTCATCGGAAATGGCGGATACAAGACTTCCTCGTCTTCGGGAGTCTCGGCCCCAACCTGTTCCCATCGGGCGAACTCGCCCGATTCCTTCAACACTCGCCGCTTTTGATCTTCGCTCAATGCGTCCACCATCGCCGCGTTGAAAACGACAATCACCGCGTCGGTGAGCCTGCCATCGAGGCC
>Ga0302326_10013793_pt1 | contig 17123 bp, 12 predicted proteins | sample Palsa_T0_3_FD_202264 | JGI IMG/M metagenome (GOLD analysis project Ga0302326, IMG submission 202264) | Peat permafrost microbial communities from Stordalen Mire near Abisko, Sweden - Palsa_T0_3 | ecosystem: Environmental > Terrestrial > Soil > Palsa > Peat permafrost | place: Sweden: Abisko...
CGTGACCGTGCTGCTCAGATGCCGGTCGCGTGCCCCTCACGCAACTCGCGCCGCTGCAGGGCCGTTGCCGGCGAACGCGTCGTCGTTGTCGGGACGCTCGTTTGGGGCAACGATAGGGGCCAGTTGCTCCTGGAGGCCGAAGAGGTGACACCGATCGGCGAAGGGGCCGTTGCCGCGATGATCGCCGAGACGCGTGCGAGGCTGGCCGTCGAGGGCTTGCTCGACCGACCGCGCAGGCCCATACCTCGGCTTCCCAGGGTCATCGGGGTCCTTTGCGGTGCAGACGCTGCCGTGCGAAAGGACATCGAGTCGGTCGTCGCCGCCCGCTTCCCCGGTTATCCCTTGGCGGTCGAAGAGACGACTGTAAGCGGGCCGGGCGCAGCCCTTTCGATCATTGAAGCCCTGCACCGGCTATCGCTTCGGCCAGAGGTGGACGTGGTGGTGCTGGCACGCGGCGGCGGTGATGCCACGGCGCTGCTGCCTTGGAGCGACGAGGAACTATGCCGTGCCGTGGCGGCATGCCCGGTGCCTGTGGCGTCCGCGATCGGTCACGAATCGGACCGGCCCCTCTGCGACGAGGTTGCCGACCAACGCTTCGGCACTCCGTCGATGGCCGCCCATGCAGTCGTCCCGGACCGCCAGGCGCTGGGCGAGGACCTCGTACGGCTCCTGTCGATAGCCTCCCGAAGCGTCCGCAGCCGAGGCGAGCTAGGTCGGGAAAGGCTGAAGCGTGCAGAGGTCGGCGGGGCGCTCGCGGCAGGTCTCGAACGAGCCGGGAGCAGGCTGCGCCACGCGGGGGACCGGCTTTCTCGCGAGCACCCCGGCCACGTTGCCGAAGTTTGCCGCCAAAGGCTCGAAGCCTGTGACTGGCGCCGGCCAGTGCTGGCGTCCTTGGCAACGTGCCAGCGCGACCTGGGCGCACTGCAGCGCCATGCCCGCGCGCTTTCGCCCCAACACGTAGTAGAGCGGGGCTTTGCAATCGTCCGCCGCGTCGACGGCACCGTGGTCCGTGGTCCCGACCAGGTCGCTCCCGGCGAAATCGTCGAGGTCACCGTCGCCCGGGGCGTTATCGCCGCCCGGGTCGAGGCCGCCACAGGCCCTGATCCCAAGAGCGCCAGATGAGCTTCGACCCTAGGTTGTGCGGGGTCGACAAGCCGTTGGAGGGGCTCACATTCGAGGAGCTCCTAGCCGCTTTGGAACTCGTCACGAGCCGGTTGGCCAGCGGTGAGCTCGGTATCGAGGCCGCCGCTGATCTCTACGAACAGGCCGAGATCCTGCACGCCGCTGCCCAGGAACGCCTGGCCGCTGTCGAGGCAAGGATCGCTCGGCTAAGCCGGCCCGAGTGACCCGCTCTCGGCCCAGTCCACAGTGAAGCAGCGGTCCGCCAGCCGCCCTGGCGACCACCGGCGCCACTGCCCGTTCACAGCACGGCGAGTCGCCTCGGTCCAGGCCATGACGTCTTGGTGCCCCGTCCGCCGTACGAGTTGGATGATGCCGCCCTCAAAGACCTTGTAACCCGCCCAGACGCCCGGGTAGTCCTTGGTGGAGCCGACCTCGGTCACCACCAGCCGTCCGTAGTCGTAGCGCCGGTTCCTGTGGCGGTGGCCGCACGTCAGGAAGGTCGCAGGCTGCTCCGGTGCGGCGAGCGCCTCGAGCAACCGGCGGCTCTCGCCGAACGGTAACCCCGGCGGGTACACAGTCGGGAACGGGAACATCTCGGGCGGGTGGTGCAAGCAGACCCAGGCAGGCCCCGGTCCAGCCCGGGCTAGCGCGGCGATCTGCTCGCTCGTTTTCGCCGGGAGCTGGCCGCCGTGGTAGTGGGGGTCGCCGTGGGCCGTGCTCATGAGCACCAACCTCACGCCAGCGAGGTCGCGGGCGCGGGGTTGCCAGGAGACGGCGACGCCCTGGCTACCCAGGATCCCGCGGACATCGACCCCCCATTTGTTGTCGTGGTTGCCGAGGATCACCTCGAGCGGTAACGGGCTCGCGGCCAATACCCGCCCAGCGTCGCGAACTTCTGCCGGGACGGCCTCGCGCGTAAGGTCCCCTTTTACCACCAGCAGTTCTGCGCCCCATTCGGCCGCCTCGGCGATGGCGCCACGCAACGACCTGACTGGGTACGGCTCCACGCCGGGGGAGTTCTCGCGGGGGTCGTGGATCCTCCCGAGCACGCCGAAGTGCTTTTCGCCGATGTGCACGTCGCTCACGGCGGCGAACTTGCACAGCAGCCGGCCACCCGGCGAAGGCAGCGTCGTGACGCGCGCTGCGAGAAAGCTGGGCACCCCGGTGGCGCTGGCGACAACGTCATAGGTGGTTGCCGGCGCCAACCCGTCGACTACGACGGAGCCGGGCCCCGACGGCCACGCTGCGTCGAGGGCCCGCCGGCCCCGGAAGTAGCGGTGCGCCCCGTCGCTCGCGGGACGGCTACTGCCGCCTTCGTCGAGAACGAGCTCGGCGACCGGCGAGGGGGCTGGCCGTACTATCGAGGCACCGATTTGGACCTCCAGAGCTTCCGCTGGGGAAGCTGGCCAGGTCAGTTGAGCGGAGCAATCATCGGTCCCAAAAACGCTGATGGGCCACGCAGAAGACACCCGCTTGCCACCTGATGGTGTCAAGGAGCTCCCGACGCCGCGGCGGCCAGCAGGGAGGCGAGCGGCCCTGCAACGCGTTGGCGGAACGCCACGTTGACCCGGAGCCGTTCGCGCGACTGCGCCACTTTGCGCTCTCCACGTGCGAGGGGGTGCTCGTCCAGCCAGGTGAACGCACGGTTCACCGCGTCGTCCCCCCCTGCGACAAGCGACGGCAGGGAGTCGAGCATCCGATGGATGGTGTTGGGTGGCCACTGTTTCAGCATTTCGTCCCAGTTCTCCTCGATCGCCTCCCAGGCCAGGACGCATCCCTCTCGGCTCGCCAGGATGCCAGCGAGCAAGTAGGGAGCGTCCTGTGACCTCACTTCGTCGGAGAACGCGACGTCGATCGACCGCTTGAGCAGCGCAGGGTCGGTGAAACTCGAGAGGGCATGCAGGTAGCGGACTTCGTCCTGAGGAGTGGCAGCTTTCTTGTACTTGGCGTAAAGCAGCTCCCACTCATTGCTGCCACCCCCAGCCGCCACCACGTGCACAACCGCTGTCGCAAGGTCTGGTGGTAGCGGCGGGCCCCCGGCCTCAGCGTCGGCGAGGAGCCGGCGCGCCTCGCTGCGCACCTCGTCATCGGCCCCGAGGCCCCCGAGCAGCATGACCAAGCGGGCCCGCAAACGGGCCTCGGGCGGCGTGTCTTCGACGCCGTCGGTGCGGGCCCAACCAACCTGTGCGAAGAGCGGGCCTGCGAGGTCCCGGACGAGCTCCTGCACCAACGGGAGCTCGTGTTCGTCGGCTATTAGCTCGAGGAGCCCGAGCCCGCCGGACAGGGCCCACCAAACGTCAGGGTCGTGTTCGAAATGTAGTGCCGACCACAGTTCGAGAGGGTTTTCGAGGGGCGCCAAACCCGCCACGGTCGCAGACCAGGTGTCAGCGGCCAAGCTCAGGCGCTCTCTGTCGTCCAGCTGGCCCAATGCGCCGAGCAGGCCCTGGCGCAGCTCGTCGCTGTAACGGACACGGTAAACCCCCCAGGCACCCTCGTTTACGAGCACCCAGACGGGCTTTTCCTTGAGGTTGACAGTCGTGGAGGCGTCCTGGAGAAGTAGCTGTTCGTGGAAGACCGAGCCGTCGGCAGTCTGGTAACGCAGGCTCACGGGGACAACCCATGTCGCGCCGTCGTCCGAGCCTCCGTCTAGAAGGAAGCGGCGCTGCGACAGCTTTAGGTCCATGCCGCCATGTAGCGGCTCGACCGAGACGACGGGATGGCCCGGCTGGTTCACCCAAGTGCCCATAGTCGCGCGCACCGGCTGGCCGGAGGCCACTTCGAGGGCGTCCCACAAGTCCGTGGTGATTGTGTTCGAGTAGCGGTGCTTGTCGAGGTAGAGGTTGAGGCCGCGGCGGAAGGTCTCGTCACCCAGGTGGCGCTCGATCATACGAAGGACCGACCCGCCCTTGTCGTACGTGATCACGTCGAACATGTCCTCGGCTTCCTCGGGCCTGCCCACCGGGTACTCGATCGCGCGGCTGGAACGAAGGCTGTCGGTTGAAAGCGCGGCCGCCCGGTCGACCCCGAAAGTGGTCCAGATCTTCCAGCGCGGCTCGAAAGCGTCGGTGGTGAGCAGCTCCATGAACGTCGCGAATGCCTCGTTCAACCAGATGCCCTCCCACCAACGCATCGTGACCAGGTCTCCGAACCACATGTGCGCTGTCTCGTGGGCGATCGTCGAGACGACCCGTTGCCGCTCGACCTGCGAGCTTTCTTCGCCAACGAGGAGGGCCGTTTCCCGGTACGTGACCAGGCCGAGGTTTTCCATGGCCCCCGAGGCGAAGTCAGGGACCCCGATGTGGTCGAGCTTGTCTGCGGGGTAGGGCATCCCGAAGTAATTACTGAGAAATGAGAGCGAATGCGCCGCTGCCGCCTCCGCGAGGCCCGTTAGCGCGCCGCGGCCCGGGACGGAAATGATGCGCAGAGGTACGCCGTCCACGTCGAGCGGGCTTGTCAGCTCGAAAGGCCCGATCACCATGGCCACCAGGTAGGTCGACATCTTTATGGTGTCCGCGAACTGCACTCGGCGCTTGCCGCCTGCCACGGGCCCCGAAGAGATCTCGTGCGCGTTGGAGAGCACGGTCAGGTCCTCGTCGGCGATGATCGTGATGCCGAAGGTCGCCTTGAAATCGGGTTCGTCCCAGCACGGGAACGCTCGCCTTGCGTCGGTGGCTTCGAACTGGGTAGCGGCTATCCAGGACTCCTCCCCACCTTCCCCCTTGAACTTGCTGCGGTAAAAGCCGTGCAGGAGGTCGTTGAGCTTCCCGGAAAACCGGAGGTGCAGCGTCCAGTTGCCGGCTTCGATGGGCTCGGAGGGCCGGAGGGAAGCCTGCTCCTCTTCGCGCAGGTAAGAAACGGTTGCGAGGAGGTTTTTGCCTCCGTCCTGGACTAGGCGGGCCTCAGAGATCTCGAGCTCGGTGGCGTTGAGGATGATCTCAGCGGTGATCTCGGTCACCTGCAGCTCGATGGCTGCTTCACCATCGAAGCTGGCCCGGCCGAGGTCGGGCGACAGGACGAGCGAATAGTGCCTAGGCAGCACATTTCTTGGGAGACGGTACGGAGGACGGTCGGTCACTGCGCTACCCTAGGGCTGTCCGGGCGGATACCTCAACCCTTGTTGCTCCTTTAGGAGCCCTCTGGTTCGACGGGCGGGAGGTACTCGAGCTCGAGGTCGGCGAGGCGGACCAAAGTCGAGGCCACCCAAGCCCCCAGCGAGCTCAAAGTCGCCTCCGTCGCCGCACTTACCTGGCGGGTCGCTCCCGAGCGCGAATGGATCGCGTCGCCAGTGCTCGAGCGGGGCCCGCCCCACCCGGGGAACAGGCTCGCCTCTTTGCCATCGCCCTCCCCCTCGCTCGGAGCCGTCAGCCGGTAGCTGCCCTCGTAGCCAACCTCGACGGCTACTTCGGGAGGCCCGATCGTTTCCTCGTAGGCCTCTTCGATGACAGGGGCCGAACGAACGAGATGGTGGTCCCCGATGCCAGCACCCTCCTCTGGCAGCACCGCCAGGACGCTCGACAGAGTCGGCCTCGTCGCGAGTCGCTGCGCCCGGAAGGCCACTTCGATGCCGATCTCGGGTGGCTCTTCGACCTGCTCACCCATGCTGAGGCTGCGCCAGGCGGACTGGCTCCAGGTCTGCCAGTCGAGGCTGATGTCGGCGCTCACCCGGGGAGGGTCCCAGTCGCCAGGCAGGCTCACCGTCGTTTCCCAGACGACGTCACCGGTCAACAGGTCGTAAACAAGATGGTCGTCTTGCCCGGCACGTTCCAAAAGGCTCTGGTCGAGCGCCGCCCTGAGCGCCCCGACCGTATCGAGGAACAAGTGGTCCAACATTCCTGGCAACCTCCCAAAAATACTACATCAGGCCGCTCACCCACACCCGCAGCGCCACCTGCCGGGCCATCGAGCAGGAGCACTAGCCTTTGAGCGTGGAACGCATTGGTTTTGTCGGGCTGCCCAACTCGGGTAAGTCCAGCCTCTTCAACGCTCTGACGGGGGGTTCGGCCCCCGTCGCCAGCCATCCCTTCTCGACCACCGAAACAAGTGTCGGGGTCGCCCAGGTCCCGGACCACCGCCTCGACGCCCTTGCCGAGATGAGCTCGTCGAAGAAGGTCGTGCACGCCGGGGTCGAGCTGGTTGACATCGCCGGTCTCGTCGCCGGCTCGTCAACCGGTGAAGGGCTGGGCAACAGGTTCCTTGGCGGGATCCGAGAAGCGGACGCCATCTGCCTCGTGCTGCGGGCTTTCGATGACCCGAACGTGCCCGGTGGCACCGACCCGCTCGAAGACCTGGCGGTGCTCGAGCTCGAGCTCGTGCTAGCCGATCTCGCTAGTGCGGAGACCCAGCTCGAGCGGCGGCGAAAGGCAGCCAAGCAGGACCATTCTCTGGACAGCCAGGTGGCCGCCCTCGACAGAGCACTCGGCTTGCTCTCCGACGGGACGCCCCTTTACCGTTCGGGCTTGACGGCGGAGGACCGCGAACTGCTCCGACCGTTCTTCATGCTCACGAACAAACCGGTCCTGGTAGTGGTCAACCTCGGGGAAGAAGCCGTCGCTGCCGGCGCACCTGAAGCGCTGACCAAGCCCGTAGCGGACGAGCTCGCGGACGTTGCGGAAGTCCTGGGGGTCAGCGTCAAGCTCGAAGCCGAAGCGGCCCAGCTTTCTGCCGAAGACAGGGCCGAGATGATGGAAGGCCTCGGCCTCGGGGAGGGGGCGCTACCCCGGGTGGCTCAGGCGGCCTACCGTTTGCTCGGTCGGCGTACCTTTTTCACCACCGGGGACAAGGAAAGCAGGGCCTGGACGTTCAGGTCGGGCGCCAAGGCGCCGGAGTGCGCGGGCGTCATCCATTCCGACCTCCAGCGCGGTTTCATCCGCGCGGAGGTCGTGCACTGGGACGAGCTGCTCAAGTTGGGCTCGTGGGCAGCGGCTCGCGACGTCGGCAGGCTGCGGGTCGAAGGCAAGGAATACGAAGTAGTGGACGGTGATGTCCTCGAGATCCGCTTCAACGTCTGAGGGGCCTCGAGCGGGCGCAACCGGCAGGATCGTCATCGTGGCCACGCCGATCGGCAATTTGGGCGACCTTTCCCCACGAGCCGTCGCTGCTTTGGCTTCCTCGGACTACGTCTATTGCGAGGACACCCGCCGGGCCCTCAAGCTGTTCAACCATGCCGCCATTTCGGGCCCTCGCCTCGTCTCGCACCACCGCTTCAACGAGGCGGCCACGACCCCGACCGCCATCGCCCGGGCAAAGTCGGGAGCGACGATTGCCCTCGTGACCGATGCGGGCACCCCCCTTGTCAGCGACCCGGGGGCACGGCTCGTTCGAGCGGCCCTGGCCGAAGGGATCCCTGTAGAAGCCGTGCCAGGCCCTTCGGCCCCCCTGGCCGCCCTCGTTGTGTCCGGCTTAGCGACGGAGCGGTGGTGCTTCGAGGGCTTCTTGCCACGTTCTGGGCGGAAACGCACGGAGCGCTTGGCTGCGGTCGCGGGCGAGGCCGAGCGTGCAGTCGTGGTGTTCGAGTCGCCTCACCGGCTGCAGCGGTCCCTCGACGACCTCGTGGCGGCGTGCGGGCCTGATCGGCCGGTAGCGGTGTGCCGGGAGCTGACCAAGCTCCACGAAGAGGTGTGGCGCGGCAGCCTGGGCGAGGCCGCCAAGCGTTCCCAGACGGTCAAGCCTCGTGGCGAGTACGTCATTGTGCTCGGGCAGGCCTCAGAGCAACTTCCTGGCGGTCCGCCAAGCGAGGAACTCGGAGCGGTCAGTACAGAGCCCCTGTAGCCTGTCGGGGTGGACCGCTTCTACGTCACCACGCCGATCTATTACGTAAACGATGCGCCGCATATCGGCCACGCGTATACGACCGTGACCGCCGACGCCTTGGCGCGCTGGCATCGGTTGTTGGGCAACGAAGTCTTCTTCTTGACGGGGACCGACGAGCACGGGCTCAAAGTCCAGCGTTCGGCCGAGGCCAACGGTCTGACGCCCCAGCAGCAGGCCGACCTTAACAGCGCTCGTTTCCGGGAGGCATGGGATCTCCTCGAAATATCCTACGACGACTTCATCCGCACGACCGAGCCCCGTCACCACAGTGCAGTTGCCAAGCTTATGCAGGCCGTCTACGACCGAGGCTGGATAACGCTAGGGACCTACGAAGGCCTTTATTGTGTCGCGTGCGAGGCCTACTACACCGAGAGCGACCTGGTCGACGGACTGTGCCCGGTGCACCACCGTCCCGTCGAGTTGCTGAAAGAGGACAACTACTTTTTCCGTCTCTCGGCTTTTACCGACCGTCTCTTGGAATGGTATGCCGAGAACCCCGAAGCGGTGGGGCCGGAAGCGAAGCGCAACGAAGCCATCGGCCTCATCAAGGCAGGGCTTCAGGATATTTCGGTCACCCGCACCTCGCTCGATTGGGGCGTGAAGGTCCCATGGGACGAAAAGCACGTGTTCTACGTGTGGTACGACGCGCTCATCAATTACGCCACGGCCGTCGGTTACGGCCAAGATGAGGCACGTTTCGAGAAGTGGTGGCCGGTCGTGCGGCACTTGATCGGCAAGGACATACTCCGTTTTCACTGCGTTTATTGGCCGGCACTGTGCATGGCCGCCGGCATCGACCCGCCCCGTGTCTCCGTGCACGGGTACCTGTTGGTGGGCGGAGAAAAAATGTCGAAGACGGCGTTCAACCAAATTTCGCCTGCCGACCTCGTGCCGACTTTCGGCGTGGACGGCTTCCGCTATCACTTCCTGCGCGACCAGGCGTTCGGGCCTGACGGGGAGTTCTCCTACGAAGGTATGGTCGCCCGTTACAACGCCGACCTCGCCAACAACCTCGGCAACTTGCTCGCAAGGGTGAGCGCCGTGGTCGGGAGCAAATGTTCCGGCATCGGCCCCGCCCCGAGGCCCGATAGCCCCCTCGCCGAACTTGCCGAGGAGGTCTACGCAACAGCCGCCCAGGCCTGGGAGCGGGTGGCGCCGAGCGAGGCACTGGAGGCCACCTGGCGTCTCGTCCGCGCTGCCAACGCCGCCCTCGAGGCGGCCGAGCCGTGGCGGGCAGATCCGGGGCCCGCCGTTGACGCCGTGCTCGGGGGCTCTCTCGAGATCCTGCGGATCGTCGCGGTACTGGCCAGCCCTGCCCTTACCCAAGCACCCACTGAGATCTGGCGACGTATCGGGCTTACGGGCTCACCGCTGGAGGCGCGGCTTCCCGACGCCTGCAAGTGGGGCGGGTACCCCGGTGGCCTCCCGGTGGAGCGAGGGGCGCCCCTTTTCCCGCGCCTGTCCGGCTAGCACCGTCGTGTGGTGCGATAACCATTGCCACATCCCTTACGAAGGGATCGGCGTCGAAGCGATCGAGCAAGCTCGGGCGGCGGGGGTTACACGGCTCATTACTGTCGGGACCGACGCCGAGCATTCCGCCGCGGCGCTGCGAGTTGCTGAGGCCCACGACGGGGTGTGGGCTACCGTCGGGCTCCATCCTCACGACGCTGTCAACGGCGTTGCTACCGTGGAGCCGCTCCTGCGGGGCCAGCCGAAGCTGGTGGCAATAGGGGAGTGCGGGCTCGACTACCACTACGACTATTCCCCCCGCCCGGTGCAACGCGAAGCTTTTGCCGCCCAAGTTGCTTTGGCGAACAACCACGACCTGGCGCTCGTGGTTCACACGAGGGAAGCCTGGGACGATACCTTCGCTATCCTGCGAGCCGAAGGGATCCCGGAGCGCACAGTGCTCCACTGTTTCACCGGCGGCGCGCCCGAGGCGCGCATCTGTCTCGACCTTGGGATCTGGCTTTCTTTCAGCGGGATAATCTCCTTCAAGAACGCCAGCGATATCCGCGAGGCGGCCGCCCTCTGCCCGATCGACCGGCTCCTGGTCGAGACCGACTCACCTTTTCTCGCCCCGGTGCCGCACCGCGGGAAAACGAACTCGCCAGAGTACGTCCCGCTCGTCGGTGCCGCCGTGGCGGACGTCAAGGGCGTGGACGTGAGCGAGGTCGAAGAGGCGAGCTGGGCGGCAGCCGCCGCCGCCTTCCGCCTCGACGGCTAAGGGCGGCGCGGGCAAATGACTCTTACACGGCAAGAGGTCCTCCGTCTATTGGAGGATTACACGCTTTCGCCGAGCCGAGCCCTTGGGCAGAACTTTGTGGCAGATGCGAACACTGTCCGCCGCATCGCCCGCCTTGCCGGCGTCGGCCCAGGGGACCGCGTGCTCGAGATCGGAGCCGGGCTCGGGGCGTTGACGCTTGCACTGCTCGAGACCGGTGCCACGGTTACAGCGGTCGAAGTGGACCGGTGGCTCGTACCCGTGCTCCGCCAGGTCCTCGCCGACAAGGCCCCCGGGGCAGCGGTCACGGTCGTCGAGGCCGACGCCATGAGCCTCGATTGGGTGGCCCTGCTCTCCTCGTCCTCGCCATCGCCGCCACAGGCCCTCGGAGGCTGGACGCTCGTGGCCAACCTTCCGTACAACATCGCGACCCCGCTTGTCGCTGACCTCCTTGACGACGTCCCGGCGATCGAGCGGATGCTCGTCATGGTCCAGCAGGAGGTGGCTCAGCGCCTTGTCGCCGGACCGGGGAGCAAGGCCTACGGTGCCGTCTCGGTCAAGGTCGCCTACTGGGCAGAGGCGTCGTTGGTAGGGACCGTGCCATCATCTGTCTTCGTGCCCAGGCCTCGAGTCGGCTCCGCTCTGGTCGGTCTGAAGCGCCGGAAGACGCCGGCTGTCGACCCCGCGTTCGTTGCTCCCGCCGAACTGTTCAGCCTCGTGCGGACCGGGTTCGCTCAGCGGCGGAAAATGCTTCGCCGGGCGCTCGCGGACCTTGGCATCCCGGCCGCAGCGTTCGTGCAGGCAGGCATCAACGAGGAGTCGAGGGCGGAGGAGCTTTCGGTTGCCGACTGGGGCCGTCTGGCGGCGGCTGCCGGCCTGGGCCGCCCGGGAGCGGCGCGTGCCGCGGTAGCGAAGGACGACGGTCCTTGACGGGTCGCCTAGGGCCCGCTGTCGACGAGGTGACCGCGCCCGCCAAATTGACCTTGTCGTTGCGCGTCACCGGCGTGCAACCGGACGGTTACCACCTCCTCGATTCAGAGATGGTCAGCATCGACCTCGCCGACACGCTGTACTTCTCAGATGGTGACGGCTTGGAGGTGGTCGACGCAGGTGCAGGCGCCGGGGGCCATGGCGAGGTGCCAGCGGACGCTTCCAACCTCGTCCACAAAGCCCTCTCGCTCGTGGGCCGTAAGGCGCATGTGCGCCTGGTCAAGAGGATCCCTGCAGGTGCTGGCCTCGGCGGTGGGTCAGCCGACGCAGCTGCGGTGCTGCGTTGGGCCGGTGCGACCGGGATGGCCGGGATAGAAATGGCAGCCCAGCTCGGCTCAGACGTCCCCTTCTGCCTTGCCGGAGGCGGCAGGGCCAGGGTCCGCGGGACGGGCCAGATCCTCGAGCCTTTGCCGGTCGACGAGGTCGCCAATGTCACCTACACGTTGCTCGTCCCGCCCTTCGGTGTTGCTACGGCCGCCGTTTACCAGGCCTGGGACGCGCTGGGTGGACCGGTCTCCGACAATTTCAACGACCTTGAGCTGGCGGCTCTTCAGGTGGAGCCGCGCCTGGCGAGCTGGCGGGACCGCTTCGCAGACGCGACAGGACAACGTCCGGTGCTTGCAGGTAGCGGTTCGACATGGTTCGTTCCCGGCGCGCACCCCGGGCAGAGCCGGGTTATCGTCCGGGTTTTGCGGGATAGTGCCGAGGGCTGACCGGCGAACTGAGCGCCTACTTGCCGGCTCGTCTCTGCCAACGAGTGGCCTTCAGCATCTTCTTGTGCTTCTTCTTGCGCATCCGCTTGCGGCGCTTCTTAATCAACGATCCCATGGCGGATTGTCAACTTAGCAGACAAACCCGCCCCCGCACGCAGGCACTTTAGCTTGAGGGTCTGTTCGGGTACCCCTTCAGGCGACCTCCCGTGACCCGTGACCGGCGGCTAGGCCAGTCGGCTCAGACGCGCTTAAAAACGTTAGTAGGTAGCTCTTACAGGCCGGGGCCCGGCGCTACGCCTGGGCGACCTTCGGCGGAGGCACTCCAAGCCGGGGCGCAGGTGCCTCAGAGACCGGCCAGCGCCGGCGCGAAACCGTCGCCAGCCTGGCCATCAAGGCGAGCGCCCCCGGGTCGTCGTCTCCTGGCCGGACCTCGAGCGCCCCGCCGGCCACCATTTCGTCGATGATCTCTTGGCCGAGCTCGGTACGGATAACGGTCAGCGTCCAGTCGGAGAGCGCCCCGATGCCCCCGGTCGAAATATCAGCGTGCTCGGCAGCGAAGTCTGGGCAGGACTTGCAGCCTTCTCTGGTCCAGGCATGCCCCTCCTTCAGGGGCACCTCGTGATAGGAGCCGTCCCGGCACCAGATCTGAAAGACGCCTTTGATGTTGATCTTGGCGATATCTGATCTTTTGAGCCCGTACTGCGCATCGAAGAACTCCTCGAAGATCGAGTCATCGAAGGTCTTCGAGCACATGAGCCCTATGGACAGTGCCAACCGTCGCCCGACCTTGCCGGCCTTGCGCGCCCTCATCACGACCGGGGCGGAGGCTTGGCAACCCATGCCCACGAGGGCGATCCGTTCCGCCCCTCCGGCCACAGCCTCTGCGTAGGCGAGTGTGTTGGCCGAGTAGGTGTAGCGACTACCAGCGGCCGCCATTAGTTCGGCCCGCGTTCGCGCCACTGCTGGGACTGCACGCCAGCCTGAGCCGTCGCCCTCGAGAGCCGATACGAGCGCCGCATCGATACGGTCGTGCTCGAGGCACCACAGCAACAGCGCAGAAACGACGCCCCCATCCTGACCGGTGCCCAGAAGCTCGGGGTCCATTGCCCGCGCCAGCAACACCGACCTCGAAACTCCGGACTGCTCTTCGGGTAGCCGGGACCGGCCGAAGGCAGAGGTGTCGGCTTCGGTCTCCCAGTTCCTAAAGCGCGGGCAGGCACGCGTGCAGCTCGTGCAACCGCGCAAACCATGGCTGCAACCGCCAGGCCCCAGTTCTTCTTCCAGGTGGAAGGGCCTGTAGACGCCGTCGGCCGTGTTGTAGCCGAGCACGTCGTGCGGGCAGGCCACAATGCAGGCGGCGCACCCGGTGCACAGGCCCGAAGTGACTACCTCGTTGTAGAGATCCGCCCATTCCAACTTCCACCGCTCGGGTGCCTGACGTGGTTCGGTTACGGTCACGCTGCCTAGCGTAACGGCCGGCCACCCTCGCTTCAGCGACATCTCCGAAGAGGTTCGTTCACAAAGGCGGGCAAGCTGCCATGCTTTAGGGAATGCAGCCCGAGGGCAACGAGCAGACCTCGCGGGACCAACCGCCCAACGCCAGTACGCAAGGCGAGGAGCTGATTGGCGGAGAGGCATTAGCTTTGCGCCTTCCGCCCGATCTCCGCAGCGTCAGCCGAGGGCGCGCGAAGCTGGCTGAGATCGCCAGGGCCTGGGCTTGCCCGGGGCACCTGTTGGACGATGCACGCGTGGTCCTGTCGGAGCTTATGAGCAATGGCGTCCTCCACGCCCGCACCGAGATGCGGGTCGTCATAAGCCGTCGTGGCAAAGGGCTTCGCCTGGAGGTCCACGACGAGAGCCCCGCCCCCCCGCTCCCGCCCCCCACACTGGTCGAGGGGACCGTGAGCCTTCTGGACGAACCGATCCAGTTGGAGCTCATGGGACCGCGCTTTCCTCCAGCAGCCACGGGCAGAGGGCTCTCCATCGTGAGCGCCCTGGCCAGCGCGTGGGGGTGGTACCCCGAGGCCGGGGGCGGCAAAATCGTCTGGGCGGAGCTCGGCACTGTCGAGACAGACGACCATAGGGCCGGTCGTGGCTCATCGGAGCGGCACGCCCACGTGATGCGGCCCGTGCGGGTAGTCGCTGCCCCGCTCCGGCTCGTGAGGGAGTCCGAAGACCACTTCGACGATTTGTTCCGTGAGCTCCAAATGGCAAGCCTTGGCGGTCAGGGTGATGGTGCAAGACCCGACGCGCGGCAGGTTGTTGCGAGGCTGGCACCGCTTGCTGAACATGTAAAAGGCAGGCTCGCTCCCATGCGCGAGCCGGTTAGGCGGGCGATCTGGGAGGCCGTGAGGCGCGGCGACCGCTTGATCGACCTCAACCTGTTGGCCGACGCCGGCATGCCGTCCGTGTTCGAAATGTTCGCCGAACTCCTCACCGAGTCGGCCCTAGGTGCTCGTCGCGGCTTCCTTCTTACCGAACCCCCGAGCGGTGAGGTGGTCGCATGGCGGCAGTGGCTCCGCAACGAGATGGAGAGCCAGATAGCGGGTAGGCCGCCTCGGGCTTGCCCGTTCCCCGTGAGCTCGGTGGGCACGGTCCAGACTGGCCCTTCTTGGGAAAGGCTCGATGCCGCTCGCAAAGACGCCGTTTCGCAGCTGCGTTCCCTCCTCGCCGGGAAGCCTTCGCATCGCGGCGGCGCCGGCACGCTGCCCGTGCGCCCGGGTTTTGCCGAGGACGAGTTGATGGTGCATGCGCTCGGGCGTATCGTCGCCTTCCTGGGCGCCCGGAGGGCAGTCCTTTGCCTTCTCGCCGACGACAACGTGACCGTAAACTTCGGTGCCTCGCTCGGGTTCCGTAATGAAGTCGCCGATTACTGGGAGGCAGTGTCGGTTTCGGCGGACCTGCCTTCGTCGGAAGTCATCCGCACGGGCCGTCCAGCCCTTTTCCGAACATTTGCCGAGCTAGACGAGCGGTACCCGATCTTCCTTTCGACTCCATCGGAGAGCGACCCCGCCCTTGCTTGCGTGCCACTGGTGGCGGGCGAGGGACTTGCCGTCGGGTGCCTGGTCCTCGGGTTCCCCAAGGCGCGCGATTTCAGCCGAAGGGAGGTTACTTTTCTGACACAATTAGCCACCGAGGTCGCCTCGTACTTGACAACGTGGGGTAGGCAGGACGCGGCGGAGCGCTCCGCCGCACGCCATCATGCGCTCGCGGACGCATGCCGGGCGCTCAGTTTGGCCGAGAACACCGACGAGTTGGTAAGGGTGCTCGTTGAGGCGACAGTATCGCTGGTATCAGAAGGCGCATCGGTCCACCTTTTGGGAAATGGGGCGCTCCGCTACCTAACCACCTACCATCGCGACCCAACGTGGGTCGTTGAAGCAGCCGAGCTCCTCCGTAAGCGCCTAGGCAACGGGACCGACATGGTCGTGGAGTGCGCAAGGACAGGCCAGCCATCGGTGCTCCAGTTCTTTCCCGAAGAGGTGATAGTTGCCAGTGCGGCCGATGACGACGAGGCTGCTCGTTTCCGCCGGCTTGCTATCGGCTCAACCGGGGTTTTCCCGGTCCGCAACGACGGGAGGCTGCTGGGGGTGCTGAGCTTTTCCAACAGCGTCGGCCGTTTCATTTCGGACGAGGATCTCTCGTTCGTCGAACGCCTGGCAGACCAAGCCGGTGGCGCTCTCGCCAGGCTAGGTTTTTGAACAGCCCGGTCAGTCGTCCAGGGTCCAGCGCGGCGGGATCTGGTTGGGCGAGAAACCCGCCGGCGCCGTGCCGTTGAGCAGGTAGATGGCATAGGCGACGTCGGGGGCGAGGCTGGACGGGTTGCTCGGGATGCCCGCGTTCGCAGCGTTGCAGTACGGGCTGGCGAGGCCGCCCGGGTTGCCGTGTGACCAGTAGCTCTTGTAGCAGCTGTTCAAGTTGGCGGCGCCGGTTGCGGTGTTCGGGCTCCACCGAGCCGCGTAGAGCATCCACCACACCTCGCCGGCGTTAACCTTGCCGCTCTGCCAACCATTGCCGCGGTAGTCGACCATCGTCGACCCGTTCCATCCCCAGCCGTCCATGATGTCGAAACTGGCGTCCGACCCCGGCGCACCCATCACCCCTTGGAGGAGAGCGTCCTCCTTGTAGATCATCTGGTGCGTTTTCTCAACCCGGAGCATGTTGTAAAACGTCTCTTCGGGCGAGTGGCTCGGGCGCCAGAGCGCCTCCACTAGGTACCTTTCGACCGCGGTGGCGAAATTAGAAGCTACGTCCTCGGTGAACGCAAAGTAGGCACGCGCTTTTATGGTGTTGCGCAGGGTGGCGGTAGCGTCCGTCTCGCAGGCACTGATGAAGACGAGGCTGTGGCTGAAATTGGCGCCGTAGTCACTCTCGGCCCACTGCCAGAACGTAGGCGTGATAACGACTTTCCAAGTACAGGTCTTGCTGGACGGCGAAAAGGCCACAAGGAACGAGCAATTGGGTTCACCAATGTAGTAGGCAGGGGTGCCGCCCACGTTGAAGTTGGTGAGCGACTGGAGGCCTTCTGAAGTAAGCTCGGTTGCAAGCTCGTGCTGAGCACTGCCTAGCTTGCTAGCGCTGAAAAAGCCTGACGTCGACAGGGACTGCCCGGTCAGGAGCTGCCCTGCGGTATTGCCGTGGGTAGAGACAAGCACAAAGCCGGGATGTGCCTTGAGCAAGTTGGCGATGGCGAGGAGCGAGGCGTCCGAGTTGAGCAGCTCCTTGACTGTGTAACCGCGCTGTTCGAGGGCGGAGGCCATGTCGGTCAGCGCCGCCGGGTCCTCGATATCGCCGACGGGGGCGATGAAGTCGGCAACCTTGTTCGGGGGGTCGAACTCGCCATCGGCGTGGGTGGTGGGGTCGAGGAACACACGGGGGTCGCTCGCCAGCGAGCTCAAGGTGAGGTCCGTGCAACCACCTTCACTGCAAGACGGGGCGGCGTTGTAAAGGCTCACCAGTACGGATTGGCCGTTTTTGTAGGTGATCTTGATGTCGTCGCCGAGGCTTGTGACGCTGGCTATGCAGTAGTTCCCGCAGGGGGCCCTGGAGGAATGCGCGGGTAGGAAGCGCGCGGGTACCTCGGCGGCGTCGCCTGTCGCCCCCGAGCTCTCGGACGCTACCCAGGCCTGCGCGTATGCATACGCTTGCGCAGCCGCTTGGGCCGGGCTCACGGTTTGCGCAATGTTGGTGGCGGCGTTGTACGCCGTAAGGATGCCCTGGTCGAGCCCCATTGGCTGTTGTTGCCATTGCGAGGTCCCGGGCTT
>Ga0302326_10013794_pt1 | contig 17121 bp, 16 predicted proteins | sample Palsa_T0_3_FD_202264 | JGI IMG/M metagenome (GOLD analysis project Ga0302326, IMG submission 202264) | Peat permafrost microbial communities from Stordalen Mire near Abisko, Sweden - Palsa_T0_3 | ecosystem: Environmental > Terrestrial > Soil > Palsa > Peat permafrost | place: Sweden: Abisko...
TTCGCTGACAGTTGCGCCCAAGCAGAACTGGAAGCAGCAGCTGCTCGATTTCGTGCACGTGCATGCGGGGCAAAGCGGCATCGTTTACTGCCTGTCGCGCAAACGCACGGAGGAAGCGGCGGCCCTGTTGGCAGCGCAGGGCATCAAGGCGCTCGCCTATCACGCCGGCATGAGCAAGGAATCGCGAGACGCAAACCAGAATGCATTCATGACCGAGCCCTATACCGTGATGGTGGCAACCATCGCGTTCGGCATGGGCATCGACAAATCCGATGTGCGATACGTGTTCCACACCGACCTGCCGGCAAGCCTCGAAAGCTATTACCAGGAGATCGGCCGGGCAGGGCGCGACGGCGAGCCGGCCGAAGCGCATATGCTGTTCGGCCTTGGCGATATCCGCATGCGCCGCATGTTCATCGATCAGGAAGAATCGAACGAGGAGCGCAAGCGCCGCGAGCATCAGAGGCTGGCAGCCCTGGTCTCCTATTGCGATGCGCCCGCCTGCCGAAGGCGTACGCTTCTCAGTTACTTTGGCGAAGAGGCGATTGCGTGTGGAAATTGCGATGTGTGTTCGAGTCCGGCCGAATTGTCGGACGCGACTCCCGAGGCGCGGCAGATCCTGCACATTGTGGAGCGCACCGGCGAGCGTTATGGGGCCACGCATATCGTCGACGTATTGCGCGGCGCGGAAACGGAAAAGATCGTGGCGAGCGGGCATCATCGGCTGCATGCCTTCGGTTCCGGCGCCGCGCGCAAGAAAGAGGAATGGAAAACGCTGATCCGCCAGCTCGCGTCAAACGGCTTTCTCCACCACGACGCGGCCGGATTTGGCGGATTGAGCCTGACGGAAGACGGTCGCGCATTGCTGCGCGGCGAGAAGCCGTTCCTGTGCCGCAAAGATGTGCCGCGCGGTGCCGTGCGGAAGGACCGTGCCGCGCAAATCGCGAGCGCGCTCACGGACGAGCAAGCGGCATTGCTGGCCTCGCTCAAGAAACTCCGCTTCACCCTGGCCGCGCGCCGCCATCTGCCGGCCTATCTGATCTTCTCCGACAAGACTCTCATTGAAATGGCGCGCTCCACGCCGCGAAACCTGCGCGAGTTCGCCATGGTCAGCGGTGTCGGCACGTCGAAGCTGCGCGACTTCGGGCAGGTCTTCGTGGATGCCATCGCGGCGCACCGTGGCGCATCGGCATAAAGCAATCGGCGCCCGCTTGCGCGAGCGCCGATCCAAAGGGCCGAACGTGATTTCGGCTTACGGGCGATCGTGATCCCAACCGCGATGTTCCCAATTCCAATGGGTGTCGTGCCAACGGTCCCACTGGTGCCATCCGCCGCGATACCAGAACTCCGGATGATCGGCGTTCCAGCGATAATAGTGCGGTCCGGTCACGACGGCGCCGTCGAAATCGACATCGCCGCTATAGACGGGATAGCCGCAATCGCCATTGTAGTAGTAGTTGTAATTGGCGCACGGGCCCGGGGGATAAAACCCTTCATTGTAGTAATACGCGGGTGCGGGGCCACCGACGCCTACGCCCACGCCAACGCCGCCAACACCGACGCCGACATGAACCTGGGCGGCTGCCGGCGCCGCGAACGCTAAACTCGCACCAACTGCCGCAATGGCCGCTGCTGCTGAAAGGCTGATACGCATTCCCATTCTCCTTCGCATAAGCCCCAGCGCGTGGACGCGGCCACAGCGGTCGCTTCCGAGAGACATGAAACGCAAGGATGCGACGAAGGTTTCCCGACATCTATGACAATTCGGGAAGCAGCATATGTTAAGACTCGCGACGCTGGCGATTAGACCGCGCGGGCTTCCGCATGGTCGATTCGAACGGCGGCGATCTGAGTATGCGCGATGGACACTGCCGTTCCCGGTTTTGCGTCGGTCACTTCGACGACAGCTTCCAGTTGCTTTGTGAGCGCCTGGACAATGCTCGTGCCGAGGCCGGGTTTGGCGCTGACGGCATCTGCCGGCATGCCGATGCCATTGTCGGTAACGGACAACGTCCAGTTCGGCCCGTGCGCATGGTAGTCGACTTTGATCTTGCCTTTACGGTCGCCCGGAAAGGCGTGTTTGAGCGCATTGATCACCAGTTCCGTGACGATCAATCCGAGACTCACCGACACGTCCGCGGCGGTAACGCTGTCGTCAACGCTCACATTCAACGACATTTGGCTGTGGTCGCGGATCATCGACGCACCGATGCTGGCGCATAGCGCGGTGAAATAAGGCTTCAACTCGACATCGCTTGCGCTGGACGTCGCGAGTTGCTGTTGCAGGGCGGCGACCGACATCACGCGCTGGTGCGCGTCGAACAAATGCGTGCGGGTTTCGTCGGATTGCACCTTGCGCGCGCTTTGCATGAGCACGCTGGCGATGATCTGAAGGCTGTTCGCGACCCGGTGCTGCAGCTCCTGAAGCAGGACCGCCTTCTCCTTCAGGAGATCGTCCTTGAGACTCTCGGCGATACGCGCATCGGTCACATCGGACACTGCCAGGAGGAGACGGACATTGTCGGCGTTTCCGTATTCGAGCTTATGGGCGTTCAGGACCAGACGCCGGTTCTCCCGGCCTTTGCGGTTCAGGTCGAATTCGTAGCCTTCGATTTCGGCAAAGCCCGACGCCGCAGCCGTTAGCAGCGTGTGGAGTTGAGGCACGTTCCATTCGCCAGCGCCGAGCTTGTCCATCGGGAGATTTGCCACGCTGGCGGGATCGATTTCAAACGCGCGACAGAACGATTTGCTGGCCGCAATCAGCGTCAGATCTCCGTCGAGCAGCAGCAGAGGCGCCGTCGACGAATCGATGACCGCCAGTGCGAGGTCGAGCGAAACATCTGGGCGCGCAGTCGGACGGGGAGCCATAGCTGCCCCTTTCTGGGAACCGGAGACTCGCGAAGCGAAAGCCGTACCCGGGGATTAAATTTTTGCGAAACCGACAGAACGGACCAATGCCCAGTTCGGTCGTCAGGCGACCTTAGCACAGTTACCGCCGGGTTCGTTGAACAATCGCCTGGGCGCGGGATGTGAGCTAAACAGCTCACTTAGTGCGGTCGCAACTTGTTCTGCGGAATAGGGTTTGAGGATGAAACGACCGTTTGCCGGCAATTTATCCGCCATGTTCAGTCCGGAGGTGACAATCAGGTGGATCGGCGGCCAACGACCGCGAATGGCGTGCGTCAGCTTCAGGCCATCTATCGAACCCGACATGTTGATATCGGTGAAGACCGCACGAACGTCGCGGCGGTTTTCCAGAATCTCGATCGCGCCGTCGGCGTTGCCGACGTCCACGCTCGAAAAACCGGCGTCTTCCACCATATGGACGGCGCTCATACGGATGAGCGCCTCGCTTTCCACGATCAAAACGACCGGTTTTTCCATGATTTTTCCGTAGTTTGCCCGCGTAACGGCGTGGACGACCAGGTACAATCGGCTCCAGACAGAGATAACGCGCGGCCCGCTCTTAAGCTCCCCGCCAGTGCCCGGAAGACGAATCCGCTGTGTGAGCGGTGCCGCTTCGCCGAGCCGAATGCAGTCGGGACGACGACCAGGGCCCTCCATTCTCGGCACTATTTGCGTGGGTTTTCGCTACGCCGTCGCCGCAGTCTTCGCCGCGCCGACCACCTCGTCGAACATCTCTGCGGTCAGCACGCCCGTGTTCGTGTTGTAGCGCGAGCAATGATAGCTCGCGATCAATGCGATGCGGTCGGTGTCATGACGCGCGCCATGTCCGAACGGATGATCTTTCTTGGGGATGGCGAGCGCCGACAGCACGCTGTCATGCGCGACACGGCCGAGCGTGAGCACGGCTTTCAGATTCGGCATGGCGGACAATTGTGTGGAGAGAAACTGCCGGCAGGTGTTGATCTCGACGGGCAGCGGTTTGTTCTCCGGCGGCACGCAGCGCACCGCATTGGTGATTGCGCAGTCGACGAGCTCGAGGCCGTCATCCACGCGCTTCTCGTAATTTCCGCGGGCGAGTCCGTGCTTGAGCAAGGTCGAGTAAAGCAGATCGCCGGCGTAATCGCCGGTGAAGGGCCGTCCGGTGCGATTGGCGCCTTGCAGGCCGGGCGCAAGCCCCACGATCAGCAATCGCGCCGATGCGTCGCCGAACGAAGGTACGGGCGCATTGAAATAATCGGGATAGGTTCTGCGATTGGCGCTGCGAAACACCGCGAGTCGCGGACACAGTCTGCAATTGTGGGGAGGTTCGCCTTCGATCACGTGGCTATCAAACCAGCGCACGTCTGAGCGTACGCTCCAGCACGCGCAGGGGCGATTTCGCTTCATCCGCCATGGCGTGTACAGGCAGATAGAATGTCTGCTCGAACAGATGTTGTCCGCCCATCGCCGCATGCGAGACCTGGTCGGTATAGACGATCCACGTCGAGCCGGGCGGGAAATGAAATTCGTTCTGCACCGCGTCACGCTGGTAATCGTCGCGGCTTTTCATCGTGTCGTGAATGTTGAGCATCACATGATCATAGGGCGTGCGGACGCCTTTGGTAATGCCGACGCTCTTCATCAGCCAGGCGCTGCCGGGCAGCGGTTTCGACACCGCGGGCACGAATTGGCGCGCCACATTCTCGAACCGCTCGCCCAGCCGCCAGTGACGGCTTTGCGCGCCCGGATTCACATTGGTGAAGACGCGCAGGATGCGGCGTTCGCCCGCCGGCGAAGAGGGGAATGCATCGACATGCAGCCGTGTGTCGTCCTTGCGCGGACTGGTTTCGCGACCGCTGATCTCCACCGGGCGAAAGCTCGTGCGGCCCCTCACGAGGTCTCGGGCATATTGCGGAACGAGGCGCGTCACGAGCGCGGTCGCGTGGTCGCTGTAACGCCGCATCATGCCGGCGATGGCCGCAATCTCTGCTTCGCTTCCCCGCGCGTGCTTGACCGCACCGGATCCCGAATCGAAGCTCACATTCTTCGCGCCCGGATCGACCGAATTGGGCGACAGGAAGCGCGCTTCCTCCGGCGAAAGTGCGAATGCGAGGCGGGGAAAATACAAAACCTTGCCGTCTTCCAGCGCATCGACGGGTGCCGCAGCCATGTTCGTGCGCGCGGGTTCGCTCCAGGACGCGAGGTCCAGGGTCTCGACAATGTCGGATATCTCGCGCAGCGGCGGCATGGCGCCCTCGGTTTCGAAGCGCACCATAACGTGTGGGCCGCGATTGCGAAATCCGGACCCCTAAGCCGTCTGGGCGTATTGCGGGTTGGGTGCCGCGGCAGGTGCTGCGTGCACCGAGCGCGGTCCGCCTTCGCGCATGATCACGGCCTTGAGCTCTTCCAGCTCGATGAAATTGTCGGCCTGCCGGCGCAGTTCGTCGGCGATCATGGGCGGCTGGGTGCGGATCGTGGAGACCACGCTCACGCGACGGCCCTTGCGCTGCACGGCTTCGACGAGGCGGCGGAAATCGCCATCGCCGGAGAAGATCACGATATGGTCGACCATCTCGGCCATCTCCATCACGTCGATAGCGAGTTCGATGTCCATGTTGCCTTTGACGCGGCGGCGGCCCTGGCTGTCGGTGAATTCCTTGAGCGGCTTCGTCACTACGGAGAAGCCGTTGTAGTCGAGCCAATCGACAAGCGGGCGGAGCGGGGAAAATTCCTGATCTTCCGCCACGGCCGTGTAATAAAACGCGCGCACCAGCAAACCCTTGCGTGCGAAAAGCTCCAGCAGACGCTTATAATCGATGTCGAAGGCGAGGCCCTTGGCGGCGCCGTAGAGGTTGGCGCCATCGACGAACAATGCGAGTTTTTCCTGCGGGTAGAACAACATGCAACTCTCCATGTTTAATACGGCCGGCAAAATTGCGGCCAATCCGGTAATCCCCCCGACGGCCCACCCGCGTTCTAGAATAATCGCGCGCCAATGCAAACGATCATTTTGGGGTGTCGCGTGATTTTGATCGCCTTAGGCTCAAATCTTCCTTCGCGCGCCGGAAACTCCAGCGAAACGTTGCGCGCTGCGCTGGATGAACTGGCGCGAAGCAATGTGAAGCCGATGCAGATTTCCGCGTTCTACGCGACACCGGCATGGCCGGATCCCGCCGATCCATCCTATGTTAACGCTGTTGCACGCGTGGAGACAGATCTCGCGCCGGACGCGCTCATGGCGCGGTTGCATGCGGTCGAACAGACATTCGGCCGCGTGCGCGGCGTGCGCAACGCGCCACGCACGCTCGATCTCGATCTGCTCGATTACGACGGGCGCATCCAGGGCGGCCCGCCCGTGCTGCCGCATCCGCGAATCGAACGGCGCGCTTTCGTGCTCGTGCCGCTGGCCGACGTTGCGCCTTTGTGGAAACATCCTGTCTCCGGCCGCCATGTCCGCGCCTTGATCGACGCCTTGCCGGATTCGGAACGCAGGATTGAACATGCGACATAGCGTGGCCGCGAACCGTAAGGGCCGGCCATTCGAGGCGTCACCTAGGGACCCTGGATTTTGCGACCGGTGGTCTTTGCCTCCATCGCGCCTGCGCGGTTGCGCAGCGCATCGGAATTGTCCGGCTGGATGCGCAGGGCCGCGTTGTAGTCCGCAATGGCCTGGTCCAGCTTGCCCTGAGCGGCGAGAGCATTACCGCGATTGTTGTAAAGCCGGGGATCGTTCGGCGCCAGGCGCAGGGCCGTGTCGTAATCGGCGATCGCGAGCGCGTACTGTGCCTGCAAGGCATAGGCAGCACCTCGATTGAGGAGCGTCGCGGCGTCATTGGGCGCGCCGGCGAGCGCGATCGTGTAATCGGCAATCGCCTGCGTGTAATTGTGCTTCGACAACTCCGTGTCGCCCATGGTGCGATAGAGCGACGGATCGTTCGCATTCTGGCGCGCCGCGGCGGCGTAGTCCGCAAGCGCCAGATCGCGGTCACCGGCCTTGGCATGGGCGTTGGCGCGGTCGATGAGAAAATCCGCGTCGTCGGGCCTGGCCGCGATCGCAATATCGAAATCCGCAATTGCCAGATTGTATTTTCCGGCGGCCATGTAGGCGTTGCCGCGATTGACTGTTGCTTCCAGGTAATCCGGCTTCAGCCGCAGGGCTTCGTTCGAATCCGCAATTGCCTGATCCACCTTTCCGGATGCGAGGTCGACGAGCGCGCGGCCTTCATAGGCGGCAGCATCGGTCTCATGCAGAATGGCGGCATCGTATTCGGCAAGCGCCTGATCGTTTTCGCCCTTCGCGCGATAGATATTTCCGAGATTGGTGTGGGCGGCGGCGTTGGCGGGATCGAATTCGACGACAGCTTTGAAATCGGCGGCGGCGCCGTCGGTATCGCCCTTCTTCAGACGGGCACTGCCGCGCATGATGAAGGCGTCGCTGTAGCGCGCGCGAAGGCCGATCGCTGCGGTGAAGTCGGCAATTGCGCGATCGTAGTCGCGTTGGGTCAGATAGACGTTGCCCCGATCGTAATAGACATCGGGAATCTCGTTCGGCGGCACACTTTGCGTCTCGATAACCCGCGTCAGCAGCGCCAGGGCAGGTTCGGTCTCGCCTTTGTGGAGTTCTGCGATTGCAAGATTGACGTTGCCGATGCCGGCATTATCGGCCTCGGCCGTCCCGGCCAGAATTCCGACCAGCAACGTTCCAATGACAATTCGTCGGCGCATTTCCGTTCGCATACTCTATGCTAACGGATAATCCATGAGATGAAAATCTGCCTGCCGTCAAATCCTGTTGATCGCGCAAGGGAAGAATCATCGACTGTCGTTGCTTCGGCGCAGACTTATTAAGCGAACCGGTCCCGGCGAACCACCCTCGAATTCGCCCAGTGGAGCAGCTAGGGTGAGCGGTCCTTAATCGAGCCTCGCGCATGAAACAAATATTGCCGCTCATCGTGCCGATCCTGGTGGTCGCCCTGATCCTGCGCCGAAGCATGACTTCGCGGGCCGTGCGCCCTCAAATGATGTGGATCAGGCCGGCGATCCTGCTGATCCTGGCCGGCGTCACGCTTGCGTCTTCCCCGATGCCGGGAGCGATCGCGCTCGCCGCCTTCGCCGTCGCGGCCCTTGTGGGCGGCGGCGTTGGCTATCTGCGTGCGCGGCATCTGGAATTGTCGGTGGACCCGGCAACGGGCGTGGTCTCGAGCAAGGCGACGCCGATCGGCACGATCCTCATCGTCGGGCTGGTCATGATACGCATCGGGCTGAAATATGCGTTTCCCGAAATGGGCGCCAATCCCGGCGGGCACGCGGCCGCAGATGCGATCGCCTGGACGAATGGCGCACTGATCTTCTCCGCTGCGATGCTGGTGACGCAGGCCATCGTGATCTGGCAGCGTACGCAGCCGCTCCTCGCCGAACATGCGGCGCGCAGTGTGCCGCCGCCGGGACAGCAATAGTTTGCGCGTGCCCAAATGCGCGTGCGCCAACGTTTGTTCTCTATTGGTCAATGATGACGACCCTTATACCAAGCTTTCTCAGGTCGGCTTAGCGTAGGTTGAGCACGGTTGATTCGCGTAAACGTATCCGGGCTGGAAAAACCCCAGTAACAAGATAGAATAAAAGTGTTGGTTGGGCGCGCGAATAACCGGGAGGAACGGTGGCGAATGGCCCAGTCGGAAATCAGCGTATTGGTCGATGGCATCGTCTCCATCGGTACCCACAACAATGTGCATCGCATCGTGTGTTACCGGCTCACGGCCGAGAACAAGCCGGAGCCCGCGATCGAGCTGATCATCCCCGCGGCCTCGCTGCCGGGCGTCATCGCTGCATTATCGCGACTTTCGGGCGACCCGTCAGCGCCCGCGGGACCCTCGGCGGATGCCGCGCCGGTGATCCGACCGAAAACGGCAACGCCTTGATAGCGGCAACTCTCAGTCTGCCGAACTCGGTGAACGCGTTGAATTGGTCGCCCCCGCAGAATATCGAGATAGACCGCTCCGAGGGCTGGCCGAACATTTTGTCGTTTGTGCGCGATTGTTGGCTCGACAAGCGCGGCGCGCGTTCCATGCCAAGCCGGAGCGATATTTCGCCCGCACAACTGAAGGCGCAATTGCCGCATATCCTGCTCGCCGATGTGATCGACGGCGGCATGGATTTTCTCTATCGCCTGGTGGGAACGGAACTCCGCCGGTTCTTTTACTCCGAACCGTCCGGCGAACCGATGAGCAAAATCCTTGCGCCGTTTGGAGAGGCAACGGTCGAGGGCACGCTTGCGTCGTACCGCGGCGTCCTGGGGCGGCGCGCCCCGGTCAGGATCACAGGTGCGGGTGTTTGGTTCGGCCAGGAGCCCAAACTCTTTGACGCATATCTGGCGCCTTTGTCCGACGATGACAGCGCGATCAGCATGATCCTCGGAACGTTCGTTTTCGAAGGAGATCGCGAACATCAATTTCGGCAACCGCTCGCCCCCCGGCTGGGGGGATCGGGCGTGGCGTAAGCAGGCGGTCAGGCCGGCCCGGCGCCTTGCGCCATGCCGCCCTTGCCCTGGCTCGGCCGTTTCTATAAGGTCCGCCGCCTTCTTGATGTTTGAGGCCGGATTCGGCCCTAAGCCTCTGGCAAACCCAAGGAATTCCGAATGGCTCGCGTTACCGTCGAAGATTGCGTCGACAAGGTCTCCAACCGGTTCGATCTGGTGCTTTATGCGGGATATCGCGCGCGCCAGCTTTCGGGCGGGGCGGACCCGCTGGTGGACCGCGACCGCGACAAAAACCCAGTCGTCGCCTTGCGCGAAATCGCAGCCAAGGAAATCAAGCCGGACGAGGTGAAGGAAGAATATATCCGCAGCCTCCAGAAGCACGCCGAAGTCGACGAGCCGGAAGAGGCCCGCAGCGACGAGGATCTGGGCCGCGAGGATCCGCAATATCGCGCGGTCACCGAGGAAGAGCTGCTGCGCGCGCTCACGACCGAAGCGCAACGCCGTGCCGAGCCCCAGCCGGAACCGGAAGCCGACTACGAAGAGTAGTCGGCTTCGCGCGTCAAAGCCCCGGCAGGATTTTCTCCAGCGCGTCTGAAAAGCGTTTGAGCCGGGGATCCATCACCAACGCGTCGTCTTCGACGCTGACGATCAGATTGTTCATCGCGTAGCCGAAGCTGACGCCGGCTCGCGGGTCCATCAATGCCCAGGACCCGCCAAAGCCACCCCAGTGAATCGATGTCGGCGACGGTGCCGGGAAAAAATCGCTGTGCAAGGCGAGGCCCAACCCGAACCGGACCGGACCCATGCACGGGCATTCGCCGACCGCCTGTTCACGCGCCGCCTCGTCGGCCATCCGGCGCGACATGAAAAGCGTGCCGTCCACATCACCGCCCAGAGCGATGATGGAACAGACTTTTGCGATGGAACGTCCGTTTCCCATTCCGGACGCCGCCGGAATGTCGGCCGACAGGCGCTCCCAGGTCCACCAATTGCCCGCCGCCACCGAATCCATCACCTTGGCCCGGAATCCTTCAAGCGGCGCAGGCGCCTTCAGGAACTGGTGAACCGCCAACCGCGAGAGGTCGTCCTTCGAAGACAGGCCGATCTGGAAGTCGGCATGCAGCTTTTGTGCGATCTCCTCGCGAAAGAATTGTGCCATGGGCCTGCCGTCGACTCGTCGTACAAGTTCGCCGAGCAGAAAGCCGTATGTTGTCGGGTGATAACAGATGCGCCGCTCGCCATCGAACCAATGCGGCATCGCCGCGATGCGCGCGACAGTGGCGTCCCAATCGTGCACGGACTCGAAACTCACCGGCGGATCGAAGCCCGGCACGCCGGCCTGAAACGTCAACGCATCGCGGACCATGACGTTTTCCTTTCCGCCTTGCGCGAACTCCGGCCAGTAGCGCGCAATCGGAGCATCGAGTTCGAGCTGCCCGCGGTCGACGACCATCAAGGTTGCGATCGTCGCCATGATCTTGGTGGTGGAGTACACGATGGTGATCGTGTCTTCCCTCCACGGCGTCGTTTTGGCCGAGTCGGCGAAACCGCCCCAAAGATCGACAACGATCTTGCCGCGATGGGCGAGCGCGAGCGAGGCGCCCAATTCCAGGCCGGCGTCGAAATTGGCGCGGAACGCGTGCTTGAGCGGAAGAAAGCGCTCGTCGCAAAATCCGTTGATCACCATTTGCAATCACCACGTTTCGAAATTCGCGTCTCAGAATTTGGCAAGTAATCTCGCGAAGGCGCCCCCAATCACATGCAGGCGGGGATCCGCGAGGCGGTCGATGTCCCAATTGTTCGGCGCGTAACCGAGACTGACACCTGTGCGGGGATCGGCCAATGCCCATGATCCGCCGGTGCCGCCCCAGCCGATGCAGGTTTCCGACGGGGCCGGAAACTCTTTGCTGTGCAAGCCGAAGCCCAAACCGAACTTCACCCAGCCGAGATAAGGACACTGACCGTAGGCCTGTTCGCGGGAGGCCTCGCCGATGATGGATTTCGAGAGGTAGCGTCGGCCGTCAAATTCGCCGCCCATCGCAAGCATCGCCATGAGCGTCGCAATGGATCGCCCGTTGGCAATTCCGTTGAATTCCGCACGACGCGCTTCCCAGGTCGTCACGTCGCCCATAACCACGCTCTTCAACAACTTGCCGAGAATGCCGTCCGGAAGATCGAGCCGCGGCTTGGGCATTATGACTTCGGCCACGCGCGGGAGATCGGATTTCGACGACAGCCCGATCTGAAAATCTAGGTCCAATTTGGAGGCTATTTCGTCGCGAAAGAATCTGGCGGGCATGCGGCCGTCCACGCGACGGATCAATTCTCCGAGCAAATATCCGTAATTGAACATGTGGTAGCAAACCGTCTTGCGGCCCTCGAACCAGTGCGGCTCGGCCGCGATACGGTCGGTCACGCTTTCCCGGTCCTGCAGGAAATCGGATGTCACAGGCTGCTCGAATCCCGGTACGCCTGCCTGATGGGAGAGTGCATCGCGCACGGTGACAGCCGCTTTGCCGCCCTGCGCGAATTCCGGCCAGTAATAGGCAACAGGCCTGTCCAGTTCGATGAGCCCGCGATCGACCAGTGTGAGCAGCGAGACGATGTTTGCAATCTTGGTCGTCGAAGCGATGGGAACGATCGTATCTTCCTGCCAGGGTTTCGTCCTTTCGAGATCGGCGTAACCGGCCCACAGATCGACGACCGTGTTGCCGCGATGCGTCACCGCCAACGACGCGCCGAGTTCAAGGCCTTGGTCGAAGTTCGCGCGGAATGCGTCCTTGAGCGGCAGAAATTGCTCGTCGCAGAACCCATTGATTTGCATAGCCATAATTCAGGCCCCGATAACATCGAACAAATATCACTCTGGCGGCTACGCTATCACGCGCCATTGCGCGTTTCGCCTTCAATCAAAGACCGCGCATCACCTCCGCCAGCGCGTCGGAAAAACGCTTTTGACGCGGGTCCTGAACCTCGAATTCGGTGATCCAGTTGTTGGGCGCGTAGCCAAGGCTGAGGCCCGTCTTCGGGTCCATCAATCCCCATGAGCCTCCATAGCCGCCCCAGTGGAACGTTGTCGGCGAGGGTGCGGGGAATTGATGGCTGTCGAGTCCGAAACCGAGACCATATTTGATTGGGCCCATGAACAGATCGTTTGCCTCAATCTGCTCCGTGCCGGCTTCCTGCACGATCCGTTTCGAGAGATAGCGAACGCCGTCCAATTTGCCGCCCATGGCAAGAATGGCGCAAATGCGTGCGATCGCGCGGCCATTGGTATAACCGTTTCCGCCGGGCTTGTCGGCAGAGAGTTGCTGCCAATCGGGCACGCCCGTACCGATGGACACCCATGCCTTTTCGGCCGGAGATCCTTCCGGAAAGCGCGGTGGAGCTGCCGCCACTTGCACGCTCGCCAGGCGTTCGAGATCGGTTTGCGACGACAAGCCGATCTGGAAATCCGCGCCCGCCTTTTCGGCGATTTCTTCGCGGACGAACCGTGCCGGCCGCCGTCCGTCCACGCGACGGACCAACTCGCCGGCAAGATGTCCATAGGTCAGTGCGTGATAGATCACCACTTTGCGGCCTTCGAACCAATGTTTCTGTGCCGCCAGATTGGATGTCAGCAATTCCCAATCGAGCCATGCTTCATAGGGTAATGCCGGCACGAAACCCGGCACACCCGTCTGATGCGTGAGCAGATCGCGTATGGTGACATGCGCTTTGCCGCCTTGCGCGAATTCCGGCCAGTAGCGGGCAATGGGGGCGTCCAGTTCGATCAGCCCGCGATCGATGAGCATCAGGATGGAGATCGTCAGCGCGATTTTGCTGGTCGAAGAGACGACGACGATGGTGTCCTTTTGCCAGGGGCGGGCCTTCCTGGGATCGGCACTGCCGCCCCACAGATCGACCACCATCTTGCCCTGCCAGGTCACACCCAGCGACGCGCCAAGTTCCAGACCCTCTTCAAAGTTGGCGCGAAATGCGTCTTCGAGCGAGTGGAATTTCTCGTCGCAATAGCCGTTGATGTCCGCGCTCATGATGCGGTCCCTGCCAGGCCAAGTCGAGTAGCCAGCAATCCCTGCGCCAGGTTCCTGCGATGGGTCTCGTCGGGAATTGTCGCGGCGATTTCGGACAGGAGATTTCGTGCCTCTGCCCGGTTGGCAGATGCGGCATCGGTCGACCCGAGCTTGTCCTCGACCAGCGCGAGTTCGCCGAGCAGTCGCCACAATCGTCCGCGCGCGCTTTTTTCTCGCGCCAGCGCGACTGCCGATATCAGGTTCGCGCGTGCTGCGTCCCAGCGTTCCTGCGCGGCATCGATGCCGGCGATCACCTGCAGGCGCGCGAGATTACTGCCGACGTTCGCGGGGACATTGTACTCGTCGTCCGCCGCGGAAAGCTCGGTCCTTGCGGCGCCGAGATCGCCGCGGGCGAGAGCCAGAGCGGCTTTGCCTGTCGCGCCCAGCGAATATCCGGTGTCGTCCACGAGCGCTTCGATGCGTCCGAGCGTTGCAGTATCGCCGGTATAGACTGGCGCAACACCCGCCAACACCAAACCCGTCCAGCGCAGCATCCAGGCGCGCACGAGAACCCTGGATTCGGAAATGACATGTGGCGCGCGATCGAACGCTGCCTCATAAGCGCCGACGGACATCTCGTATTGCAGCTTTCCCATGTCGCGCAGCGCCGCGCCGAAACGATGCGCCTCGTCCGCGATTTCCTGCTCGAGGGATCGCCACGCGTCGCCGAAACGCCCCAGTTCCATCAGCGCGAGCGCCTTGATCGTGGGGTATTGGACCGGCAAGGTCCCAATGCGATAGGCCAGCTCGACGCCGGCGTCGCAGATTTCAACGCAGCGTTCGTAACGGCCGCCGCTGAAGCACCACCACATCATGCGAAAATAGAACGCGTTGAGCCGGATAGGGTCGCGGCGCGCGATGAGACGCTCGAGCGCATGCTCGACTTCGGCCGGAGCCTTGTCCCCCAAATAAGCGCTGAGCCCGGCCGTTGCCACATCCAGCTCGGTTTCCTCGTCACCGATGGCTTTGCCGATTTCCTGCGCCTCCGCGAGATTGGCCTTCGCCTTGGTCACATAGTCGGGCCAGTAGTCGATCAGGTTCCCGGTTGCAATGAGGACGGCCGCCAGTGCCTTCCGGTCCCCCTGCGCCCGCGCGAGAGCTATCGTGCTCTCAAAGGCATCGCGGCATTTCTCGGCATAACCCTTGTGGTCGAGCGACATCACATAATAGGCGCGGGCAACGGCGCGCTGCACGTCCAACTCGCGTTTCGCGTCTCCGGACTCGCGCGCGCGCAGCAGGAGCTTTTCGAGGTCCTCGACGGCCTCGCTGCCGCGCCAGATATCGAGCAGCATGCGACAGCGCTGCAGCAGAAATTCGTCTTTCGATTCCTGCATGGGCGCCAGGGCGATCGCCTGCTTGAGCGCGTCGAGGGATTGAGGAATGCGTTCGGCGCCGTGCAGCGCTGCCGATCGAAGGCTTTGCAGTTTTGCGCGCGTAGCGTTGTCGCCCTGTTCCTCGATCACGCTCAGTGCCAAGTCGAATTGGCGCAACGCGTCCTCGAAGGCGAACGACTCGATGGCCCGCTCACCCGCAACCTCCAGATAATGGGCTGTCTTGACGAGGTCGGCGGCCGAGCCGGCCTGATACATGTGGTGGCCGATCTCGCCTGCATATTTGTCGGCGGCGCTGCCGTGGATCGCTTCGAGCGCGTCGGCCACGCGCAGATGCAATCTCTGGCGGCGGGGCAGGGAGAGACCGGACAACAACGCCTGACGGATCTGTTCATGCACAAAGCGATAGCGGGCGATGCGGCCCTGCGAAACGTCTTCGATCAGGCGTTTGGCCTCCGCTTCCTCGATGGCGCTCAGAATATCGTCTTCGTCGTGCTTCGCGTCGACTTTCACCAACAGGTCGAACGGGAAGTTGCGTCCCGCGACGGCGGCAAAAGTGAGAATTTCCCGGCACAGCGGGCTGGTGCGGCTGACGCGATCCTCGATGATGAGCCGCACGCCGCGGGTGACTTCCGTGTCCGCGATTTCGATGTCGTCGCGAAATTTGCCGTCCGTGGTCAGCAGCTTGTCGCTTTCCTGCAGCAGGCGAATGACCTCTTCGATGAAAAACGGATTTCCTTCGGTTTCCGAAAAGACGAGATCGATCAGGTTCGGCGGCGGCTCCTGTCCGAAGCGTTTCGACAGCAGTTCGACGATCTCGCGCTGCGCGAGCCGGGACAGGCGAATGTCCTCCGCCAGGCGCTCGCGCGTGAATTTCTGCAGCGCGCGTCCGAACGGTCCGCCGGAGGAAAGTTCTCCGTCACGATAGGTGCCCACAAGCAGAACGCGTTCGCTTTTCAGCCGCTCGGCCAGATAGCGCAGCAGGATGCAGGTGGATTCGTCGGCCCAATGCAGGTCTTCGAACACCAGCATCAGTGGCTGGTTTGCGGCGCTGCGTGCGATGAATTCCGCCACGCCATGCAACAGATAGCGGCGCTCCTGTTCGGGAGGCAGGTTCGGATAGGGCGGGATGTCGCTATATTGCTGGCGCAGTTCCGGGATCAGCTTGCCCAGTTCGGTCGCGTTTTCACCCATGCTCTGACGCATCACATTGGGGCCGAACATGCGCTGCGCCTGCTCGATCTGTTCCAGGAGCGGCTGATAGGGCGGCGCAGAATCCATATCCGCGCAATGCCCACGCAGGATCAGGAATTCGTTGGCTCGCGCCATGCGTTCGGCTTCGAGCGTCATGCGGGTTTTCCCGACGCCCGCTTCGCCGGAAATCAGCAGCAGCGAGCCGTCGCCGCGTTTGGCCTTTTCCACCTGCTCGCGGATGCGCTCGAGTTCGCGGGTTCGTCCGACACAGGGGAGCGTATCGGCCGGCTCGACCGGGGCCGGTTGAACGACATTCGTCGCGGACGCTGCCGCAACAGGCGCTGTTTTGGCCGAGACCATCGCGAACGCCTCAATGGTCTCGTTCATCTTGTCGAGCTTGAGCGCGCCGCGGGAGATCAGCCGGTCGACGATCGGCCCGCGCAAGGCCTGGCGCACGGCAACGGAAACGAGGGCAGAACCGGGCGCCGATTGCGCCATGAGCCGGGCGGCGACGTTGACCCCGTGACCCAGGAGATCGCCATTGGATTGAACCACCACGTCGCCCAGATGCACGCCCACCCGCACCTTGGGGTCGCAGGTCTCGGCCAGTTCGAAGGCTGCCTCGACGGCGGCGTGGCAAGAGCCGAATTCCAGCATGAAGCCGTCGCCGGCCGTGTTGAACACCCGGCCCTGGTGCGCTTCGGCGATCACGGCCACGGTATTGTGCAAGCGCACAATCTCGGCGGTGGTCCGGGCCTCGTTTTCCTCTGTGCGTGCCGAAAAGCCCGCGACGTCGAGCGCCACGATCGTGGCAAGGCGTCGGGGTTGTTCCGTCATTGAAAAGGAAGCCTCGGGAAGAGTTTGAGAGTCGCCGCACCCACCCTGGCGGTCAAGGGGGCCGCGCCGGCCCCGCGACTCTTTCGAATATCCCCTCAAACCAGGCGAAAAGTCCCAGAAAGTCTCTATATTAAAGCCAAGATGAGCACGCCAACGCAGCCCGCCGCATTACACGGCCAGGGGCAGGTGCAGCCTACTCCCCAGGTTGCCGGCGTTGCGTTGCCCGAATCCACACCTGTCTTGCCCCCGCCCAAGCCGCGCGCCCGGCGCAAACTCATGCGCCAGACCGAGCTGGTCGACCGGGTGAAGGCTTACGACCCCGACG
>Ga0302326_10013796_pt1 | contig 17121 bp, 15 predicted proteins | sample Palsa_T0_3_FD_202264 | JGI IMG/M metagenome (GOLD analysis project Ga0302326, IMG submission 202264) | Peat permafrost microbial communities from Stordalen Mire near Abisko, Sweden - Palsa_T0_3 | ecosystem: Environmental > Terrestrial > Soil > Palsa > Peat permafrost | place: Sweden: Abisko...
CGGCCCAAGCGGAGAAGTGCACGACAACGGCAGACTGCTGCGGGTCCGCCGCCGGCGTGACCTGCATCAACAGCGTGTGCACCCTGGATCAACCTCCGCAGTAGAACGCATTGAAGCCAAGGTTTGCTGTCATCCTGAGCGAAGCGAAGGACCCCACGGACAGCGCGGAAAGGCGGCGTCCATGGGGTCCCTCGCTCCGCTCGGGATGACAGCAAAGGTCTGACGCCATCACGACGGCGCTGCGCTAATAAATCGAGCAGTAACTCGGGAACCCCGCCGGCAAGCCGGCCGCGTATGGGTCGGGCGTGCCCTGGCCGAAGGGGTGGTCTTTGAAGAACTGCCACGCCACGGGGGCGAGGTTGGTGAGGCGCTCGTAATAGACGTGATCTTGCTCGTCGTTGCAGTCGATGACGATGGGGGCGCCGGCCGCCTTGGCGGCCGCCTCGAAGCTCGTCGTCGACGTCGCCAGAGCGTCGCACGTCGTGGAGAGCAGGTCGGTGCAGCCTCCCTCGCCGAACGCGCCATGCGCGCCGATGAGCGCCGGCGCGTTCGACGGATCCTGCATCGCCGGAGGGAAGATCACGCCCCCCGAGTACACGATGACGCTCGCGAGGTACCCGGATCGCGCGTACCACATGTAGCCCGTTTGCAAGGCCCCGGCGCTGTATCCGGCCGCGTGAATCTGCGTCGTGTCGATGTTGAGCTGCTGGATGGCACACGCGATGATGAAGTCGGCCCAGTTGATGTCGCCGGTGAACCAGACGCCGTCGCCCGTGTCGGTGCCCGTCGACGTGGTGCTGACGGCCGACGCGACGACGCCGCCCAGGCCCGTGATCGTGCTGATGCTGTCGCCGAGCGCCTCCTGCTCTTCGGTGTACATCGTGCCCGTGGCGTGCCAGTAGATGACGATCGGCCCCGTGGGCGAGGCCGCCTTCGAACCGACGTTCAGGTACCAGGACATCGACGTCCCGTTCAGGGTGAAGCTCTGCATCCCCGTGGCCAGAGTGGGGCACGTGGCCGTCGCCGTCGGCAGGTAGGGAGGCGTCTTGCCGCCGTGGGCCGCCGAACCGCCGCTAGAACTGGAGCCGCTGCCCGAGGTGCCACCCGATCCCGACGAGTGCCCGCCGCTGGAGCTGGAGCCGCTGCTCGACGTGCCGCCCGATCCGGACGACTGCACGCCGCTCGACCCCGAGCTGCCCCCGGAGCCGCTGCTCACCGAGCTGCTGCTCGACGAGCCGCCGCTGGTGGAGCCGCTGCCGCCCGAGCCCGCCCCGCTGCTGCCGAAGCCCCCGCTGCCTCCGGAGTTGGAGGATGAACCGCACGCCATCGCGCCCGCGACCGCCGCCAGCAGGGCAACGGGCAGCACGGCGCGCACGAAGGCCGGAAGAATTGGATTCACGGAGGTCTCCTCTTCGCGAAAGCGGCGGATGGAAATCCGCAAAGGCGATCCTCATCTGACCCCTTCGCCACCTCATTGCAAGGCGCTCTATGCGCGCCTGCGCAATTGGGCCCTCGCAATTGCGGTGTCCTCAATTGTTTTCAACCGCGCTTCATTCTTCGAGGCACAAGGCGGCCCCGAGCGCGCTCATTGGCCGACGACCGTACCGTACGGGCCCGCCCTGGGTTCGCCGGTGAGCGCGTACCACGCTGACGCGTAGTAGCTCCCGAACGGCGCGCGCTCGACGACTCGCCCGCCCGGACCCGCGGGGTAGCGGACGAGCATGGGGACCGTTCGGTCGTAGCGGTACGGAGTCCCGTGGCTCGCGCCTTCGAGCGCCCCGGGCTTGCCCCAGAAGAAGGCGCCCGCGCGGGGGACCACGTACGCGTCGCCCCGGTCGGAGGAGGTGGTGCGGCAGACGAGGGCCGGGATCGACTCGTCGGCCGGCGGCGGGCAAACACCCCCGAGCGCCGGGATCGCCAGCACGTCCGCGACGGGGTGCGCGCCATCGAATTCGAAGGCCATCAGCTCTTCGCGCACGGCGTCGTCGAGACGGTGCCGCGCGTCGGCCGGCAGGGAGCGGGCTTCGGGGGACAGGTAAACGAGCGACTCGACGATCGCACGAACGAGGTCCGACTGGCCGAGGCGCACCTTCAATCGCGCGTTCAGGTAGCTCTTCAGAGCCTCGCTGTTCAGGCGACCGCTCGGAGCGCATGGTTTCTCGTACGGGTTGGGCGCCCCCGGCGCGCACCACGCCGGGTGGACCGGCAGCGGGAAGGGGACGACGCCGTGGTCGGCCGAGAGGACGACAGCGTAGCCGTTCGCGCCGACGAGGGCGTCGAGGCCCTGGAAGAAGCGTCCGAGGGTTGCGTTGAGCTCCTCGAGCTCGTCCCATGCCTCCCACGAGTTCGGACCGAAGGCATGCCCGACGTAGTCGTTGGCCGAAAACGACACCGCGAGAAGCATCGGATGCTCCGGGTCGCGCGCGTGCGCGACCGCCGCGAGGCCAACGTCCACGAGCATCGCGTCGGCGGCCGGCGTGGCCCGAAACCGCTTCGCAAAGCCGGGCCCACCGATCATGTGCGGGAAGACGCGGCCGCCGATGTCGGGCATCTCGCCAGGTTGGTCGTCCGCCACGCCGGCGTTCTGCGCGATGAACCCCGGGTCGAAAAGCTTCCACACCAGGTGATCGGGATCGGGCGGGCGCTCGAAGGGCCGAGCCCACGCCGGGAGCGTGTCCCCGGCGGTCGCGGGCGCGTCTGCCTCGGGCTGCGAAGTCACGAGCGCGCCGGCCTCGTCGTCGAACCACAGGAGAGCGGTCGGCCGGTGGCCCCCGCCAAAGGCAGCCCCGCGATCCTTCAAGGACAGGGAGACGACGACGGCTTTCGGGTCGTGCGCGAGGAGACGGTCGGCCAGGAGCGGCTGGGCCATGCGCTCCGGGGTCATCTGCGCGAGCGAGATGCCGTTCTTGGGTCGCTTCCCGTCGGCGGTGAGGACGATGCCCGAGGGACCAACGACGCGGTAGCGCGGATCCTCGAGCAAGGAGCCTTCGCGCGGAGGGTCGAGGTCCGGGCGCCACACGGCGTTTCCGACGATGCCCGTTTCGCGCGGCGTGCACCCCGAGAAGAGCGCCGAGTGGCCCATGGCCGTCTCGGTACCCGCATGCAGGTACGTGAGGTCGGTGACCCAGGTGCCCTCTCGCCGCAGCCGCGCGAATCCGCCGTCGGGCAGCCGCGGAAGCCGCTCCGAGGCAACCCACGCCGCGAGCTGGTCGATCACGATGGCGACGACCAAAGGCGCACCCGGAGCCGGCCGAGGCGCCACATCGGGGGCCGCCGTCGCCCCAGGGCTCGCCCGGGGCGGGTGAGGTTCGCAAGACGCAGCCAGCAGCGCGGCGCCCACGAGCCAAGACGCGAGGGACCGCCCGCGACTCACGAGGACTCCGTCGGCGCCTCGAGGCGAGACAGAAACGGTTGCCAGTAGAAGCCGAGGTAGATGCGGCCCGCGGCCGTGCCCACGACGGCGCCGAGAAGCGAACCGGCAAGGACGTCGCTCGGGAAGTGCGCGCCGAGAGAGACGCGCGAGACGCCGATCATCGCGGCCAAAATGAAAACCAGCACCGACAGGGTGCGGGTTCTCCACGGCGTCGTCGGGCAGAGGGCCGGCAAGGCGATGATGAGGAACGAGGCGACGCAGAAGCTGCCGGCCGCGTGGCCGCTCGGAAAGGATCCATCGTGCGGGGCGCCGATCGGAGCGGGGAGGCCGAGCGCGATCCACGGCCTTACTCGGCCTGTCGCCGCTTTGATCACGCACACGAGGAGCGCTTGCGCAGCGATGGCGGCCGCGAGCGCGCGCGTGAGCGACCGCAAAGCAGGCCGACGGGGCCACACCATCATGGGAAGCAGAGCCAGCACGGCCCATCCACCGCCGGCGCACGTGAGAGCGATCATCCACGCGTTCCAGGCGCCGTGGGTCCCTCCGTAGAGGAGATCGAAGCCGCGGAGGTCGAGAGCGTTCATCGATGAGACGCGCGGCACGAACTTCTACTGTTCGCCATCAGCTGCCGCAAGAGGTGGCGCTTTGGGGCGTTCGAGCGCCAGCCGTGGACCGGCACCCCTGGCACCGGCACCTCTACCGAGATGCTCGCCTTCCATTGGCACGAATGGTGCTGCTCCAATCCCGTGAAAGGACGGACATCATGCTCTATTGGGCGGCAGTCTTCTTCATCATTGCACTCATCGCGGGCCTCTTCGGCTTCTTCGGCATCGCGGCCGGCGCTGCGAGCATCGCGAAGCTGCTCTTTATCGTGTTCCTGGTCCTCGCGGTCATCTCGCTCGTGGCGGGGCGGCGCGGTCCGGCGCTGTAGGGCAGCTCTGACACCCCTCGTGCATCGCCGTCGAGGTACGGGAAACGTCTATCGGCTTGTCATCCTGAGGCCGAAGGCCGAAGGACCCCACGTGAACCGCGGTTCGAATGGGGTCCTTCACTTCGCTCAGGATGACAGCAAACCGGTGACAGCAAACCCCTTACGGAACCACCGGATACGCGTTCTGGACGAGCTGCACGAACTGCGCGGCAAACCACTGTCCCGCGAGGGGCGAGGACGGTAGCGCACCCGTCAGCACGCCGTACGACGTCGTGTAGTCGGGGTTGCAGTTGGGGTCGGGCATCTTGCCCTGACTGTTGGTGGTCGAGGCGCTCGTGCCATCCGACTGGCCGGGCGGCTTGATCCAGACGTACGCCTGCAAGTGCGACGCATCGTGGCCGGGCGGGTTGGCCTGCGGCGGTTCGCCGAGACCTGCGCCGGAGACATTGCACCAGAGCCCGCGGTTCGCGCGAAGGTCGACCTTCGTCGCGTCGACGAAGGTGTTCACGTCCGTGCTGGTGCTCGCTCGGGACGGGCGCGCCGATCCGCCCCAGCCGTTGCGCGATGTGTCGATCAACATGCCGATCGTGCTCGCGAAGCCGTCGGAGGTGAGCGCGCCGTACATCTCGGCGGCGAAGTCGACTTCGTCGATCTCCGGGTTGTATTGGTAGAACGTGGCGGAGTCGACCGGGTCGCCGCCGATCGACTCCGTCGCCGTCATGTAGGGCTCAACGAGGGGGGTGTAGTTCGCCGTGTCGGTGATGAAGCCATCGACGCTCGCGAACCCTGACGTCGTTGCCATCGCGACCTTCGCGAACTCCTGCGCCGCGGGACCGGAGTTGGTCGGCCATCCGAGCCAGCCGGAGTGGCCGCTGTCGAGGTACACGTAGACGTTCGACATCGCGTGCAGCCCCTCGAGCGCGTATTCGATGCCTTGCTCGTAGAAGGGCCCCGCGGTCTCGCACGCGGCGACGCTGCTGTTCGTGACGATGTTCGGCAGCGAGTCCGGCTCGATCACCGTGACGATGCGCAGGTTGCCGTACCGCGACTCTCCGAGCGTAGTCGCGATCGGATCGATGAACGAGTGCTCGTACGAGCCTAGCCCCGCGGTCGTGGCGGGCAGCTCGCCGTTGGAGGCGAGCGCGGCGCAGTCGCGCCCGGGGAGATCGTAAATGACGAGCGTGATCACCACCGGCGTCGAGCCCGTTTGCTGCGCCAGCGCGGCGTCCAGGTGCTGCGCCAAGGTCATCGTCCCGTCGGCGGGCGCGATGCTGGCGATGCTGTCGAGCCAGACGGCCGTGGAGTAGCCCGCGACGGTGCGCATCTGCGCGGCGAGCGTCGCGTCGGACTGCTGTCCGGCCGTCGTCGTGACGTTCGAAGCCCACTCCGAGTCGACGTAGAACGTGGCGCCCGCGTACGGGTTGGCCACGTGCGCCGCGCGCGGGCCCCCGGAAGCCCCGTCGCTGCCCGAGGTCGCCACGTTCCCGTCCGCGCTCGGCCCGCCGTCTCCCGCGACCGTGCCCCCGGAGGCTACGCCGGAGCTTGCGTCATCGCCGCTGCTGCTGCCGGGTCCCGCGGTGCTTCCGCCGCTTCCGGTTCCCGCGTCGCCCGCGACGCCTGCCCCGGAAGGCGACGCCGGAGATCCCCCTTGCGAACTGCCGTTGCCACAAGCGATCGCACCCAGTAGCGCAAGGGCGGACAGCCCCTGCATTGTCGTTCTCATGGCCGGTCCTCGCGTCACGGCTCGCCTCGAGCCACGCTGTACGTACCGGCAGCGCGTCGTCGCGGCTCACCGACGAGAAACGGGAGGTCGCGCACGGCATATGACGCGCGTCGCATTCCATCCCGCGCGCGTCATCCCGGATGTGACTCGTGCGGGATGCGATCCCGCGCGTCTCACGCCCGTCAAAGGTCAGAGGCCCGTCGTGATCGGCGGTCCGGAGTAGACGGCCTCGAAGTCGGAGCCCTTGAGGTTGTGGAAGTCTCCCGAAATCTCGTCGATCAGCGTGTCCTGTCCGTCGGGAGCCATCTGGTCCCACCCGTCGTCGCTGTCGCCCTGGAAGTACCAGTCCGATCCATTGTCGGCCACGATGAGGCCATACTTCTTGAGAGCCGCCATGATCGTCTGCGACGCGGCGAGATAGCTCGACGTGGGGACGCTTGTCTTCAAGCGCAGGCGCAGGCCCATGGGAGGCAGGGTGGTGTCGCTCGAGCCTGCCGCATGGGTGGCGGGCAGGATGTACGCACCCTGCGTGGAGTTGAACGTGACGCGGATGGCGTGATTGACGGCGCCGGCTTCGACCTCGGCGAGCTTCACGAGGCCGGCGAGGATCGACAAGCCCGCCGCGTCGGCCGAAGTCCACCCGAGCGTACGGATCGCGTTCGACGTCAGAGCGAACTTCGCCCCGTTGGCGCACGGGAAAGGCGGGCTCGTCTCGGGCACGCAGTTCCACGCTTCGTACGACGTGCAGCCGGCGGCGCCCTGCTGCAGCACGATCGCGTGCTGATCGCCCGGGAGGTTGCCGGGTGTGCCGCCGTGCCCCGGGTCGCCCTCGATCTTCATGCCCGCGAAGAAGGGGTACGCCGTCGTTCCCATGTCCGAGCCGGTGGCGTTCGGATTGGCGCCGACCCAGCCGTTCGGCCCCGGATCGCTCTGGCTCGCGTAGCTGTTGAAGGTGGTCTCGAGGTCCGGCTGTCCGGCGTCGACCACGTTGAACGGGATGCCGTAGTGATTCGTCGAGTAGCCGCCCCAGTCGGGGTGCAGCGACGTGCCTTGCGGGAGCTGGGAGTCGTAGTCGTGGATCACTTGGACGTCGGGGCCGTCGACCGCGACGTTCCAGGCGTTGTCGGGAGGGAAGATCATGCACCCCTGCACCGTGGCCCCCGGCCCCGCGACGCCCCCGGGAACGCCGCCGACACCGGCGTCGCCAGTGGAGCCAGCGCCCGACGAGCTGGAACTCGACCCACTGCCCCCGCTCGATCCGCTGGACGAGCTGCCTCCGCTCGACGACCCGGCGTCGGAGCCCTCGTCCACGGCGCCGGTTTGAGACGTGCTCTTGCCGCCGGAGCAGGCGAGCGACGACGCGATCGCCGTCACCGCCGCGAATCCGAGCGCGCCAATCCGCACCAGGTCCTTGCGAGAAGTCATCGGCCAGCCTCCCCGGGGCGACGAAAACCCCACCGTCAACGATACGGCTTTTTTCGCGACCGCGTGCTCATTGCATGTACGCGTCGGTCAGCTGCTCCAAGGCGCTGAAGGCGCGGTCGCGCGCGGCCTTCGATCGCCGGTCGCCCGCCGCCGCCTGCAGGGCCGCGAGCGCCACCTTCTCCTGGGGAAGGGTCGCGGCGGGGACGCCGCGTCGGCCGTGGAAGTAGAAGCGGAGGTTCTTGACCTTGGCGAGCTCGGTCTGCAGGTCCGGATCGGTCAGCTCCACGGCGAGCGACTCGATCGCCAACCAGGTCTGCGCGGCGCGCGATTGGGCCGGCGTCGGCGCCCACCCCGGAGTCCGCGCGTCGAGGTCCCGCTCTTCCTTCTTCAGCAGCATGCGCAGGAGCGACGCCGCGTTGATCCCGTGAAAGGTGCATAGCTTCTCGACCCGGCCCCATTCCTCGTCGCTGAAGCGGATGTTGAAGAGCTTCTCGCGGCTCATCCGTAGAGTGTGGCCCGGACCGCTATCGATGTATAGACAGAGCACTACCGCCGCTGAAGATGTGTGGCGGGCTGTCGGAGATGCGCGCCAAGGGGAGGCCCCGAAATTCACTGCGCCTTGGACGACACCAGGGCGAGGACGTCGAGGTAGCCGGGCGGGGGCGGGACCGTCCCCCGCTGGATCAGCATGCGATGCATCGCCGGCAGCCGGAAGTACGGCACGCTGACGAGCACGTGGTGTTCGAGGTGGTAGTTGACGCGGATGGGGGCGACGGTCATCCGCGCCAGCGATCCCGCGCGCGTGGTGCGCGTGTTGCGGAACGAGTCCGGCGTGCGCTCGGTGCACGCGTGCTCGGCCATCGAACGGATGCGCATGAACACGTTGAACGTCGTCAGGTACGCCGCCGCCCAGACGCCGTACAGCCAGGGATGCCCCGTCGCCGCGAGCACGCCGAAGAGGATGCCGTTGGTGAGCACCGTGGGCGCCATGTTGCGAGCCGCGGCGCCGGCGTAGTCGTGCCACGCCCGACCGTCCCGGGGCAGCCGCTGGATGTCCTGAGCAACCGTCCACTTGAGGACCCCGGCGTCCATCAGCAGCCGCCCGAAGAGCCCCTTGACCCCCGTGATGCCCGCGGCGTCGCGCAGCAGCTTGCGCGCGATCGACGCGCGCGTCGTGGGGAAGGGAGCGCTCAGGCTGATGTCGGTGTCTTCGTCGGTGCCCGTCTTCGTGTGGTGCGTGAGGTGGTGGACGCGGTAGCGCCGAAGATCCGTCCAGATGGGCCGGCCGCAGAGCCAGTCCGCGACACCGTCGTTCAGCCAGCGCGTCCGAAACAGCGTCTTGTGTGCGCCCTCGTGCATCAGGATCGCGAGCGCGAGCTGACGGCCGCCGATGACGACGACCGCTCCGACCACCGTGAGCGCGTTGGGCCACCGGGCCACGACCGCGAGGGCCGCGGCGATGATCGCCCACGTGGACGCCACGGCCCAGGCCCCCATGACGTCGGAGGCGCCCGTCAGGGACGCGATTTCTTCGCGTGTGAGGACGTCGATCGCCTTGCGACCGGTCGGCGCATCGGACGCGGGGGCCATGACGGGATCTTACGGAGCAACCGCCCCATGCGCCAGACCGCGGCGATCGGCCAGCATCGCCACGACGGCCGTGGATCCGCCCACCGCAGCAGCAGGACCAGCCCCGTCCCCGCGATGCCGGCGCCCGCGCCGGTGAGGATCGTCACGCCCGCAAAGAGGGCGGTCGTTCGCCTCCGGCTCGAAAGTGAATCCGGACCGCGACCCGGTGGCGTTGCGACTTCGTCGCCCACTTAGACGCTCCCGGATGGAGCGTGGAGTCTCTTCATCGCGCCGACGTCGTCCGACGCGTAGATGGCGGCGAAGACTACGAACGCCGCCCATAGCGCGGCGAGGTGGTAGAGCATGCCCGCGCCGCCCTCGCTGCGGAAGACGATGCTCGACATGGGCGGGCCGAGCAGCATCCCGGAGGCGTAGAACGTGTTGTAGATCGAGTTCGATCGGCTGTAGTCGCGGCGCGGGGTGACGACGCCCTGAAGGGCGAGGCTGACGGGCGAGATCGACGCGAGGGTGGCGCCAGCGATGAACACGGCGACGGCCATCGAAGCGAACGAACCGAGGAACACGAACCCGAGGATCATCGTCAGCCCGACGACGGCGAGGCCCCGCATCACGCGCAGGTGCCCGACGCGGTCACCGAGCCGTCCCGCCGCGTTCGAAAAGAGGAGCATGCCCGCGGCGAAGAAGGCCGGAACGAGGATCGTCCGGTCGCGCGGGATGCCCTTGGATTCGACCAGGTAGAGCGGCAAGAACAGCACGACCGACGCCTGGAAATAGCCGTACGCGAACGCCGCGAAGCACGACGTCTTGATCCGCGAGAGCAGGCGCAGCGCGGTCTCGGGCGGAGACGCGTCGTCGGCGTCGTCCTGTTCGGCCGGCCCCTCGACGTGCCCGCCGGGCGGATCGGCGTCGAGACTGGCGACGACGACGAGCACCGACAGAGTGGCGATGCCCGAGGCCACGAAGAAGGCCGCCTCGATCGAGAACGCATGGGCGATCGGGTGAGCCATGAGGGGACCGACGATGTACCCGAGGGCGATGGCCACGGCGTAAAGGCTGGTGACGTACGCCTTGTTGTCTGGGCCGGACCGGACGAGGAGGATCGTCTCGCAGCTCACCCAGACGCCCACCGAGAACGCCCCGTCGAAGAACCGCGCGGCGGCGATCGCGCCGAACGATCGCAAGAGCGGGAAGATCCCGACCGTCAGGGCGTAGCCGAGCAAGGAAATCGTCAGCGTGGTCTTCGCCGAGAAGCGTCGCAGCAGGGCGCCGACCGGGATCGACATCGCGACGATGCCCGACGCGAAGACGGCGGCGAGCTTTCCGATGTCGGACTTCGTGAAGCCGCGCGCGTCGAGGTGCAGGGCGATGACCGCGATGGCCGTGCCGTACGCGGTGCCGAGCAGGAAGGTGGCCGCGTAGACGACCAGGATGTTGCGATCGCGGATGCGCTCGAGCACGGAGGGGCGCCGAGAGTCAGCGCGCCCAGCGGCCCCGTCAAGCGCAAGCTGTCGGGCATGCGCGGCGACGGCCCCCCCTCGACCGCGCACGATTGCCCGCGAGTCCGCTAGCCTGTGGCCGAGGCCCCTTTTGGTGTCGACTCCGTCGCTGCCCCCTTCGTGGAGCCCGCCGCCCCACCGCCGTCCGTCGCCGCGGCGGTCGCTGGCCGTGGTCCTCGGCCTCCTCGCCACCCTCTTCGTTTTGACGCAGGAGCGCGTCATGCTCAACATCGAGCAAGAAGGACTCCTCCGTCCGATCCAGCCCACCCGTCCCTGGGCGCTCGTGTCCGGCAAGAACTGGCAAATCGCGACCCTCTCGAGCGAAGAGCCGTCCATCACGGACGCGGCGGAGGGAACGCGGGGGGGATGCATGCCGGGCATGGTCGAGGTGCAGGGCGCGATGAAAGTCGACGGCGAGCGCGGGACGGTCGAAGCGCTGCAGGACACGACGTGCGCCGCCTGGATCAACCACACCTTCCCCGAGCGGTGCGCGGCGTTCGACGCGTTGAAGTGGCGCCAGATCGTGCGCGAGCTCCCCGTAAAGACCGAGCACTTCTGCGTCGACCGGTACGAATATCCGAACCGCAAGGGGGCATACCCCGTCATCGCCGTCACCTGGCACGAGGCCGTGGACCTGTGCGCCGATCGAGGGGCGCGCCTCTGCAGCGAGGACGAGTGGACCTTCGCCTGCGAGGGCGAGGAGGCACTGCCGTACCCGACGGGGTACGTACGCGAGGGCGAGGCGTGCGTCATCGATCGGCCGTGGAAGATCTTCGACGAGCGCCTCTTCGCGGTCCGCGAGAGCGCGCTGGCGGTCGCCGAAATCGACTACGTCTGGCAAGGCGAGCCCTCGGGCGCTCGGCCGGCGTGCAGGAGCCCGTTCGGGGTCTACGACACGACGGGCAACGTCGACGAGTGGACGCGGTCGGTTCAGCGCGAAGGCAACAGCTCGATCTTCAAGGGCGGCTACTGGGGCCCTGTCCGAGCGCGGTGCCGGGCATCCACGCGCGTGCACAACGAGGAGTTCTACTTCTACCAGGAGGGTTTCCGCTGCTGCGCGGACGTCCCCGCCGTGCTCGCCACCGGCGATGGCAAAGCGGTGAGCGGGCGCGACGGAGGGCCTTCCCCGGATTGACAGCACCGGAGATCGCGGCTTCGATCCGTGGCCCCTTCACGACATCGAACAGGAGATGACGATGAGCCGCGAGACCGCCACCGAAGCGCGCATCCGAGAACACCTGACTCCCCCGACGGACATGAAGCCGGAGGCCTCCCGGGACATCTCCGCGGCGCTCGGCGGCCTGCTTGCCGACACCTTCGCTCTCTACTTGAAGACGAAGAATTTCCACTGGCACATGAGCGGCCCGCACTTTCGCGACTACCACCTGCTGCTCGACGAGCAGAGCGACCAGATCTTCGCGATGACCGATCCCATCGCCGAGCGGGCGCGCAAGGTCGGCGGCACGACGGTTCGTTCCATCGGCGACATTCATCGTCGCCAGCGCATCCTCGACAACGACGCGGATTACGTCGACGCGCAGGACATGCTCTCGGAGCTCGCCGGCGACAACAAGCAGCTCACGTCGATCATGCGCGAGTGCCACGTCGTCTGCGAGAAGTACAACGACGTCGCGACGACGAGCCTCCTCGAAGTCTGGATCGACGAGACCGAGCGCCGCACATGGTTTCTCTTCGAGGCCACGCGCACGCGCCGCGGTTGATCGAAGGTTCGCGGGCCCAGAACCCTAGAAGCCGTCGTCGACCGTCGACTTGACGGGCGGGTGGCTCGGCTTGGGTGCGTGCGTCGGGGCAGGAGCGGGCGGCGCTGGCGCGGGTGGTGAAGGCGTCGCGACGGGGGGGGGCGGCGGCGGTGGGCTTGCCGTCGCAGGAGCTGCGGTCGGGGGGCGCGCACGCGGCGGCGCGTTCGCGGCTACGGGGGCCTGCGTCGGAATGGATAGCGTCTGCGTTGTGGCGGGCGGCGGGGTCGGGGCGCTGACGGGCTCCGGAGTTGGCGCGGGCGGCGCAGCGTTGCTGGCGGCCGGCGCGGGAGTGGAGACCGTCCAGGAGCCGGTCGTGGGAGCAGGGATTGTCGTGGCGACAGGGACAATCGAAGAGGGCGGCGAGGGTGCGGCCACGTGCGCGCTGGCTTCCGGCGTCTCCGGCGATCGCCACGGGTGCGTCGCCAGGAATGCGGCGCCGGCGCATAGAAGGAGGACGCCGCCCCCCGCGGCGATCGCCTTGTCGCGTCGGCTCGCCGCCCGATGCTTGCGGTCTCCATCCGTCGATGCGATGGCCGGCGACACGACCCCGCCCTGAGCCGTGCTCCCGGGAAGCGGCGGGACGAAGAGCTCTCGCGGGGGCAAGACCAAGGGCAGAGGCCCAGGCCGCGGCGCGGGAGGGGAAGGCGGCGGCAAGGGCGCGGCCGGGATGAGCAGCGGCGCGGTCGCGGCAGGCGGCGGCACGGCATGGGCCGGCGGTGCGATTTGGTACAGCTGCGGCACGGTCTCGACGATCGGCGGCAAGGACGAAGGCTCGATCGGCAGCGGCGTGTCGTCGCTGGGCAACCGCGCCGTGTCGACGGAGGGCGGTACGTACGAGTCGCCGTACAGATCCCCCATCGCGTGCATCCGTGTCACCTCATCGTCGACGGTGTCCGGCGCCGCGTCCCACTCGAGCTCGTCGATGTCCGCCTCCGGGATCATCGGCGACGGCGTGGCGGCGGGTGGCGGAGGCGAGGCAAGGGGAGGCGAGGCAACGGCAGGGGGCGGGGGCGTCGGGCTCTGTCGCGGCGGTTTCAGTCGCGGCGGCGCGACGGGCGGAGGCAGGCGAGGGGCGATGACTGGCGCGCCGCCGACCCCGACGAGGGTTGTCTTGCGCTCTTCGACCATGTCGGGCAGGCCCCCGATGAGGGTCAGTTCTTCCCGCTCGAAGCCAGCGTCGCTGTCCTTCGGCCGCCTTGCGGGTGGGGCCGCGGCGGCCGGCAGCTCCGGAAGCGCGAGGGCGCCGCTGGGCCGACGGGGTGGGGGCACGGGCCGCGGCAGAGTCGACGAGACGGCGCCGGGCGTCGCGCTGCCGACGCCCGTCAGGGTCGCCTTGTGCCAGGCCGCGCGCGGGCGCGCTCCAGCGACGGTTTGGGCGCGCACGGTCGCCGGAAGGGCCGGGAGCTCGGGCCCGCTGGCGGTGTCGGGCAGCGCGGGCGCCGCCTCGGCCTCTGCTTCGTAGCGACGGCCTGCGTCGGGGCGCGCGGCCAGCAGCTGGTCAATGACGATCCGCGACGACTTGTCGACCCGTAGGAACTGAACCCCGATCCCGACCGGCCGGTCGGTCGTCCCCTCTCCGATCGTCGCCCGCCTCCACACGACACGCCCGACCCCCGCGATGAGGGTCTGCTTGTCGGCGATCCGGACATCCAGCTGCAGCAGCGTTCCGATCTCGAAATCCCTGTCGGTCTTGACGAAGATGCCCCGACCGCTCACGTCAGCCGCATGCCTCTCGATGAACTCACCGACGGTGGCGCTTTTGTAGCGGACGCTCAGGCTGACAATCGTCATGGCTGCTATTCGCCGAGGAGATTTCCCCCGGACAGCGGGCGACGCATCAATCTATCAAGGAATTTCGCCTCACGGGCCCGCGGGACGCGGCTCGGGCGTAGGGACCCTGTACTTGGGCACCCAGCCGCTCGTGTCCTTGAAGAGTCTCACGGCGCGGATGGTGCGCGACGCCGTGAGTAGGAAGCGGTGGTGGCGCCCCGCCGGCACCACGATGAGGTCCGCCGTCTCGACCAGGATCCGCATGAACCGATCCCCGCGGCTTCGCACGTCGAAGATGCCCTCGCCCTCCAGGATGAAGCGGACCTCGTCGTCGTCGTGCAGGTGCTCGTCCACGAACTTGGCGCAGATCGCGTCGATGCCGGGCGTCGTGGGCCTCAGCTCGACGATGTCCTGCTGCACGTACCCGCGCTCGCGCTTGAGCGCGTCGAGGGGCCCTTGGAACGCCTCGACCGGGAACCTCTCGTAGGGAACCCCTTCGCCCCGAAGAGCTTCGGCGCTCAAGGCTGCGCCGCTGTCTAGCCACTTCGCGTGCACCGCGGTGCCTCCTCTCCCTCGGCCGCCTAGGTGGCGGACCTCCCGGTCTCGTCGCGCACTTCGTGTCGCCTCGCGGCCCCTTCGCTGCTCGCTGGAATCGCCGCGGGATCGAGGCCGAGCGCGACCATCCGCACCGCAGCCTCGAAGAGGTAATGGTAGCACTCGGCGTGCGTCTTGGCGCTGATCCAGTCGCGCCCCCAGACGTACACGCCGTGCCGTCGAACCAGGACCGCATGGGCCTTCGGGTGCGCGCGCATCGCGTCGGCCATGGCGTCGGCGAGGTCGCACTCTTGCGCCGTGTTGTCGATGATGGGGACGACCAGCTCGTCGTGATACCCGAGGCCCGTCACGCCCTTCATCATCTCGAGGTGTGTGACGCGGAACACGTGCCCGAACACCAGCGTCACCAGCATGGCGTGCATGCCGTGCGAGTGAATGACGGCGCCGGCCTGCCGCAGGCGGTAGGCGTTGAGAAAGAGCGGCAAGCACGCGGAGAGACGGAGCCCATCGCGCGTGGGTCCGCGAAGGACGCGCCCCTCTTCGTCTAGGGCGAAGATGTCCTCGGCGGCCATGCGCTCCTTTTGAACGCCGCTCGGCGCGACCCAGATGCGCCCGTCCTGCCTCACGCTGACGCCGCCCCCCGTGCCGGACACCCAGCCGAGCGCGTAGAACTGGCGGCACAGGCTGACGATCAGCTCTGCGGCGTTGGGATCAGAGGAGGAGTCGCTGGCGTCGGTCACAGGCGTTCCCCGCTTTCCACGGCCCCGGCGGGCGGCTCTTGCCGGGGTCTCGAAGGCCCACGAGACGGGCCGACAAGTCGGTTCTCTTACTAGAACGCCCCGCCGGCCGATAGTCACTTGCCGGCAGGCCCGGGGCAATTCACAGCCGGGAGGCGCGGCTCAGGAGCAAGGCGCGCTCGCGATCGTTGTGTGTCAGCGATGCGGCGCGCTCGAGCTCCGTCCGAGCCTCGGCGGCGCGCCCGAGCTTCGCGAGGAGGTCCGCGCGCACGGCCGGGAGCAGGTGATAGCTCGCCAGCGCGGGCAATGTTCGCAGCCCGTCGACGATCGCGAGGCCGGCCGCTGGCCCCTCCGCCATCGATACCGCGACGGCGCGATTGAGCTCGACGATCGGCGACGGGTCGACCTCACCGAGCACCGCGTACAGGGCCGCGATGCGCGCCCAGTCCGTGTCCTCGGCGCGGGGCGCTCGGGCGTGGCACGAGGCGATCGCCGCCTGCAGCGCGTAGGGCCTTCGTGCGCCGCCGAGCTCCTCCGCCCGGGCCAGCGCCGCGAGCCCTCGCCCGATGAGTAGGCGATCCCAGAGGGCACGGTTCTGGTCGAGCAGGAGCACCGGCTCGCCCGAGGGCGTCTGGCGTGCCCCCATGCGCGATGCCTGGATCTCCATGAGGGCGACGAGGCCATGCACCTCCGGCTCCTCCGGGGTCAGGCCCGCCAGCACGCGTCCGAGGCGCAGCGCGTCCTCGCAGAGGTCCGGGCGCACCCACGCCGCGCCCGCGGTCGCCGAGTAGCCCTCGTTGAAGACGAGGTAGATCACCTCGAGGACCGACGACAGGCGGCTCGCGCGTTCGGCGCGGCGGGGCAGCTCGAAGGGCACCTGCTCTTCGGCGAGGGTGCGCTTGGCGCGCACGATCCGCTGCGCCACCGTGGGCTCGGCGACGAGGAACGCGCGCGCGATCTCGTCGGTCGTCAGCCCGCAGAGCAAGCGCAGGGTGAGCGCCGCCCGCGCCTCGCGTGAGAGCACGGGGTGGCACGCGATGAAGATGAGGCGCAAAAGGTCGTCGCCCACGTCGTCCCTCGAGCCCTCGTCGGGAGCAGGCTGCTCACGGGGGAGGGTGTGGGCGAGCTCCTCGTGCTTGCGGTCGAGGGTCTTTCTTCGCCTCAGGACGTCGATCGCTCGGCGCCTGCCCGTAGCTGCGAGCCAGGCGCCGGCGTTGTCGGGAATGCCGTCGGCCGGCCAGTGCTCCAAGGCCGCGACGAGCGCGTCCTGCGCCAGCTCCTCGGCGAGCCCGACGTCGCGAACGACGCGCGCGAGCCCCGCGATGAGCCTCGGCGCCTCCATCCTCCATATGGCGTCGATCGCTTTGCGCGCTTCCGAGTCCGTCACGGCCGGGCATCAGAGCACCTTCGTCGACCCGCACAAGGGCGGCCGTTTCGTTCTACTTGGTGATGCGCGCCCGCAGCTCGCCGTCCTTGCGCAGGAGCTCGCCGGAGGGGTCGCTCGCGGCGAAGTCGGCGGGGTCGAAGATCTGCCGGAGCTCGATGACGACGCGCTGGTCGCCGCTCATGCCGAAGGGGGCGCGCTTGACCCACTCGATGGCTTCTTCTTTGGAGCGGACCTGCCAGATCCAGAAGCCCGCGATGAGCTCCTTGGATTCGGTGAAGGGGCCGTCGAAGACGGTCTTCTTGCCGCCCTGAAAGGCGACGCGGGCACCCTTCGAGCTCGGCTGCAGCCCGTCGCCCGCGAGCATGACGCCCGCG
>Ga0302326_10013797_pt1 | contig 17120 bp, 15 predicted proteins | sample Palsa_T0_3_FD_202264 | JGI IMG/M metagenome (GOLD analysis project Ga0302326, IMG submission 202264) | Peat permafrost microbial communities from Stordalen Mire near Abisko, Sweden - Palsa_T0_3 | ecosystem: Environmental > Terrestrial > Soil > Palsa > Peat permafrost | place: Sweden: Abisko...
CCGAGCTCAAGCGAAAGGCGGGTAACGTGGGCCGAGGAAAGGCGGATCAGTTCCTTCCCAACCTCGGTCGACCCCGTAAATGACACCTTGCGAACGCGGGCGTCATCGAACAGCTGCTTTGCCACGGCGTGACTGTGCCTCGAGGTGATCAGGTTGACCACGCCGTCGGGCACGCCGGCATCCTGCATGCAGCGGACGATTCCGGCGGCGGTGAGGGGTGTGGCCGAGGCAGGCTTGATGATGCTGGTGCAGCCGGCGGCGAGCGCGGGCGCGAGCTTGCGGGACATCATCGCCGCGGGAAAGTTCCACGGCGTGATCGCGGCGCTTACACCGACCGGCTGGCGTAGCACGACAACTCGGTGGTCAGGGCGCTGAGCGGGAACCATCTGGCCGTATGCCCGCTCTCCCTCGCCGGCGAACCACTCGAAGAAGCTGGCCGCGAACTCCACCTCTGCCTTCGCCTCGGCGAGCGGCTTGCCCTGCTCGCGAGTCATGGTGAAAGCGATGTCGGGCAGGCGGTCGCGTACGACCGCGGCACAATTCAGCAGTATCCGACCCCGTTCCCGCGCGGGAAGCCTCCGCCATGGCCGCAGCGCCTTGCTCGCTGCCGCAATCGCGGCGTCGATGTCGGCCGCGCCCGCGTCCGGGACGGTGCCGACGACCGCTCCATTAGCTGGGTCCAGGACTTCGAAGCGCGCGAGGTCCCGGCTCTCGACCCAGCAACCGTCGATCAGCAGAAGTTCGTTGATCTGTCCGACCTCGGTGACCATCTGGGACTCCTCGGACTACTAGTGGCTAAAGGGCGATGTCGGCTTGGGAACTGTCGGTGACACCTACGTTACGGCACCGGTTCTAGATCTGCTGGGGGCGCCCTCCGGGACGATCCGATCGGCCAAGGCGAGCCCATGGTCGAGTGCCGAGAGCACCGCATCGAGCTCACGGTCCTCGATGATCATGGGGAGGGTGACCAGGACCACGTTGGCCTCGCCCGTGGTCGCGACCATCGCGCCCGCGTCGAGCACGGCCGCGGCCACCTGTGTGGCTACGGAGACGTCACGCCCGTCGCCGCGCCATTGTCTCCAGTCTGAATCGCCAACCTCGATCCACCAGTGTAGGCCGCGACCATCGACCCGACTGACACTCGGATGGGTAGCGGCCAGCGTTCGCATGCCCGCCTCGATCGAGTCGTGCAGCGCATCCGCACGCCTGACGTAGTCCTCCTCGGCGATGACGCGGACAAACTCGCGCGCGGCGGCCGCGGCCAGATCGCTCGAGCGCATCGAGCTGTAGTTGGCCCAGTTCGAGTCGCCGATCAACTCGATCATGTCCTTGGACAGAACGACTGCGGCGGCAGGCGCCACGCCTCCGCCCATCGACTTACCCAGGGTGACGATGTCTGGGCGTTCTTCCCCGCGCTGGAAGTTCAGCCAGCGTCCACACTTGCCGAAGCCGGTGACGACCTCGTCGGCAATCCAGAGGGTGTGCGTGCTGCGTGCCTTCCGGGCCAGTACGTCCTGATACGCCGGCGCGGGGTAGCACCCGCCCTGGGTGTAGTCGATGATCACCGCGGCCGAATCGGCGAGCAAGGCCTCGCCATCGGCTAGTGCATCCTCGGCCTGATCACGGGAGAGCGCCAGCCCGTCGCCGAACCGACCTTGCGGAAACGGCAGAACGCGAACGGGTGAGCTGCGGGGAACCGGGCGGACTCCCCCGGAGCGGGAAGAGAGCCCTCCATGCCACTGCGGTTGCACAGTGATGTCACGAGCGAGCCCGACCATCCCATGGTATGCGCGCTCCCGAGTGACGAACCCACTACGACCGGTAAGAGCTTGCGCCAGCGACAGCGCCATGTCGTTGGCCTCGCTGCCGGTCAGCGCAAATCGTACGCCCCCCACCCAGTCCTCACCGGCGAACACGGTGCGAAGCAGTTCCTCAGCTGTCGACTCTCGCAGTGAAGTTGAAAAGCCCTCGTCGAGGGTCGGGCTCGTGCGAAGGGCCTGACCCACCGCCTCCAGAATCCGTGGATGCCGGTGGCCCAGGGCAAGCGGTGTCGCCGAGGCGTCTATGACCCGGCGGCCATCGGCCAGTGTGATGTACGTCCCTTCGCCGTTCACGGGCCGGCTGCGGGCGTCAGGAACGATTCCTGTTCGAAGGAGAGCGGAGGAGCTCATGTTCGACGCCAGCCGGTCTCCAAGGGAGTGCGCATGATCGGTGTCCCTTTGATAGTCGATGGCACGGTCAGTCCGAACCGGGGTTCCGTCGATGCTACTTGGGAGTGACCACTGAGTCAAGAAATAGGATCCGAAGCGGCTACTCTGGTTCCGCTCGGAGCCGCTGTGGCCCGGAATCAGGACAATCTGGATCCGATCAGGCCAAAGTAAGTGGCCGTGTGGCGACGGTCTCCAGGGTTCGAGCGGACGTCTCGCCAACACAGGTATCATGTACCATGTTACTACGATCCTGCACACAACCTCGAGGTCCGGGAGTGGTCCATGAAAGTCACTGGCGTTGACGTCCACGTCGTGTCGGGTCCCGTTCACGCATCCGGAGACCTGGCGCTTCGGGCGTATGTGGGGACTCACGAACGCGCTCGTCGAAGTCCACACCGACTGCCGCCAGACCTACCGGTTCCGAACCGCTGATGCAAACGTTCGAACCGACGGACCTCAAATACACTTACAGCCCCGAGAATGCGGCGATCGGCACCGTGACCGCCGGCGAGACGTTCGCTGTGATCACCGCGGACTGCTTCACCGGCCGCTACGACGACCCGGCGAACTTCCCCGACGCCGCCGCCTGGGTCGAGGAGCATCTCGACGGCGTGACGGGACCGATCGCCGTCGAGGGCGCCGAACCCGGACAGGCGGTCGAGGTCAGGATCGAGTCGGTCCAGGTCACCACGCCCGGGATCGTCGTGGTGAGCCGTTGTCAGGCGGTGTCACCGGCCGAATGGTGGCACGAGGAGGATCACGTGATCCACCTCGCGGTGGATGGGGACCAGATCGTGCTTGGCGATGACTGGAAGGTGCCGGTCGCGCCACTGATCGGCTGCCTCGCCACGGCTCCCGCGACGGAGACTGTGCTCAGCCGTCACGAGGGGAGCTACCTGGGAAACGTCGACTGCCGCGAGATCACCAGTGGAGCCCAGCGCCCGGCCTCGATGGGCGCTCCGCGGGTGATAACCGATGATCTGTTGATGACGGTCGTGTCGGGGATCTCGCTGGCGGATGCGTGTCGAGCAGCGTTCGCGGAGCTGAAGTCGTGGCTGCAGGACGACTGGGGGCTGAGCTCCGACCAGGCCGCGGTCGTGATGGGGCTCGGCGCACATTGCGGTGTGGGGCAGGTCAGCAATCTCCTGCACACGGCAAAGTGCTCGATCGCACATGCGCTCCTGCCGACGGTAATGCGCGACAACGTACCATGTGAAATACTAACTAGGAGTGTCTGTGGAAAGAAAACCGTGGCATGGGGTTCTGGTCGCCAACCCGGTGGCCCTAGACCAGAACCTGGAGGTCGACTTCGATCGCTATGCCGAGCACATCGTCTGGCTGGCGCAGTCGGGGTGTGACGGGATCACCCCTAACGGCTCGCTCGGCGAATATCAGACGCTGACATCCGAAGAGCGAGGGCGCTTGTTGACGACCGCGATGGAGGCCGCCCCGGACGGCTTCTCAGTGATCCCGGCCGTCGGTGCGTACGGCGCGCGGGAGTCGGTGGGCTGGGCCGAGCAGGCGGCTGAGGCGGGGGCGGAGGCGGTGATGGCGCTGCCGCCCAACTCCTACCGCGCCGACGAGCGCAGCGTGATCGAGCACTATCGCGCGCTGGCGGCAGTCGGGCTGCCGGTCGTGGCCTACAACAATCCGCTTGACACGAAGGTCGACCTCGGGCCCCGGATGCTCGCCCGGCTGCACGAGGAGGGGTTGATCGTCGCCGTCAAGGAGTTCGCCGGCGATCCGCGCCGCGCGTACGAGGTGCGCGAGCTGGCCCCGGAGCTCGACGTTCTGATCGGCTCTGATGACACGGTCCTCGAGATCGCACTCGCCGGGGGGAAGGGATGGATCTCCGGCTACACGAGCGCCTTCCCGAAGGCCTGCGTAAGCCTCTACCAGGGTCAGGACGCGCTCGCGTTCTACACGTCGGTGCGCACGGTGACGATGGCACCGCACGGCGGCTGATCACGCTCCGCGGTTGAGGCTACTGCTCCTCGCGGCCCACCCACAGGCCGCGAATGTGCTTGATGTGGGAGTTGATCAGGCTCTTGGTGGCCGTGGTGTCTCTGGCGCGCATCGCCTCGATCAGCTCGTGGTGCTCGTGCGCGGAAGTGACGAGCGCCCCCGACTCGGCGAGCGCGACGAGCCCGAATAGTCTTGTCTGGCGTCGCATACGGTCAACCAGGTCAGTCAGGCGATCGTTGCCGAGTTGGGAAATGAGCAGGACGTGGAACCGCCGGTCTGCGTCCAGATAGTCGATCAGGGCGCCCCGGGCTGCGGCGGCCACGATTTCGTCGGCGATGACCGACAGCTCGTCCATGACCTCGGGCTCGATGATCTTGGCTACCTGCACTGTCGACGGCACCTCGAGTAACAGACGAATCTGGCAGATCTCGTCAAGGTCGACTTCCGACATTTCCACCACGCGGAAGCCGCGATTGCGCTCGGCCACGACGAACCCGTCCTTGGCGAGGTCCAGCATCGCCTCGCGGACCGGGGTTGCCGAGACGCCGAAGCGCTCTCCCAATACGGGCGCCGAGTAGAGCTCTCCCGGCTTCAGCTCTCCGACTACCATCGCCGCCTCCAGCGAACGCCGCACCTGGTCTCGCAGACTTCCCGCCCTGATGGCGACAATGTGGCTGGGCCGAGCCCCGACCGCGTCGGCATCCAATGACGACATGCTGCCACGGTAGCGAACCGACGTCGACGTTGATTTCACATGTGCCATTCTACATGGTACCTCACGGCGACAGCAGCGTCCGTGCGTCAACAGAGAAGGGACGGGAGTCGATGAAGCAGCCCGGGCCGGCCAGGCAGTCGGAGGTCAGCGATGTCGTTTGGGCAGAATCTCGCGAAGGAGAACGGCGCCCGTGTGCTCGCCGCGCGCCTGCGCGGCCTCGACATAGGCTCGTCTGTAATCCGCTCATCGGCCACGTCTCTCGCCTCCTGTTGCCGGTCGGCGCCGCGGCGGCGGGCCGAGCAGTCGTACGACGTCATATTGCACTCGTAGGGACCCCTACGGCACGACCTTGTGCTCTTGAACACAAGCAGGCGGTACCATGTCGCATGTTACCACCAGGGCCACCGAGCGCTGGACGTGGGGCTCGACGCTTTGGTCCCTCAGGGTCTCCTTATGCGTCCCAGTTTTTCCAGCGCGTGGTAGGGCAGGCGGCGCGATCTGACAGCCCGAGCGAAACTGCGAGGCGGTCGAACGGTTCTCGACACCATCGCGGTGGGCGGTCATCAAAGACGCCCGTGGCGCAGCGGGCAGTTAGGCGCTGTTCGCCGGCGAGAGGCCCAGAGCCTGGCGGAGGAACTCGACCTGCAGTGTGAGGAGGTTCTCGGCGACGGACTCGTGCGGCGTCATGTGGGTGATCCCGGTCAGCGGCAGCACGGTGTGCAGCCCGCCGGACTCGGTGAGGCGCTGGGAAAGCTGCAGCGTGTGCGCAGCCACGACGTTGTCGTCGGCCAGTCCGTGGATCATCATCAGCGGGCGCTCGAGCCTGGCAGCGTCGTGCAGCAGGGATGACCGGTCGTAGGCCGCGCGATCTGTGCCGTCGGGTTCGGTACCGAGGTAGCGCTCGGTGTAATGGGTGTCATATAGACGCCACTCGGTGACCGGTGCGCCCGCCACGGCGGCGTGGAACGTGTCCGGGCGTCGCATCACCGCCAGCGCGGCGAGATAGCCACCGAACGACCAGCCACGGATCGCCACGCGCGATAGATCGAGGTCCGGGATGACCGCAGCCACCCCGGTGAGCGCCGCGACTTGATCCTCGAGCACGGGCTCGGCGAGATCGCCGCTGACCGCCCGCGCCCAGGCCCGGCCACGCCCCGGCGTTCCCCGTCCATCCGCCACGATCACCGCAAACCCCTGGTCCGCGAGCCACTGCGGCTGTAACCAGCCGTCCCGGCCAGCGGTGACCCGCTGGAAATGCGGGCCGCCGTAAGGATCCATCAGGACCGGCAGTCGCAATCCGGGCTGGTGGTCCCGGGGCAGCACGACCCCGACCCGCAGCTCGCTCGGGCCGACCGTCAGCATGCGCACGGCGGGCGTGAGGACCGGCCGCTCCGCGCGAGATTCGAACGCATATCCGCCGACCGTCCAACGAGTTCCGTCATGGTCCATCGCGCGCGACCCGAGCACGCACACATCGCCGCCGCTCACCGCGGTGTGGAGCCCGGGTGCGCGGGTGACCTGGGACAACCCCGCTCCCGCGTCCCATCGCCACACGTGGACCTCGGTCGGCTCGGTGCTCGCGGTGAACAGGACCTCGGCGTCGCCCACCGCCAGCACGGCCCGCACGTCGAGGCCGGGAGGGGTCACCGCCACGCCGTCGACCCACAGCGCCACCGCATCCTCGGCGCCCGCGACCGACACCAGCCGTCCTCCCATCCGTCGCGGAACTCCGTCGATCAAATCGACCCAGGCATCGTCGGACTGCGCGTCGAGCAGTTCGGTCTCGCCGGTGAGGGCATCCACCGCGAGTACCGCCGAGCGCCGCTGGTCACGTGATTGCACGACGATCAGCGGGCCCTGTCGATCCCAATGACCGACGGCGAGGTAGGGATACATCTGCCGATCCCACTCCACGCGCATCGGAGCGGCCCCGTCGAGCCGGAGCACGTATCCCTCAACGTCCGCGTTCGGCGAGCCTGCGGTCGGATAGCGAACCGTCCTGGGTGCGGATCCGGGATCGGCGACATCCGAGATCCACAGCTCACGGACGGGCGCCTCATCGACCCGCGCGGCGAGCAGCGCGTCACCGTCCGGGGCCCACCAGTAGCCCCGGTCGCGACCCATCTCCTCGGCCGCGACGAACTCCGCCGTTCCCCAGCTCACCGTCGGCTCCGTCTCTCCCGCGAGACGGGTCACGACGCCGTCCTGGAGTCGCACGACATGCAGGCCCCGGTCGTGGACGAACGCGATGCAGTGTCCCGACGGATCGGGCCGCGGATCGAACACCGGGCCCGGCACGTCCACCTCGCGCGCTCCGCCCGGGAGCAGATCGGCGACGAACAGCCGGCCCGAGTGCGCCAGCGCCGCGATCCGCGCGTCTCGATCGGTGGCGAACGAGACGATTCCGCCCGCAGTCTCACGCGCGCGTTCCCGGCGAGCTCGCTCCTCAATGGAAAGCTGCTCCCCTGCCTGGCCGGCCGCGAGGTCCTCGGGGCGCGCCACGAGCCGCTCGCGCTCGGCCTGCGCGTCGAACACCCACAGCCCAGTCAGCGGATCGTCGCCGGCCGGCGAGCGCAGGAACACGACACGACTCCCATCGGCCGCGACCTCGAAGCTCCGCGGCGCACCCAGCGTGAAGTTTCGGGTGCGCGCCGTCTGACGCGGAAACGAGTCGACCATATCTCAGAATCACGCAGGCCTGGCCCGTCACGATAAACGAAAGGCCGACGCGCCGGCGGCATCGCCGTTATGGAGGAAGGAGCCCGATACGGTGCGATCGTTGGTGTCCTCGGCCCGCGACCGCGGTCGTGTGCTCGCTGCGCGAGAGGGCTACAGCACCGGTGGGCCTGCGTGGATCCGGTGTAGGACCGGAGTCAGCCGATGGAGGTCATCGCTGCTCTGCAGCTGTCGTTCATCCCACCACGTCGCGCCCGCGTCGGCCAGCGGCGCGATCAGAGCGCGTGCCTGTTGCGGGTCGGTGGGGCTCCGGCCACCGAGCACAAACTCGAAGTGGCGTCCCGCTCGATCCTCACGGTGTTGAAGGACATACGCGACGAGGTCGCGCACCTGGTCGACTGGGGGGACGTGTCCATGTCGTGCGGTGGTGAACAGGGGAACCGCTCCATCAAAACGTGCGGCTCGACGCATCGGCCGGCGATGTGGCCAGATTCCGCCAATCCAGATCGGCGGATGCGGGCGCTGGACGGTCGCCGGCAGCAAGGTCACGTCGGTTACCTGATAGTGCCGTCCACGATGGTTCACTGGCTCGCCAGACCAGTAGCGCACAAGGAGTCCCAGGCTCTCGTCGAGTCGCTCCGCTAGCACCATCGGATCGGTTGTGTCGCCAAAGCTGCCGAACTCGTCCTCGATCGGCCCGCCGAGCCCGGCGGCGAAAATCATCCGCCCGCCGCTAACCAAGTCGAGGGTGGCCACCTGCCGCGCGAGCTGTTCTGGCCTGCGCCGAGCGACCGGAGTGAGCAGCGTACCGAGCCTCAAACGCGAGGTCGCTAACGCCGCGGCCGCTAACAGGATCCAGGGGTCGCCGAACGGCTGACCACGCCGCGCGTGCTTGTCGTGGACCACATGGTCCCAGACAAAGAGTCCGTCCCAGCCGGCATTCTCTGCCTCGATTGCGACTCTGGCGACTGTCCTGGGATCCGCAAAGTCCCCGAAATTCGGAATGTTGATCGAGAAGCGCATCTGCTGGATGATCCGTCATAACGCAAGCGGAATGCTGACCGAACGCGGCCTCGTTCCTCCGGCTGCGGCCTCGTTCCTCCGGGCCGGGTCGCCGGGTGTGGGATTGTCACGCGCGCGTCGCGGTGATGTCTCATCCGTGTGACGTGTAGCCCGAATCGGCCCACACCAGAATCTGGCGTGATGAGAACACGACAACAGTTGTCGAAAACTCATCTTGACCCCAGAGAAACCGCCGTCCGATGCACGCGGAGTCGGTCGAGATCGATTGGTGTTCGCAGGTCCGGCAGCGACCCGTCCAGCACCTGAACAGCGACTGGAACGGGAGGATCGCCTGAGGGAGGGTCACGCCGGCCGCGAGGTCCGGGCTCGATCTCGGCGGGGAGGTCCGAGAGCCACCGAACCTCGACAACACAGCCAACATTCGGAGCGGCACGTGCGCTCCGAGTCGTGCGCGGCGTGCGCGAGACGGTCAGTCGACGGAACCCAGCCCGGACGACCCACTGACAGGGCTGGCCGGTAACAGCGGCGATCCGCTCGAAGTCCGCGTTGTAATGCAGCACACCGACGTTGCGCGCTTCGGCAGCCGCCGCGATCAGCAAGCCCGGGATCTTGCGGGCCCGTTGGTGCTTGGAGGCGAGCAGTCGCTGAACCTGACGCGCTCGGCGTACGTGATCGGCAGTCGTCTCGACGAGCTCGAAGACCTCGAGGGCCTCCGCCAGCGGATCCCATTCGGCTGCACTGCGCGCCGAGTAGCCGACCTCGAGGTCGCTGATCCCGGCTCGCGCAAGCGCCCCTCGCTCGACCATCGGCTCGATCACCTCGCGGATCGTTGCTCGCGCCAAGCGAGTCAGCACGCTCGAGTCGACGACATGCGTCAGCGCCATGCTTGCTCGCGAGCGACAAGCTCAACACGAGCGAGCACGTCAAGGCGCTCTCGCACATCCGAAGCGTGGTCGCCGCCGGCGCGCCGAAGCGCTCCGTTGACCGTGACCTTGATCGTTTCCGTTCCCAGCTTCGCCCGGGCGTCCCACGCCCCGTCGCGGTCTCAGACGGGATCGCTGACCGACCGGTCCGGACATCGCTACGGACGCGGACGGCACCGCGGCTGCTCGTGACGCCGGCGTCTCAATGTCCAACGATCAGCGAACGGGCCCGGACCGGCGCTGGTGGCCGAATTCCGCCGGGCCACCGATCGAATGGGGTACGCAACCTTGCTGTGTCAGCCGCCGCAGCAGGTACTCAAAACGGCCGCTCGGCGTTGACGGTCGCGCGACGAACGTCGGAGGGCTCAACCAGGCTGGCCCGGCACGCGGAGTTCGAGCGCCCGCGGCGGAATCGGGTCCAGGCAGATCATCCAGCCGTCATCCAGACCGCCGCTCGAACCCGGATCGCTGATCAACCATCGGCCGTCGAGGGCGACCGCCCAGATGTCGACCTCGCGCCCACGGCGCCGGCCCATCTGCGCAAACCATTCGGCCGACTCGATCTCGGAGCACAGAAAGATGCCGTCGGTCTCGGGCGCCTGACTGCCTGCGATCCCGCTCCCAGCGAACCGCCTCCAGTCGAGGCCATGGGCGCGGATGGAGGCCCGGTTCTCAACGAAGGTCGTGTGAAACCAGACACCCCGACCTTGGCTGACGACCAGCCAGGACCGACGCTCGCCATCGCTGTCCGCCGTGATGACGGCCACGACAACATCAAGCCATGCTGGATCAGCTTCGGCGTCGGCGACAGCCGCGAGCACCTCGGCGAGACCGCCGACGTGCTCGCCACAGGGCCCTGATGCGAACCACGCCGCCGCGCCAGGGTCGAGCTGCTCCAGCTCGATGCCCCCGATCGTCCAATCCTCCGGGTCCGCGGACGGGCTCAATACGAGACACTTCCACCCGGCGGCCACCGAGGGATCGTGCCACGATCCCGGCACGATCGTGCCGCCCGCCGAAGGCCAACAGCGGGCGCGGCCCCGGTATCCGCAAGGTCGCATCCGGATCCTCGCCGGAGGCGGCCGACTAGTCGCAGGCCTGTTCCTCGAAGAACCGGGTCACGATGATTGCGTCGACGGGCTCGATCAGCGCCCCTTCGATGGAGTTGGCGTCGGGATAGCCCGTGGCTCGCATCCTCGTCCCGGCCGCGACGTGGTCGTAGGCGGTGCGGCGCAGCTCGGGGACGCCGTCGTCGATCCACAGCCAGCGGGCGTCGCCGTCACCCTCGTAGGGGAGTCCAACACTGCCCGCGTTGATGAATCGGACGGACTCCACGACACGATCATCCTGCTGGTGAGTGTGCCCACCGACGACGAGGGCAGCCTCGACCCCCGCCAGCGCCTCAGACCACCGCTCAGGGGGCGATAGCCGGGTGAGCATCTCGTCGTCGCGACGGGGACTGGCGTGGCAGAACAGCACGCCGTCGATCATCTGGGTCGGTGGCAACTCGCCGAGCGCACAGGCCCGGTCGACGCCGAGCTCGGCGGCGGTGAAGGATGCGGTGCGGACCGCCGGGTCCTCGGACGTAGATGCCGATCCCCCGGCCGCAGCCGCGGCCACTTCACGCTCGCCGTTGCCGCGCACCCACCGCACCGGAACGGCCAGCCCATCCAGGCGATCCAGCGCCTGACGCGCCAGCCCGCCGGGAACGGCGTCGCCTCCCACCACCACCACGTCGGGCCCCTGTGCCCGCGGATCGGCGAGCACCGCGTCCAACGCGTCTGGATTGCCGTGGATGTCGTAGAGCGCCAGGACCCTCATCGTCCAGGAAGCATAGTGCAACCCCCAGGTTGCGTTTAGTCGGAGGGCTGGCAGCATCGACTCACAACCACCATTGTGGCCCGGCCCGGCGCACGTCTCTGCGGTTAGCCGGTTGCTAGCGTGGCGGCGATGTCCAGGCCCCTCGCCGCGCTACTCGTCGCGCTTGCCTTCGCCGTCGGCGCGGCCGGGGCGGCGCAGGCAGCGAGCGCACCGACCGTGTTCGATGGTCAGGCCCTGTGGCTGAGTCAGGTGCCGGCGGGGCCGACGCCCGCGACGCTCGCGGCGACGCTCGCCGCGACCGGCTCGCGCACGGTCTACGTCAAGGCGGCCGACGGGACGATCGCCGACCCACAGTTCACCCCGACGTTGGTCGCTGCGCTGCACGCCGCCGGGGCGCGCGTCTGCGCCTGGACAGTGATTTACGGCGCCGACCCGGTCGGTGAGGCCGCGCTCGCCGCCACCGCCGCGCATGCCGGCGCGAACTGCGTGATCTACGCCAGACCGCGGGTCATCCCCTGGCTGTCCGGACCGCCAGACAGCGCCCGGGGCTGACACCCGCGCAGGATGCCCGGTGACCGCCGACACCAGAGCGGCAGAGTGGCGGCCGCTGGCAGCGACGGGCATACCGCCGGCGTTTCGGGGCGACGGTAGAGTGGGAAAGAGATTTCGATGACCGAAGACATGGCAAGGTCTTCGGACACGACCGGGAACAGGGCTCGCGCGAATCCGATGAAAGACACCGTGCAAGTTGTTCGCGGCGAGCAGGCCAGCACTTACGTCATCGCCGAAGAGCACGACGACGGATCGCTGCTGCTGATGCCTGCCACGTCGGACCAGGCGATCGCCGAACCGAACCCCGAACACAGAGCCTCGGCTGTCGCTGACCGCCAGGAGTTATCCGAGGGTCAGCAACACGAGCCGAGCACCATCTTGGAGGTCAGCGGCCTGTCGGTGTCCTACGGAGCCAAGAAGGCCGTGGATGATGTCAGCCTTCAGATCTCGCGCGGGGAGATCTTTGGGCTTCTCGGGCCTAATGGAGCCGGCAAGACAAGCACGCTCAGCGCGATCGAGGGTCTCGTCAAGCCCAATTCCGGGACGGTGCTTGTCGATGGCATCGACATCCGAAGTCACCCTTCACAGGCAAAGGCCAAGATGGGCGTACAGCTTCAGGCGACGAGCTTTCAGTCCCAGCTCACGATCAAGCAGATCGTGAGGTTGTACGCGGGCCTTTACGGCATGAAGCTATCTGACCCCGAGATCAGCGACAGTCTCAAGGCCATCGGGCTCGAAGGTGAGGCGACTAAGCCGTTCAAGCAGCTGTCGGGCGGGCAGCAGCAACGCCTCTCCCTCTACATCGCGGTCGTACACGAACCAGTATTGCTGCTCCTCGACGAGCCTACGGCCGGTCTCGATCCTCAGTCGCGGCGGCAGCTCTGGACCAGGATCGAGCACCTCAGGCAGCAGGGCGGGAGCATCCTCTTGACCACCCACTCGATGGAGGAGGCCCAAGCGGTCTGTGATCGAGTCGCCATCATCGACAACGGCACGGTGCTGACGACCGAGACGCCACAGGATCTGATCCAAAAGCACAAGCACGATCCTCGGGTTCGCGAGGTCGCCCACGGTGAAGTGACCCTAGAAGACGTCTTCATCGGTCTCACCGGGAGCGAGATCCGTGAGTAGCTCTCAGCCCACCGTCCGACCGCCGCTCCGACTCGCCCTCACCTCGTTGCTCCGAGCCGACTTCGTCGTGTTCTTGAAGAACCGCCGAACGCTGATCGTCAGCATCCTCTTACCAATCTTCCTGCTGGTAACCACAAACTCCAGCAAGGCGGTGCAGCACTTCGGCGGTGCCCTGTTCGTGATCGGATTGGCCATTGCCTACGGCATGGCCGCGACTTCGATCATGGGCTACGCGTTGACGGTGGCACGCGACCGGGAGAAGGGTGTGTTCCAACGACTGCGCGTCACCCCGACGCCCACGTGGACGATCATGACCAGTCGCCTGGGGATGCAGGTCATCGCCAACCTGATCATCGCGCTCGTGGTCGTGATCTTCGGCACCACTCTGCACCACATCTCGCTGTCCGCCGGTCAATACGGGCTAGTTCTTCTGGTCTCCATCCTCGGCGGCGCGATGTTCCTCAGTATCGGCCAGGCGCTCGTTGGTCTGGTGAAGTCCGCGGACACCGTCAACGCCGCCGGACGACTGCTCCTGATCGCCCTGATTCTCCTCGCCTCCCTCGGCCAGAGTGGAGCGCTCGGCAGCGCCTGGGAGTCGATATCGACCTGGACCCCAGTCGGAATCGTGATGTCGCTCTTCGCCGGGGTTCTCAACCTTTCCGCGTGGAACCACACGGACACGTTGTCCTTGGCGGTATGCGTCGCATACATCATCGTGTTCGCCGGAATCGGCATCCGATGGTTCCAGTGGGATGCCCGATGAGTACACACGCGGGACGCAGCACCGCCCTGCGGTGATGCATGACGAGCGCCTGCGGCGCGGAGCCAGCGTGCAGATCGTGACGGTCGATCCCGAGCACGCGGACGCCCGGTACTGCGTCGGAGAGTATGTCGCCGAGCTCAACAGCCGCTCGCGAAGGGGCTTTGATCCCTCCAAGGGCGTCACCGCGCTGCCGCACGAGCTCAGACCGCCAGCGGGCGAGTTCGTCGTCGTCTACCTTGATGGCCAGGCGATCGGCTGCGGAGCCGTGAAACACCACGTCGAAGGGCCCGCCGAGATCAAGCGGATGTGGATCGCGCCCAGCGCCCGCGGGCTAGGACTCGGCCGTCGCCTACTGGAGCGGCTAGAGGCGCGCGCGCGGGCCGGCGGGGCTCGGGTCGCGCAGATCGAAACGAGCGCGGTCCTCGCCGAGGCGCTGTCCTTGTACCGGTCGACCGGTTGGATCGAGGTGCCCGCGTTCAACGACGAGCCGTTCGCGGACCACTGGTTCCAGAAGACACTCGCCTGACCAGCCGCCGAACCCGGCGCGGCAGTGTTGATCCGCCTGGGCGGCTAGCACTTGCGATTGTGTCGTCGGAGCGCCGCTTGGGAACTTCGGTCTGTCGGCTCTAAATTGATCGTGGCAGCCCGAACCATGGAAGCACGGTGTTCTCGAAGCGAGTCATCGCGCAGATCTCATCGCCCGCGAGAGTGAGGACGAAGAGGCCCACCCCGTGGCTGATGCCGGCTGAGTCGCGCACGTAAGCACCGAGCGCTGGCTGACCATTGGCTCGCGTCCGCAGCAAGTCGAACTTGCGGCCTGAGCCGAAGATGCTGGCGAAGAAGCGGCAAGCCGGCTCGCGGCCCTGGTACTCGAAGGGCAGCGGTGGCATCGAGATGAAGACGTCGTCGGTCAGGAGCGCGATCAGCAAGTCGAGATCGGATGCCTCATACGCCGCGACGAACTTGGACACGATCGCGTCCTCAGAAGGCGAGTCGGAGTCGGGTGGCGCGACGCGACCGGCACCCGACGGCAGCTTCGTCTCCAGGCCGGCGCGGGCCCGCTTGAGGGCGCTGTTCACCGACTCCACGGTCGAGTCGAGCATGTCGGCCACCTCGTCGGCGTGGAATCCGAGCACGTCGCGCAACACAAGCACGGCCAACTGTCGAGGCGGAAGGACCTGAAGGGCGGTCACGAACGCCAAGGAGATGGACTCGGTCTGCTCGTAACGGGCGTCCGGGCCGGGGGACAGGTCGGTCACGCCCTCAAGCCGGCTGTCGGGATATGGCTGCAGCCATGGAACTTCGCCCAGCCGCGTCGGATCGGGCGGCTCAACGCCGGGCACGTCCCACTCCTTGGCCTTCCGTCGGCTCGCCGAACGACGCGCATTCAGGCATCGATTGGTGGCGATCCGGTACAGCCAGGTCCGAAGCGACGCTCGCTCCTCGAACCCGCTCAGACCCTGCCAGGCGCTCACCAGCGTGTCCTGCATCGCGTCCTCTGCGTCCTGGAAGGAGCCGAGCATCCGGTAGCAGTGCACCTGGAGCTCCCGGCGGTAGGGCTGGGTCAGCGCTTCGAACGCGTCGTTGTCTCCAGCGCGTGCTCTGGCGATCAGGTCGTGTTTGCCCAACGTCGTGTCTCCTTCCCGAACCGTGTCGCACTCCCATCCTCGCTATAGACACCGGTCGAGGGGCGAACTGGGCGGTCCCAGGCGCGCCCAGTTTCTCGGTGTTGCGGTGTCTGCATTCGTGACGTGACAAGAACACCAACTAAGGAGGCCGTGATGGGAAGGATCGTCGTCACAACCAACATCTCGCTCGATGGGGTCGTGCAGGACCCGGACGGCGAGGAGGGCTTCCGGCTCGGCGGCTGGTTCGGCGAGTTCGGGGGCGAGGACCTCCAAGGCTGGGCACAGGTCGAGGCCGAGGAGGCGCTGGGCGCTGAGGCCCTGCTGCTCGGGCGTCGCAGCGACGAGTGGTTCGCTTCGCGCTGGCAGTCTCGGGATGGCGCGTGGGCGGACAAGTTGAACAGCATGCCCAAGTACGTCGTGTCCTCGGCGCCGGCGGACCCCAAGTGGGCCAACTCGACGGTCATCAGGGGCGACGTTGTCAGCGAGGTCTCGAAGCTGAAGCAGGAGATCGGCGGCGAGATCCTCATCTACGCCAGCTACCAGCTCGTGCACACCCTGATCGAGCATGACCTCGTCGACGAGTTGCGGCTCGTGATCTTCCCGGTCGTGCTCGGGGACGGCGAGCGACTCTTCGGCGCGATCAGCCGCCAGAAGCCGATGCACCTCCTCAACGTGAGCACCATCGGCAACGGCCTCGCCTTCGTCAGCTACGAGGTTGCGAAGGACGCCTGACCGTGGCAGCGACGGGGTGATGAGCTCCGATAGCACCGCCCGCTGCCGGTGAGGTCGGCGTCAGGGTTCGGCGAGCCCGAGGCGCTCCTGTGCGCGTTGGAGCCTGCGCGGCGCCCACCAGTTCCACTCGCCGAACAGGCGCATCAGCGCTGGCACGAGGAGAGCGCGGACGACGGTGGCGTCGACGAGCACGCCGAACGCTTGGCCGACCGCGATCTGCTTCATGAAGAAGACCTGTGAGGCGCCGAACGCGGCAAACACGACGGCGATCATCACCGCCGCGGCGGTGATCACGCGGCCGGTCCGGGCGATCCCGATGGCGACGGCCTCGGTGTTCGGGACGCCGAGGTCGTGCTGCTCCTTGATCCGCGCCAGCACCAGCACGGCGTAGTCGGTGGCCAGGCCGAAGATCACCGCGAACAGGAAGACGAGGCTGTTGATCTCCACCGCGCTCGGGCCCGTGTAGGAGAGTAGGCCGGTGAGCCAGCCGTGCTGGAAGCTGAGCACGAGCGCCCCCAGCGTCGCTCCGAGCGTCAGCGCGTTCATCACCAGCGTCTTGATCGGGAGGATGATCGAGCCGGTCAATGCGAACAGCAGCAGCAGCGTGATCGCGACGATGATCCCGGCGACAAGTGGGAGATGGTCGATCAAGCTCGACTCCTCGTCGATGAAGCTGGCGGTGTTGCCGGAGACGAGCACGGCCGCGCCGGACGGTGGGGCGAGCGCCCGGATCCGGTCGACCGCGTGGCGCGACTCCGCGCTCAGCGCGGGCGTGGCTGGTGCGAAGTTGGCGTAAGCGACCGTCGCGGAAGCGCGGACGAACGGGGTGGCGCTTGCGATCCCGTGGAGCCCGGCGATCTGCTGATCGAACGTCTTGAGCGCGTCGGCGCTCGCATGGCCGTGGACGGTAACGGTGATCGACTCGGTGACGCCGCGGCCGAAGCCATCGAAGATGGCTTGGTTGGCGATGTACGACGGTTT
>Ga0302326_10013799_pt1 | contig 17118 bp, 16 predicted proteins | sample Palsa_T0_3_FD_202264 | JGI IMG/M metagenome (GOLD analysis project Ga0302326, IMG submission 202264) | Peat permafrost microbial communities from Stordalen Mire near Abisko, Sweden - Palsa_T0_3 | ecosystem: Environmental > Terrestrial > Soil > Palsa > Peat permafrost | place: Sweden: Abisko...
TCGCTCGGCGTCGCGCTGATCGTTCTGCAAGCGCAGCGCGCGCCCGTCATCGCGGTCGAAGACGGCCCGGCGGCCGTCGCCACCGCGGTGCCGGCGACCGCCGCCGTGCAGGCAGCCACCGCGGCGCCGGCCGCGCTCGGTGCGCCACGAGCCGCCCTTTCGCCGAAGGCGCTGATCGCGCCGCGGCCGGTCGCGCCGCCGAATCCGCCCGGGGTCGATCAGACGCCCGCGCCGATCCCCCCGCACGTCGTGGCGCGAGCAACGGCCGACGCCGTGGCGCACCAGCTCGCAGCGGCGCTTGCCCAGCGCGACCACACCCTGGTCAGGGCGACGATCGAGAAGACGATTCATCAACACATCGCATCGTCGGTCGCTTCGGCCGCGCAGGCGGCGGCCGTCGAGGCCGAGGCGGAAGCGCAAGCCGGTGCGGACGCCGCGGCTGACGCTGGTGCGGAGGCGGGCGCCGCGGGCGCTCGGTTCGGTAGCGCGATAAGCCGGCAGATTGCCGCCGAACTCGACCGCACCGTTGCGGAAAACTGGGCCTCCGATCGCGAGCCCGGCACGCTGACGCGCGACGTCGTCGCAAAGTGCTTCGGCTGCGATCTGCGCGGTCGCGACCTGCGCGGACTCGATTTGCACGACATCGCCCTCAACGGAGTCGACTTGCGCGGCGCGGATCTGCGCGGCGTGAACTTGAGCGGCAGCCGGTTCTTCGGAGTCGACCTGCGCAACGCCAAACTCGACGGCGCGAACTTGCACGATACGACGCTCAACGGCTGCGATCTGCGCGGCACGTCGCTCGCCAACGCAAAGCTCGACGGGCTGCATCTCGTCGGCACGAGCATCCGCGGCGTAACGCTCGGCGGTTCAAACCTGCGTTCGCTCATCGACAAGTGCATGGGATGCGACTTGCGCGGAATCGACCTGCGCGGCCAAGACCTCAGCGGCATCGAGCTCGAAGGCGCCGATTTGCGCGGAGCCGATCTGCGCGGAGCGAACCTGAGCGGCGCGAGGCTCACCGGCGTCAATCTGAGCGAGGCGCGTTTTGAGGGCGCCGATTTGACGAACGCCTCGCTCACCGGTTGCGAACTCCGCGGAACGGATCTGGGCGGCGCGAAAACGCGAGGCCTTTCGACGGTCTATACCGATGTGCGGGGCCTCAAGCAACGTCTCGCGCGTCTCGACATCTCGCTGCGCGCGCTTTCGAAATTAGACTTTCTTCCGCGCCCCACGTGCTCGTTGCACAAGCTGATGGCGCCCTAGCTTTCCTATGCCGGCGGCGTTCTTGCCGTAGCGCTCCGAACTAAGGAAATAGTTTTCTAATCTTCGATCTGAAACATCCGAATCTCTATCACGCTAGATTGCAATGACGAGCACACATCAAGGGAGGCTCGTAAACATGATTAAGCCCCGCACCATGGAGAAAGCCGCAGACCCCGTTCGTCCCACCTTACCGCAGCCCAAGAGCGAGGGCGCATTCGGCGGTTGGGGACCGCGCCTGCGCTACTAGAAACTCTCGGCATCAAGGAATCGCGCTACATCGCGCTCGGCGTCATAGCGCCGGTAGGAATCGGCGCCGGTGCCGCAGTCGTCTTCACCGAACAAACCTTGTTCTCGACGCGATCCGTCGAAGCGAGGAACACCGTACCCTTCGGAATGACGGCATCCTTGACTTTCGCCCCGAACATACCGGATTTGACGCTCCCCTGCGCAGAGAACTGCCCGGTGAGATGGAGCGAGTAGCCGCAGAAGTTGACGGCGTCTTGCACGCTAACGGTAATCGTGTTCACGGCGTGCATCGTGATCCCGGGGTTGACGTTCATCGCGCTCGAGAACTGAGCGTCGACCGCATCGCCGGCCTTTACGATTACTTGATTCTTGACGATCACGTCTTGTGCGACCGTCAGGCGCAAGTTCGCCGAACTGCCGACCGATCCGGCGGACATGCCGCCCTGACGCAGCTCCTGCGCCAGCAACACGGGCACGACGGTGCCGCGCGGGACGCTCGTGCTTCCGGCCACGTCGGCGGCCAAAGCAGTACTGAAAATCGTTGCGACAAACGCAAGCGTGAGAAACGAACGCATGACGAAACTCCTCGGGTCGGCAAGCACGCAGTAAAGGGGATAAACTGCTACTTCGTTATCGCTACGGTTGGGCCGCGCCGGAAGAGAAACCTCTCTAGGTTTCGTCCGGGTCGGCCAGCAGCATCTCGAGGTCTTGGCGTGTCAGCGCCTTCGCGAGCGCGCCGTCGGCCTTGATGATGTTGCGCGAAAGATTCGCCTTGCGCTCGGCGAGCGCCCGTATCTTCTCTTCGACTGTGCCCGTCGTCACGAGCCGGTACGCCGTCACCGCGCGGTGCTGGCCGATGCGGTGGGTGCGGTCGATGGCCTGGCGCTCGACGGCGGGATTCCACCACGGGTCGTAGAGGATCACGTAGTCGGCCGCGGTGAGGGTGAGGCCGACGCCGCCCGCCTTCAGCGAACACAGGAAGAGCGGCGGACCGTCCGGGCTCATGAAGCGCGCGACCTCGGTCTGGCGGTCCTTGTCCTTGGTCGAACCGTCGAGATAGCCGTAGCCGATCTCGCGTTTGTCGAGCGCGGTCCGCATGATGCGCAGCATCGAAGCAAACGCGCTGAAGACGAGCAGGCGGTGGCCGCCGGAGAGAATCTCGTCGACCGTTTCTAGGAAGGCCTCGAACTTCGCGCTCGCTTCGGGATCGTCGCGATGCTCTTCGAACAACAGGCCCGGGTGAGCGCAGATCTGACGCAGCCGCGTCAGCGCCGCGAGCACGTGAACGGTCGCGTTCTCGATACCGTGCCGGTCGACGAGCGCGAAGACGTCGCGGCGCGCCGCCTCGGCCACGCCGCGATACAGCCGCCGCTGCAGGGGCGAGAGATCGCAGTCGAGCGAGACTTCGGTACGCTCGGGAAGCTCGGGGGCGACGTCCTCTTTGGTGCGGCGCAACAGGAACGGCTCCAGCCGCGAGCGCAACGTGCCGATCGCCTTCGAGTCGTTCTCGGAGATCGGAATCTCGAACCGGCGGCGGAACGAGCCTTCGGTGCCGAGCAGACCGGGCTCAACGAACGCGAAGATCGCCCACAGATCGCGCAGGGAATTTTCGACCGGCGTGCCGGTCAATGCGAGCCGGTGCTCGGCGTGCAAGCTGCGCACCACGCGCGCGATCTGCGAGGACGGGTTCTTGGCGTTTTGCGCTTCGTCGAGGATCAGGGTGCGGAACTTGAACTGCGCGAGCTGTTGCGCGTCCAGCCGCGCGAGCGCATACGAGGTGATGACGACGTCGGCGTTTGGGACGTCGTCGTAGCGGGCCGCGCGTTCGTTGCCGGAGTGCAGGCGCAGCGTCGAGAGCTCGGGCGCGAAGCGCGCGATCTCGTTCTCCCACGTGTGGGTAACCGACGTCGGCGCGATCACGAGCGACGGCGCCGGACCCTCGATACTCTTGCGGCGCAGCAAGTAGCTCAACACCTGAACGGTCTTGCCGAGCCCCATCTCGTCGGCGAGGATCCCGCCGAAACCGAATTCGGAGAGATAGGCCAGAAAATCGAGGCCGCGCTGCTGGTAGCCGCGGAGCGCGCCGTTGTTGAGCGGCGGCGGTTCCACGACCGGGATACCCTGGAAATCGCGCAAGCGCTCCCGCATGCGCTCGACCTCGGCCGGCAGCGAGACGCTGCCGAAATTTTCGTGCAACTCGTCGCGCAGCGCGAGCAAGGCCGCGAGCCCGCTGCGCCGGCGCTCGGCCAAGTCGCTGATCAGACTGTTGCGCGCGCGCAGTTTCTCGATGTCGACGAGCTTGCCGCGCACGTCCGCGAACCGGCCCGTGCCCGAGAGCAGTGCCGCGAGCTCCTTTTCGGTGAGCGCTTCGCCCGAGCCGCCGACGAACACGTCGACTTTGAGCTCGAACCAATCGGCGTCGCCGTCGGCGCGCGCCGCGCTCACGTTGATGTCGAGTTCGCTCCGGCCGCCGGCGAGATCCGAGAGGCCCGGATCGAGCCGCCGCTCGAGATCGTCCCAGCCGGGCAGAACTTCGCGCACGAAAAGCGCCGCGCGCTCCGCTCCGTGCAACGCGAACGCGTCGGCGGCGCGCGGGACGAAGCCCGAATCGACCATCCGCGAACGCAACTGCGCGGCCTGCTCGGCCGTGAACCGGACGTAACCGGCGCCGTCCGGCGCGATCGCGCCCAGACCCGCGTACGGCGCTCGTGCTCCGGTGTCGCGGTCGATGAACGTCAGGGTCGCAACGAGCGCACCCGACGTCCAGCCGAGCGCGATCTCGGCGCTCGGGTCGCGTGCGTCGGCGATTCCGAGCTCGCCGCGGTCGCGGCTCGTGAGGAACGGCGCGACGCGGGCAATCGTGCGCGGCCCGAAGGCGGGCGGCGCGACCGCGCCGTTGACGGCGCGCGCCGCTTCGATCACCTTGCGCGCGTCGAACGTGCCGTCGACGAGAAACGCGGCGCGCTGAGTCGCAACCCAGGTCGGCGGTCCGTCCAGAAGGTAGGCGTCCTTGGCGGCGATCAGCGCGCCGTCGACGGTCTCGAAGAGCGGCACGAAGCCCGGGCCGCCGCGCCGCGCCCGTAGCGCCAGACCCCGCAAGTCGATCCGGAATTCCGGCAGCTCAGAGGGATGCCGGCCGAGCGACGGATCGTCGTCGAAACGCAAGCGGGGATGGCGCGAGAGCCGGAAGAGCGCGCGCGAGAGGGCGCGCTGGGCGCTGCGGCCCACGAACGCTTCGACGATCGCTTCGTCGCGCATCAGCTCGCGATCGACCTCATCCCAATCGTCGACCGGGGTCGAATCCATCATCGTCACGATCGAGGCCGAATCGCGGACGGCGCCGCGCAAGCGCGGCGAGTCGAGCACGAGCGTCGCCGAGAGCGAGCTTCCGTCGCCCGACGCGAACACCGGCCACACCGAGCGCGCGCGCACTTGTTTGGACTCGACGCGCTGGGCCGGCAGCCAGCTCAGATCGATCTCGGGCACCGAGGGCGCCGCATCTTCGACCTCGGTCTGCGAACGCACGCTCTCGAGGGTAGCCACGACGTGCTCGCAGATGCCGCGGCCGCCGCAAGAACAGATCGCCCGCAGGGCGAGCGGCCCCGTGCCGCCGCCCCACTCCACATTGACGTCGTGCTCGCCGCGCGCGTCCTTCACCGTCGCCTCGATCTTGAGATCCTCGACGGCGCGCAGGGTCACGCGCCGCGCTTCGACGAGCGCAAGCGCGACGCGAACCAAGTCTCGGGCAAACCACGAGGCGACCGTCGCCGGAAGGCGCGACCGCCACGTTGCGAATGGAGTCAAATCGGCCCTATCGGCCTACTGGCCTACGGTGAGCTCCGACTGCGGCGGCGCGGGCGGCTCGACCGTCGGGATCTTCGAGAAGCGCAGCTTCTCCGGATTGTCCGGATTGACTTCGGCCAGGATGCGGTCGCCGCTTTGGAAATTGCCTTTGAGCAGTTCCTCGGCCAGCTCGTCCTCGACTTCGCGCTGGATCGCGCGACGCAGCGGACGCGCGCCGAATTGCGGATCCCAACCCTTGCGGGCTAAGAGGGCCTTCGCTTCTTCCACGACCTCGAGATGCATCTCCTGAGCTTTGACCTCGCGGATGACTTTCTCCAGCTCGAGCGAGACGATCTGTTCGATCTGCTCGCGGTTGAGCTGGTGGAAGACGACGACTTCGTCGACGCGATTGAGGAACTCGGGCCGGAACGTGTGCTTGACCTCGTCGAGCACTTTGTTCTTCATCTTTTCGTAGGCGGCTTGGTCCATCTCGCCGCTCGACTTCTGCGAGCGGAACCCGATGTCGGTCGTCGTCTGCATGCCGGACGCGCCGACGTTCGAGGTCATGATGATCACCGAGTTTTTGAAATCGACGACCCGGCCTTGCGAATCGGTCAGCCGCCCGTCTTCGAGGACCTGCAGCAGCAGGTTGAAGACGTCGGGATGAGCTTTTTCGATCTCGTCGAGCAGCACGACGCAATACGGACGGCGCCGCACGGCTTCGGTGAGCTGGCCGCCTTCTTCGTATCCGACGTATCCCGGAGGTGCGCCGACGAGCCGCGAGACCGCATATTTCTCCATATACTCCGACATGTCGATGCGGATGATCGAATCGGCGTCATCGAAGAGATACTCGGCCAAACTGCGCGCCACTTCGGTTTTCCCGACGCCGGTCGGCCCGAGGAAGATGAACGAGCCGATCGGGCGCTTGGGATTCTTGAGGCCCGCGCGCGAGCGCCGGATGGCGCGCGTGACGACCTCGATCGCTTCTTCCTGACCGATGACGCGCTTGTGGAGCTGCTCCTTCATCCCGAGCAGCTTGGCGGTTTCCGCCTGCGCGAGTTTCGATACCGGAATCCGGGTCCAAGAACTCACGATGTAGGCGATGTCGTCTTCGGTGACGCGAATCGTCTTGTCGGCCTGAGATCTCTTGTCGGCCCATTCCTGTTCGAGGCGCTGCTTCTCCAGCCGCAGCTTCTCTTCGCGGTCGCGAATCGCGGCGGCTTTCTCGAACTCTTGCGTCTTGACGACGGCTTCTTTTTCGACCTTGACCTTGCGGATCTGGTTGTCGATCTCGCGAATCTCGGCCGGTGGAAGCGTCGCCTGCAAGCGTACGCGCGAACTAGCCTCGTCGATCAGGTCGACGGCTTTGTCCGGCAAGAAGCGATCGGAGATGTAGCGGTCGGAGAGCTTCGCGGCGGCCGCGAGTGCTTCGTCCGTGATCGTCACCTTGTGATGCGCCTCGTAGCGATCGCGCAAGCCCTTGAGGATCTCGATCGTTTCCTCGACCGACGGTTCGCCGACCATAACCGGCTGGAACCGGCGCTCGAGCGCGCTATCCTTCTCGATGTGCTTGCGGAACTCGTTGAGCGTCGTCGCTCCGATGCACTGCAGCTCGCCGCGCGCGAGCGCCGGTTTGATGATATTCGATGCATCGATCGCGCCCTCGGCGGCGCCGGCCCCAACGAGCGTGTGCAACTCGTCGATGAAGAGAATGATCTCGCCCGCGGCGGCGCGGATTTCGTCCATCACGCGCTTCATGCGCTCTTCGAATTCACCGCGATATTTCGTGCCCGCGACCAGCCCCGCGAGGTCGAGCGTGATCACGCGCCGGTCGCGCAGAGGCTCCGGCACTTCGCCCTTGACGACGCGCTGCGCGAGTCCCTCGGCGATCGCCGTCTTGCCGACCCCAGGTTCGCCGATCAGAGCCGGGTTGTTCTTCGTGCGCCGCGCCAGGATCTGAATGACGCGCTCGATCTCGTTGGCCCGGCCGATGACCGGGTCGAGCTTGCCGTCGCGCGCCAGCGTCGTGAGGTCGCGGCCGTACGCATCGAGCGTCGGCGTCTTCGACTTGCCCTTCGGCGCGACCGGCTGGCCTTCGGCGCCGAGCAGCGACGTCGTCTGGACGCGCACCTTCGCCGGGTCCACCCCCAGGTTCGTGAGCACGCGGGCCGCCACGCCTTCACCCTCGCGGATCAAGCCGAGCAACAGGTGCTCCGTGCCGATGTAATTGTGGTTGAGCTGGCGGGCCTCTTCGAACGCGAGCTCGATCACGCGCTTGGCGCGCGGGGTGAAGACCATCTCCTGCTGCACCGTCTGGCCGCCGCGACCGACGATCGCTTCGACCTCTTGGCGCACCTTGGCGAGGTTGACGCCCAAGGTCTCGAGGACTTTGGCCGCCAGGCTTTCGCCCTCGGAAATAATGCCCAGCAAAATATGCTCGGTACCGATGTAGTTGTTTCCGAGCCGCTGCGCTTCTTCTTGCGCCAGCACGATGCTGCGTCGCGCACGCTCGGTAAACGGTTCCCACATTGACATGCTCGTTAAGACTCCCTAGCCAACTGCTCGGTCCGGTCGAGGCATCCCGGTTCGGATGGCGACTTGCCGGGTTCCGTACCCATACCCTTTGTGAAATGGCCCGGGCCGATGCACGTTGTGTCGGCATAACTGCGGGTGGATTCGATTCGGTTTCGCGGAGGGAATCCATAAGGTAGTATGTAAGAACACGCAGTAGCTATGAAACCAGCTAAGCGCACCACCAGCCCCGCCCGCGAGGCCTCGCGCGCAACCCCCACGAGCGGCGAACCCGGCGTCCGCAAGAGCGCCGTGGCGAAGGTCTCCCACACGCTCAGCCTGGCGCTTGCCGAGCGGCTCGAAGAGTTTGCGTTCTTTCAGCGGCTCAGCGAAAGCGCCGTCATAGAACACGCCCTCAAGAGCTTTTTCGAGCAGAGCGACGACGACGGCGTTCTCGGAGACGTCCTGCGCAGCAACGGCGCAGGCCGCAGGCGGAAGGTCTAGCCGCCGCTGCGACGGAGCGAGGCGCCGTGCTCGCGGAGGAACTTCCCTACCGTCGCCTCGGTCGTGCGGGCGAAGAGTAGCTCCAGAGCGATCTCGACGATCGAGCTTTCGGAGAGGCGTTCTTCGAACGCGACCTTTCGTAGACGCCCGCCGGTCTCGGCGGAAACGTTTACGGAGAGCTTCACCGCCCGGGGCTGGTCGGGGTCGGCCGCGGCCGTGCCGACCGGACTCTTCATCTTGGCCTTCACGGTGCTTCCGCTTCCCGAGGCAAATTCAACGTCCTGCGTAGCCATTGTTAACTCGCTCCTCTTCGGGGCCGGCTTCGGGGCGGAACCTGCGGTGCTGGACCGCAGGCCACCGAACTAGGTCCGCGAAGCGCCCCCAACGTGCTGCATCAAATCGGCGACCAAATCTTCAACGGCATAACGTTAGGCATGCTCTACATCTTGGTTGCGCTCGGCCTCAACATCATCCTCGGACTCATGGGCGTCATCAACTTTTCCCACGGCGCCTTTTTCATGCTCGGAGCATACGTCGCCTATACGCTGGCACCCCACGTCGGGTTTTTTCCGAGCTTGCTGCTCGCCGCGACGATCGTCGGCCTCTTCGGCATGCTCTTCCAAGCGGTGTTGATTCGCCCGCTCCAGGGCCGCCTGCCGGAATACACGCTACTGCTCACGTACGGCACGGCGCTGATCTTCGAACAATTGGTGCGCCGGATCTGGGGCGACGACGCGGTTCGCTATCCGGGTCTGCCGGACTGGCTGAGCGGGACGTTCTCGTTCGGGGGCTACACGTTTCCGGTCTACAAAGACGTCTTTCTGGTCGCCGTCACAGCGGTGATCCTCGCGGCCGTCTGGCTCTTGATCAACAAAACGAACATCGGCGTCATCATTCGCGCCGGCACGCGCGATTCCGAGATGGTGCAGATTCTCGGCATCAACATGCCGCTCACGTTCACGCTGGTCTTCGGTCTGGGGTCGTTTCTGGCGGCGCTGGCCGGGGCGCTCGCGGCGCCGGTTTACGCCATCATTCCCAACCTCGCCTCGCAATGGATCGTGCTGACGTTCGTCATCGTGATCGTCGGCGGCATCGGGTCCTTCTGGGGCGCCATCGTGGGCGGCTTGCTGATTGGGATACTTTCGAGCTTGATGGAGCTGGTCTACCCGCCGGCCGTCGAGCTGACCGGATTCATCATCATGGGGATCGTCCTGCTCGTGCGGCCGCGCGGCCTGTTCGGCGTGGAAGGTCTCTTTGAGTGAAGGCCCCCCGCGCCTGAATCCGCGTCGCGGCGGCCCGTGGCTCTCGCTCGGTGCGGTCGCGCTCGCGTTCGCGCTGTTGCCGCTGTTCATGCCCGACGGCTCGTTCGATCTGTATCCGTTTGCCGGCGCGCGCCTGCCGCTGCACGCGGGCTTCGTCGATCTGGCGACGACGATTTTGGTGTTCGCGCTGTTCGCGCTCGGCTTCAACCTGCTCTTCGGGCACACCGGCGAGTTGTCGTTCGGCCACGCGATGTTCTTCGCGCTGGGCGCCTACGCGACGGCCCTCTTCACGAAAGGATTCGACATTATGCTCGGGCCCGCGCACCTGCAGTTCGCGGGCTCCGGCAACGCGCTTTTCGCGCTCGCGATCGCGCTCGGCGTGGTCGCACTCTGGGCGTGGTTGCTCGCGCGGCTCATCGTGCCGCGTTCGAGCGGCATCTACTACTCGATGATCACGCTCGCGTTCGCGCAGGTCGTCTATTTCGTCGCCTTCCGTTGGAGCGATCTCACCGGCGGCGAAGACGGCCTGCAGGCGATCGCCCGGCCGCAGCTGCCGGGACTTCCGCCCGGCTGGCTCGCCGACTCGACGCACTTCTACGAAGCGGCGGCGGTCGTCGCGTTCGTCGCGGTCGCGCTCAACTACTGGATCGTCAACTCCAACTTCGGTTCGGTTCTGCGCGCGATTCGCGAGAACAAGCAACGGGCGCGTTTCCTCGGCTACGACGTGAACAAGTACCGCGTCAACGCGTTCGTGCTGTCGGCCCTGTTCCCGGCGGTGGGCGGCTGGATTTGGACCTACTTCCAACAGTCGATCAACCCCGATGCCGGTTCGGTCGACTATTCGGGCCGCGTCGTGATGATGGCGTTGCTCGGAGGCATCAATACGTTCGCGGGGCCGATGCTGGGCGCGTTCGTCTATTGGGATCTGCAGAACCGGTTCGCGCGCTTCGACCGTTTCTGGCCCGAAATCATTGGTCTCGTGTTCGTCTTCTTCGTGTTGCTCGCGCCGCGCGGGATCGCGGGCGGGCTCGAAGACCTGCGCCGTTACGGCATTCAAGCGGTGTTCCGGCGAGCGCCGGCGCGCCGCGACGCCGAGGAGCCGCAGCCGTGAGCGAGGCGCCTTGCGTGCTGCGCACCGAAGGCCTCGAGCGCACCTTCGCCGGCTTCCGCGCGGTCGCCGGCGTGAGCCTCGAGATTCCCGCCGGCGGCGTGCGCACGATCATCGGGCCGAACGGCGCCGGCAAGACGACGCTCTTCAATCTGCTCTCGGGATTGTTGCCGCCGAGCGCCGGCAAGATTTTCTACGGCGACCGCGACATCACCGCGCTCGAACCCTACCGGCGTGCACGTCTCGGCATCGCGCGCTCGTTCCAGATAACCAACATCTTCGCCAAGCTGAGCGTCTACGAAAACGTCCGCCTCGCCGCGCAGGCCGTGCACGACGGCAACGCGAGCTTCTTCTTCCCGGCGCGCGCGATGCACGGCGTCGCGGCCAAGACGGACTCGGTTCTCGAAGACATCGGTTTGCGTGAGGCGGCCGGCGTCCCCGCCGAAACGCTTTCGCACGGCGATCAGCGGCGGCTGGAAATCGGTCTCGTTCTCGCGACCGACCCGCGCGTGCTCTTGCTCGACGAACCGCTGGCCGGCATGTCGCCGACCGAGACGCAAGCGACGGTCGACCTGATCGGCCGCGTGGGCGACGGTCGCACGATCGTGCTGGTCGAGCACGACATCGACGTCGTCATGCGCATCTCGACCTCGATCACCGTGATGCAGACGGGCCAGATCCTCGCGATCGGGACCCCGCAGCAGATCCGCGAAAACGAAGCCGTGCAGCGTGCCTACCTCGGAGGGCTGGCATGAGCGATTCGGGCCCGCTGCTGGAACTCGAGCTCGTGAACGCCTACTACGGCAAGAGCCACGCGCTGCAGGACGTCTCGCTCTCGATTCGCAGCGGCGAAGTCGTCGCACTGCTCGGCCGCAACGGCAGCGGGCGCTCGACGACGCTCAAGGCGATCATGGGCCTCGTCGACGTGAAGAGCGGCGCGATCCGATTCGAGGGGAAGCCGATCGTTCACCGCGCTCCCTTCGAGCTGGCCAAACTCGGCATCGCGTTCGTCCCCGAAGACCGCCGCATCTTTCCGAACCTCAGCGTCGGGGAAAATCTTCGGCTCGCGGCGCTCGGCGGGCGGCCCGGTCCCTGGAACGAGAAACGCATCTACGAATACTTCGCGGTCCTGGGCGAGCGGCGCGACAAGCCGGCGAAGCTCTCGGGCGGCGAGCAACAGATGCTCGCGATCGCGCGCGCGCTGATCGCCAACCCCGCCATCGTGCTGCTCGACGAACCGATGGAAGGCCTCGCGCCGCTGATCGCGCGCAACGTCGAAGAAGTCGTGCGGCGCATCCGCGAGGAGGGCAACACGATTCTGCTCGTCGAGCAAAACGCCCATGTGGCGATGAGCCTCTCGGACCGCGGATACGTGCTCTCCAACGGTCGCGTCGTGACCGAGGGCACGATCGACGAGCTTCGCCGCGACACCGAAACGATGCAGCGCTACCTCGCCGTATAGGAAGAGCCATGCATATCGGACACCGCTTCGAACGCCGGGTGGGCTGGTCGCGCGAAGAGATCGTGCGGTTCGCCGAGTTGGTCGGCGACTCGAATCCGCTGCACCACGACGACTCCTACGCAGGCGGAACGCGCTTCGGCGGCCTGATCGCATCGGGAGCGCAAACCGTCGCCTATCTGATGGCCTGTTGCGGGTCGCAATCGACGTCCGAAAATCCAGGCGTCGGCCTCGAGTTCAATTTCCGCCTGCTCGGGCCGGCCAAGCCCGACGAAGAGGTGCGCCTCGTGTGGGAGGTCATCGCGGTGGAACCGAGCGAGCGCCCGGCCGGCACGATCGTGACTTTGTCCGGCGAAGCGACCTCGACCGGGGGCCGGCGGATACTGACGGCGACCGCCCGGACGTTGCTGGTCCCCACCCTGTAGCCGGCTAGTACCATGCGACCACGCCGGCACCGCGAACGACCCTTGCAGGGCTGCAGCCGGCACGCCATCCTTTGAAAGGAACGGGTCCGGCGGCGGACGCTAGGAAGGTCACGGGCGAAAAATGTTGCTACGTATAGTCCTGGCCACGGCGATGTGGGGCGCGACCATCGTGTCCGCCGGCGCCGCCCAAGTCGATTCCGCCGCAGTGCCGCCGTGCCGGCCGCTCTCCGCGGAGCCCGTGGACCGGGCGTCCGGCTGGCCCGCCGGGCACTATTTCCGGGTCGTTTTCGCCGGTCTCGCGAGTGACAACATCATCGTCAACGGCTACCGCGCCGACGTCGTCGTCCTCGACAACGCGGCCAGCGGCCAGCACTACGCGATCGCCCGGCTGCCGAGCGACGCCGCCGTAACCCACGGCTTCATCACGTTCATGGTCACCGCGAAGACCGCGCTCGGCTACACCGCGGCCGTTCCGTTGAAGATCGTTCTGGAATAGGCGCGGCGGCTTCCGGCGGAGTGGAACCTTCGGCCGCGGTGCCGAAGATCAGACCGTTATGCCCACGCAAGAAGAAGTCCGCGACGCGCTGCGCGACGTCGAAGATCCCGAACTCCATATCGGGGTCGTCGACCTCGGTTTGATCTACGGAGTCGAGGTAGCCGGACCGCAAAACGACGAGGTCAGCGTGACGATGACGCTCACCTCGCCGATGTGCCCCGTCGGCCCGATGTTCAAGGCCGCCGTCGAGTCGAAAGTGCTCTCCCTCGAGGGCGTAAAATCCGCCAACATCGAAATCACGTTCACGCCGCCGTGGGACCCGCGCACGATGGCCTCGGACGACGCGAAGGTCCAACTCGGCATCTGGTAGGGCTGGCAGATATCCCAGGAACGCCTCGCGGCAAAGGACGCACGTTCCTTTTTCAAAAAGAACCGATGCCAAGGGACGCGCCGCACCTTGCGGCGCTTGACCATTCAGCGGGTATCGCCTTTGCCGGTCGAATCGCGCGTAGTTTCCAGGGTTCCTCTCGCGGACACCGACGTCGCACGGCTCGATCGTCAGTTTGCGCCTATCGTGGGTTTGCTCGATGGCGACGAGATACTGCTGCGAATCGCGAAGCTGCTCACCGATGAGTATGGTTTCCACCTAAGCTGGATCGCCGAACCCGCCGAGGAGGGCGGCCGCATCCGGCACACCTCCGGAAATCGTACCAATCACTTCCGCGGCATCTTGCGCAAAGGTCTCGGACTCGGCGGCAAGGTTTTTGCGAGCGGACGGCTGCAGTGGGTCGACGATTATTTTGCGTCGGCAGATATTACGCATGAATACGATCAGCAGGTCGCCGCGGAGCAAGTGCGGCGGATGGTGGCCGCTCCGATGATCGCGGGCGATCGGAATTTCGGCGTGCTGCTCGGCGGCCATCGCGACCAGGGTTCCTGCGGCGATCGTTCGGCCGCGATCGTGGAAGCGGTTGCCGAACGCTGCGCGCGTGCGCTCTCGATCGCCCAAAGCGCGCGTTCGGTCGCTGAAGCGGCAGCGCAGCAAGAGCGGCGCCGGATGGCGCTCGAGTTGCACGACGCGGTCGGCGACGTGCTGGGCTCGATTACGGCAAGCGCGCGCTCGCTCGGCGAACATCCAACCGTCGACGATGTCCTAAAACAACGGCTCCATACGATCGAGCGGCAAGCGGGCGAGGCGGCCACGACCTTGCGCGAATGGGTCCACTTGCAGGCGGTCTCCGGGGCCTGGCAGGGCCTGGCGGTGCCGGGCGATCCGGCCTGCCGGGAGTGCGACGCACGCGCCGAGGAGATCCGTCGCCGGCGCGACCGCCACAGCAGCCCGATCGCAAAGCGCGAGTACGACGTGCTCCTCCGCGTTGCGACCGGCGAGACGAATTATGAGATCGCGGGCGCGATGAGTCTCAGCTGCAACACCGTCAAGACCTACCTGCGTAACGCGATGGCGAAACTCGGTGCTCGCAACCGGGTCGAGGCGATCGCGCGCGCACGTGAAATGGGCCTCTTGTAGGTCTTACCCTTCTTTTGGGTGTAACCGTGTTAAACCGTTTGGTGCCATACTCATACGAAACCAAGCGTTCCGGCAACGCTCTCTCCCTCGAACTTCGGGCCTGTTGAGGCGTGGTTCTAGTGTTTGTGTGGTTGCCGGTAGGCTAGCATATTGCAGTTATATGTATTCTGCAAAACAACAGCTCGGGGCTTTAAGGGCCCAGAGTGCATCGAGCATTTAGGAGATTTGCCCATGCGCCATTCTCTGGTACACCGGCTGGCGGGAGTCGGCTTCGCAGCCGTCCTTTTCACCATCGCCGCCATTCCGGCGTTCGCCGACGACTTCGGCAAGCGTTTCACGATCGACATCGGGCCCGCGTTCGACGCATCGACGACGGGCGACGCGAACTCGCCGCCGCCGGCCCCACTGTTCGGCGTAGGCTATACGCAGGACCACCCGGTCGCAGATGCCCTGGTGCTCAACTACGGACTCGATTTCAAAATCGATCCGCGCACGCACTTGTACTACAGCCACGACGTCTTCGTCTTTTCGATCGGACGCATCCTCACGGCCGTCCCGGGGGGAGCGATCGTCTTCGGAACGTTCTTCGACCGCACCGATACGATCGGCATCAACCATTCCTTCGGGCACGGGCTCCTCGGCAAAATCTACTACTTCGATCACGAGCGTCCCGACGTAACCGGGCTGTGCAACAATCAGATCGACTGCCCTAATGCGGCCAATCACGAGGTCTCAAATCCGGATTCGATCGACGAGCACGGATACGGCGCCGGTCTCAGTTACAACGTCGGCCCCGAGACCCGCATCGGCAATCTGTTCACCCTCGGCGTCGACGCCAAGTACGTTCCGCGTCCCAACGTCGGCCCGGCCGGTTTCGCTCTGAATGGCCTCGGCGCATACACGGGCAGCGGATGGGAGTTCCCGTACTCGATCTCGATGAAGCTGCCGATCGTGCCCTCGCACACCTTCATTCCGTTCATCGGCTACGAGCGGGCCACGGTGCTGTTCCGCGCAGAGTCCTCGGAAGAAATGTACAATCAGACCAACTTCGGCATCGTCAAGGTGTTCAACAAGAATCTCCTAATGAGCCTCGTGGACGTGAACTTTGCCGAATGCCGTTGCTCCGACACGGTTCCGCCGCCGGACAACGTACGCTTCTCGGAAGTGCTGCTGAAGTTCGACTACAAGACAGCGCTTTAGCACAGGGGTTCTCATGGGAAATCGATCCAGCCTGAGGTGGCTCGTCGCTGCGCCGCTAGCGGCTGCAATGATCTCGACCGGCGGCTTCGTGCCGCCGGTCGCCCGTGCTGCCGACGCCAAGGCGCCGGTCAACGTCGGGCTCATCTATTCAAAAACCGGCTTGCTCGGCGGTTACGGCGCGCAATATGCCGAGGGATTCGCGATCGGGCTCGACTATGCGACGCACGGAACGGGGATGGCCGCGGGCCACAAGATCGTCGTAACCGAGCGCGACGATGGGGGCGCACCGGATAAGGCCGTAGCGGCCGGCAAAGACCTCATCGGCCAGGGATTCAAGATCCTGGCCGGTTCGACGTCGTCCGGGGTGGCGCTGCAGATGGCCTCGCTCGCACAAGACAATCAAATCCTCTTTATCTCGGGGCCGGCCGCCACCGACGCCTTGACCGGCAACAACCGCTTTACGTTCCGGTCGGGCCGGCAGACGTACCAAGACGTCGCGACCTCGGCCGATATCGTTGGAAACGTGCGCGGCAAGAACGTTCTCGTGATGGCGCAAGACGGCGCCTTCGGACAAGCGAATTTCAAGGCCGTCGAAGCGGTTCTCGGAACCGAAAAAGGCGCCGTGGTTTCGAGCTTGTACGTGCCGCCGACCGCAAACGACTTCGCGCCGTTCGCGCAAAAGGTCAAGGATGCCAAGCCCGATCTGCTCTTCGTTGCGTGGGCCGGGGCGACGGGCGCGGCGCTCTTCAAGACGCTCGACGACCAAGGCGTTTTCGACGTCACGAAGGTCGTCACGGGTTTGGCGGACCGCTCCTCATACGCCACCTTCCAACCCGTCGAGTCGAAGCTAAACTTCTTGTCGTACTACTTCTACCAAGCGCCCAAGAACAAAGCCAACGACTATCTCGTGGCGACGCTCAAGAAACAGGGCAAGGTACCCGACCTCTTCGATCCCGACGGTTTCGTTGCAGCGCTGATGATCGTGCATGCGATCGAGAAAAGCGACGGATCGAACGTCAACGACATGATTGCGGCACTCTCCGGCTGGACGTTCGACGCGCCGAAAGGCACCGAAACGATCCGGGCACAGGACCACGCGATGCTGCAACCGATGTACATCACGAAGCTCAGCGGCGCCGAGCCGCAGCTCCTTCGTACGCTCGATCCCGCGGCCGTCGCGCCGCCCGTTTCGGCATTCAAATAGTCCCATGATCGGGGCGCCCCCGGTGCTGTCGGTCCAAGGCTTGAGCCTGAGGATCGGGGGCGTTTCGATCGTCGAGGACGTTTCGCTCGATGTGCGCGAGGGCGAGTTTCTCGTCGTTATCGGGCC
>Ga0302326_10013800_pt1 | contig 17118 bp, 16 predicted proteins | sample Palsa_T0_3_FD_202264 | JGI IMG/M metagenome (GOLD analysis project Ga0302326, IMG submission 202264) | Peat permafrost microbial communities from Stordalen Mire near Abisko, Sweden - Palsa_T0_3 | ecosystem: Environmental > Terrestrial > Soil > Palsa > Peat permafrost | place: Sweden: Abisko...
CTTTCTACAGGCCGAGCAGATGGTCCGCAGCGCGCAATCGTTGCAGCTGGAAGTGGAGAGCCTGAAGCGGGTGGGCACATCCACCGGGCTGCAAGTGGAGGAGGGCCGCCGCCTGCCTATCGAGAATAAGCGCGTTGCGGTAGATCTGGCGCGTGCTAATCAGCGCTCTGAAGCGTTGGGCGGCGATCTGGACTATGCCGAAGCTTCGCTTGCGGTAGTGCTGGGTTATTCGGCTGCCGACCGCGTCCAGCCGATGGGAGAAGAGCGCGCGGCGTTTGAAGTGCCGGCCACGGAACAGGCTGCAATTGAGCTGGCATTGCAGAATAGCCGGGAGATACGGAAGCTGGAATCGCTACTGCAGGCCAAAGGTTTTGAAGTCAAAGAGGATCAGGCCGCTCGTTTGCCTGTGGTCGACTTGGTGGCCCAATACGAGCTGCTCGCGAAAACGGACTACCAGACTTTTTTCAACCATTTCCAACGTAATAACGGCGAGCTGGGCGTTTCGATTCAGATCCCGCTCATATTGGGCTCCGCCAGCAAGGCCCTGGCTTCGCAGGCGCAAACCGACATCCTGGAGCTGCGAACGCAGATGGGTCAAGTCCGGAATCGAATTCAGCTCGATACCGGGAAGAGCTATCGGGGGCTCGCAAAGGCCAATTCGGCGCTGGAAGTAGCCCGGCTGGACCTGGACTATACGCGGGATCAGGTATCGATGCTATTGGCCCAATTGGGCGAAGGACGGGCTACCGAGCAACAGGTGGACGACGCTCGGCTGGCCGAGCAGGAAAAGTGGATCGCCCTGTACGATGCGCAGCATTTGGTTCAGAATGCGCGGTTGGATTTGTTGCGCCAGACAGGAACGCTATTGGCGGGGCTGCGCTAGGGCTGGCTGAGAGTTTTCGCCCTGCTGCCGCACATAGGTGTTTGAAAACCAAAGGTTTATTCCTAGCTTCGCTGCTGATAGCGCTAACCGCTTGCAACACCGATCCAAAAGTGGTGAGCCAACGGTACGTGGACCGGGGTAACAAGTATTTCGCTGAGAGGAAGTACAAAGAAGCATCCATCCTTTACCGGCGCGCTCTGAACAAGGACTTGCGTTCTCCCGATGCCTGGTATCGCCTGGGCCTGGTTAATGCAAAGCTCGGAGCGCTGGCTGAAGCGCGCAAGGATTTTAGCCGCGCCATGGAGTTGAATCCGGCCAACCAGGACGCGGTGATCCAGCTCGGCGATCTTGACCTGGCGTTTTATCTTCTGGAGCCCGCGGCTGGGCGTCCTTATCTCGCCGATCTCAAAGAGATCAGCGAGCGATTGTTGAAGCGGGACCCGCGATCTTTTCACGGACTGCGTTTCTCGGGGAGCATTGCGCTGGCGAGTCACGATTTACCGGCGGCCATAGGGGCCTTTGAAGCTGCAAACCAAGTGTTGCCCGATCAGCCGGAACTGGTGCTGGCGCTAGTCCAGGCCCTGTTCGCGGCGCAGCGCAATGAAGCAGCCGAAAGGCTAGCGAATCGATTGATCGAGAACCGGAAAACTTTCGCACCAATCTACGACGCGCTTTATATTCAGTTTCTTCGCGGCAATCGTCCGGAATTGGCGGAACAGGTACTTGAAACCAAGATCGCCAATAATCCGGCCAAGGGGACTTACTTGATCCAGCTCGCTTCGTTTTATGTTCTGGCTCATCGTCCAGCGGATGTTTTGACCACACTTGCACGCCTGACTTCCGATTCGAAGAAATTCCCGGATGGGCATCTCGAAGCAGGAGAGTTTTTCGTGCAGGTTCGCGATTACCCGGCCGCCCTGCGCGAGTTTCAAGGGGGTGAGCGGCGATATCCGCCTCAAAACGTAAAAGCCACGCGCATCTACCGCGAGAAGATCGCAGAGGTACTGGCAACCGAAGGCGCACGCGGTCAAGCAGGTGACCTGGTTGCAGTTTTGCTGAAGGAGGATTCCAAAGATCCCGAAGCCCGAGCTTTACATGCGACGCTGTTGCTCGATTCCGGCGAACCTCGCCAGGTGAAGGCGGCCCTATCCGAACTGCGCGAACTGACGACAGCGATGCCTTTCAACGCGACTCTGCATTTTAATCTTGGACGCGCTTACATGGCAGGCGGCGATCAACAAAACTTGCTGTTGGCCCGAGAACAGCTGGAAATCGCTCTTAGAATCGACCCCCATCACGCTCCCGCGAAACTGGCCTGGGCAGAGCTGGCGTTAGCGCGCGGCGAGCCTGCCGGAGCACTCCAGGCGGCGGATGAAGTTTCGCGCGACGACCCAGCCAATCCGAAGGCGCGTTTGATTCGGGCGAGCAGCTTCCTTAAAATGGCGGAGCCGGAGCGGGCGCGCGGGGAGCTGACGCAGTTGCTGGGGGCGTCCCCACCGTCGTCGATATTGAATGACGCGCGCGATGAGCTGGCCGAGTTGGATTTGCGCGAGCAGCGGTACAAGCAAGCCGAGGTTGGATTCCACGCGCTAGTCCAAGCCAACGACGGCCGCGGTGCGCTGGGCCTTATTGAATCCGGGATCGCGCAGGGGCAATGGCAGCAGGCCTTACAAATCGCCAGTGACCAGATACAGCGTTCGCCCGAGCGCCAGGAGTATCGGATGGCGATGGCGCACGTGTACGCCGCCTCGGGAAACTTTCCCGCGGCCGCCGTGCAATTCCAGGCAATGATCGGAAAAGACCCAAAATCAGCCAGCTTATACCTGCGATTGGGCGAGGCGAGAATCAATGGCGGCGACAGCGCCGGGGCCATGTCCGCTTTTCAAACCGCCCATCAACTCGCGCCCGCCGACGCCGTGCCGGCCCTCGATTTGGCTGTGCTCTACGATGAAACCGGACGTTTGGAGGAAGCCCGCAGAGAATATCAATTCGTGATTCAGCTCCAGCCGGAGAATGCCGCCGCGCTCAACAATCTGGCGTATCTGGACGCCGACGAGGGCGTGGATCTCGACCAGGCTTTGGCACGGGCACAGCGGGCGCAGCAAAGCATGCCGGACAATCCCAACGTTCAGGACACGCTCGCCCTGGTTTACATCCGGAAGAACCTGACCAATGATGGCTTGCGCATGTTGCGCGATCTGGTTAGCCGCAATCCGGATAACCCCGCGTTCCGTCTGCATCTGGCCCTTGCGTTGTACCAGAAGGGCGACCGGGCTTGGGCCAAGCGTGAGTTACAGGCTGCATCGCGCAGCCAACCGAATCCTAAACAGCAGGATAAAATAAAGGAGTTGCTTGCGAAAATAGGATGATCCCTCAGGCCCCCCGTTGACAGCGCAACCGAGCAAAGATTGGGCGGCGCTGCCGTATGTACTGCCATTCGCCGTATTTTTGGCATTCCTGGCAATTCAGAAGTATCTTCCGATCCCGGCCACGTTCGTATACTCGGTCCGCGATCTGCTTCTGGCGGTGGTCCTGTTTGCGTTCTCACGCCACGCTATCGACCTTCGCGCGTCTCACTGGATTGAGACGGTCATTCTGGGCGTCGTGGTATTTCTGATCTGGGTAGGCCCGGATCTGATTTTCCCTACCTACCGCCAACACTGGCTATTCCAAAACGCATTCCTGGGTCAAGTTACCAACTCTATTCCGGAGAGCGTGATCCGCAATCCGGTGGTGCTGTGGCCAAGAATCGTGCAAGCCGTGGTTATCGTGCCTATCCTTGAAGAGCTATTTTGGCGGGCCTGGCTGATGCGCTGGCTGATCTCTCCACGATTCGAAAATGTTCCTCTCGGTGCATACCAGGCCGGAGCATTTTGGATTACTGCCGTATTGTTTGCGTCGGAGCATGGTCCCTACTGGGATGTCGGATTGGTCGCCGGCATTGCCTACAACTGGTGGATGATGCGGACGCGCAGCCTGGGCGACTGCATTCTGGCACATGCGGTGACAAATGCGTGCCTGTGCGGCTATGTCGTAGCCACTCACCGCTGGGAATATTGGCAGTAACGCTTGTGCAATACTGGTACGGAAATCGGGCGAAGTGGAGGTTTCCATGAAGATTCCTAGCCGGAACAGGTTATTGCTGGCCTGTGTGGGAGTAATGCTGAGCGCCCTGCCGGCGCTCGCGCATCACTCATTTGCCGCCGAATACGATAGCAAAGAGCTAGTCACCGTGAGCGGCGTGATCACCAAGGTGGAGTGGACCAATCCCCATATATACTTTTACATCGACGCCAAAGATGCCAGCGGCGCCATCGTTAATTGGGCTGTGGAAGGCTATCCGCCGAATACCCTCAAGCGGACGGGCTTCACGCGGGACGACTTGAAAGTGGGCGAGACAGTGACCATTACCGCTTACAAAGCCAAGGACAGTTCGTCGCGCCTGGCAGGCCGGGAAGTGACGTTCCCGGACGGAAGCAAAAAATTCGCAGGACCCGCCGGCGGCGCAGCCCCTCCCACTGACGCAAAATAGGGTGCCGAAATGACTACCTTTTCAGTGCGCTGTTTCGCAATCACGGCTTGCTCGGTTTCTCTGACATTGGCTGCCACCATCCCCAGAACGGCCGATGGGAGGCCCAATCTATCCGGGGTCTGGCAGGGTGGCGGAGTCAGCCTTTACGGAGAGCCAGGAGCAGGCACGCGGCCCGCACCACCACCGCCCGTGAACCCGCCGCCCAAACGCGAGCCGATACCGTATCAAGGCTGGGCGGAAGCTAAGAGCAAAACCTTTACGGCCACCGACGATCCCACTCTGCGCTGCCTGTTGGCCGGCGTTCCGCGCATTACTTCCATGCCGATGCCGTTCGAGATCATACAAACGCCGAAAGAGGTGGTGATCGCTTACGAATCCTTCCACGCGTTTCGCATCATCCCGATCAACGACAAGCTGCAGCATCCGAACGACCTGGTGCCGACCTGGATGGGCGATTCGGTGGCGCGCTGGGATGGCGACACCCTGGTGGTGGATGTGACCGGATTCAATGACAAGACCTGGCTGAGCGGCACCGGGAGCTTTCACACTGAAGATCTGCACGTGGTTGAGCGCTTTCAGCTCAACAGCGACGATACCATCACCTATACGGCCACCGTAACCGATCCGAAAGTACTAACCAAACCCTGGATTACTGGCGCATTGCTGCGGCGACCGCCCAACACACGCGTAGAAGAGTACGAGTGTATCGAGAACAACCAGGACGTGCCGCACATGGCAAAATAGCGGCGCGAGGACCGCTCCCTCACGGTCACGGCTCGGCAACCTTACTGAGCCGCGCGCGTAAGCAAGCGTGGGTTAGCGGAGGTAGCGCTGGTGTTCCTTCAGGATGCAGCGGTCGATCACTACCGACAAGCCGGCGGCCTTGGCTTTGCGACCCGCGGCAATGTGCACCACGCCCTCTTGCATCCAAACCGCCGATGCGCCAATCCGAATCGCCGATTCCACCACGGGCGCCACCAACTCGGAGCGCCGGAAGATGTCCACGATATCGACGTGCTCGGGAATATCTTCCAGCCGGGCATACGACTTCTCGCCGAGCACTTCGGACTCATTCGGGTTCACCGGAATGATGCGATATCCCTGCTTTTGCATGTATTCGGAGACGCTGTACGATGGGCGCGCCCGCTTGCTTGAAAGACCCACCACCGCAATAACGCGGCTAGTACGCAGCAGCTCAGGGATGGGCGCCATTTGTTACCGTTCCTCCATTTGGGTACGACCCTCCATGGCCAGAAGTTTGCGGAAGCGGGCCACTTCATGGGGCGTAAGGTGGCGAAATTTTCCCGGGCGCAGCGAACCTAGCTCAAGAAACCCGATCCGTATCCGGCGCAGCTTCTCCACCAATCGACCGAAATGTTTGAACATAAGCCGGATCTGATTTTGCCGACCTTCGATTAATCTTACTTCGTACCATGGATTCTCCGCGCGGCGGATTAGTTTCAAACCGGCCGGGGCGGTTTTTTTTCCGCTGAGCGGCACACCCTGGCGGAACTTATCTTCCTGCTCGGGCGCAAGCTGACCATTGGCTTTTGCCAGGTAGGTCTTGGTGACATGATTTTCGGCCGAGGTGATACGCTTGGCGAACTCACCGTCGTTGGTGAGCAACAGCAGTCCCTCAGTGGCGTAATCCAAGCGACCCACCGGATAGACGCGCGCCTTCACCCCTGCGAGCAGGTCCATCACCGTCGGCCGGCCCTCCGGATCGCTGACAGTTGTCACACAGTTTTTGGGTTTGTTCATGGCTATATACACGAGGTGCTCGGGGGCACCCACTCGCTTGCCATCCACTTTGATGTGGTCCCGCTCGGGATCGGCCTTTGTTCCGAGCTCGGTGGTCACCGCGCCGTTCACGGTTACGCGGCCTTCGAGAATCAGTTGCTCCGACCGGCGCCGACTGGCGATGCCCGCGTGGGCCAGTAGTTTTTGAAGCCGTTCTTCGGGCATCTATTCCGTCACAGACGGCTCGGCGTTCTCGGCGGCTACTTCATCGGCGGAACCAGTAACCACCGCGGGCTCTTCTGGCATTTCGTCCATGGTGGAGAGCCGCCCGAGTTCCTCGAATTCCTTGAGAGTCGGTAGCTCGCTCAGGTCTTTCAGACCGAACTGCACCAGGAATTCCTTGGTCGTTTTGTACAGGATCGGCTTGCCAAGCACCGCTTTTCTTCCGGCTGTAGCCACCAGCTTCCGATCGATCAACGTCTTCAAGACTCCGGCGCCTTGCACCCCGCGCACTTCCATGACTTCGGGCGCGGTAATGGGCTGCTTGTAAGCAATCAGCGCCAAAGTCTCCAGCGCGGGCAACGACAATTTCAACGGCGGTTTGAGATTCTTGACGAACGCGCGGATTGCCTCATGGTGCTCGGGCTTAGTGGACATTTTGTATCCGCCGGCCACCTCGCGAATCGTCAACCCGTGCTCGGACTTGTTGTATTCGGCTGCGAGCTCTTCGAGTACTTGCCCTATCTTTGCCGCCGGCTGTTCGAGTGCGGTTGCGATCTGATCGGCCGTTAGCGGCTCATCGGTCACATAGATCACGGCCTCGACCACGGCTCGAAGTTGTTCGTCCGGCAGTTCGATTTTTGGGGTAGCGGCGCTTTCAAGCGACTCGGTCTCGGCGTCTAATTGCAGTTCGGTAGGTTCCATTCGGCTTGAACTATTTCTTCGGCTTAACTATATTCCTCTTCGATGGAAACCAGCGATTGGCCGAGCACTTCGTCAAAGGCGCGCTGCTTCTTCAGTCCAATGTCGCCGAAGGCGTCCTTCTGAGTCAAGACCAGAGCCTGACGGCGTACCAACTCCAGCAAGGCCAGAAACAAACAGATCATGGCGCGGCGGCTGCCCTGCCTCTCGAAGAGTTCGGCAGCTGGAATCGACTCGCCAGCCCGCATTTCGCCAAACACGCGCTCCAGGTAGCGAATCATATCCGGGATACTGACATCCTCTTTGCCGACTTCATAAATGGGACGGCTCTTGGCGCGCTCCAGCACGGTCTGTAGGGTCTTTACCAGGTCGAAAAGCGAGACTGCCAGCTCCGGGTCGCCGTTCTCAGCGAGGAACTGCGCCATTTGCGGGTTCGACCAGGAGGCATCTTCCACCATGCGCTTTTGCTGGAGCATCTCGGCGGCATTCTTGAAACGCTCGTGTTCGAGAAGCCTGTCCACCAGCTCCTGGCGCGGATCGTCCTCGGGCGAAATCTTGCCGAGCTCCGGATCCTTGGGCAGAAGCGTGCGCGACTTGATGTGGATCAAGGTCGCAGCCATGTAGATGAACTCCGAGCTCAGTTCGATGTCCAGCTCGAGAGCGCGCTGCATGTATTCGAGATATTGCTGGGTGATGGAAGCGATGGGGATGTCGTAGATATTGATCTGCTGCTTGCGAATGAGGTCGAGCAGGAGATCCAGCGGTCCCTCGTATTGCTCGAGGTGAAAATTCAAGGGCGAAGCCACTTCACTATAGAATACCAGCCGGCGGAGGCCCTAACGACGTGAAGAGCCGACCTCATGGGAGCCGACTTGCTTGTGAGCCAGGATGTTCTCTCTACTCTCGAGAATATCGCGGGCGCGAGCCACACCCCGAGCCGTTCCTTACTTATTGAAAAACAACGTCACATCCACGGTATGGGCGCGCGCGTTGATCTTGGTTTCGGCGCGCGTCGTTTTGAGATCGTCGAACACTTCGCCTTCCTTCACCCGGCTTAGAAAATGGTCCGGATACTCGACATTAAAGGGCTTACCCGGCGCGATGACCCACATCTTGCGGAGCTCCGGCTCGGTCTCGATGTCCAACCCGACAATATTCAGCTTGCCCAAGGTATAGAGGGGTCCAGGATTGATTTGAAACTCGATGCTCACGGTGTGCTCGTCATCGTTCACATCGCGCTTAACCTGCGAGGCGGCGTCGAGATGGCCCACCCGCCGCTGGTCGGCTCGAATTCGATCCTGCGCCGCCTTGACCTCGTCGAAGTTCACGGTTTGATTCGTCTTCAGCTTTGACAGATCCTGCCATTCCGAGCGCGAATAGTCGGCGCCCACAAATGTCACACGGGCCAGCTTGTACACCGGACCCGGTATTACCTGTACGGTGACCGAAACGCCATCCACGTCCTTGGCCGGAGCGATGTCAATTTTTGGAAACGCTACGCGCAGCATTCCGTGCGCTTCATAAATGGGGCGAGCCTGGTTGTCCAACAATTGCCGGAAGATCGCTTCCTGGTAAGGCACACCGATGGCGACCACATACATCGCAGTCTGAAGCTCGCCGGAAGGCACGGCCCCGGTGCCGGTAAACAGAACGTGCGCTATGGAAGGGCGTCCCTTAGCCGGGCGGAATAGCAGCACCAGATCCTCGGCGTCAGGTTGAGAGGTCAACTTACCGGCTATCGCGCCATGGTAATCGTGCGCGGCCAAGAACTCGGAAATCCAACCAGTGTAACGATCCACGACGGGCTTGGTGGCCGGGATCTTGTCGCCAAACAGCGGGTCTTTTTGCTTGAGCCAAGCTCTAATGTCTTGATCGTTCGCAGGCAGTTCTTCAAAGCGAATAGGATACAGTTGCGCGACCTCGGCCACCTCAAAAACCACGTCGTATCCTTCGCCGTCTTTGGAGGGCGCGAAATGATAGCTGACATTATCAAACACGCCGGTTGCCACCAGCTTTTCGCGAGCCGCATCAAATTCGGCTTTTCCCGCCGATTGGCCGACCCGGAGGTTCGCTGCGGCAAGGATCTGCCCGGCCGTGTGGGCACGGTTGCCTTCGATGATCAAGCTCTCAATCGGATACGCAGTTGGAGCGGGAGGTAGAGTGGTAGCCGCCTTGGGATGTTTAGGCGTTTGTGCGCTGCTTAGGACGGCGCCCCACGCGAGCATCACGAACAAAGCTACCAGTCTCATTCAATTTCGATCGAAACGAACATGAGCCGTCCGGAGCGTTCGATCTGCATGGCTACTTCGTCACCGGGCATGAACTCATTCACTTTTTTCCTAAGCGCTTGCACCGTAGCGACAGGATCCTGGTTCACTGAATAGATGACGTCTCCCGGCTGAAGTCCGGTTCCAGTGGTGAGGTCGGTGGCGCTGGAACCCGCAGCCACCAGGACGCCGTAGGAGTTTCGCAGACCGGGCAGCATGGCGGCAACATCCTTGTCGATCCCGATCGCCAAAATGCCAAGCCTGGGCACCAGGTTATCCTCGGGATTCACCATGTCGGCGAACCGCTGCGGATCGTCCACGGCGTCGATCACCGGCACGTCCAGAGTCAGCTGATCCTTCCCGCGCAGCACCTGGAGCGTGATCTTTTCCTTCATGGGAGAACGGTAGATGTAAGCCTCCATTTGGCGCGCGTTGCGCATGGCCCTGCCGTTCACGCTTTCAATCAAATCCCCGACCTTGAGACCGGCCTTGTCCGCCGGCCCTTCCGGCGTTACATCGCCGACTAAAACGCCCCAGTCGCGAGGCAGGCTCAGACCCTCGGCAAGGGCGGGACTGATTGTCTCCACATAAATCCCAATCTTGCCTCGATGTACGTGCCCTTCTTTGCGAATCTGCGCATAGATGGTCGAGACCATGTTGCTGGGAATAGCAAATCCCAGCCCCTCGCTGCCTCCGGATTCCGTAAGAATGAAGGTGTTGATCCCGACTACGCGCCCCTGTGAATCGATGAGCGGGCCGCCGCTGTTACCGGGATTGATGGGAGCATCGGTCTGGATGTAGGCCAAAAAGTCGTCTGGATGGAGCTCGCGCGCGGTAGAACTCACGATGCCCATGCTGACCGATCCTTCCAAGCCTCTCGGAGTTCCAAACGCCATCACCAACTCACCCTGCCGAACCGCATCTGAATTGCCCAATTGGAGATGAGGGAGAGCAGTCCGCTCGATCTTGATGACCGCGACGTCCATCTCGCGATCCATCCCAATCAATTTCGCGTCCAGCAGCTTAACTTCTGGTTCAAAGGTCGCATTGCGGCCGCGCAGCCGGGCTACCGAAAGCCGAACCTGGATGCGCCTCGCTCCCCGGACCACGTGGGCGTTCGTGACGATGAAGCCGTCGTCGGAAAGAACGATCCCGGAGCCGGTGCTACGCTGCTGCGAAAGCAGTGCCGCGGTATTGGTGGAGTCGGACTCGCCGGCGGTCACGTATCCGGTGGAAAAGATCTGCACGACGGACGGGCGGACCTTGCTGACCAATGCTTCCAGCGACTGGCTCAGCTCACCCAACGACACCGGAGGCGGCTTGATTTCGACGGTTTGCGGCGTGTCCTGGGCAAGAACGGGCAACACCGCCAGAAAAGCGAGAAGCGGAAACGCGAGGGTTCGCACGTCTTCATTTTCTCGCATTTGATGGGCCAAATAACGACGGCCTGAACAGCTACGGCTGCCGGGCGCGCAGATTTTTGACGCCGCGCAGCCCCGCCTGTGCGACTTCTGAATCCGGGTCCTGAGACAACTCTTCAAGAGGCGCCACGGCGTCAGGAGCACCGCTGGAAGACAGCACTTCGGCCAATCCGGTCTTCTCGTCCCGCGTGACCACTGCTTCCTTCAACACCGGGTACAACGCCTGACGGACCTCCATATCACGCGCCAGTTCAACTAAATAGGCGCGAGCGACGCCGCGATAGGCGGCCGAGTTGAGATTGTTCACCAGATACCGCAGCGGATCGAATTCCGCCGTACCACGCTTCCCCAGGCTCACCAGCGCGAAGGCAGCCGAAAGCCGCGGTTCGGTTCTATTCTCCGCGTTGAAGGCACGCTCCAAGACTGGACTGTCGGCGGGGTTCTTTAGCCGTGCCAGACCCTCGGCGGCGCCTTCCCGAAGACCTTCGTCCTTGTTGTCGAGATAGGTGACGTAGATATCGTGCAGTTGTGGATCGGGAATCTGCGCCATGGCAGTGAGCGCGGCGCGCTTTACCTTTATTTTGCGGGAGCGGTCCAGAACATCCCGCAGTTGGTTGAGCGCCTCGCGATTCATCATCAAGCCGGTCGCCTCGATGGCTGTAACCTGGACCTTTTCGTTGAGATCGTTCAGAAGAAACGTAAAACTTGGGCCGGAGCTTGAGTCGCGGATCTTTTCCAGGGCGACCAGGGACTCGTAGATCAGGCCGCTATCCTTCGCTTGCAGCGCTTTCTCCAGATCGGGAATGGCTTCGCGCCCGCGCAAAATACCAAGCGCCCGGGCTGCGTTGGCACGCGCGCTGATATTGGCGGCATCGCTCGCGCTTCCACCGGCGATCCGTCCGATGGCTGCGATAACTTCCGGGCGTACCTGTATGTAAGGATCGATCACCAAATCGTTGGTGTCGGTAAATTTGCCCTTAATGGACGATCCGGCACGCCGCAGCGGCGCAGTCAGCCCGGTCTTGAGATATCCCGGGACATAGAAGTTGACCAATCCGTCGATCGCATGGTTCTGGACATCCGGATCGCTATCGCCGCAAGCTTTGATAAGCGGATCCAAACTGCGTTGCGTTCCGATGCCTGCAATCGCCTTGACGGCTTCCTGGCGCACATCCACGTCGGGATCGGCAAGGAAGGGCTCGATTTTGGCAATATTTTCCGAGCCCCCTTTGCCGAGCTCGCGAATGCCCTTCGCGCGGGCTTTCGCGTCGTCCTGGGCCGCTAAGGAAAAAATGGCCAGCGCCGCGCACGCGCACAACACAAGACCGCGCCTGTACCACGACATAGGTAACCCTCTAGCGCACAAACTCGACCTTATCGTACAAACTCTACAGTTACTTTCTTCGTGATCAGCCCAGCTTCATAGCCCATATCGAGCATTTTCTGAGCTGCTATCGGCACCAAATCCCCGCAATCCACCGTGAAATGATTTACGTACATGCCGACGAACTTTTCAGCCAGCCGCGGCTCCAGATCGCGGGCGAACTGCATGGCGTAATTCAACGCTTCTTCCCCATGCTCCAGCGCGTACTGAATGCTTTCACGCATCAGACGGCAGCACTCGCTCTTGGCTTCGTCCGGAAGGGACCGCAGAAGCACGTTCGCGCCGAGCGGCAGCGGGAGATCGTACTCCGATTTCCACCAGCGGCCGAGGTCGATAACATTGTGAAATCCGCTTTTGCCGTAGGTGAGCTGCCCCTCGTGAATGATGAGTCCCGCGTCCACGCTGTGTTCGGCCACGGCGTCCAGTATTTTGTCGAAAGGGATTACGACTTCCTCGAAATCCGGTTCGAATAACTTGAGCGTGAGATAGGCGCTGGTCATTCGCCCAGGGATGGCGATTTTTTTACCTTTGATTTCCTCCGGCGCCATGGGCTTGACGCTAGCCAGAATGGGGCCGTAACCATCGCCGATGCTAGAGCCGCTGGCCATCAGCACGTACTTGTCGGCGACGTACGGATAAGCATGGTAGGAAATCGCGGTGAGCTCATAGGCGCCTTCCAGCGCCTTGCGATTCAGGGTTTCAATGTCTTCCAGAACGTGCCGGAAGTTGACCAGCCGGGAGCGGATCTTCTTAGTCGCCAAGCCATAAAACATGTAAGCGTCGTCGGAATCGGGGCTGTGCGCACAGACGATTTCCCTTACGGAGGTGGATGCCATAGGAGAGCAGACCACCACTATAGCAGACGCCATATAAGTTTCCGCCGAGGCGGAACGAGAGAGGATTGTTTGACAGCGGAGCTCTATCGCACCTGGAGCTGCTCGAGTTCCGGACGCAGCGCTTCCAAGGCTTGCTCGAGCTGAAGCAGCCCGTCGGGTGCGCCTGCAAGGTCTCGGTTGCGCCCCCGTTTTTCGAGCTCGAACGCCGCTTCGAATGCGCGGCCGGCGCCGAACGTGGAAACGGAGCCCTTCAAACTGTGGGCATGCTGCTCCAAGGCTTTGGCATCGCTAGAGCCCACAGCGCTCTTGATTTTCTCCAGCGTGGATGGATAGTCGTCCAGGAATAATTCGATGACCTCCTTCAGCAACTCGACGTCGCCTCCTACGCGGCTGAGCGCAAGCGCCTCGTCCAACTCCCGCAGCTGCGCGCTCACGGGGGCACCCTCCCCAGCTAATTCAATATTCATGGAATTTCCTCCTGCTCCAACGGATTCAATCATCTTCAAAAGTGCCGGTACATGTACGGGTTTGGTTACGTAAGCGTCCATACCGGACTCGAGGCAGCGCAGCCGATCCGACTCAGCGGCCTGCGCGGTCATGGCGGCGATGGGAACGTGGCGGCCGGACGAGCGTTCCTTCTCGCGAATGCGGGCGGTGGCCTGCAAACCGTCCAGACCAGGCATCTGCACATCCATCAAAATGAGATCGAACGGAAGCTGCTCGAAAAGATCCACGGCTTCCTGGCCCGAATTGGCGATGGTGACGGAGTGTCCCTCGCGCTCGAGCAGCCGCGCCGCCAGGCGTTGGTTCACGCTGTTGTCCTCGGCAACGAGAATGCGCATGTTCCGTTTGGGCGCCTGGTGAATCTGTTCCAGCGGCAATCCGAGCGTGATGGTGAAATAGAACGTGCTGCCGTGGCCGGGCTCGCTGTCCACCCAGATTTTTCCATCCATCAGCTGCACTAATCCAGAGGAAATGGATAGCCCCAGGCCGGTTCCCCCGTAGCGGCGCGTGGTGGATCCGTCGGCCTGCGTGAACGGTTCGAAGATGCCGCGATGCATTGCGCTTGGAATGCCGATTCCGGTGTCGAAGACGTTAAAGCTCAGTGCGACTCGGGAATCCTGGATGGATTCGGCACGCACGCCCACGGCTACCTTCCCCTGGGGGGTGAACTTAATCGCATTCACAACGAGATTGCGCAGCACTTGACCGATCCGCATGGGATCGCCCATCAGCTGGTCGGGCACTGCATCGTCGACGCCGGACTCGAAGGCCAAGCCGCCGGCCGAAGCACGTAATGCCAGCGGACGGAGCACGTCCCGCAGCAGGGCGCGCAACGAAAACTCAACGTTATCCAGTCCAAGCTTACCGGCTTCATACTTAGAGAAATCGAGCACATCGGTCACCAGGCTGAGCAAAGCTTCGCCGGACGATTTCACCAGTTCGAGATATTCGCGCTGGTCCGGTTGCAGGTCCGTTTCGAGAGCCAGACCAGTCATGCCGAGAATGCCGTTGAGCGGAGTGCGGACTTCGTGAGTGATATTGGCCAGGAAATCGCTTTTGGAGGCGCTCAAGGCTTCCGCGCGATGCGCTACCTCGCGAGCCAGCCGCCCAGCTTCTTCGAGGTTCAGATTGACCGCGATCAGCTCGCGATTCGCCGCTTCGGCCGCTTCCTTGGCACGCGCCAGCTCCAGGGCGCTTCTTTGTTGCTCGGTGATATCGCGCAGGATGAATAGCATCTGCGGCTCTTGGCTGGGGAGTTCAACGCGCGTCGCCGAGATTTCGAAAATCCCGGAAGGCCGTTGCGCGAAGTGCAGCTCGCGCTCCAGGAAATGTTTCTTCTCCAGAGACACGAAACGCGCGCAATAACGTTCCCAGACTTCCTCCCGTACCTCCTGGTCGAATAGCGCCGTCACATGGGTGCCTTCGAGCGACCCGATGTCGGCCCCCAGGAGGGTGGCGAACGCCCGGTTCACCTTGGCGATAGCGCCGCTCGGGTAGGTGAGAAACATGGGCTCACAGGAGGCCTCCCAGATGGTGCGAAAGTGGGTTTCCGATTTCAAGAGCTCCTGCTCGGCCCGATAGCGATCGGTGATGTCGATCCCGGTGGTGATGTAGTACTGGACTTGGCCTTGCTCGTTAAGAGCAGGCACGTTGGAGAATGAAATCCGGCGGCGCTCGCCCGATTTCGTGATCCACTCATTTTCGAATGCGCTAGACGCCCCGGACGAGAATGCGTGTTCGAGCCGCTGCCGGCTCTGTTCCCGGCCATCCGGGCCGACCAGGACGTCGAAAAACACGCGACCAATGAGCTCTTCGCCGGTATAGCCCAGGGCGCGCTCCAACGCCCGATTCAAATACACAATCCGGCCGGAAGCGTCGAACACTATGACCAACGCGCCGCAGGTTTCCAGAACCGCGGTGATGAAATCACGCTCTATTGTTAGGTCGCCGTTCACACAAGTTCCCCACTCTTATCGGCTTTTTTGACGGGATTCTTATTGGTACCGGCGTAATGCAAGTTTTCTCCCGGACGGTTGACGGCGGTCCTGGCGCAGTGATCGGTAACTAAGGTGTTCACCGCATTGCCGGATAAGGCCGAAGACGTTAGGCTGGAATCGTGAAGCGCTGTTTGTTTAGCACGGTCTTCTGCTCACTGGCTGCTCTGGCAGGCTCGGTCTCGCTAAACGCCCAGCAATCCACTGTCAGCGACAGTACAAGTCTGGATGTCAACGGCAATCGAGTACCCGACGGCCCCGTAACCAGCCAAACCCGAACTGCCACTGGCTCGGTGACTACCGAAGTCCACCGGTCGATCAATGGCGGAACAGTTCCCGTGGAAAAGGTAGAAGTGCACGTTCTTCGTAACGACGCCTCCGGCAAAGTCACGGAGCGAATCATCCATCGCTACGATCCCCAAGGCAATCCGATGCCATCGGTCAGGGAAACCATCGAAGAGCAGAAGCATCCGGACGGCAGTTCCACAATTGAATCCACTACCTATCGCGGCGACATAAACGGGAACACGCAGATTGCCGAGAAGACAACCACCGAATCGCACACGACGGGCTCGGGCGAAAGCTCGCAAACGATTGTACAGCGGGCCACCGCCGATGGCCTTCAAACGGTAGAAAAGCGAGAGGCTGTGGTCGTTAAGCAGCCCAGCGGTTACCAATCCGAAACCACTACCTATCGAAGCGATGGGAATGGCGGGTTTTATACCGCGCTGCGCCAGACCGCCGAGCACACCGAAAACAATTCACAATCTTCAGACAGCAGCGCCGAGTATGAGCGCGGACCAAATGGGGATCTGCAGCTGCATGGGCAAACGGTGACCAAGACGGTGACGCGCGCGGATGGCTCCAAGGACGCCGTGGTGGAAATCTACGGACGAAACGTGCCGGGAACTGTGACCGGTAGCGATTCGGCTTTAAAGCTTCAGGAACAACAGGTGATCGAGACTGCGCCTGGTCCCAATAACACGATGGTTCAGACGCTGAGTGTCCGCAGGCCTAGCGTGTCGGATCCGCAAACGCTTGGACCAGCTCGCCAGATTTCCCAGACCGTTTGCCAGGGCGACTGTAAACCGGAAAAGTCCGGTCCGTGAAACTCAGCCGTGGCCCAGCTTCATCAACCAGCCTAAGCCAATGAGCGCCGCCACAAAATAGGCGAAACAGCGCACGCCGTAGCGCAGGCGATCAGCGTCGGTTCGTTTGGTGATGACGCCCAGAACAACTGACGAAAATAGCGCAAACAGTATCGCGGCTTCAAAATGCGAAAGGTTCATTTTCGGCATTAGTCCTTCTTTTTAGTCGCGATTTCGTAGGCGTCGACCATGGCCAAGACATTCAACAGGCCCGCTGCCACTAGGAATTTCGTCCCATAGTCATGCACATGGCCAGCCATGTCGGGCTGTGCGTAACCGAGCCATACCGACAGCAAATACAACAGACCCGACGCGAGGTCGCCCAGGAAGCCTCCGCAATAGATGATGGTGGTGAGCACGTCGCCGGTTTGCGGCTGGAACATGGTGCCGCGCATCATCAGCCCCAGAAGAAACATCAACAGGACGGAAGCCATCAGCAGCGCTCCTCGCCAAGGCCGCTTCAGGAGGAAATGACCCGCTCCAGGGAT
>Ga0302326_10013801_pt1 | contig 17116 bp, 13 predicted proteins | sample Palsa_T0_3_FD_202264 | JGI IMG/M metagenome (GOLD analysis project Ga0302326, IMG submission 202264) | Peat permafrost microbial communities from Stordalen Mire near Abisko, Sweden - Palsa_T0_3 | ecosystem: Environmental > Terrestrial > Soil > Palsa > Peat permafrost | place: Sweden: Abisko...
ACCTACACGATTCTGCATAGCTTCACCGGGGGCCTCGATGGTTGTGATCCATTTGGAGGCCTCGTGGCGTACAAGCATCAAATGTTTGGCACAACCCTGCAATGCGGCAGCGAAAATCGTGGCACTGTCTTCGCCATATCATCAGATGCGACAGAGAAAAGCCTGTACTCATTTCGAAGTCGCGTCGACGGAAAGAATCCTCGGGCTGCGCTCATCCTTAGCGGCACAAACGAGCTTTTCGGTACGACAGCTGTAGGCGGCGACTTCAGCCAGGGCACCGTTTTTGAAATTGAAAAATAAGCGCGCCCGACCTTCCTGCAGAAATGGCACGTATATCGAGTTTTCCTGGTGAATTCCGACTTACGCGACCTCTTTAAGCCAGCCCGGTGTTCCGATGGGCACATAATGGCAGGTAAAGGACAAAGTTTTCGTCTCGATGCTTCGCTCAAGATGCAAATAGATTTAATTCCCCCTCACGCGCTCCAGGAAATGCAGCACATCCGCATTGAATTGCTGCGGGTCCTGGATGAAGGAGAAATGGCTCACTTCCGGTTGGAGCAGCAGGCCGGCGCCGGGAATATGTGCGGCCATGAACTCGGTGTTCTCCCGCTTGATTGCTTCGTCGTGATCGGCGTCGACGATCCAGACGGGCACGGAAATGCTTTCAAGCTGCATGGTGGTGAAATTTGGTTGCGTCGCCCACATTTTCTCGATTTGCGCGAGGAACGCGGCGTATTCGTGCGGTGTTGGCGACAGCGTTTCATATTCCTTCGCGGCACGCGCGACATAAGCCGTGAACACGGGGCTGTGCGCGATGTCCGACACGCCGCTCGGGTCGGAATTGGCAGCGAACGCAAACACCTTCGTCAGGCGCTCTGGATGATGAATCGCAATATCAAGGCCCAGGATTGCGCCATCGCTCCAGCCGACGATCGCGGCCTTCCGGATTCTGAGAAAATCCATCAGGCCGAGCACGTCGGATGCCATCAGGTTGTAGCCGAAGGGCTGCTCATTGCGGCTGGAGCGGCCATGGCCGCGGCTGTCCATCACGATGACGCGATACTTGGCGGCGAGAACCAGCACCTGCAGCCCCCAGTAATTCGAGTTCGCGAGCCCGCCATGCAGCAGGATCACGGGCTCGCCCTGCCCATATTCGGCGTACCAGATTTTGATGCCGTTGACCGGGGCCAAGCCGCTGTGCACGGCCGGCGGAAGGGTTGGTGTGGGCGGCAAGGTCAGCCATTGCGGCTGCGCGGACGCCGGATCGACCAGCATTGCGAGCAGCACCATAACATAGGCCAAACGATACATTGGAAACCGCCTCCCCCTATCGGCGCGCCCAGCTTAAGTCGATTCAATTCCAGGCGCGAGTGCTCGCACTTGATCTCGGGCTTCCTCGGGTGGAGGCTCGGCAGTTGCTTCGCGAGAGGGAATTCGGCGTGACCATATCCATCAGAGCGGCGGGACCCGGCGACGAAGACACGATGTTCGCGCTTCTGTTCGAGCTTGCGGAATACGAAAAGCTCACCCATATCTTCCACATCACACCGGAGACGATCGAGCGGGATTTCTTCAGTCCGCAGCCGCGCTGTCACTGCGAACTGCTGTTCGAGTCGGGCGAAGCGGTTGGTATCGCCAACTGGTTCTACAGTTATGCGACATTTGCCACCGCGCGGAAAATCTATCTCGCCGATCTGTTCGTGAAGCCGTCGCGGCGCGGCAAGGGGCTTGGCAAGACCCTGCTCGCACATCTCGCACGCCGTGCATTGTCGGACGGCGCGACTCAGCTTGAATGGGAAGTGCTGGACTGGAACAAACCCTCGATCGATTTCTACGAAAACCTTGGTGCGCGCCGCGCCGGCGAATGGCTGATCTATCGGTTGGGCGGGGAGCATCTCGAAAATCTTGCGCAGACAGCTTTGTCGTAACGTTATGCCGCGATAGGTTGCGCCCGGCGAATCGCGATTTACACAAGCTGGGCGGGGCGTTCCTCCCGTCTATCAACCTTGGGGTATTCGATGATGAAGAGACTGTTCCTCGCCGCCGCTGCGGTCGCGATGCTGACGACAGCAGCCAATGCCGATCCATTCGCCGCTGCCTATGGCAATACGCTCACGACCACAGCACCGGACAACACGAAGATCGTGACATATGTCAACGCGGACGGCACCTGGGAGCGCCATGCGGCCGACGGCACGGTCTTGAAGGGCACGTTCACATGGAAAGACGCGCAGACCGCCTGCTTTACGGTGACGGACCCTGCGCCAAAGCCCGGTGCCCAATCGACAGGCTGCCGCCCGTTCACAGCCACGCACGCGGTCGGGGATACCTGGACGGATACCGATTCCGCCGGAAAAATTTACAGCACGACGCTGACCGCAGGACGATAGCGCGCCTTACCGCGCCACCGTTCCGGAACCGCCGCCACCGGCGCTGGCAACGACCGGCTCGCTCGGCGGTGTTTCGTACTGCTTGTATTCCGGCACCTGATCCAGACGGACGAAAGTATAGCCCTCTTCGACGAGGGGCGGCACGACCGCTTCGACCAGCGCAGCCGATTGGCTGTGGATGCAATGCATCAGCACCACGCCGCCGTCATGGCGGCGGATTTCGCGCAGATAGCCTTTGGCGCAGGTGTCGGCATCCCAATGGCGATGCCAGCAATCCCAATCCGCCGAACTCAGAATGTAGCCATCCGAATCCTTGGTAATGTCGCCGCCTTCATCCCAATAGATCGGGCCGACATATTTCTTGAGCACGGGATCGGCGTTCAGCACCGCCGCATGTGGGGTCCGCCACGAACCATAGGGCGCGCGGAAATAGAACTTCGCGCCCGGCGCCATTAGGGGCGTGATTAGCACGTCAACCTGGCGAATCTGATCGAGCAGCATGTCGGGATGATTCACATAACGCCGGCCCAACAGCGGGTGCGTACCGCTATGATTGGCGAGCAGATGACCCTCGCTCGCGACGCGCGCGAGAATATCGGGATAGGCGCGCGCCATTCGGCCGACAATGAAGAACGTGCCCTTTACGCCCTCTGCCTTGAGAGCGTCGAGAACGGCAGGGGTGTTGAAGTTGGGGCCGTCGTCGAAGGTCAGCGCGATCGTATGCGTGCCAACCAGCCCGGAGTGAAAAATATTCTTGGTCTGGAAATATGCGACCTCGTCGCCGAAGGGACGCGTAGCATCTCCTGCCTCGGCTGCTCCGCACAGAGCGACCATGCCGAATATCAGCGTGGCTGCAAAAGTCGCATGTTTCATTTTTCCCCCGACCCGCCGATCACGGTCGACTGTCCCAAAAAGGATCATAGGGCGGGACTGCACTCCGGGCAAGAGACCACGACAGCCGGGATTTCGTGGCAATACAATGGGTTAGTTCCAACGATTCACCTTCCACTAAAACTTCAACCGGTTCCCGGCAACCTTCTCAATGCGGGCCGAGTCCCTCTTTTTGCGCAATCCACGCATCGACATTCTTCTGCAACAGCCACAGCGGCATCGCGCCATTCTCAAGGACGACTGCGTGGTATTCCTTGAGATTGAACTTGGGTCCCAGCTCCACCTTCGCTTGTTCCCGCAAACCCAGGATCATCTTCATGCCGATCTTGTAGGCGCAGGCCTGCCCAGGCCACACGACATAGCGCTCGATCTCTGCCGTTACGTCCGACTGCGCCATGCCCGTCGTCGATTGCATGTAGTCGATGGCCTGTTCGCGCGACCAATGCTGCGAGTGCATGCCCGTATCGACGACGAGACGAACGGCGCGGAACAATTCCGCTTGCAGCCGCCCAAGGTCGCCATAGGGATCGTTCTTGTAGAGCCCCACGTCGCTCGCAAGATGTTCGGCATAGAGCGCCCAGCCCTCGCCGAATGCCGGCAGGAAATTGAATCGTCGCGCATAGGGTAGATCCGGGATCGACATCGCTGTCGCGATCTGGAGGTGGTGACCCGGAATGCCTTCGTGATAGGCGAGAGTGGGCATCGCCCAACGAGGCGTCTCGCCCACATTGCGCAGATTGGCGAAGAACACACCGGGCCGCCCTCCGCCCAGTGAAGGCGGTTCGTAATAGGCGCCCGCCGAACCTTTCTCCGCGAAAGGCGGCACGCGATGCACCTCAAGCGGTTGCTTGGGGATAAACGAGAAATATTGCGGCAACAAGGTCTTCACATGGCCGAGAAGCTGCTCGTAGCCGGCCAGCATTTTGGCGCGATCCGCATCGGTATTCTGGAATGCAAACCGCGGGTCCTTGGCAAGCGCGTCCATGCGCGCACCTACCGTGCCATCCGGCTGGCCCACTGATTTCAGGATCGCATCCATCTGCGCGGTGATGCGCGTGACTTCGTTGAGGCCGTATTGGTGAATTTCCGTCGGCGTCATGTCCGTAGACGTGAGGAATTTCAACTGATCGGCGTAATAGGCGTCTCCGCCTTTCACGTGCCAGATGCCGGCGTCATGGGTCGCGATCTTGCGCAGGTCCTGCATGCGCGCGATCAGCCGGCGATAGGCCGGATAGACGCCGTCGCGCACGGTGGCCGTCGCGTCGGCGATCAGCTGCGCGCGCGTCGCGGCATCGAGCTCGGACAGGTGCTCCGATTTCGTCGCGAGATTCGTCACGAGCACATTGTCTTCGGGCTTCGCCGCGATCAGCGAGCGCATCTGGTCGATATCGTCGTCGATGATGAAATCGGGAGGCACGACGCCCAGCTTGGCCTGACGTGCGACATCGGCGTCGACATAGCCGAGCACTGCGGCCATGGCCTTGAGCCGGTCGACATAATTGCGCGCAAGCCTGGCGTTCGTGATCTGATGCTGCGACAGCAGGAAATTCGGCAGCCCCTTCTGGATGCCGAAGGCCTGATTTACCGGATAGGCCTGCCCGTTCGCGGCCAGCCAGGGATATTTCCTGTTGTCGAGCGCGCGATCGTCCGTCCACAGCACGATATCGTAGGAGAGTTGTTCCTGTGGAGTGAGCGACGATTTATCCCAGCTCCTGATCTGGGCCTCGTCCGCCTCAGCGACGTCATATTCGCGGCGTTGGAAATCAAGTGAAAAGGGATCGAGCTTGCCGCTGTGAAAATCGAGCGGGCTGCCGTCGATCACGCCGACCGATGTCAATTCCTCGGGATATTCCAGGACGCGGCTGAGCATCTGCGTGTTCAGCATCGCATTGAAGCTGAAGGGCCGGCCGATGATTTCCCAATAACCCCAGATGCCCGCGCCGACGATCACAGCGACAAGCAACAGCAGTCCCCGCCAAATCCAACGCATGAAATCCCCCACGCCATTCACAGGCACCTGCACAAGCTTACACCACGCGGCTGCCCGCGTCATGATCACCCTCGTCCACCTTTCGGATTTTTGGTAGTTTGCGTCGGCCAAGCTTGGGGATACGCGATGGCGCAGCACGGGCCGGCCCTGCCGATCAAAACGAGAGAACTCCACAACCATCATTTCGACTCGACCATCTGGAACGATTTCAAGTTCCGCGACGATGACATCGTCATCGCCACTTATGCCAAATCCGGGACCACCTGGCTCCAGCAGATCGTGTCCCAGCTGTTGTTTAACGGCCGGGAAGGTCTCGAAGTCGCGGAAATGTCGCCATGGCTCGATCTGCGCGTGCCGCCGAAAGAGCTGAAGCTTCCGGCTGTCGAAGCGCAGACACATCGACGCTTCATCAAGACGCATTTACCGGTCGATGCGCTGGTGTTCTCGCAAAAGGCCAAATACATCTATGTGGGCCGCGACGGGCGCGACGTGGTGTGGAGCATGTACAACCACCATGCCAATGCGAACGAGCTGTGGTATCGCGCGCTCAACGATACGCCGGACCGTGTAGGCCCGCCGATCGGGAAACCGCCCGCGTCCCGCCGCCAATATTTCATCGACTGGATGGAGCGCGACGGTCACCCCTTCTGGCCGTTCTGGGAAAACGTTCGGTCATGGTGGGCCATTCGCGATTTGCCGAATGTCATGATGCTGCACTTCGCCGAACTCAAAGCCGACATGCCGCGCGGAATCCGGCGTGTAGCCGATTTTCTCGACATCGAGATCGATGAACGGCAATGGCCGGCAATCCTCGAGCATTGCAGCTTCGATTACATGAAAGCGAATGCAATCTTGAGCGTTCCGCTGGGCGGTGCGTTCTGGGACGGCGGCGCGGAAGTGTTCGTGCATTTAGGCACGAACGGCCACTGGCACGAGGAACTGACGGAAAAGGATTCGCGCTGGTACGAAGAAACCGCGCGCATCGAACTGGGCGACGCCTGCGCCCACTGGCTCGCGACGGGGAAGTAACGGAGCTCTATCCTCATAACCTCGCCGATTGGGGTCGAGCTGCAGTCAGCGACACGTTCTTGAGCGGCAATTCGCGAACGCGGATCCCCGTCGCGGCGAAGATCGCATTCGTCACGGCCGGCGCGATGGGCGGCGTGCCCGGCTCGCCTGCCCCGCCAAGCGCCGCGCCGCTTTCGACAATATGTACTTCGATCTTCGGGCAATCCGCGAGCCGGACCACGTCGTAGTCCGGAAAGCTGTGCTGCATCACCGCGCCCCTGTCGATCGTGATTTCGCCGAACAACGCAGCAGACAGCCCGTAAATGATCCCGCCTTCGATCTGCGCCTTGAGCCCGTCGGGATTGACCGCCATGCCGCAATCGACCGCCGACACGACGCGATCGACCCTGAGCGTGCCGTCGGGCGCGACTTCGATCTCGACCACATGCGCAACAATGGTCTCGAAGCATTCGACCATGGCGATGCCACGCCCCTTGCCTTCCGCAAGCGGTGTGCCCCAACCGGACCTAGCCGCAACCTGCCGCACGACTTCGGCATGACGCGGTTTGTCTGCAAGGAGCTGCAGGCGATACGCAACGGGATCCATGCTGGCGGCATGCGCCAGCTCGTCGATGAAGGACTCGATGAAGAAGCCGTGCCACGATGCTTCCACGCTGCGCCACGGACCCGTCGGCACATGCGTCGGCACCTTCGCGTAGCGGATTTCCTGATTGGGAATTCCGTAATCGATATGTGCCTCGACATCCGCGCCGCCATCCGTCGTGTAGTCATTGGCCCAGGCGATCGGAATGCCTCTGGAATCAAGCGCCGCGCGGAAATGGCTCATGACGTTCGGCCGGTAGAAATCATGCTGCATGTCTTCTTCGCGCGAGAAGATCAGCTTGATCGGAACGCCGGGCATTGCCATCGCGGTTTGCACTGCATAGTCGAGGAAGTTGAAGAAGCCGGGCAGCCTGCGGCCGAATCCTCCGCCCATCGGCAGCAGATGATAGGTCACGTTCTCCATATCCAGCTTGGCGGTCTTGGCGCATTGGGCACGCGCGCCGAGTCCATCCTGCGTGCCGGACCACACTTCGAGCTTGCCATCCTTGTAGATGGCCGTCGCGTTCATCGGCTCCATCGGGGCATGGGACAGATAAGGCACCTGATAGGTTGCCTCTACGAGGCGTCCATCCGACAGCGCAGCCGCGCCCGAACCGGTTTTGAGATCGGACTTGATACCGGCGCCCTTGAGCGCCGCCGCTCGTCTCGCGGTGATTTGCGCCGATGTGACGCCGCCATTCGCGCCATTGTCGAACACGGGATTGAGAGCAGCCACCGCGTCGCGCGCGCGCCAATAACGATCGGCAACGACCACGACGGCGTCTTCGAGCTGCACGATCTTCTGCACACCGCGCATCTTAGACACATCGCCGACGGAAACGGCTTTTAGCTTGCCGCCGAACACGGGCGATATCTTGATCGCGGCATAAGACATTCCGGGCACCTGCACATCGAGACCGTAGTTGGTCGTGCCGTTGACCTTTTTCGGGATGTCGACGCGCGCTATCGGCTTGCCGACCAGCGTGTACGCGCTCTTCGGTTTCAGCGACGGCGTCGATGACGGCGAATAGGTCGCCGCCTCCGCCGCCAATTCGCCGTAACCGAGGCTCTTGCCGGTGGCCGCATGAATCACATGATTCGATTTCGTCGTGCATTCGGCCGTCGAAACGTTCCAGCGCGCAGCGGCGGCCTTTACCAGCATCTCGCGCGCAGCCGCACCGGCAACGCGCATGCCATAGACGCCCGTGGCACGCACCGCCGACGAGCCGCCGGTGACCTGCAAGTCCATAAAACTCGCGATGGTGCGGAACGTGTTCGCCACGGTTCCACGCAAAAAGGCCGGAATCTGATCGCCGGTCATGTGCCGACTGGTAAGAATGAATCCTTCCGCCAATGCGCCATTGGCGAACAATGGATCCGACGGCGCCGCTTCGACATGCACCGTGCTCCAGTCCGCGTCGAGTTCTTCGGCCGCCATCTGCGGTAGCGCCGTGAAGATGCCCGTGCCCATGTCGCAATGGGGCACGACGACCGTGACGCTGTTGTCCGGCGCGATCTTGATCCAGTTGGCGACGAAGCGCTCACCGGGCTTGGCCGCAAGTTTGTCGGCACGATCCAGCCGATGGCTCGGCCACAACGCGTAACCGACGACGAGTGCCCCGGCTGTGCCGAGGCCGCCCAGGATGATCATTCTGCGTGATGGCATATCGCTTTCCCTTACGCTTTCGCCAGCGAATGCACGGCGGCGCGGATGCGGGGATAGGTTCCGCAACGGCAGATGTTGGTGATGGATGCGGCAAGCTCATCGTCGCTCGGAGACGGGTTCTTCACGAGCAGCGCGCTGATCGCCATGATCATGCCCGACTGGCAATAGCCGCATTGCGGGACCTGATGATCGATCCACGCCTGTTGCACCGGGGTGAGCCCGTTGGCACTGAGGCCTTCGATCGTGGTGATATCGGCGCCGACGACCGTGCTGACGGCCGTGACGCAGCTGCGGGTCGCCTCGCCGTTCACATGAACCGTGCAGGCTCCGCAGGCCGATATCCCGCAACCAAATTTGGTACCGGTCAGGCCCAATTCGTCCCTGAGCACCCAAAGCAGGGGAGCGTCGGGTTCGACGTCCACTTCATGCGTTTGGCCGTTTACCTTGAGCTGGTAGGTCATGGATCACCCCGAATAGCAGTGACGTCTTTTAGCACGCTCCCGCGATGCCTGCATGATGCGCTGCAAAATTTCTAAGTTTAGCTTGGTCCGTTGCAGACGGCAGCGAAAAACCTGACAAAATCGTCATCTTGGACTAGTTGGCACCCCCTCCGGATTGATGGGCGCCCCCCGCGAAATGCGCATATCGCCTCACAGCGATGTGACTCTATATATCGCGTAAGTCGCATTGAATGCGACTCTGGAGCGAATCCGAGGAGGGTGGAATGCGTGCGCTCACGCAGGCGGGCATCAAGAGCCCTGCCGCGGTGGCAGTTGGCGTGGCGGTTACGATCCTCTTCGGCATCTTTGCGCTGAACTCGTTGCCCATCCAGTTGTTCCCCGATATAGACCGCCCCCAACTCGGCATCGAAACCGATTGGCGCTCGGAGACGCCGCGCGAAGTCGAAGCGCAACTCGTCGAGCCGGAAGAAGACGTGCTGCAGGGTATCCAGGGCCTGCAGGAGATGGACGGCTACGCCAATACGGGCGGCGGCTATATCACGCTGACATTCGCCCTCGGCACCGACATGAAGAACACGCTGATCGACGTGGTCGGACGTCTCAACCGCTTGCCGCCCCTGCCCGCCGACGCGCTCAAGCCTATCGTGCAGCTTGCCAGCACGCAGGATTCCAACGCGACCTTGCTGTTCGTCTTCATGCAGAAGCTGCCCGGCAATCCGCACGACGTGAACAGCTACGAGCAGTTTCTCAAGAACGTCGTCGTGCCGCGCCTCGAGGCCGTTCCCGGCGTCGGCAGCGCCCAGGTTAACGGAATCAGCGCCAACGAGGAATTGCAGATCATCTTCGATCCGATGCGCGCGGCACAGCTCGGCATCCAGATTCCAAAGGTCGCCGGTCAGATCAGCAATTCCGACGATATTTCGGGCGGCTCCATCGATGTCGGGCGGCGACAATACGAGCTTTCGTTCCGCGGCCGTTTTTCCGTCGACGACCTCAAGGGAATGATCCTCGAATGGCGCAACGGCAATCCCGTTCGCCTGGGCGACATTGCCGATGTGAAAATCGGCCGCGGCAAACGAACCGCGTTCGACTATCAGGACGGCAATCCCGCCCTCGGCATCGACATTTTCCGGGCCCAGGATGCCAACGTGCTCGCGACCGTCAACGCGGTGAAGGCGGAACTCCAGAAAATCAACGATGGTCCTGCGAAAGAACAGGGCGTCACCCTCGCCTATTCCTTCGACCCCTCCCATTTCATCTATCAGGCCGTGGGGATGGTCACTTCGGATTTGATCGTGGGCATTTTGCTGGCGGTGGGCGTACTGTGGTTCTTCATGCGCGAGTGGCGCGGCACGCTGATCATCGCGTCGGCGATTCCGATCTGCCTGTTCGCCGTGATCCTGCTGTTGGACGCGGCGGGTCGCACGCTGAACGTCGTGTCGCTGGCGGGCCTCGCTTTCGCCACCGGTATGGTGCTCGACGCGGCCATCGTTGCGTTCGAAAACATCCTGCGATTGCGCGAGCGCGGGATGCCGGCGGGCGAAGCCGCTCTGACGGGCACGGATCAGGTCTGGGGCGCGCTGCTCGCCTCGACTGCCACCAACGTCGCGATCTTCGTGCCGGTGATCTTCCTGAAGGACGTGGAAGGGCAGCTGTTCGCAGACCTTTCGCTCACCATCGCCTTCGCCGTGTTCGTTTCCCTCATCGTGGCCATTGCGGTCGTGCCGGTGGCGTCGGTGTTGTTTCTCAAGACGCGTCCCAAAGTGGCCGATCTCGCCGGCGTGTGGCGGCGCATCACAGATGTCGTGATGAATCTCACCGATACGCCGCGCAAGCGCCAGCTGTGGATCGGCGGATTGATCGCCGGCTCGATCCTGGGCACCTGGCTGTTCCTCCCGAGCCTGCAATATCTGCCGCAGGTGAAGCGCGCGGCGATCGACGGATTCATTCAGTATCCCACAGGCGCGACGATCGATTTCGCGGATAAAGAGATTGCGCAACCAATCGTTCAGCGATTGGCCCCGTACATGTCGGGCGAAAAACAACCGAAGCTGCTGAACTACTACATCCAAACCTACGGCCCCGGCGCGATGGGCATCGGCGTGCGCGTACCCAATGACGAAGATTTTCCGAAGCTCGAAAAGATCGTGCGCAACGAAGTGATCAAGGATTTGCCGGACACCCAGGCGTTTGCGCAGATGGGGAGCCTGTTCGGCGGGTTCGACGAAGGCGGTGGCATCTCGATCAACATCCAGTCCAACGACCAGGCCGCGGCGCGCGCCGCGGCCAAGAATGGAATGTCGTTGCTGACGAAGGAGTTCCCCGACGCGGTCGTCAACTCGAACCCGTCGCTCGACATCGACCAGCCGCAACTGAAGATGGTTCCGGACGATCGCTCCATCGCCGAGGCCGGGTGGACTCGCGGCGACGTGGGCAGCCTCGTTCAGGCCTTTGGCGAGGGTCTGTATGTCGGGCAACGTTATGATGGCGAGCGCCAGCTCTTCCTGATTCTGAAATCGCAACCGCTCGATTCACCCGACGCGCTGAACGACGTTCCGGTCGCGACGCCGAGCAACACGACCGTTCCGTTCGGCCATCTGGTTGCGATGCAACGTACCCTGGCCGCGAGCGGCATCTATCGCCTCGGCCGTCGCCGGACGTTTCAAATCAATTTCCAGCCGCCTCGCGGCATGGCGCTCCAGGACGCCATGCGAAAGATCAAGACCGACGTCGAGCCGCAAATCCGCAAACTCCTGCCGTCGGACGGAACGGTGAACTACGGCGCTGCCGCCAACCACCTCGACAATGCGTTGTGGAGCATGGGCAAGAACTTCGGGCTGGCAGTCCTGCTGCTGTTCCTCATCATGGCGGCCTTGTTCAAATCCGTCTGGGATTCCTTCATTGCGACGATTGCGCTGCCGCTGGGTACGGTGGGCGGCGTGGTCGCATTGCGCATTCTCGGGCTGTTCGTTTTCCAGCCACTCGATCTCTTGACCATGATCGGCTTCATCATCGTGCTGGGGCTCGTCGTCAACAACACGATCCTGCTCGTCGCCCGCACGCGCCAGGCGGAGGCCGAGGGGATGAGCCGGGTGGACGCGGTGCGCTCCAGTCTCGAGACCCGCCTCAGGCCGATCTTCTCGAGCACGCTGACCGCTGTCTTCGGCATGCTGCCTCTTGTGCTCATCCCGGGCCCCGGGGCAGAGATTTACCGGGGTCTGGGCGCCGTCATTGTGGGCGGCATCCTGGTCAGCCATGTCTTCACGCTTGTTTTAATGCCCGCCATGCTAAGGCTTGGCGAGAAAACCCAGGCGCTCCGTCAGGCGCCGCCCAGTCCGGAAAAGTTGGCCGCATGACAAAGAGTTCGTTCCCCCGTTCGATCTTGCTCGCCGCCGCAATCGGTGCCGCGCTTGTCACGCCTGCTTCCGCCCAGCAGGCGCCTGGCGCGCCGCTGTCTGTCAGCGTGGTGCCTGCCAAAGTCATGAAAATGGCACCGAAGATGGCGTTGCCGGGGACAGTCGTGTCCCTCAACGACTCCCATCTGGCGTCCGAGGTCGAAGGCCGCGTGTCCTGGGTGGCGAATGTCGGCACGGTTGTGGCGCAGAACGACATCGTGGCCAAGATCGACAGCAGCGTCGCCGGGCTGCAATTGGCGTCCGACAAAGCCAATGTCGTGCGCCTCACCGCCCAGGTGAAATTCGACAAGAGCCAGGCCATCCGCCTGGAGAACCTGTTCAAGCAGAATGCGATCGCCACCAGTACACGCGACCAGGCTATTTCGACCCGGGACATGGATGTCGCGGCACTGACCCAGGCGCGCGCCGCCATGAGCAAGAGCCAGTATCAGTTCGACCACAGCGACATCCGCGCGCCCTTTCCCGGCCGCGTGGTGCAGCGCCTGATCAATCCCGGCGAATATGCGACGGCCGGCAAGGACATCGTCAGGCTGGTCGACATCGGGTCGATGGAGATCAGCGTCCAGACACCGATCGACACGGCGCGATATATTCATGAAGGACTCGTCCTCACGGTCGACATCGAAAACCGGCCCGTCACGGCGACAGTCCGCGCCATCGTGCCGGTGGGCGATATTGCAAGCCGCTCGCTCGAAGTGCGTCTCACTCTGCCGCCCGGAGGCGGGTTGGTCGGCGACGCCGCCAAAGTCTACGTGCCGTCTGCCGCTCCTCACGACGTGCTGGCTGTGCCGCGGGACGCGCTCGTGCTGCGAGAAGACAATACCTATGTCTTCAAGGTCGACGGCAAGAATGTTGCCCAGCGCGTTGCGGTCGAAACGGGGTCCGAAGAAGGTACTCTCGTCGAAGTCCACGGTCTGCTTTCGCCCGGCGAGCGCGTGATCGTGCGCGGCGCGGAGCGCCTGGAAGCCGGACAGAAGGTCAAGGCGATCCTGGCGACCTGACGGCCACAGTTTCGACATTCCGGATGAGCAATATTTGAACCGGGCGGCGCTCCTGCGCCGGCGGGGGCCGCGATGTTGCGCATATCACAAAGACTGTTCGGAACGCTGGTTCTCGTTTTTCTTTGCACCGCTGTTTCCGAAACCCAGGCCGCCGATTGCACGCACGGCGATTTCGTCGCCGCAGCCGCCCAGGTCACCGCCGCCCGAAAGACGCTCCTGGCGCTGCCCATTGGCGACGGCCAGGAAACCGATGTTTCGCCTGCGGGCCAGCAGGCCATCGCTGCGATGAAGCAACGACTGGACGAATTCGTGGGCACATATCTTCGTTGCCAGCCGCAATCCCTCGGTGCGAAAAAGGCCGCTGCCGAGCTGGCGAAACTTGTTCCACCGGCGCCCGCGGCGTTCGGCGTATTTGTCAACGGCAAGCGCGTCCCGAACGATGCCAGTCACGGCTATCAACTGGACTTCGATATCCGAAGGCCATTGTCGCAACCGAAACTCGCGACGGTCACGGCAAAATTCCAGATCGAATGCGGTGAAGACACGGTGCTGTTGATCTTTGCCTATGGCAATGGCGGCTGGAACGAAGTGTTGCGCGCGCAAGGCAAACCCTACCAGAGCATCGGCGACGCATGGGCATCTTTCGATTACGCAGTCTCGCCATCGGACGAGAGCGGCCATTGGTACGTGCTCACGAAGACCGTCGCGCCGTGGTGCAGTTCGACATGGTCGGAGATCCGCTACGCCGTATTGCGACCAGCACCGGCAAGCGTCGATCCAAGAGTCCTGTTGTCGCGCTCGGACTCGATCTGGTGGGGAAGCGACGACTTCGGGACCCTGACCGCCAACCGGAACGATTTCGACGTACGCTTCCACGCCGAGAGTATCGATACCGGCGTGCACAACCGCGTGTGGGTCCGGCATTTCCGGATCGACGACAACAGCATTCGACGCATCCCGCCCGTCGCATTGTCGCCGCGGGATTTCGTCGACGAATGGATTATTTCTCCCTGGGACGAGGCAATCGGCTGGACCGCCGGCAGCGCAACGTTGGAACTCGCAAAAATGCATGCGAAACTCTCGCAGCACAAATTCCACGATTCCTTCAACTACGACTCGGCCACACGGTGTTCGGGAGCGTACCCACGCTATCAAATCGCCGTGGACAGCGACGAGACGAATGAGAATTTCTATTTTCTGGTGTCAGGCGACAGCGACTATCGCATGGACACGATTTCGATGACCCCAAATCCGTCGTGCCGCGGCCCCGACATTCTCGCAAAAATGGCAACGCAATAGTCGCAGGCGTAACCGCCGACTCAGCCGTTTTCCGGAGGCGGCGTCGCCGAGCGCTCCAACGGATCGGGAGCGTCGGCGACCCAGATGCCGCGATAGTCCTTGGTCATCCGCACCAGCCAGGATCGCTCACCGCAAACATTGTCCGAATAGAGTACTGCGGCGTGGGTGCGATCGGCATCGATACCGGCGCGCGAGATCCATCCGCCATCGCTCCGCCAGCACGAACTGCGATCGCCGGTTGGAATCGGGTGATCCGGCCAAACGACATCGAACTGGTTTGTGATCGCCGCGAGCGGCGTTCCGCAAGCGATGAACGCGACAGGCCGCACACCCTTGGGCGGAAGCAGCCCCGGCAGCTGGGAATTATAGTCGCGATCGATACGATCGGCGGAGATCGCATAGGCGTCGATCTGAAGCTTGTCGTTGGCGGGGTTGGTGCGCCAATCGCTGGCGATTTTTTCGAGCGCCGTCGTGAGCACCATGCATTCCTCGCCGCTCGCGCTCGCGAGATTTGCGGGACCGGGTTCGAACCACGCGCAGCCGCCGAGCGAGAACAGAGCTGCCATCGCGCCCGCGGCGCCTGCCAACCATCTTTCGCGCATTACGATCCCGGTCCTGCCATTGCGCGCGCCTCGCCACCCTCGCCGCCTCCCGCCATCATTCGGCCGGGATGTTCCGCGCCGGAAAGCCTCGCACTGGTCTCCGGAAAATCGGACTTGGTGAGATAGAGCATGTAGCGCGCGGCCTCATCCATCGAATCCATATGTGGCACGCCGAGGCCCGCCTGTCTGCTCGAATGGATCGTGAACCCGGCGATCTTTCCGTCAGGCGTGAGCCATGCTTCCAGCACGGGACCAAGACCGGAAACCGCGTAAGTCATCACGCCGGAATAGGTCCAGAAATTGCCGAGGCTGTAGGCGATGAGGCGGTCGCGATAGATTTCGATCGCGCGGGGAACATGGGGACCCTGCCCGATCACGAGATCGGCGCCGGCGTCGATCGCGGCATGGGCAAAGGCCGTGACGTCTCCGCGATCCTCGCCGTCGAAGAACTCGCTGCTCTTTGAGACATGCACGAAATTCCAGCCCTCGCCTCCTCCGTGGAACGAGACGATGACCAGATCGTGGGTCTTCTTGAGCTCGCGAACGAGAGCCTCAGCACGCGGAATGTCGTTGAGATTCAAGGTGCCGCTGTTCGGTGCAAAAGCGATGACGGCGGCGTTCTTGCCGTTCGGCAAGAAAAGCGTCGCGAAGCGGGCGCCTTCGCGGTCGAGGCCGGCGAATCCGATTCCATGCGCGCGCAACGCGGCCATGGTCGAGTCCCGCCCCTCTTCGCCGTAATCGCCGCTATGATTGTTTGCCATGCTGACGACATCGACACCCAGGCTCTGCAGCACGCCGGCGTAATAGGTGGGGCTGTGGAACGCGAAGCAGCTGCCGCAGTTTTTCGCAGAGGGGCCGGGACCGTCATAGAGCGGTCCCTCCAGATTGACGAAGGCAATATCCGCGTGACGGAAAACGCCCGCCAGATCGCTGCCGACAAGTTCAGCCGCGTCCGCGCCGGGACGAATCTCCGGATTGAGCCCGACGTCCTTCGTGCCCATCATCACGTCACCAGCCGCCACGACATCGACCAGCCCGGCACTTCCCGGATGGTAGGCGCTCGAAAGCCACAGCATGGTGGCGGTTGGCCGCGTGGCGTCAGTCGGCACGCCAGGTTGCAATCGCAAAGGCGGCTCCAAAACAGCGGGATCTTGCGCTGCCATTTTGGGCGGCGGCGCGAAAGACGCGAGCACATGAGCCGCTGGGTGGGCAAACGCGACGCCGATGTCACTGGGGCCGGGGGGCAAACGGAGCGCGCTGCCATTCACGCGCTGGCTACTCAGCGGTGCAGCCGGGACGTTCGATAGCGCGACGGTATCGGGATACCTGATCTCTCCATGAGCAAGCTTCCACTGGTAACGGTCGATCAGAAAATCGCAGGCCGAGACACCGACCAGAGCCCCCGCGAGCAGCGCGGCGGCCACCGTCACGAACTGGCCGAACCAGGTCTCAATACTCCATCCATAGCGCTCGTCCATGGCACTTCCTCCCCCGACGGGAGCTTGCCGGAGCCCCCGTCCCAAGTCGAGACATGGTCGGCTTGCGGTTAATTGTCTGGACGAGCGACGGCGGCCAGACCATTGTTTCTATAGTCAAATTCGGGGCCCTTCATGGTCAAGTTGAGCTTCTGCCTGCACCGACTGCCCAGTCTCTCACGCGAAACGTTCCAGCATTACTGGTTCGAGAAGCATGCGCCCCTGGTCGCGAGCCATCGGGGCACCCTGCGCATCCGTCGCTACGTTCAGATGCATTCGGCGACCACGCCGATCAACGACTTGATCCGAGCGGG
>Ga0302326_10013803_pt1 | contig 17114 bp, 11 predicted proteins | sample Palsa_T0_3_FD_202264 | JGI IMG/M metagenome (GOLD analysis project Ga0302326, IMG submission 202264) | Peat permafrost microbial communities from Stordalen Mire near Abisko, Sweden - Palsa_T0_3 | ecosystem: Environmental > Terrestrial > Soil > Palsa > Peat permafrost | place: Sweden: Abisko...
CAGATAGGTAGTTACATTTGAAGCAACCTGGGCATAGTAATCCCCAGCCGGTCCGGCCAGCTTCACGCCCGGAGGCAGCAGCGGCAGGATCGCCGAGCTCCAGGTGCCGTAATCCTGCAGATAGTCTGCAAAGTTGTACGTCGATGATCTAAGGCCGTTTTCGTAATACAGATCGGGCTCATTGCCGATCTCAATGGCATTGATAGAACCCGAAGGCATGTTCGCCACGAAGTTCGTCGCCTGATCGACCGCAAGATTCACATTGTCGGCTCCCAGATTCACGCCCAGCTCAAACTGATTGCCCATTGCGGTCGCTAACTGCGCGAAAGGAGTTACCGTCGTAGCCGTAGGCTCTACCGAGGTGTCCGTGCTATCGCCACCGATCCTGATATTGATAGGTCCCGAGCCATAGGCGCTGAGGTTGCTCAGCAGCTGGCGGTAAATCGCGTTGACTCCTGTCGCCGAACTCCCCATATTGCTCTGAGCGTCATACCATTCATGCGAAAAGCCCAGGAAATTTCCCGAGATCGTAGTGCCGTAGGCTGTGCCGATCGTGACCTGGGCCAGCAACCCGACATTCAGGCCAAAGTTTGGACTCGCCGAGTAAACCAGCCCGCTATTGGCGTCGGTGATTGCCACCGATAAGTCGATCGTATAAGTTGCGATAGCTGCCGAAGAATTCGCCGTCAATGTCAACGTCCAGCTGACTACATCGTAGCCGGCCGTCGGCGCGCTCCAGGAGGCGGTCACACCCGGTGGCAATCCGGACACCACCGTTGCGCTGGCTCCAGCTCCGCCTGCGAGTGGCGCTATCCCGTTGATCGTCTGGGCGGTCACATTGAGTGTGCCCACTCCTTGCTGCGGGACCGAAACAGCAGGGCTGGAGAGTGTCACCTGCACGCCCGCCGATGGCTCAACCTCGACCGTATACTGCCAGGTTACGCTCAGACCGTCACCCGTTGCGGTCACCGAGAACGTGTACCAGTTAGGTGGAACAGTTGCGTTTGGCTCTACCGTCAGAGTGGAGCTCCCGACGCCCGAGGCGATCGTTACCGGATTGTGGCTCCACGATGTCGCGATCGAGCTAGGCAGCCCAGAGACACTGAGAGTTACATTGCCCTTGAAAGAGCCGCCGGTCGTGATGGTGAAGAGATCCGTCACCGTGGTACTTTGCTTCACCGGTATATGTGTGACGGCAGGGGAAAAATTCAGCGTAGGAGTCGAAGCCTGGCAAACCAAAGAAACACCGGTCAGCAGAAGGAAAGCACTCCAGATACTCGTACGCATCATTCGCGAAACTATATAAGACCGCATAGGCCACCCGCCTTGTGACAGTCGAGTCGAGATGGCCAACGCAGTGAGTAGCCTTCTCGATGGTCGTAGCTAACTGCGAGCTATCTCTCGCATCGGTCAGTTCGCTTGTCACCTGAGCAACAGTAGGCACTAGGATTTAGTCTGGTCAACAAATGTTACCGTGCAGGTATTACTCAGGTAACGGGGGTCCATTACCTCCGATACAAGCAGACCTATGGTCTTCGCGCAACCTCGCAACCCGGGGAGCGAGTCGGCATGAGAGCATTTCCCGTGTACACCGACGAAACATGCTCGGCTGGTCTTTTCCTTAAGAAAAGGCCAACATACTCCATTAGAAGGCTTAGAGTAATACGGGAAACGCTCTAGAACGTCCGGTTAAGGCTTGATCTTTACCAGCACCAGCGCATTCGGCGTTAATGTCAACTCCAACTCCCCAGACTTTAACTGGGTGTCCTCGGCAGCTGGCAGCGCCGTCTCGCGGTTCAGTTGCTCTACCTGCTCCGGCGTTGGATCGAGCGGCTTGCCCATAGCCGCGTAGTGCGGCAACACATTGCCATGATCGCTGTCCACCCGCTGAATCGTCACTCGCGAATTCGCTGGCACTCCCGCAAATCGCAAATCGAGATGACGTGTAGCACCTTGTTGATCGGGGTCCACCAGATTCCATGCAGCCACTGCAATCCCGCCATCGGAGGTCTTCGTCGCAATAAGATCCTTTGAGGGGTTGGCCAGCCGCTCCTCCCCTAGCTGATGCAGCAGGCCATAAGCATAGTAACTCGGCTTATTGATGCCACCTTTAGCTCGCAAGCCAAATGCTCCCTCGAAGGGTTTCGGGGCCGGACCGCCCTCTTCAAATACATCTGAAAAAGTCCAGAAAGACATCATCTGCACCATCCCATCGCATTCCCGCACAGTGTTTGCCAGCCCCGGTCCGACGAAAATCGTATCGCGCGATTCATTTTGACCCTGTACATTCCATTCCGTCCAGAACAGGGGCAGCTTTGGCATGGTTGACGCCTCGATCTCGCCTCTCACCTTGGCCACGGCGCGACAGACTCGATCGTCCATCGGTATATCTTCTTTGGTGCCGAAAAGATCTTCCACTGTATCGTCGGCATAGCCATGAGTACTGACAAAATCGACCGGCACCTTGTTCTCCGCGGCATACTTCAGAAAGTCGCCAACCCAGGCGGCCGCAGCTGTCGCCGGGCCGCCCACTCGAAGCCGGGGACTTACCCCCTTCAACGCCCGCGCGGTGTGAGCGTATAAGTCGAAGTAAGACTTGTCCCGAGGAATCCCGCCCCAGAAATCGATGTTCGGTTCATTCCAGACCTCGAAGTACCAGCTCGAAACCTCCTCGATGCCATACCGATCGACGAGGTGCTGCGCGAAGTGCGTCATCAACCCATCCCAAAGCTCCATGCTCTTCGGCGGCGAGACGTTCGGCTTATACCAGAAAGGATGCAGCGCATCCGGATTGAAAGCCAGCTTCTTCGGCATGAAGCTGATCTCGACGAACGGCTTAACTCCATTTTTCAGCAATCCATCGTAAATCTGGTCAACGTAGGAGAAGTTATAGACCGGATTACCATGCTCATCCTCGGTATAGACCCCAACTTCGTCATGCAAAATCGCATGGAAGCGCACATAGCGAAAGTCGGCGACCTTCTTTACCGCCCGCAGGTCTTCGCGATAGCTCTCGCGCAAACTAAGAATGGCCCGCCCCGACCCAAACATCTCCTCCCAGAAATGCGGGAAAGGCGTCGTCGCCGCATGCGCATCGACCGTCACGCTCTCCTGGGCAATCGCCGGATTCACGGCGACGGCGAAAGAAAATAGGAAGGCGGCAATCCACGAAGTCGCATTGCGAAAAGAGTGTGATCGGGACATACTGATAACTCCAAATCGTGTTGTCTGCGGGATAGTAATTTCAGGCAAGAAAGAGGGGTGCATCGCTGCACCCCTCCGTTGACAATTGCCCCTTGGCACCTAGAAGCTGAACCGCGCCTGTAGCTGTACCGTCCTGCTGCCAAGTCCGTTGCGAGCCACGCCAAAGTCTGAATTGACTGAACTGAGAGAGCCGTCTGGGTTGACCGCCCCGAGATTGTTGTCGATGCTCGAGTTATTAATGTTGGTTTTGTTGAATAGGTTATAGGTGTCGACGCGAATCTCAAATTTCGCATTTTCGCCCAGCAAGGGGATAGTCGGCAAGCCGAACGCCTTGCTCAGGCTGGCGTCCAGATCGTTATAACCGGGTCCGTTCAAGCTGTTCCGTTGGATCCCGATCAACGGCGCGGGCGAGGTCGCGGGGAAGGTCGCGCCGGCAATATAAGTTGGAGGCGTGAAGTATTGAGTCCCGTTTCCGCCATAATTGGGGTTAGTAGTCTGCTGAAAGGTTTTATTTCCGGTGTTCTTGCCATAGCCAGGGTTGATACCCGCCGGCCGAAGCTGGTTATAACCCTGGGAATAATACACGTTACTCGTGGTGTTGTAGACCGGGGTGAACGGGAACCCGCCGTGCAGGTTGTATATGCCACTGAGCGACCAGCCTCCGACTACCTTCTCCAACCATCCATTTGACCCACGGAATATAACCGGCTGCCATAGGCCGAAGACTTTGAACGCATTCTTCACATTGTAATCCGACCGCCCATAGGCGGCGTGCGAGTCGAAGGGATAGAAGTCTTCCGAGTATGGGCCGGAGTTCTCGTCCAGCGCTTTGGCCCAGGCGTATTGGGCCTCCACCTGGAAGTTATGGGAGAAGTTGTGTTTCAGCGTGGCGAGCAACGCGTGGTAGTTGCCGGTGCCGGCATTGTCGTAAAAGTCTACCCCGTTGACGACCGGATTGAGCGCTAGCCCCTGGGCAGCGGCAATCACATTGTAGTTGTATTGAATGAGGCTATGGCGCGTTATGGTGCCTTGGTAGCCGAGCGAGGCAACCGAGTTAAAGGGTAACTCATATTGCGCATCCAGTGAGAAGTGATAGTTGTAGATCGTCTTCGGTTTCGATGGATATCCGGTCACACTGGTCGTCCCGGTCAGAGGAAGATTGCCGGGGCTAAAGGCCGTGATAGCAGTCGGATTGGGAGCGTATCCGAAAAGTGAGTTGATGCTGGTTGCAGTCTCGTACAGAATTCCCGTCCCTGCGCAATCGGGATTGGAGGAATACCCGACTCCGTTCGGCAGATAAGGGCAGTGGTAGCTGGCGTTGACCGCATTGGGAGGGTTCCCGTTGCCGTTGGCGGTGATCGCTATCTCATTCTGATTGTAGTTAAGGCCGAATCCGCCGCGGATCACCATCTTCTTGGTGAATTTGTCCGGCTGCCAGGCAAATCCAAGCTGTGGACCGAAGTTGCCCTTTTGCGCGTTATACAAGCTGCCACCAACACGAATACTCAGGTCCGTCAGGGTGTCGGCGCCAGTGCCCAGATTGACAACGTCCAGGTTGTTTTGCTTGGAATAGAAGGCCCCGAAGTAAGACCACCGCAAACCAGCATTGACTGTCAGGTTAGGCGTCACCTTATAGTCGTCCTGCACAAAAAAGCCCCACACATTGACCCGATCGTCCTGGCGGTTGGCGAACGGGACGCCCGTTGAATGGTCGAACTGTCCGCCTTCATTGTAGGGGGCATCGTTGGCGAAGGTCCAAAGGTTGTTGAAATTGAAACTTGGACGCGCCGCGTACACCGGATTGTTGAGGTAGTAGAGCCGGGTCAACTCGCCGCCCGCCTTGATGGATTGACGACCCAGAACCTTGGTGAGGATGTCGCTGTAAGTGTAGGTCCATTGGTTCAGGTTGCTCGGACCTGGAGCTCCAAAGTAATTGAAGCTCGCGGTGCCGATGTTGTCGATGTTGTCCTCCGGCAGCCCGAACGGCGCCTGCGGGTTCGTAGCCACTTCATTCCACCGCCAACCCGCTGCATTGGCGCGCGCTTCGTTCAGCAGCGAGGGTGAAAAGGTGTGGTTCCAAATTACCGAAAACGCATCGTTGACCTGCTCGTGGTGCCAGAAGTTGGCCGAGCGTGTGGGACCGTTGTAGTCCGTGGTGGTCTGCGGTTGCCAATAGATGGCAAAGCTTACATGGTCCTTGCCCGTAACGTCCCCATCCAGACGGCCGTTGTACTGGTTCTGCGAAATGTTGGTGGGGTTGACGGTATTGAAATATGCCAGGTCCGGAACTCCGTCCAGGCCCCCGCCTATGCCAGGATTGCTGGAAGAACCGCCGTAAGTCGGATCTTGCAGCCCGATACCGTTCTTCAGCGGCGAACCCACATCCAGGCCTCCTGCTACAGTCGCGCAGTCCACGCCCTCGGTCAATCCAATCGAGCTGCATGGCTGTTGGATGATCCCGTTGGAAGCGACACCTTCGCCCTTATAGGTGGTGAACTTCGAGGCGATGCTTCCAGACGGTGCAGCCGACGAGAGGAACTGCGACGTCTCATACCAGCCTTGCGAGATAGAGCTGGATGAAAACGGACTAGTCTCCCAATTAAAGAACGCAAACAGCCGGTTTTTCCAAATCGGGCCGCCAAGACTGCCGCCGTAGTTGTTGAAACGGGAGGTGTCCCGGTTCACGCCGCGCTCAGCCGCCGTTCCCGCGATGTTCGATCCTATGCCGTTCCACCGCTGATAGGCGTTCAACCCTGGCCGCGATGCCTTGAAAAAGGCGCTGCCATGCAGATTATTGGTGCCGCTCTTGCTCGTTACTTCGATTTGGCCGCCGTTGAACCGCCCATATTGCGCATCGTAGCTGTTGGAGGTGACCTTCACATCCTGGATCGAGTCTTCGCTGGGCGTGATGACCGACGTACCGCCCCAGACGGCGCTTACCGTGCTGATGCCGTCGATCGAGATGCCGTTGGTTTCGTACTGCCCCCCGCGGGTCTGAATCTGAGGTCCGTTTTCCGTCTGGAAAATGCCGGCGGAGGAGGAACCCGATCCGCCCGGCCCCTGGTTGCCCGGAAGGTTGAAAGAACCACCGCCGCCGCCCTGCGAGCCGTCGCCGAAAACTCCCGGCGCCAGTTGAGCCAGCTGGAAGACATCCCGGTTATACGAGGGCAAGTGCTGTATCGCGTTGCTGTCGATGGTGCCGCTCAGCGTGGCGTTTTCCGTATCCAGCGTGGCCGCCTCGGAGCCATTGACCGTTACCGTCTGCGCCTCATCGCCGATTTCCAGTTGGAGATTGAGCGCGTTGGCTTGCTCGGGAATTATCTGAACATCGTCCACCGATTGCTTCTTGAATCCGGTCTTTTCCACGGTGATGGCAAAGTGGTCCGGTGGCAGCGCGTTGAAACTGTAAATTCCGGCATTGTCGCTGGTGGTGACTTTCTTTTCCTGAGTGGCCGTATCGACCAGCGTGACCGTCGCGCCGGGAATTACCGCGCCGGTCGCGTCGCTGACCACGCCGCGGATCGAGGCCTTATATTGCCCATGCGCCGCCGGTACCAGCAGCGCCATTGCCATGGCACACAACAACAGAAGGAAGGGAAGCGCCCGACGGGGCGAAACTGCTTGGTTGTGAATCTCTCGTGCAACGCGCATGCTGACTCTCCTAAAGACTGCTGGCTGTCACCTTGAGACCCGCTGCCTGAAGATGGAAGCGTGGCTCCGGGCGATTTATTATCTCGGGCCATGTCACCCGATTCCCCGTAGCGCAATCGATTGCGCTACGGTTATACTTTCTACTCCACCTTCGGCAGGCCCGTCAAGTGCCTTTGCGGTTTCGCGACGGAACGGGCCCCCGGATGTCCGATACTGAGACTCTTAGATGCAAAGTATTGAAAAACGGCGAAGTGGGATTTCAAGGCCATCATCCGAGGCGGAGTAAGATCAACCAGAAAATGCCCTCCAAGCCATCTCACAAGCAAACGGTCAGCCTCAAGGAACTCGCGACCCACGTCGGCCTTTCTCCCGCCACCGTCTCGCGCATCATCAACCAGTCGGCGACGGAGCACCGCATCGCCGCCAGCACCCAGCTCCGTGTTCTCGAGGCCGCTGCTTCGCTCAACTACAACCCCAACGTCTTCGCCCGAGGCTTGCGCCAGAAGAAAAGCTTTACCGTCGGCGTCATGGTCCCCGAGATCAGCGAAGGCTATTCAAGCGCCGTGTTAAGCGGTATCGAGGACGAGCTTTTGACCGCGGGCTACTTCTATTTCGTCGTCAGCCATCGCCACAAGCGGGAGCTGCTGCTGCATTATCCTCGCCTGCTCGTCTCGCGCGCCGTTGAAGGCATCATCGCCGTCGACTCGCCCCTCGACGGCGATCCGATCGTTCCGGTCGTCGCCGTTTCCAGCCACAAGCGCCATAAATCCACCATTAATATCGAGCTCGATAACGCGCTCGCCGTCCGGTACGCGCTCGATCATCTCCAGCGGCTGGGCCATCGCCGGATCGCGTTTATTAAGGGGCAAAACTTCAGCTCCGACACCGCCCCGCGCTGGAAAGCGATTCGCCAGGTAGCTGCCGAGCTTGGCATCCGCGTGCTGCCCGAATTGACCGTCCAGCTGCAGGGCGACGGACCCGGCATCGACCTCGGCCAGACCGCCGCTCGGGAGTTATTAAGCAGAAATTGCCGCTTCTCCGCCCTGTTCGCTTTCAACGACCTGGCGGCAATCGGGGCGATCATCGCCCTGAAGAGCGCCGGCTTCCATGTGCCGGACGATGTCTCCGTGATCGGATTCGACGACATCTTCAGCGCCTCGACCAACAATCCGCCGCTTACCACCGTGCGGCAGCCGATGCACCAGATGGGCAAAACTGCCGCCCGCACTCTGCTCCGCATCATCCGCGGCGAGGCCATCGAGGCCCCCCGGCAGTCGATCCAGGTATTGCCCGAGCTGATCGAGCGACAATCAACCAGCGCCGTCCGCGAGCCACACCCCGCAAGCTCCAAACGAGCCAGAGCGAAAAATACTAAGGGAAGATGACAGGACTCCAGCCAGCAATAACGCCATCACGGGAGAGAGGATGAGAATCCTGGGAAACGGTGACGCCCTTCGGTGGAAGCGTGGGACTTTAAGCCCCACGAAATAAATAACTTACCAGATGGCCTTCAGGCCTGGGCTCTCTTGAATGGCGCACCTGCCTTCTGCCGGGCCATCGAACCACCACGCTAACGAGGGTTTGGCGCAGACGTAAGACTAGGGGCAGTTCCCGGCTGCGAACTCCGCGCCGGAGCTGGAACCGCCGCGCGGATCGGCGCAAGATGCTTCGTCATTTGGTAAGTGAAGCGAATGCGATGAATAACGGTAATCGTGGAAAGAACGGCCAGAATCCAAAGCACCGGCGCCATCACGCCCCACTTCGCAAACAGAGCGCCGAGGATGACCAGCACAATCCGCTCCGGACGCTCCATAAAACCGACCTTGCAGGACTTGATCAACGCTTCGGCTCTGGCCCGCGTGTAGCTGACCATCAGTGAAGTCACCATCACGAACGCGACCAGCACCACATAAAAGAAGCGATTGCCGCGAGCATAAAAGACCAGCAAGCCGAAGAATAGTGCAACGTCGCTATACCTATCGATGACCGAATCGAAGAATGCCCCAAAAACCGTCACCTGGTCGGTCTGTCGCGCAACCCGGCCATCCACCATATCGAAGATGCCCGCGCCAATAATCACCAGCGCCGCCAGCAAAAACATCTTGACGTAGTTATGTTCGTTCGCAAAGCCGAACAAGACAGCCGCACCGGTGTTGATGACCAATCCGATAAAGGTAAGCACGTTCGGCGAGATGCGAGTCAACGCCAGGCCATTCACGATCGCCTGCAGGACCACCCCGCATCCCCGCCCGAAGGCGCTTGTCCAGGTCATGCTCGCTCCATACTATGAGGCACCGTTCGGGAAATTCGGGCTGCCCTGATTGCATCCGCAGTAATGTCCGCCCGCAGCACCATCATTTGACGCTGTCTACCTCATCATGGATGGTAATCAACTTGAGAATTTCAAGCTCCCGCTTGCCGTTCGGCGTCACCACGGTCGCAATATCGCCAACCTGTTTGCCCACCAGGCCGCGCCCGATCGGCGAAGTCGTCGAAATCAACCCCTGGTTGACGTCGGACTCTTCGCTGGTCACCAGTTTGTATTCGATCTTTTCGTCCTTGGTCGTGTCAAAGACGGTCACCGTCGAGCCGAACGCGACCCGATCGCGCGGGATATTCGACAAATTCACCAGGGCAAGCTCGCCCATCCGCGTCTTCAGTTGGCCAAGACGCGCGTTGACGAATACCTGCCGCTGCTTGGCCATATGGTATTCGGCGTTTTCACTCAGATCGCCAAGCGACGCGGCTTTCTTGATCTCGGCGGGCAGTTCATGCTGGAGCTCGTGTTCGAGCTGTTTGATCTCTTCCAGCAATTTTTTCTTGATGTGTTCGGGCATCGAACGTCCATTGCGGCCTACAATCGCACAGGCCGTTCTCATGAAGGCTGGGGAGCGAATTCACTCCAAACCTCAATTATACAGAGATCGGGTCGCTTTCTCGATGGGCTCACCGGCTTGACTGAGTCGCCAACAGAGGCATATCTTCAGTTCCAAATGGGAACTGAGCCAGAAGGCTCATCCCGCCACGTAACGCCGGTTCGACAGAGCGATCAAAATTATGGCCCTTCTCCGTAGTTTCCAGGTAGGTGACAAAGTAGTCTATCCGAACCACGGGATAGGCGTGGTCGATCAGATCGCAACCCGCACCGACGGATTCATGGTACAGCGTTTTTACATGCTCACCATTAAGTCCAGTGCCCTCAAAGTGATGGTGCCCTGCACCAACGCCAATAGCGTGGGGCTGCGGAGCGTCGTCCGCCAGGAGGAAGTCGACCGCATTTTTTGCTTCCTGCGCGACGACAACTGCACCAGCAACGCCGATTGGAAAGAACGCTATCGCGAACACTGCGAAAAAATGAAGGCAGGTTCGTTGATGGAAGTGGCTGAAGTTCTCAAAAGCCTCCTCGTCCTCAATCAGAAAAAGGCGCTCGGCTTCCGCGAACAAAAAATGCTCGAAAAGGCCCGCTACCTCCTCGTCAACGAAATTGCTCAGGCCACCGGAGCCGCCGAAGGGCCCATCGACGAGCAACTCCTCCTCGCTCTAAGCGAAGCCGGATTGAAGTTTCCTGACATCGCCGGCGAAGCCTAAGTCTCAGCTACATCCCACGGAAGAGGCTCCGCTATGGAGCCTCTTTTTCTTGATGCTTGTGTTTTTACGCGGAATCGTTTGCAGATGTATGTCCACCCGTCCAGTGCCGCTTCGCGAGCTTCTCGACCGCCTTCCAGTATCCCTCCCAGTCGAGTAATTGAAAGCATCCGCGTCGGCCAGCATAAAATCTAAAGTGACAAAGCTCTGTATACGAAATTTCCGAATCGAGAAGGCGCAGGAAATCAGATTAGTGCGAAGAATTTTCTTGTTGGTAGTCCTGTTGGGAGTTCTGGCGACAGTCTTCCTGCTCGTCGCCCCTTACGGTCCGAGCCACGAGGTCTTCGTAGAAATCGCGCCCGGCAGCTCGTCCCGCCAAATCGCCAGAGAACTGGAGCATCAGGGAATCATTCGCGGCAAATACGGCTTCGATCTCTGGCGCGTGATCGAGAGATTCCGCAATCCCGGACACGCTGCCGGTGCGACCCTCAAGGCCGGCGAATATCGCTTCGACCATCCAGCCCGCATCGCCGAAGTCTACGACCGGCTGAGGCGCGGCGACGTTTTCACCGTCGAAGTCACCATCCCCGAGGGTTCCAACATATTCGATATCGCCGCCCGCCTCGAAGCCGCCCAATTGGGGACCCAGCAAGCCTTCGTCCTGGCCGCAGTCCACGACACCGCGCTGATCGCCGACCTCGATCCTCACGCCCCTTCGCTCGAGGGCTACCTCTTCCCCGACACCTATCACTTCGGCCGCCGCGCCACTCCCGAACAGATGGCCACCGCCATGGTCAAACGCTTTCGACTCGCGGCCTCGTCGCTGGGCCTCCATTCCGATGTCCGTCGCATCACCACCCTGGCTTCGCTGATCGAACGCGAAACTCCCATCGAACAGGAGCGCCCATTGGTGGCCAGCGTCTTCGACAATCGTCTCGCCAAAGGCATGCCGCTGATGACCGATCCCTCCGTCATCTACGCCGCCCTACTCCAGGGGCGCTACCGGGGAGCGATCTACCAGTCCGACCTAGATTCCGATTCACCCTACAACACCTACAAGAAGGTCGGCCTCCCACCCGGCCCCATCTGCAATCCCGGCTCGGCCTCGCTGAACGCCGCCATGCACCCGGCCAGCACCAATTATCTGTATTTCGTCGCCGCCACCGCCAACCCTTCCGGACATTCCCGCTTTGCAGCTACGCTGGAAGAGCATCAGCAAAATGTCCGGCAATATCGGTCCGCAGTCCAGGGCAATGGCAGACGATGAATAAAATCCTCACATCGAAATGGCCGGAGTCTGCTCCCCCACGGTCTCGAAGTCGAAGCAGCTGGCCCCCGGTCTTGCGTCTCCCTCTCTTGCGCTCTCGTCTCTTGCGTCTATGCCTGCCTGCGCTATACCTCGCCACACTGACCGGCTGCCTCTCGCATACCCGCAAATTGCAAACCGTGAAAGCGCCACCCGTAGTGATCAACGCCGACGCGGCCCAGCTCGTCGGCCAGATCAACCACGCCTACGAAGCCATCCACTCGCTCAGCGCCACCGTCGATCTCCAGGCCTCCGTCGGAGGCACTCGCAAAGGCGCCGTCACCGACTACACCTCGCTCCGTGCCTACATCCTCGTGCGCAAGCCGGAGATGCTCCGCGTCATCGGCCTCCTGCCGATCGTGCGTACCCAGGCCTTCGATCTGGTTAGCGACGGCACCGACTTCAAGCTGCTGATCCCACCTAAGAACCAAGCCGTTGTCGGCAAGAATTCAGTTACCACCAAGTCGGCGAACACCCTGGAGAATATGCGGCCCAGCCTGTTCTTCGACTCCATCCTGATTCGCAATATCGCTCCCGACGATCAGGTAATCCTCACCACCGACAGCAACGTCAGCCAGGACCCGAAGACTAAGAAGTGGACTGAAGAGCGCGACTACCTGCTCTCCATCGTGCGCGCCAAAGACCCGGCAAAGGGTCCCAACCTCGTCCACGAACTCATCCCCCAGCGAGTCATCCGCTTCAACCGCCAGAACCTCCAGCCCATCGAACAGGACATCTACGACGCCGACGGCAACATCGAGACCCAAACCCTCTACGGTCCGCTCCAAACCTTCGGCACCGAGAAATTCCCCGGCACTGTCATCATCAAGCGCCCACTCGAGGAGTATCAAATCACGCTGACCATCCAAAAGGTCGTCCTCAACCAGCCGCTCGCCGACGACCAGTTCGAACTCAAAATCCCCGACGACGTTCAGACTAAACATCTCGAATAACTGGCAAAGCTAAACCAATCGGCATGTATCGTGCGGTGCGGGACAGGTTCCTTTCAAACCAGGAATGCTCATCGACGCTCCTCACAAACCGAAGATACGTCCTCAGCCGTCCCCGATTCGAAGTCCTGACACTTTTTTCGCAAACGTCGCCCCAGCTTTCTCGTTCTACATTTCTCCTGTAGGTATAAACCGTAGCGGCGATGGCGGTGTAGCTTTTCCCCCAGGGAAAAGCTACACATCTCCGCCTTGAAAGAGTGCATAGCAACAGGAGAATGCTCTAGGAATGGAAACGCTTCAAACCGGCACTATCGGCATGGTCCTCGATCGCCGCATTGATCAGCAGCGCCAAAGCCAGCGCCGCGCGGCCGTCCCGTCCCGAAACCACCGGAGTCTCTCGCGTCCGAACGGCTCTTAGGAAAGATTCAATCTCCAATCGCAACGGCTCGCCCTGCACCACCACCGGCTTGCTAAAGCTCAACCCGGCTCTCCCCGCAGCCGGATCGGGGGGCATCGCGCCATCCACCCCGCCATCCACATTGATAATCAGCAGGTCCTTCCGCGCATAATCGATCGAAACATACTGATGCGGTTGAAAAAACCTCAGCTTCCTCACCAGCTCAGTACTCACCCGGCTCGCGGTGAAATTCGCCACGCACCCCGACTCAAACTCCAGCCGAACATTCGCAATGTCCACCTTGTTCGAAAGAATAGGCAGCCCCACAGCCCGCACTTCCCGCACCGGAGATGCCGCCAGCTTCAGCACAATGTCCAGGTCATGGATCATCAGATCCAGCACCACGTCCACATCCAGCGCCCGAGGCGTGAACACACTCAACCGGTGCGCCTCAAAAAACATCGGCCCATTGAGATAAGGCTGGATCGCCGCGACCGCCGGATTGAACCGCTCCAGATGCCCCACTTGCAGCACCCGCCCTCGCCGGCCGGCAATTTCAATCAACCGGTCTGCCTCGTCCGTCGAAGCCGCAATCGGCTTCTCAATCAGCAGGTCGATGTCCCGTTCGAGTAGAGCGGACGCCACTACGAAATGAGCCGAGGTCGGCACGCACACCGAAGCGGCATCAACCGCCAGACCCGCCGCTGCAAGTTCGTCAACCGAACGGTAGGCCGGAATCCCCCATTCCTCGCCGGCCTTCGCGGCCAGCTCCGCGTCGGCATCGACCACCGCCGCCAAAGCCACCGGCACCCCGGCCTGCTCCAATTCCCGATACACCCGCAGATGGTTGCGTCCAAAAGCCCCCGCCCCCACCACGGCAACCCGAATTGTGCTCTCTACGGCCAAGATTTCAGCTATGGCATTTCGCAATCGGGTAGGCCAAAGAAACACGCTCGGCAGGCCTGCTCCTTAAGAGAGGCCTACATCGCCGGCGCGAAAAGTTCACAGTAATTGCGGACATGCCCTTAAACCTTACCCTCAACCGCATGCAGGCAGCGTGTATAGAGTTCCAGCAGCTGCGTAATCTGATCTTCCTGTTTCGGCGCGCTCGGCGCGGTAAACCCCGTCGAAGTAGTCGTCGCGCGGCCCACGCCGGCCACGGATGCGACGAACTTGAGCAGATCGAGGGCAATATCTTCGTCCCGGCGACTGCCACCGGGCGAATTTGGGGCCTGTTCCATGTACATCCTCCGTCGCGATGCTATAGCATTTTCGCAAAAAATGTCATGCGCCGCCCTTTGACCCAATCCGGCACGCACCCGCATTCGAGCCATTGTCTTGGAAGAATTTCCTTGTCTTTTCCCTATATTCCGAAGTACAAGTATGCAGCCGTCCCTCACGGTTCAAATCCGAGCAGAGAATCGACGGAGAAAGGACCGTGTACACGTGCCTGCGAGGACATTGCCGTGCTGAAAGCCTACTGCCGTCTCCTGCCGATCCTTCTGGCCTTCGCCAGCGCCGCCGCATTTGCCGAAAGCTGGATTCAACCCACCCCCGAAGAGCTCAAAATGACGGCCGAGCCCGCCGTCCCCGGCGCGGCCGCCATCTATCTCTACCGCGACGAGCGGGCCGATGACAAGATCCACATCCACACCCTCTATGTCCGGCTGAAGGTGCTGACCGACCAGGGAAAGGAGTATGCCGACGTCGAACTTGGTTACGACCAGAGCCGCAAGTTCTCGATCCGCGCGATCGAGGGTCGTACCATCCACAGCGACGGAACCGTCATCCCCTTCACCGGCAAGCCCTACGACAAGCTCATAGAGAAAAGCAAAACCCTGAAGTACAAGGCCAAAGTCTTCACCTTGCCTGACGTCCAGGTCGGCAGCATTATCGAATATCGCTACGTATTGGCCTACGACGACGATCTGGTGGTCGCACCGCAGTGGTACATCCAGCTGCCACTCTATGTTCGCAAAGCGCATTACGACTTTATGCCCAGCGATCGCCGCATCCTCGATAATCACGGGGCGTCGATGGGGTATGGCCAGTTGGCCTACTCTCCGTTGCTGCCTAAGGGCGGGGCCGTGCAATATAGCCGGACTCTGGGGAACTACACCCTCGACATCGAAAACATCGAGCCCATTCCGGACGAGGAGTTTATGCCGCCCATGCATAGCCTCTCCTACCGGGTCTTGTTCTATTACACCGTCGCCCGTACCTCGGACGAATATTGGAAGACCGAAGGGAAATATTGGTCGCACGACGTAGACAAGTTCATCGACTCCGGCAAACTCGGCGGCATTGCCTCCCAAATCACCTCCCCCGCCGATCCTCCTCGCGATAAAGTCCGCAAAATCTACGACGCGGTCATGAAGCTCGACAACACTACTTTCACCCGTGGCCACAGCAGTGCCGAAGACAAGGCGCAAGGCATCAAGGTTAAGACCGCCGAAGACATCTGGAACGCCAAACGCGGTGACGACGACGAAATCGCCAGGCTCTTCGTAGGACTCGTCCGCGCCGCCGGCCTCAAGGCCTACATTGGCGTCGTCGCCAACCGCGACCGCTCCTTCTTCATCCCCAGCTACCTCTCGATGTCCCAGTTGGACGACGAAATCGCCATCGTCGAACTCGACGGCAAAGAGCAGTTCTTCGATCCCGGCGAACGGTATTGCTCCTTTGGCGATCTCCACTGGAAACACAGCATGACCCAGGGGCTCCGCCAAACCGACAATGGCGCCGCTCTCTTTCAGACCGACAATCCCGGCTACAAATCGACCAGCATTATCCGCGCCGCCGACCTTCAGGTCGACCCCGACGGCAAGGTACATGGCGTCATTCACATCAGCATGACCGGAAACAAGGCATTGGCGTGGCGACAACGCGCCATCAGCACCGATGAAGAAGAAATCAAGAAGGAGTTCGAGAAGTCGATTCAGCACCAGGTCCCCGCCGGAGTCGAAGTCAAAACCAACCATTTCCTCAGCCTGAACGACTACGACAAGGTGCTCATGGTTGTGCTGGACGTCAGCGGCAACATGGGTACGGCAACCTCGAAGCGAGTCTTCCTGCCCGCCATGTTCTTCGAGAACGGCAGCAAGCCGCTCTTCGTCCACGACAAGCGTACCGCCCCGGTCGATCTCCTGTACCCCTATGGCGCCAAAGACACCGTAGTCCTTCACCTGCCTCCGTCGATGGCCATCGAGAGCACGCCGAAAGACACGCAAATCCCGCTGCCCAACAATGCCGTATATGAAGTTACCTACAAGCAGCAGGCAGGCAAACTCGAAGTCTCCCGCGTCTTCATCCTTGCCAACTCAAGCTACATGGTCGACGCCTATCCCAATCTCAAGGACTTCTACCAGAAGATCAACGCCAAAGACCAGGAACAGGCCGTCCTCCAGCCAGCCACGACTCCCGCCCCCCGCCCCGCCGGCGGTGCCCAGTGATCTTGCCGGAACCATTCGCCCAGGCTGGGCGCACATTGGCGCTAACCCTGCTGGCGATCGCCGGCTTCAGCATGCCGCCACCCGCCGTTGCCTCGCCACCGCCATTTCCCGACTGGGTCATTCAGGCCGCCGCCGCCAAGCTCCCCGACTACCCATCCGGCGCCAAAGCAGTCGTCCTGCTTGATGACACCTTGATCACCGTAAATCCCAATGGACAAGCCACCGAACGCGACCGCCAGGTGATCAAGATACTTCGCCCGCAAGGCCGTGAATACGCCGAAATCGTCGCCGAATACTCCAACGACGCGAAGCTAAACTCTTTCCATGCGTGGAGCATCGGCCCCGACGGCCATCAATACACCGTCAAAGACGACGAGGTACACGACCAAGCCCTCGGCGAATGGGGAATCCTCTACAACGATCTCCGCGGCAAGATAGTCCGTCCGCCCGGCTCCGATCCTGGCGGAGTCGTCGCCTACGAATCCGTCAACCAACTCGCCAATTACGGCGAACAGGAAGAGAGCTGGCGTTTTCAACGGACCATCCCGATTCACAGCACCAGCTTCGAA
>Ga0302326_10013805_pt1 | contig 17113 bp, 20 predicted proteins | sample Palsa_T0_3_FD_202264 | JGI IMG/M metagenome (GOLD analysis project Ga0302326, IMG submission 202264) | Peat permafrost microbial communities from Stordalen Mire near Abisko, Sweden - Palsa_T0_3 | ecosystem: Environmental > Terrestrial > Soil > Palsa > Peat permafrost | place: Sweden: Abisko...
GGCCCTTCCCGCAAGCGCGGGGGGGGGGGACCGCAGGCCGCGGCTCACGTCCTTCACCCCGACCCGAGCCAGCTCGAGAACGCCGCCGTGAACTCCGCGACCTGGCCGCGGATCGTGAAATACAACAGGACGAGGCCGCCGCCCGCGATGAACGGCGGCGCGATGAAGAAAACCGCGATCTGCGGCGTCACTCGGTTGACGAGCGCCATCGCGAAATTGACGAGGACCGAATAAAGAAAGAACGGCGCCGCGATCCGCGCGGCAATCATAAAAGATTGGCCGAGCACGTCGCCGATCTCCGCGATCCCGCGCCGCGTGTCGAAGGCCGCGCCGAAGGGAATGGTGCGATAGGAATCAACGAGGCCGATGACGATCTGCCAATGCAGGTCGGCGACGAAAATCATCGCCGTCGCGCCGAGCGCGAGCAGGGACGCTAGGGGTGGCAGACTCTGGTTCTGATCGAGTTCGACGCCGAACGGGTTGGCGAGCCCCAGCATCGTCGCCGCGGCGGCGGCGAGCGTTTCCAAGCCTGCGAGAAAAAGCCGCGCGAGCAAGCCGATGGAGCCGCCGATCAGAAGCTCCATGACGATCAACCGAGCCAATCCGACCGGGTCCTTGTCGTGCGCGGGCGCCTCGACGCGATCGAGCAGCATCGGCGCGAGCGCGAGCGTGGCGCCGACGACAACAAACAAACGAACCTGCGCCGGTATCTGCGCGTTGCCGACGCCTGGCGCGATCATCAGGCAGGCGCCGATCCGGCAGAACAGCAGCAAGGTCGAAACGACGACATGCGAGTCGAGCATCACGGCGCGCTCAGGTGACGACGCCGAGCGAGCGGACCTCGACGCCTCGCGCGATTTCCAATTGCGACAGAACCGGCAGCGTCGGAAACATGCGCTCGATGATCATGCGCACGAATGGCCGCGTCTCCGCGGTGGTGACCACCGCGAACATGTGCTTCTCCTCGAGCCGCTTGCGGATCGCCGCGGAGACCTGGGTGGCGAACTCTTCCATGAGCCGAGGATCGATGTCGAACTCGGCGATCTCGCCCTTGGCGTCGCGTTTCAGGCTCTGATGGAACACCATGTCCCATCGATTGCCCAATCTGAGCACCTTCAGCACTCCTTGATCCAGGATCGCGCCGCAAATCTGCTGCGCGATGCGGACCCTGACATGCTCGACGATCTGCTCCGGCCGGCGGATGTGCGGCGCGATCTCCGCGATCGCCTCCAGGATCAGATTGAGATTACGGATCGAGACGCGCTCGGCGAGCAGCAGCTTGAACACGGCGAGCAGCCCGGAATGGGAAATCTGTGAAGGACAGATGTCGTCGAGCAGCCGCTTGTACTCGGAATCCAACCGATCCAAGAGACCGCGCATGTCCTTATAAGATAGCAGGCGCGCGAGATTGTTGTGGATGGTCTCGGAGAGATGGGTCAGCATCACCGAGATAGGATCGATCGGCCGAAAACCCTCGCGCTTGGCCTCCTTGGCGAAAGCCTCGGGGATCCAGATCGCCTTCATGCCGAAGGCCGGCTCGCGGATTTCATCGCCCGGCGTCGAGGGACGCCGGCCGTCGCCGACGACGACGAGCATGTCGTGTACGCGAAGCTCCTGCGTCGCCGCCACGGTGCCGTGCAGGCGGATCTGATAAGTCTTGGCCGGCGCGTTGATTTCGTCGGTGAGCTTGATCTCCGGCACGACGAAGCCGTATTCGCGCGCGAATTTTCTGCGCATCTTCGCGACGCGGTTGGCGATTTCGGCGTGCTGCGCGAGCAGCGTCGCCGCTAGCTCCTTGGAGAAGCACAGTTCGACCTCGGCGGGTTTCAATTGCTCCTTGATCGAGGCCCGGGCCTCCGCGCGCGCGCGTTCATCCTGTGTCGCCCGTACGGCCGCCTGCGCCGCCTGCCGGCCGCGCTCACGCGCAGGAATCGCAATGCCGACGAACGCGAGCACTCCGCCGAGCGTGGCGAAGGGAAGCAGCGGCAGGCCGGGAACAATCCCGAGGATGAACATCAGGGAGGCGGCCATGAACAGTGCGGTCGGGTAGTATCCGAGCTGACCCAGCACCGCCTTTTCGGTCGAGCCGCGCGTCCCACCCTTGGCGACGAGCATGCCGGCGGCCAATGATATGATGAGCGCGGGGATTTGTGAGACGAGGCCGTCGCCGACGGAAAGTTTGGTGAAGACGTCGGAGGCGCTCCCCAGACTCATGCCGTGCCGCGTGACGCCGATCACGATGCCGCCGAAGATATTGACGCCGAGAATGATGAGGCCGGCGATGGCGTCGCCGCGCACGAATTTCGAGGCGCCGTCCATCGAGCCGAAGAAGGCGCTCTCCTCTTCGAGTTCGCGCCGCCGTTGCTGTGCGACCTTCTCGTCGATGAGACCGGCCGAGAGGTCGGCGTCGATCGCCATCTGCTTGCCGGGGATCGCGTCCAACGTGAACCGCGCGCCGACTTCGGCGATGCGCGTCGCGCCCTTGGTGATGACGAGGAAGTTGATCGTCACCAGGATGAGGAAGACGATGATGCCGATGACGAAATCGCCGCCCATGACGAGCTGCGCGAAGCCGGCGATGATGTATCCGGCCGCCGTCGGGCCGCTACTGCCGTGCGAGAGGATGAGCCGCGTCGTAGAGATGTTGAGCGCCAACCGCAGCACGGTCGCGACCAGCAGCACGGTCGGAAACGCCGAGAATTCCAGCGGCTTCTGAATCCAAAGCGCCACCATCAGAATAAGCACGGAGAGCGCGATCGACACCGCGAGCCCGAAGTCGATCATGAACGCTGGGACGGGCAGGAAGAACAGGCAAAGGACGAGCGTGATACCGATCGCAAAGCCGATATCGCTGCCCGAACGCGGCGCGTGCGCCGCAGGCGCTGAAACCGTTGCCACCGACAAAGCGTCTGTCTCCTAGAGGACGTGACTGGCGCCGAATATGGCCGCGGCGGCTTGCGCGGGTCTGCCGAGATCCGGGCCGCGTGGAGCAAGGGTCGGACGCCCATGTGGCCGCGGTCGCCGACCGCGCCTACAACTTGTGACAATCTGGCAATTTACCCTGGTTACCCAAGCTCCGCGCAACTCCGCTTAGTCACGTTGTTCCTATCGTGGGACGGAGAAAATCGCATTGCAGACGATGCTGGGCGACGATCCCGTCACTTTATGCCTGGCCCGCGCGCGCGAGCAGCTCGCGCTCGGCGACGACGAGGCGGCGGAGCGCGCCTATTTGGAAGCCTTGCGCTTCGACGGCGCCAGCTTTGAAGCGCTCAACGATCTTGGCGTGCTCGCGCATCGTCGCGGCCGGCGCAGCGCAGCGCGTCTGGCGCACGAGCGCTGTCTGCAACTCGTCCCCAGGTCGCCGATCGCGCACGTCAATCTTGCGAATATCTTGCTGGAGGAGGGCGCCGGCGCGGCGGCGCGGGCGCATTACCTCAGCGCGCTCGCGACCGATCCGAGCTTTCCGCCCGCCCATCGAGGTCTGGCGCGCACCTATGACGTCGACGGCGACCCGCGGGCGAGCGCGCATTGGCGGCTGGCGGGCGAAGGCGGCTATCGGCGCCAGCCCCATCGCGGCGTCGGGCCGGGACTGCCGATCCTGCTCATCACGTCCGCCCGGCTCGGCAACATGGCGATCGAGCCGTGGCTCGACGATCGGTTGTTTGACGCTCATATCGTCGAAGCCGAGCATTTTCCTAAAGGAGCGCCCCTGCCTCGACACGCGCTGGCGTTCAACCTGATCGCCGACGCCGACCTATGCGGCGACGCGTTGCAGCGTGCGTGCGAAATCGCCGCGCGAAGCCCGGCGCCAGTCCTCAACGCCCCGACTCGGATCGCGGCGACCGGGCGGATCGAGAGCGCCCGCCGGCTTGGCGCGCTCACCGATGTCGAGACGCCCGCGATGCGCCTGGTCACGCGCGCGAGCCTGATCGAGAAGTCTCCCTTCGGCCTTCCCCTGTTGTTGCGCGCGCCTGGCTTCCATGCCGGGCGGCATTTCCTGCGCGTCGAGCGCCGCGAGCAATTGCCAGCCGCGCTCGCAGCGCTTCCCGGCGAAGCGCTGCTCGCGATGAGCGTGCTCGACGCGTGCGGGACCGACGGCTACCACCGAAAGTATCGCGCGATGGCGATCGGCGGCGCCTGGTTGCCGCTCCATCTCGCCATATCCCGAGACTGGAAGGTTCACTATTTCAGCGCCGAAATGACCGCGCACGTAGAACACCGTGAGGAGGAGCGGCGCTTCCTCGAAGATATGCCCGGAGTGCTAGGCTCGCGCGGCCTCGAAGCGCTTCAGTCGATTGCAGAAACGGTCGGGCTTGACTATTTTGGCGTCGACTTCGCGATCGCGCCCGACGGGCGGTTACGCGTGTTCGAAGCCAACGCCGCCATGGCGATGCTGGATCCCCCCGAGGATCCTATCTGGGATTACCGGCGCACGCCGCTCGCCGCCGCTCGCGCCACCGCGCGCAGGATGCTGACGCGCGCCGCGCTCGGGTCTCGCGACATTTAGTCTGACGGCGTCCCGCAGAGACGGCGCCGATATCGGAGCGTGGGCGTAGACGCCCACCCTCCGAGCACCGGCCTCAGTCGTCGTAACCACTGGCTATGCGCGCATAGACCCGTTCGGTGAAGATATAGAACTGCGCCCCGACGAACGACGACGTGAGGCTGAAAACAATAAACACAACGACCAGTTTGGGCACGAAGGTGAGGGTCATCTCCTGCACCTGGGTCAGCGCCTGCATGAGCGCGATGCAGATGCCGACGACCATAGCGGCGAGCGTGATCGGCCCCGCGCCGATAACGACCATCCAGATCGCCATCTGCAACAGATCAAGGACGTCGCCTTCGCTCACTGAACGACCGCGCCGGTGGCGAGCGGCACCGTGTCGCCGTTGTCCAGGGTCGCCGTCGTTCCGCTGCTGGAGACCGTCACCGACGTGACAACGCCCGTGCTTGTGCCGTCCGTGGACGTGATTGTCTGTCCGACCAACTGCTCGGCCTGCGACAGCGAGTTTGAAATCAGCATCGAGCTCAGCGTCTGGTTGGTCTGCACCGACTGGCCGACCTGCGAGACGGTCGCGAGCTGGCTCACCATCGCGGTCGGATCCATGGGTTGCGTCGGATCCTGGTGCTGCAGCTCGCTCATCAGTAGCGTCAGAAAATCGTCGTAACTCAGCGTATTCGTCGAGGCGATCGCCGACGACGCGCTCGCGGCGGAGTTGGTATTTGTAGCTGAGGATGTGGGAAGGACGGCGCTTACAGTCATTGGGGGGTCCTTACGCGGCGTGGGAGGTGTGCGGCTTGTCGTCGGGAAACATTTCGGCTTGTTCCAGCGGATACATGGCGCGTAGCGACTTCATCGCCTCGAAGTAACGGCCACGGCCAATGAGTTCGGCGACGGCGTCGAGCCCGTGCTTGATTTTCGCGGAATCGACAGCCGACCTCGCCTTGCCGATCAGCGAATTCGCGAGTTGCGCGGTCGTGCGCGCGGAACTTGGATCCATCAGCATGACTTGCACGACGAAATAGATTTGACGCATGGGGGTGGTGGCGTCTCCGGCCTGCATGACATGAGCTTCCAAGAGGAAGGTCGCGTCGTTCATCAGCTCCAGCGTCGCCTTGCGATCGACGCGGAGCACGGCGCCGTTGACGTAGATGCGTTCCCCGGCTCTCAGCGTTATGTTCATGTCGGCCTCAATTCAATCCGTCGCGAATGATCTGATTGATCTCGATGAGCGAAACCATGTCGCGGCTCTCGCCGGCCCGCAGCCGCTCGATTTCCTTGATGACCCAGATGCCGATCGAGACGAGGCGGGCGCGCAGCAAAGCCGGCAGCGCATTCTCCGGGCCGCTGAGATCCTCGAGAAAAACCGCCCAAAGCGTCTTGAGCTGGTAGAGCGCGTTGATTCCCTGGCGCGATTTAGGGCCCGAGGGCTCGGCGTCCCGGAGCATGCCGATCACGCGATCGAGCGCGCGCGCCTCGCAGGCGCGCATGGCCTGTGCGGATTCTTCGACAATTTCGTTGTAAGCGAATTCGTACATCGCACGATCCTCCCGATCACGTCGGCAAATATTGCGCGAGACTGAGCCTCTGTATTTGCGCAGTGAGCTGATAGGCCGTCTCCAGTTGGATGCTGAGCGTGCTCAGTTGCGTCGCGACCGACGCCGCGTCGATGTCGTCGAGGTTGCCGATTTCCGTCTGCACTTGGGTCATCTGCGTGCTCATGTAGGCGTCGGCCTGCGTGATGGCGGTCTGCGAAACGCCCAATTCGGCCTGTGTGGCCGTCACCGAGGTCACGCCCTGATCGATGAGGCCGAGCGAAGTCGCGCCGAGCGTCTGCTCCGCCGCGGCGCTAAGCCCGATGTTGCCGAATTCGCTCAACATCGCATAGCCCTGCGCGAGCTGTTGAAAGCCGGGTGTATTGGTGTTCGTCGAGGTGATCGCGCTCTGACCGGGGGCGATTTCAGATGTCGTGTTGTCGTTCGAGGCGTTCGACCAGTTCGAGCCCCAGGCCGGGCTGGTAAACAGATTGGCGAAGGGCCCGGAAAGGAACGACTGCATCTGCGAAGCCGTGATGTTGTCCGTCTGCGGGGACCCGACCGCGAAGCCGAAATAGCTCTGAAACGCGTTGTCGACCGCGGTCTTGGCGGTGGAGGTCGGCGAGGCGTAGTAGTCGTCGAGCGGCGCTGTGCTGGCGTTCTGACCGCCGAAGACGTATTGGCCCGACGACGTGGTGTTGGCGAGCGCGATGAGTTGTTGCAGACTGCTTTCGCCCACTGTCTGCAGGATCGCGCTGGAATTGCCATTCGACAACCAGGACGTGACGCCCGAGGCCGCCGTTTGCGCGCTGGTGAGCAGCGAGCTCAACCCACTCTGCGCCGTCGTCAGATCGGTCGATGTGATCCCGTTCGCGCTGGTCAGGGCTTGCAGGAGATCATCGTCATTTCGCAACGACAGTTCGTACCCGGATTGGTTGCCGAGTTGCAGCCCGAGGTCGGCGTATTCTCCGGTGGAGGATTCGACTTCGAGGATCGACAATTGCGTTTGCGCCTTCTGGATGGCGGGCAGCATCGCAGTGTCGAGATACTGCGTGGATACGGAGTTGAGGATCATGGTCGATTACGCCGCGTCGATGAGAGATTGCAGGAGCGAGGTGACGGTGGTCAGCAGTTTCGCCGACGTCATGTAGGAATTCTCGATGTTGAGCATGTTGGTCAGTTCGGTATCGAGGTTGACGCCGGTGGCGTTCTGCAGAGCCGACGACGACTGGGAGAGCAGCGAACTCTGATACGAGGCGTCGCTGGAGGCTTGCGCGTTCTGGCCCTGCAGCCAGCCCACGGAACTGTTCGCGTAGTCGGCGATCGACGTGTCCGAGCCGATGCCGCCGCCTGCGGAAAAGGTCGCCGGCGTCTTCAACGCGGTGACGAGCTGTTGCAGGCGCGCGGTGTAACCGGAATCGCCCGTCGTATTGTAGGTGTAATTGGCGCCGCTAGGGTCGGAGATTCCGCCGTCGCGCAACAGCGTCGCGTCGCCGCCTTGGGCGGGATCTACGCTGGGATTGACTTCGATGGAGGCGGCAAGGCCGGTGTAGTTGGCCGAGTTGGGCACGCCGGAAGCCCCTGGATCGGTGAATAGGCCGGGCTCCGCCGGCAGACCCGTGTTGGTCGAGGATTGGTCGGTCTCGCTGAAGCCTGAGATGAGATTGCCGGCGATCTGATCGAGTTGCGCGCCGTATTCCGGCGCGATCTGATCGCGCAATTGCACGAGCCCGGCGATCGCGCCGGATTGGATCGGCATCGTCGATTGGCTTCCCGTGATCGGCGTTCCATCGACCATGACCTGCGCGCCCGTCACTCCGGCGCCAAGCTGCCCGCTCGGCTGGAAGGTCAGTTGAACGGGCGTCACTTGGAACAAGGTGACGCCGCTGTCGGTGAATATCGACATCGATCCGTTCTGATTGGTCGAAGTGGTAATGCCGATCTGCTGCGAAATCTGCGTGAGAATGGAATCCCGCTGATCCTCCTGCGGGCCGACGTTAGCCCCGCCGGCGAGGCCCGTGACGATATCGTTGTTGACGGTCTGGAACTGGCCGAGCAGGGAATTGACGTTCGAGACCGCCGTAGCGATGCTCTGATCGGCCTGAGTTCTGACTTCGGTGACGGCGGCGGCGCCGGTGTTCAGGGAGGCCGTGACGTTTTGCGCCGCCGTCACCGCGGCCTGCGCCGATTGCGCGCTGGTCGGCGAAGCTTCGTAGGTAACGAGCGCATCGTCGAAATTCGCCAACATCGCCGACGGCGAATTGCCGTTGGAGAGGGCGCCGGTGGAAGTCGAGCTCGAGGAATCGCTGACGGTCTGGGCAAGCGTGGAAAGTCCGGAAGAGATCGCGCTCAGCATCGAAGAGTCGGATGTAGCCGAATTGACCTGGTCGAGCAGCGCATCGTCGGCGACGCGCGTCACCGAGGCGATCTCCGAACCGCCGAAGGGATCGGTAACCTGATTGGCGATCTCGCGCGAATAGCCGGGCGTGTTCGCGTTGGCGACGTTGGAGGCGATCGTCGAGGTCTGCGTTCCGATCGTCGTGAACGCGGAATTGATGATGTTGAACGCGGTGGAAAGCGTCACGGGGTCGTCTCGCTGTATTTAGGGCGAATGTCATGACTGTATGTTGTTAAGGACGTCGAGGATCTTGGCGCCGGCCTGGAAGACCTTAGAATTGGCCTCGTAGCTGCTCTGCGCCTCCACCATGTTGGTGAGCTCCGTCGCCAGGTCGACGGTCGAGGCTTCGAGCGCCGAGGAGTCGATGTTGCCGAAGCCGGCAGTGCCCGCGACACCGACCTGCGGCGCCCCCGAGGCGTAGTTGGCCTGGAAGGCGTCGCCGGCCAATGCGGTCAGATTGTCGGGCGCGGCGACCTTGGCCAGGGGAATCGTGTAAACCGGGTTGATCGAACCGTTGCCGTAGTTGAACGACAGCGTCCCGTTCTGCGAGATGCTGACGCTGGTCAGCGTGCCGGGCGCGTTGCCGTTGATGGTTGCCGTGCTTACCGCAAAGTTTGAGGCGAGTTGCGTGGTTTGGCTCAAATCGATGGACAGGGTCTGCCCGCCAGGGACAGTCAGCGTGAGCGGCGAGCCGCCGGTCAATGCGCCGGTCGTCGCGCTGAAGTTCAATGTCCCCGTGGCCAGGGGACCGGAGGAATACGGAAATCCGCCGCCCGCCGCAGCGGTAGAGGCATCGAAGGCGTCGACTTCCCAGTTGTCGCCGCCTTCATTGGTGAAATAGAGGTTGATCGTGCGCGGGGTTCCGAGATCGTCATAGGCGACGAGCGAAGTTTCGGCGGTGTATTGTGAGGAAGTCGTATTGGCGGAGGGCAGATCGGCGGGGTTGGTGACCGGGGTGGAGTTGGAGGGCAGGTTCGCCACCAGCGTCGCGGCGGTCGAAGGAATGGAGGTGTCGCTGGCGTCGGCGACGTTGACCTTCTGCAGGCCGGAGAGCGAATTGAGCGCGACGCCGGTCTGGCTGGAGGGAGAGCCCAACAGATAATATCCCGCGGCATTAACCAGGTTGCCGGATGCGTCGGGAACGAACGAACCGTCGCGGGTGAGATAGATGTCGCCGGCGCTGTCCTCGACGATGAAATAGCCGGCGCCTTGTACCGCCAAGTCGGTCGTGGTCGAGGTTTCCTGATTCTGACCTTGCAGCGAGTTCAAGGCGCGGGTGCTCGTCGTCACGCCGGCGAATTGGGAATCGAAATTCTGCGAGGTGTCGACGAGCGCTGAGAATTGCGTCTCGACGTTTTTGTATCCGGTCGTGTTGGCGTTGGCCACGTTCTGGGCGATCGTCGTCAGCCAGTTCGTGTTGGCGATCATTCCGGAGACGGACGTATCCAAGATGCTCATGACAGGGGGGTGACTCCGATGTCGTCTGGGGATGAAGCGCGCCGATCCTTGTCCGAGGCTAGCGCGAGGTCAGTTGACCGATCGCACGAGGCTGCCGACCAGCATGTTCCACCCGTCCACCATGACGAAGAACAAGAGCTTGGCGGGAAGCGAGATCACGGTCGGCGGCAGCATCATCATGCCCATCGACATGGTTAGCGTCGCCGTGATGAGGTCGATGACCAGAAACGGCAGAACGATCATGAAACCGATCTCGAAGCCGCGCCTAAGCTCGGAGATCATGAAGGCGGGGATCAGAATGCGCATATCCGCGCTCGAGCGGTCCTTGATCTCGAAGCGTCCGCGGGAAAGGTTCTCGAACAGCGCCATGTCCTTCTCGCGCACCTGCGCGAGCATGAAGTCGCGGAAGGGGGCGCTGATCGCGGCCAGCGCCTTGTCTTCGGCGAGCGAATTCTCCATCAACGGCTGAAGGCCTTCGCGCCAAGCGCGGTCGAAGGTCGGCGCCATCACGAACAAGGTCATGAATAGCGCGAGCGACGTCAACACGACGTTGGCCGGCGTGCTCTGCAGGCCGAGCCCGGTGCGCAGGAACGACAGCGCGACGATGAAACGCGTGAAACTCGTGACCATGATGAGCAGGCCGGGCGCGACGGAGAGGGCGGTGAGGATCGCCGCGATCTGCAAGACGCGCCCCGTCGCCGACGCGCCGCCTGTGGGGATGAGCGAGCCGAGGTCGACAGTTTGCGCCGCCGCCGCCGCGGGGAAGGCGAGGATCAACAAGACGGCGAGGCAGAGCCGCCTCATTGCAGCACCAGCGTCTTCAGCAACAGCTCCGTCACCTTGCCGTTGGAGCGGACCTGCGCGCGGTCGCGCAAGTCCTGCCGGAGGTTCTCGAGGCCGATCGGCCCCTGCAGTTCGGCGACCGACACGGTGCGCAGATAGGCAAGCTCATCGGTGGCGATTTCCGCGGCCATGATTTCGGGATGCGGCGTCGATTTCGGATCGAAGACGATCGCCGCCTCGAGCCGCACCCAGGTGTCGGAGGGATTGGCGATATTGGTGACGATCGGCGGCATGTCGACGATGCTCGGACCGCCAGGACTGCAATTGGCGGCGACCTCGACCTTCTCGCCCTCCTTCCTCTCCGACCCGAGCTTGCCCGGCGGCGCTTTGTCGGCGCCGGCCTTGTCCGGCGTCAACGGCTGCGGGTTCATGACGGTCAACGCGGCGCCTGCGCCGGCGGCGATGATCGTGACGACCAACCACTCGATGATCGTTCCCATCGGCGAGGACCTCTTCTTGCCGGCTGCGGCCGGCGGTTCGGTGTCGGCCATGGCGAAGCCTTCGCATCAGAAGGGTTTGACGACGTCGTAAACTTGTTGGCCCCACCCGGGCTGCTGCACTTCGGTGATGCGGCCGCGACCGCCGTAGGAGATGCGGGCCTCCGCGATGTGGTCGTAGGCAACGTTGTTGTCGCGCGAGATGTCGGAGGGACGCACGATGCCGGCGATCGTCAGCTCCCTCAGTTCGAAGTTGACGCGCAGCTCCTGCGAGCCGCGGATGACCAGGTTCCCGTTCGGTAGCACCTGCGTCACTACGGCGGGGACGGATAGATTGATCTGCTCGGACCGGTTGATGTCGCCGTTGCCTTGCGAGGCGGAGGTCGAGTTGAAATCGTGTTTCCAGGTTCCGGGCGTCGGCGAGCTGCCGGAGCTGTTGGTCTGCGGCGTGAACAGCCAGTCGAATTCGAACGTGCCGCTCGCCGTCGTCTTGCGGTCGGAGGAATTGCCGACGACAGCTTTGTCGTTGATGACGATGGCCACGGTGACGATGTCGCCGACATGCGCGACGCGTTGGTCGGTATAAAGATTGACCGCCCGCGGCGGCGCGACCGCCCGTGCGACCGGCGGCAGATTGGAAGCGTCCGACCCGGTCTCGCGGATCCCCGAGCCGACCGGCGACAGTTCAGGAGCGCGCATAAAATCGCGGATCGGCGGCGCGCAGCCGGAGAGCGCGAGCGAAATGACGAGGAGCCAGACGCGCCTCACGACTTGTCCGCGCCCGGCGCGCCGGCGATCAGGGTAGAGAGCTTGGCGCCCTTTTCCGCGGGCATTTCGCCGAGGATGTCGCTGGCCGTGCGTGGGTTGAGCCTCGAGAGCACGGCGGTCGCGAGTCCCTCGTCCATCGCCGCCAGATCAGCCGCCGCCGCCTCGGGCGCCATCTTGCCATAGATCGCCACGACGTCCTCGGTCGCCGCCTTCATCATGTCTTCGCGTTTGGTCACCCACTCGCGCGTGGTCGCCTCTCTCGTTTCGAGTTTTTCAACCTCGTCGCGCACTTCGCGCTCGAGATCGGCGAGGCGGCGCAGTTGATAGGTCGCCCGCGCTTCGCTGGCGCTCGGCGCGAGCGCGCCGCAATAGCGGGCGATTTCGCTGTCGACCGGCCGCTCCGCCGGCGCGGCCGCCGGCGCTTTTGATTTGGGGTCCTGCGCGGAGGCCGAGGCGAGCGCGACGGCCGCCGCCAGCGCAGCGGCGCCGCCGCGCCGCGCCCACGCAACGCTGATTGTTTGGAAGAGCGGCTTCATGAGGCAAACGCTAGGCGCGATGGCTTATCCCGACCTGACGCTATTGCACGACGAGATCGGCCTGCAACGCGCCCGCCGACTTGATCGCCTGCAAAATCGCGATGATGCCGCTCGGCTTGACGCCCAGCCGATTGAGGCCGGCGACCAGCGCGCGCAGGCTCGATCCGCCGACGACGGCGACCTGGCCGCCGGCTTCGTTGACGTCGACTTGCGTGCGCGGCGCCACGACCGTTTTGCCATTGCTGAGCGGAGCGGGTTGTGAGACCACCGGCGTCTCGGTGATGTGCACATTGAGCGTGCCGTGCGTGACCGCGACCGTGGAGATCTGCACGTCCTGCCCGATGACGACCGTGCCGGTGCGGGCGTCGACGACGACGCGTGCGGCGGTGTCCGGCTCGATCAGCAGCTCGCCGATCTGCGACATCAGACGCGGCGTCGTGACATCTCTGGGGCGGAACAATTCAACCGAGCGCGCGTCGCGCTCGAAAGCGATCGCCCGGCGATAGGTCTTCCTCGAATAATCGTTGATCGCGTCGATGATGCGCATCGCTGTCTGATAGTCGGGATTGCGCAGTTCGAGGAACATGCGCAGCTCTTCGACCGGCCCGTCGACCGGCGTCTCGACGATGGCGCCGTTGGGAATACGTCCCACGGTCGGGACGCCCTGCGTAACATTCTCCGCTTGGCCGGCGGCGTCGAAACCGGTGACCGTAACGGCGCCTTGTGAGCTGGCGCGCGGCTCACCTTTCGGGTCGGCGAGCTGGGTAAGGATCAGCGTGCCGCCCATCAGCGAGGTGGCGTCGCCGAGCGAGGAGACGGTCACGTCGAGCCGCTGCCCGGCGTCGACGCCGAGCGGCAGATCGGTGGTGACGAGAACGGCGGCGACGTTCTTGTTGCGCAGCGACGCGCCGCGCATGTTGAGGCCCATACGGTCGAGCATCGATTGGAGCGACTGATCGGTGAACGGCGCATTGCGTAGCGAATCGCCGGTGCCTTGCAGGCCGATGACCAAGCCGTAGCCAATCAGCTGCGCGTCGCGCGCGCCGCGGAGAGACGTCACGTCCTTGATGCGCACGGCCGCGCTGGCATTCGCGAGGCAGGCCGCCAAAACAAACAGAGCGATCAGCGCGCGCCTCATCCGCCGTTCACCAGAACCGATCCGTCGCCGCGGACGCGGCCGGAGACGGTCACGCCGCTGTCGTCGTTGCGCACCTTCACCAACTGACCGACCGCGCCGTCCTGCAGCGCCGAACCGCTGGCGGTGATCGTCAGCCCGCCGTCGACATAGATCATCTTGACCGGCGCCCCGGCGCGCAGCGCGCGCGGCGGCGCGACGCTCGCCATCGGGATCGATTGGCCCGGCAGCAGCGTGCGCGCGGCGGCCATGCCGACGATATCGCTCGGCGCCATCGCCAGCGGACCGGAATAGGCAGGCGCGGCCAGCGGCGCGTCGATCAGCATGTCCTCGGTGATGAGGTCGCCGGGATAGATGATGGCTTTCGGCGACGGCGCCAACGTCTCTTCAGCCGTGGCCGGCGCGCCGAGGGCGAGAATGAAGCCGAATGCGAATCGCGCGGCGGCGAGGAGAGGCGACGCGCGCATGGCGTTCAAGAGCGCAGGTTGGAGATCGTGCCGGCCATCTGATCGGCCGCCTGAATCACCTTCGAGTTCATCTCATAGGCGCGCTGCGCCGATATCAGATTGGTGATTTCGGAGACCGGATCGACGTTCGAAGCTTCCAGATAGCCCTGCTGGATGACGCCGAAAGCGGTGTCGCCGGGAATGCCTACGTTGGGCTGTCCGGAGGCGGCGGTCTGCTGGAACAGATTGCCGCCGAGCGCCTGCAGGCCGGCGTCGTTGACGAAATTGGCGACGGTGAGCTGACCTATGGTCTGCGGCGTCGTCTGCCCGGCGATGGTGGCGGTCACGAGGCCGGACTGGTTGACGTTGACCGAAGTGGCGGTGGGGGGAATGACGACGTTCGGCGTCACCAGGAAACCGTCGGAGGTCACGAGCTGCCCCTGCGCATTGGTGTTGAAAGCGCCGTCGCGGGTGTAGACGGTGTCGCCGTTCACCGTGGTGATTTGGAACCAGCCGCGGCCGTTGATCGCCAGGTCCAGCGTGTTGCCGGTGCTGGTCAAAGCGCCCTGGATGTTGACCGAGCGGACCGCGGCGGTGCGCACGCCGAGGCCGAATTGCGCGCCCTCGGGCACGGTCGCGTCGCGGCCGCGGCTCGACACGCCCTGCAGGCGCTCGTTCTGATAGATGAGATCGGTGAATTCGGCGCGCGAGCGCTTGAAGCCGGTAGTGTTGATGTTTGCGACATTGTTCGCAATCACTTCAATATTTTGTTCCTGCGCGCTCATGCCGGTCGCTGCGATCGCCAATGCCCGCATGGTAAGGTTCCCTTTCGATCAAAGCGCTCGACGCGAGTTGGAGGGCTCGCGGTGCATCTGCGCGCCGTGGGCCCGTGAGAATCGCGTTTGATAGCTCCGTCACAATCTTGCTTACTGAATTGGCGCGAGGCTGGAGCCGGATCAAATCGTCATGCGTGAGATTTCCTGATAGGCGGAGACGACCTTGTCGCGGATCGACAGACCTTCCTGCAGCGTCTGCTGCGCCTGCATCACCGCCTCGACCACCTTGAAGGGTGAGGCGGCGCCGGTCATGCCTTGAATAGCGGCGGATTCGCCGGCCTGAAGCGTGTTGACGCCTCCAGATATGATCTGGCTGAGCATTTCGGTGAAGGAGGGCCCCGTGTTGGCGGCGGGCGCGGAGGGCTGAACCGCTTGCGCGCGCGTCGAGGCGGCCGCGCCGATCGAAGAAAGCGCCGTGACTTCCATGGTTATTCGCGCGACCTTTGCGCCGCGCCTCCTGTTTGATTCAAACCGTTCAAGCTTTGAGCGTCAGACATCCTTCAACAGAGCGACTGTCTGGTTCATCAGATCGCTCGACTGCTTGGCGACCTGCAGATTGGCCTCGTAGCTGCGATTGGCCTCGCGCAGATCCGCGAGCTCGACAAGTATGTCAACGTTGGGAAGCTTGACGAAGCCATTTTCATCCGCCGCCGGATTGCCGGGGTCTTGTTCGACGCTATAGGGCGCCGCGTCGCGCCCGATATCCTTGACCTTGACCAGGGAAGCGCCGGTGGCGCGATCGAGCGCGTTTTCGAATGTGATGGTCTGACGCGTGTAAGGATCGCCGCCGGGGACCGACGCCGTCGACTGCGCGTTGGCGATGTTCTCGGAGATGACGCGCAGCCGCACCGACTGCGATTCGAGTCCGGAGCCGGCGATGCGCAGCGAAGCGCCAAGCGCGTCCTGGTCGGCCATTATTTTAACGCCTGCATGAACATTTGACGGAAGATCTTTTTCACGCCCGTCGCCATGCCGAAGTCGCGATTGACCTCGCCGAGCTTCACCATTTCGCCCTCGACGTCGACCGAATTGCCGGAGACAGTCGCGTATTCGTCCCCGTTCTCGCGTGCGATCGGCGGGTCGAGCTCCTGCGCCGTCGGCGTCAGATGCGCGGGGTTGGTCGTCGCCATGTCGATCGAGGCCTGCTGCAACACCGCCGAGAACGGCTTGAGATCCAAAGCCTTATAGGCGGGTGTGTTGGCGTTGGCGACGTTGCCTGCAATCAGTGTCTGGCGGGCCGACAGATAGGCTGTGCGCTGCGAGGAGAGTTCAAACAGATAAACATCGTTCATGACGGTGGCGCCCGACCGGCTGAATCGCCTTTCGCCCAAGATGGCGCTGACGGCTTGTCCGAGCCTTGCCTGAATGGTCCGCGAGCCCGTCGCCTGTAGACGTAGTCGGCGACCGCGTTCGTGGATCAAGCGCCCCACTCCGGAAGTCTTCAGGCAAGCGGAAGCGCCGCGGTCAGACCGCGGCCACGTCGGCCCTTGCGAACGTTCGGCGCAAGGCGCGCGCGCCAAGGGTCGACCCCGGGATCGAGCGCGAGCGCGACATGCAAGCCAAAACCTTACCGCGCGACAACGCCGCCGCGCACTATGACGCGGCGCGGAGGCTGGTCGATCTCGGCCGCGACGATGAAGCCTCGAAACGGCTCGACGCTGCGATCGCCGCGCGCCCCGATTTCGCAGAGGCGTTCAGCCTCGGCGGCTACATTCTCGAACGCGCAGGCCGGGCGGAAACAGCGATGCGCTTTTATCGCCGGGCGCTGGAGCTAAAGACTGACCTGACGGCGGCGTGGTCGAATCTCGCCAAGCTGCTGCTCAGGCAGGGCGCCTTTGCCGACGCGCTGCGGGCGATCGACGAGACCCTGCGGCGTTTGCCTGGAGACGCGGACGCCTGGAATACGCGGTCCGGCGTCACGCGCGCGCTTGGGCAGTTGGAGGAGTCGGAAATGGCGGCGCGCAAGGCGTTGCGATTGCGCGCTAAGTTTCCAGAAGCCGCCGTGAATCTCGGCACGGCTTTGTTGAAGTCAGCTCGGCCGGAAGCCGCGCTCGCGGCTTACGCAACCGCCGCGTCGCTGCGGAAAAATTTTGCCGACGCCATCTGTGGTCAGGCGCTGGCCTATCGCGCGCTCGATCGCCTCGACGAGGCGCGCGGGGCCTTCGACCGCGCGGTGAAGCTCGACTGTCGCGAGGCGGTCAGTGGACGCGGTTGTCT
>Ga0302326_10013808_pt1 | contig 17112 bp, 14 predicted proteins | sample Palsa_T0_3_FD_202264 | JGI IMG/M metagenome (GOLD analysis project Ga0302326, IMG submission 202264) | Peat permafrost microbial communities from Stordalen Mire near Abisko, Sweden - Palsa_T0_3 | ecosystem: Environmental > Terrestrial > Soil > Palsa > Peat permafrost | place: Sweden: Abisko...
TGGACACTCCATTCCGGCCTTTCGCTTAGCGCTCGATGACAGAGCGCCGAGCGTCAAGCTCAGCTCGGACGGAGGTGGGGCCACTTCAAGCGTCGACACCGGGGCCAAATGAGACGTCTACACCCATCGCCTCCAACAACGGCGACCTCGAACTCCTCGAACCGCTCATCGACCTCGCTCCGAGCGAGGGCCTCGAGTTTACGAGCGAGCTTTACGTGGCCCGCCACCTCCTCTCCCAGGCCCGGTACAGCATCATGACGGCAGAATCGGGGCTTGAATCCGAAGTCCCTGATCGCGAGGCGATGACGAAAGCACTTCGGCGAGCCCGCAACCTGTATAGGGCCTCAGCCACGACAATCGACGCGGCCGAGCACTTGATTCCCCATCGCCGTCGCACCATCCGCCGCCGTAAATCGTTGAAGCGTGAGGCGTTCCTTGAACGGTTCCGCAGACTTGGCGAGGAGCGAGAGGAGCGAGCAACGCAATCCTTCGTCGGATCTGATCCTGACTGAGCCCTTGGCATCGCTGAGTCGGACGGGCCAGCACGACCGTAGGACCCCCGACTCACGGCTCAGCAACGATGGCGCCCGGCGGCCGTGACTTGACGTATTGCAAGAGGGCGCCGTGCATGAACAGACCGAGCGCAACGGTGGCGTCGCCCAGCTCGTTCATCACGTCTGGGTCGTCGACGATGTCTGGCAGCATTTGGACCCCGACCTCATCGGCGAACTCGAAGCGGACGCTGCCGATCGTGTCCTCTGCGGTGATCGTGCCCTCCAAACTCGCTACATATCTGAGCGCGTTGGCGATCTCCTCATCTCCATGGGCATCCCGCTCTGGATGCAGTAGCGGGAAGTGGAAGGTCACGTTGCGGTGATCCTTTAGCCACCCTTGGTAATGCGGCGACTTCGTATCGAGCCCGGCCATAGTCCGGTCGTAGTGGCCTTTGGTGGGCTCGTCCAGGCTCGCGATAAAGCGCTCGACCTCACTGGGGAAACTTCTGCCGGAGTCCGCAATGAACTTCGTCGCCTCGTAGTAGAAAGCGCCTGCTGGCGAGCCAACATCAGACGGATTCCAGGTCCGTCCTCGTCTTCCATGGCGGCATCGATGGCACGCATGGAGCGGTGCCAGTAGTTGCTCATCATCGCGAGGACGGTCACGAAGCGAGCGACCGGATCGTCAGCCGGGAACACCGCACCGATCTGGAACCTGCATCTTGCCATGAGAACGGTATAGCGCCGGTGGCGCTTGACGGTCGAGCATGAGGATGGAAAGTGCCCCTTGACACCGCCGGTGGAAAGAGCTATCTTTCCACCGCCATGCAGCACGCCGAAACCCTTGACGACGCAGTGCGAGAGCTCCTTGCGGCGCTCCACGAGTACGCGATTGGACGCGCAGCCTCGGAGCCGGCCGTTGTAAGGGAGTCTGGACGCCGACGCGAAGCGGCGATTCGCAACGTCGCCGCGCTCGGTCTGTCGCGGCGCACCATCGGGGATATGACCGGCATGAGCCACACACGCGTGAATCAGATTCTCCAAGGGCAGTCGCGGCGAGCAGAGACGACGGCCGAACTGGAAGGTCTGGAGGGCGAAGCGCTGGCCGACCGCCTCTTGGCGCTTGTCTACAGCAACAGCTTGAGCCGGGAGGAAATGGCAGAAGCGACGGGCCGCAGCGTTGAGGATGTCAACAGGCTCATTGCCGAGCACGCCGAAGTGCTGGCCCAACGCAGAAACGAAAAAGCCCTGGCAATGGTGAAACGACACATGCCTCCAGGTTGGACACCCTAAGAGCGCAATTGTGCTTGCGCATCTCTCAGGTCTTCCTTGGCCGGCCGTACTGGCTGTCATGACCGTCTTCGGCGCGCCTCGGTTCGGGCACGCCGTTCTAGGTTTCCTGCGGGATCTCGATATGTACAGATCCGAACGGCGCTCGTAGACGATCACTCGTGGGTTGTGCCAAGCACCACGACCTTTCGGGCTCCCGAACGTCAAATCAACACGTTCGTGCCCGATAGCCTTCCCCGTCGTGCTGGCGACAGACACAGCTGGCTGGATTGAGGCTATTGGTGCAGCTGCAGCTGCGCTCGGCACCGTCATCGCCGTGGCGGTGGCACTTTGGCAATCACGCCAGCAGGATCGGCAGATCAACAAGCGGGAACGACGCAACGACGTGAGAGCTGCGGTGGATCACGCTATAGCCAGCTTGGTTGCTGGGGATCATGCCGTGCAGCAGTTCGTGGCCCGTGTCGGTACTGGCCAACCCCAGCAAATCGTCCAGGCTGCGGCCGACAAGGTATCGGCGTGTGAGGTGGATATGCGAGCCGCCATGGCATCTCTGAGCTTTCGACTAGGCCCCGACGACGAGATGATCGTTGCGCTGGGCGAAGCACGCGACGCCTTTGTGGCTATCTATCTCGCCGTTGGTCCGGTGATTATCAATCATGAAGAAGGACCGGAAGCGGTGGCGCCTGCGCAACGCAATCTCGACGCCTTTCACGCGCTCTACGAGCGCATCATTGTCATAGCCGAACGGCGATTTGGCACGGAGCAGGGTTCCTCGTAGAGATAGCCGGCTGATCGAAGCAAAATTCGGCCGCAGCGGAGGAGGCAGTTGGCGTGCTTTCTGTGCGCACGGGATTTGCCTCTTGAGATCGGGCGCGGGTTCTGCTCTGCTCTGCGCGCTGATCGACAACTGAAGCGGCCGAGCGAGCGTTGACGGCGCTCGCCCGGCCTTTAGCACCGAAGGGCGTGCCTTCGATGCCACGGAAACCGTAGCTGTCCGCGGCTGGCGGGTCGTGCTCGCGTGCGCGCTCCTCGGGATACCCGAAAGGAGCCAGGGAGATGTCCAGCAGCAAAGACGGAGGTAAGCGGGGGGCCGGCGTGCGGTCCTCACAAGTCCGGCGTGATCGTGACGGCGAGTTGCGCCGGTTCGAGCCGGTGTCCGATGAGCTGGTGCTCGCGGCCGTGGAGCGCGCGGAACGCCATCGTGAGCGGGAGGGCGACGGTGTGATGATGAGCGATATCGCGGAGCATTTGGGGTTCGTTCACGGCTCGTGGACGACGCGGCGTCTGCGCCCGCAGATCGAGGCGTTTATCGCCGCTGGCCTGCTCGTACGCTCGCGCCGACACGGGGTCGTGGTGTGGGGATTGACGAGCAGCGGGCGTAGGCACGTCGCGCGTGAAGGCGAGTCGGTGGTGTTGCCGGAGTCTCCGCAGCATCGTGTGTGGCGGCATGCACGGGCGTTGGCTGCCGAGCGGATCGACGGAGTCTGCGAGCGGGCGTCCGGTGTGCTGGGGGAGGCGATGGACGCGCTCGACTCTGAGGGGGTCCGTTCGGATGCGTGGTTCGCGCTGGCTGAGCGTTTGCAGTCGGCGTGCTGGCAGCTTGGGTCGGTGATGTACTGCCTGTCGGAGTGGCCGGAGCCCGACGACGACAGGGCGGACGTTGACGATCGCAGGGAGCCGGATGACGAGGAGGTCAACCCGGAGGAGTTGGGTGGGGTGCGTTATCGACGTGGTGGGCGTCGCAACGTTTGGAAGTGGGCTGACGCCTGACCCCATAAGGGCGCTCGGTGTAGATGTAGCGCCCTGTGGTTGCTGTGGTGTCTGCTGACACGGGGCTAACACAACATAAAAATTGGTGTCGGGCTGTAACCAAAACACCCCGAAATCGGCCTTTGTCCATTAGAGCCCTTTGATCGGGCGCGGGCCGGTGGTCTGGTGTCCGTGGGTTCTGGCTTGGCGGCGTGTTGCCGTCGTAAGGGTCACTCACCGACACCAGAAAATATGGACGATTACATTCGTGCCGCTCGCCCTCGCGTGCAGCGGCTTTCACGTGAGCTGGAACTCGAAGCGATCCGGCTACTTGCCGAATTGCTTGCTGATGCTGCGAAAGAGCGCCGTGGCGTTTTGCCCGGCGGATTCAAGCGCGAAAAGCGCGCGCCTATGCCCCGCGCCAAACGCATCACCGACACGCCGGATTCGCTGCTTGGGACCGCAAAACGCCAGGGCTCCCAGCACGCGACAAAGGGAGGTAAGTAGATGCCCAATGCTATGTCTACGCGACCGGCGCGTGTAGGGAGCGCGTTCGCCTGGGAGGTGGCGAAGCACACGACAGAGCGTGACCGGGAGATCGCCTGGCTGCTGTATCGCCAGAAGATCTTGACGACCGATCAGCTACGGCTGTTGTTCTTCGGCTCGTTGCGTCGCTGCCAGGATCGCCTGCTGTGGCTGTATCGCCATCGCGTAATCGACCGGTTCTACCCGGCAGGCCCGTTCTCGCTTGGTAAGCCACAAGCGCACTGGCTACTCGATGAGGTCGGCGCACACCTCGTCGCAGCCCGCCTCGGACGTGACCGCAAGGGTCTTGGCTGGGATCGCCAGCAGGACTTCCACGAGCACGCGCAGCTCGCTCACCGCCTGGAGTGCAACAGGTTCGTCTGCAGCATCATCGCCGCGACCCTCGACACCCCCGACGTGTGGGTCGCCGCATGGGAGCCGGGCTGGGGCGCAATCAAGCCGTACTGGTCGCTGCCGCCCTATGAAAGCGCGCGACCGGATGCCAGCCTCACCCTGAGCACACCGCTCGGGGTCGTCGGGGTTGCGGTGGAGTGGGACCGCGCGACCGAGCCAATGGCGACGCTCGTCAGGAAGATCCGTAGCTACAGGGTGACGCTTGAGCGCTCGGAGCGCCCGCTCAACGTGTGCTTTGTCGTGCCGGACGAGCGCCGAGCCCAGCGCTTCTACCAAGAGGGCACGCCGGACGCTCGGCAACTGCTCACAGCGCGCCTCTGGGTCACGACCACAGCCCAGCTCGAAACGCGTAGCCCGCTCGGGACGATCTGGTGCTGTCTAGATCAAGGGGCGCCGCCCCTCGGTATGGCGGACTTCGAGACGATGACCGGCGTCGAAGTCACACCGCAAGAGCTGGCTCTCGGGCGGCGTTGGCAGGTGCCGATGCCCGAGCGCTGGGCTGCGCTCTCCCCGCTCGGTGCGCGTGCCCGCACGCAGGCCACGGCGGCCGCCGTGACGGCAGAGGACGAGGAGCTGGCCCGCGAATGGGAGCAGCGCCGCGTCCAGGAACGCACAGAAGCCGAACGCGAGAGAGAGCACCCAACCATCGGCCGGGCGACTGGCGATGCGGCCTTGAGATCCGGTGCGGGTTCTGGTCTCCTCGACCCTCAGCAAGCCCACGAGCAGGAGGAGCCTTGGCGATGACACGCGTATGTCTCTACACCCGCATCTCTACTGACGAGGAGAACCAGCCGACCTCGCTTGCTTCCCAACAGGAACGGCTGGAGGCGTTCTGCAAGGTGCAGGAGGACTGGCGAATCATTGCCCACCATGAAGACCGCGCGACCGGCACCAAGCTCGACCGGCCAGGACTCCAAGCCGCGCTCGACCTCGCCCGCCAAGGCCGCATCGACCAGCTCCTCGTCTACCGCATCGACCGCCTCTCGCGGAAGGTGCGCCAGCTCGCCGGCATCGCCGAGGAGCTAGACACCCTCAACGTCGTGCTGCGCTCAGCGACCGAGCCATTCGACACCGGCTCAGCAGCCGGCAGGATGATGCTGCAAATGCTCGGGGTGTTCGCCGAGTTCGAGCACGCCACCATCGTCGACCGCGTCACCAGTGGCATCGAGCGCCGCGCCAGGGAAGGACGCTGGCCGAACGGACGCATCCCATTCGGCTACGAACGCAACGAGCAGAAGCAACTCATCCCCGACGAGCGCACCGCGCCCGTCATCCGGCGCATCTTCACCCGCTACGCCGCCGGGCGGCTGGGTGCCGCCGCCATCGCCCGGCGCCTCGTCGCAGAACACGCTCCCGCTCCGTCGCGTGGCTGGCAGCCCAACATCGTGCTCTGGGTGCTCAGCAACGAGGCATACGTCGGACGTGTCCACTGGCGCGAGCAGACGTTCCCCGGCCTGCACGAGCCGCTGATCGACCAAGACACATTCGACCGCGCACAAGCATTGCTGAAACAGCGCGGAGAGAATCTAGCGATGCGCGCCGCAAGCCGCGCTGAGTTCCTACTCACCGGGCTCGTGCGCTGCGGGCGCTGCCGCCGCGCATACGTCGGAATGTCCGCGAAAGGCAACGGCGGCACCTACCACTACTACGCCTGCTCCGGCAGACAAAAGCTCGGACGAAAAAGCTGCGACGGCGAGCGCATCCCCCGCGAGAAGCTGGAGACCGCAATCCTCACACAGCTCACCAGCATCTACCGCGACGGCGGACTCATACGCGACGCCATCAAACAAGCCGCCGCGAGCGATAACACCGACCGCACCGCCCTCACCGAACAACGCGCGTCGCTCGCCAAAGAGATCACCCGCTCCGAACGTGCAATCGACCGCTACCAAGACGCCTTCGAGGCCGGCGATCTCAACCCCGCGCACTTCGACGAGCGCCTAACCACTCTCAAGGCACGCCTGGAGGCTCTCCACGACCAAGACCAGGCACTCGCCGATGAACTAGCCACGGACGCGCCCAGCGCTCCTGACGCGGCGGCACTCCGCGCCGTCGCTGACCATCTCGATCACGTCATCGAACACGGCGAGCCCGAGCAAGCCAAGGCGCTACTCGCCATCCTCATCGCAGAGCTACGCGTCAACAGCCGCAACGAGATCCTGCCCACCTACCGCGTCGGCGCACCCGTGGTTTGCGCGCCGAACAGTTCAGTGGAGCTAGTCGGGCTCGAACCGACGGCCTCCGCCATGCCATGGCGGCGCTCTCCCAGCTGAGCTATAGCCCCAAGCCCCGTCATCCTATCGCCCGGGGCATCGGTGCTTCAACGGTCGACCGCTAATCCACCGTCACGCTCCAGTTGCGCCTCAGGGACGTCAGGAGCTCGTAGTCTCGCGCCCAGCGGACCTGCTCGGTCTGGTTGTTGAGCGTCGGCGACAGGCGCAGGCTGATCGATCTACATCCCTCGACCTCTCGGATCGGGACGAGATAGCAGCCGTCGGTGTCCGGTGCGTAGGCGGCGATCGCGTCGATCTCGTCGGTCGAGTAGGTGCTTCTCAGATACCCGCTGGGCGTGTGCCGGCTGGTGACGCAACGGGCAGTGAGCACGTTCCCGTGTCGTGACGCCCACTTGCACTGCACGCGCAGAAGTCGAGCGCCCGTGTCGATGACCAGGTCATACCTTCCGCCCTCGCACATGGGCCACAGGACCACCAGATCGAGGCGGATGCAAGCCGCCGCGATCTCGACCTCCGCGGCCGCTCCCTTGCGAGAGCTGCTCAGGTTCGGCATGGGTCTCACGCTACCGGGCGTTCCGTGACACAAGCTGCGCCTGTTAAGGGGTCTGCACCCAGTGTGTGTCAATTTGCTGACCCGGCGGCGGTGGTCGCCCGCGGGAGGCATGCTGGCGTCGCCCCTCACCCCCGCGGGATGAACTCCGGCACATCCAAATCGTCGTTCGACCCGCCCCCGCGTTCGACCCCGCGCTTGCGTCGCCCGCGCGTCGTGCCCGTGTCCTCGCCGTCGGACTCCCGGCCGGACTCCCCGCCGCCGTCCGCCGGCTCGCGCTCGCCGCCCGTGGTCACCTGATCCAGGCGCGCGGTCATCGCGCCGTGGGTTAGGCGCACGTCGCGCAGTAGACGCTCGGCGTTGTTGCGCAGCGACGTCGACAGCTCGCGAATGTTGCGTGAGACCTCCGTGCCCTCGCCCAATATCTCGCGTGCGACCACGTGCGCCTCGCTCGTGATGTCGCGGGCTTCGTCGCGTGCCTTCGCCCTGATCCTCCCCGCCTGCTCCTCCGCGTCCGTCTGCATCCGCTCGAGCTCCTCGCGGCGCGACGCGATCAGGCTCTGCGTCTGCTCGTGTGCCTGCTGCGCGATCCGCTCCGCCTCCTGGCGCGCTCCCTCGAGCAGTTGCTGCGACTCGGCGTCCGCCGCCGCCCGCATCTGCCTGGAGTCCGCCTCCGCCGCCGCGCGCAGGCGTTCGTGCTCCTCCCTCGCGGACGCGCGCACGAGCTCGGACTCCTGCTGTGCGGTCGCCCACATCTGTTCGGCGTCCCCGCGCGCCTGCGTCACCAGCCGGTCGGCCTGCTCACGCGCCTGCTCGAGCGTCCGCGCCGCCTCCTCGCGGTCGCGCTCGGACTCCTCGTGCAGTTGCGCGGCGGCGGACTGCGCCTGCTCGCGGGTGCCGTCCGCCTGCGCGCGCGCGCTGTCGAGGAGCTCGCTCGCCTCCTCCTCCGCCGCCCGCACGCGGTTCTCCGCCGCGCGATCCGCCTCCTCGATCCGCTCTCTCGCGCGCGCCTCCGCCTGCTCGCGATACTCAGCCGCCGCGCGTTCCGCCGCCCCCACGATGCTCGCCACGCGACCCGGGGCCGCGCCCAGGGAGTCGGGATCGCCGCCGTCCTGCGGCTGCTGCTCCTCGAACACGGTCTCCTCGAACTCGGGCTCCTCCACTGAGCCCATCGTAAACGGCCGCGCCCGCGCGCGTCCCGACGTTTGCGCTGGCCGCTTGTGATGGCAGAAAACGTTGGAAATCTGTCCTTGCAGACAGATCCGCGGTGAGGGATGATCGTCGCATGGAAAGCCACCGCACCCCACGCGTGATCGCGATCGTCGCCTATCCCGACGTACAGAGCCTCGACGTCACCGGCCCGCTGGAGGTGTTCTGCGGCGCGCAGCGCCTGATCGAGGCCGAAGACCGCCAGCAGCGCGGCTACGACGTGCGCGTCCTCAGTCCCGACGGCCGGCCGTTCACAACCTCCAGCGGCCTCACCATCACCGCGCACGCCGGCCTCGACGACGCGCCCGAAACGATCGATACGCTGATCCTCGCCGGCGGACCCGGATACGCCGAGGTCGAGCGCGACCCGCGGTTCCTCGACTGGATCGCCCAAACATCATCAAAAACAAGAAGAACCGCCTCCGTGTGCACCGGCGCGTTCCTGCTCGCCGCCGCGCGCCTGCTCGACGGTCGTCGCGCCACCACCCACTGGGCGTCCGCGCGTGAGCTCCAGCGCCTGCACCCCGACGTGCGTGTCGACCCCGAGCCGATCTTCGTACGCGACGGCCACATCTGGACCTCCGCCGGCGTCACCGCCGGCATGGACCTGTCGCTGGCGCTCGTCGAGGAAGACCTCGACCGCGACGCCGCGCTCACCATCGCCCGCCACCTCGTGCTGTTCCTGCGCCGCCCCGGCAACCAGTCGCAGTTCAGCGCCACGCTCGCCGCGCAGCGCGCCCGGCGCGAGCCGCTGCGTGAGATCCAGCGTGCCGTGCTCGAGGACATCGCCGGCGATCACTCAGTCGAGGCGATGGCCGTTCGAGCGCACATGAGCCCGCGACACTTCGCGCGCGCGTTTCGCGCCGAGACCGGCGTCACGCCCGCCCGCCATGTCGAGCGCGTGCGCCTGGAAGCCGCGCGCGCCCGCCTGGAGGACACCGACGAGCCGCTCGCCCTCATCGCCGTCGCCTGCGGCTTCGCCAGCGCCGAGACCATGCGCCGCGTGTTCCTGCGCACGCTGCACATAGGGCCCGCCGAGTACCGCCGGCGCTTCCACGCCACCACAACCAGGGAGGCAGTCACGTGAACATCGCCATCGTCCTCTACCAACGCTTCACCGCGCTCGACGCCATCGGACCCTACGAGGTGCTCAGCCGGCTTCCCGGCGCGAACGTCGCGTTCGTAGCAGCCGAGCCCGGACCGCTGCGCACCGACAACGGCATGCTCACCGTGCTCGCCGAGCGCTCGCTGCAGGACATGCCCAAGCCCGACATCGTGCTCGTGCCCGGCGGTCCCGGCGACGTCGTCGCAAACGCCGGCCCGGCCGTGCTCGACTGGCTCAAGCAGGCCGACCGCACGAGCACGTGGACCACGTCTGTGTGCACCGGCTCGCTGATCCTCGCCGCCGCCGGGCTGCTCGACGGCCGGCGCGCCACCAGCCACTGGCTCGCGATCGAGGAGCTGTGCCGCCTCGGCGCCCTGCCGGTGGCCGAGCGCGTGGTGTTCGACGGCAAACTCGTCACCGCCGCCGGCGTGTCCGCCGGCATCGACATGGCGCTCACGCTCGCCGCGCGCATCGCCGGCGACACCGTCGCGCAGGCGATCCAGCTGGGCATCGAGTACGACCCCCAGCCGCCGTTCGACGCCGGCTCGCCGCTGAAGGCGCCCACCGAGGTCGTCGAGCTGCTGCGCAGCCTTAGCCCGCGCGTTCAGGAGGTCGAGGCTCACCCACCCGCCCGCTAACCTGCGACTGCCGATGGCAGAGCGCCGCTATGACCCACACGAGATCGAGCCGCGATGGCAGGCCGTGTGGGCGCACGAGCGCACGTGGGAGGTCTCCAACGAGCACGCCGCGCAGGCGCGGCGGGGGGGAGGCGATGGACACGGCAGTGCCGGCGCCAGGGCGGGCGCGCGCGGGGGTGGGTGGGGATCGAATTCCTACGTGCTGGAGATGCTCCCCTACCCCAGCGGCGAGCCCCACATCGGCCATCTCAAGTGCTACTCCGTCGGCGACGCCATCGCCCACTTCCACCGCCGCCTCGGCGCGCGCGTGCTGCATCCGATGGGCTACGACGCGTTCGGTCTGCCCGCCGAGAACCACGCCATCAAAACCGGCGTGCACCCGCGCGACTCGACCGCCGAGTCGATCGCCTCTTTCCGTCGCCAGTTCCACTCGTGGGGGATCTCCATCGACTGGTCGCGCGAGCTCGCCACCGACGAACCCTCCTACTACCGCTGGACGCAATGGATCTTCCTCGAGCTGTTCCGCGCCGGCCTCGCCTACCGTAAGGAGGCCGCCGTCAAGTGGTGCCCCAAAGACCAGACCGTGCTCGCCAACGAGCAGGTCGACGCCGACGGCCACTGCGAGCGCTGCGGCGCGCTCGTCGAAGTCCGCCAGCTCGAGCAGTGGTTCCTGCGCATCACCGACTACGCCGAGCGGCTGCTCAACGACCTCGACGGGATCGACTGGCCCGAGCACGTCAAGACCATGCAGCGCAACTGGATCGGGCGAAGCGAGGGCGCCGAGGTCACGTTCCACTGCCACGCGCTCGGCGTCGACTACCCCGTCTTCACCACCCGTCCCGACACGCTTTTCGGCGCCACCTTCTTCGTGATGGCGCCCGAGCACCACGACGTCATGCGCCTCGCGCGCGGCACCCCGCACGAGCAGGCCGTCCACGACTACGTCAACCACGCGCTCACTGAGACCAACGAGGAGCGCGGCGACGCCGAGCGTCCCAAGACCGGCGTGCCGCTCGGACAGACCGTCACCAACCCCGTAAACGGCGAGCAGATCCCCATGTACGTCGCCGACTACGTGCTGATGGAGTACGGCACCGGCGCGATCATGGCCGTGCCGGGCCACGACGAGCGCGACCACGCGTTCGCGCGCGCCTACGACCTGCCGATCAGGCGCGTGATCGCACCCCCCGCCGGCGACGCCGGCCAGGCCGGCTCCGAAGCCGAGACCGGCGCCGACGACGACGGCCTGGTGGGTGGGCTTCCATATATAGGCGACGGTGTGCTCGTCAACTCGCACCCCGACTTCGACGGCATGCGCAACCGCGACGCGCTCGCCGCGATCGTCGCGTGGCTCGACCGCGAGGGCAAGGGCCACGCCTCCGTCAACTACCGCCTGCGCGACTGGCTCGTCTCCCGCCAGCGCTACTGGGGCGCGCCGATCCCGATCATCCACTGCCAGAGCTGCGGCCTGGTGGCGGTCCCCGACGAGCAGCTTCCCGTCGAGCTGCCCGACATCGAGGACTACACCCCCAAGGGCCGCTCGCCGCTCGCGGGCGCGGAGGCTTGGATGAATGTCGAGTGTCCCGCGTGTGGAGGGCCCGCGCGCCGCGAGACGGACACGATGGACACGTTCGTCGACTCCTCCTGGTACTTCCTGCGCTACTGCGACGCGCGCAACCAAACAGCCGCTTGGGACCCAGCGGTGCTGCGCGAGTGGATGCCCGTCGACCAGTACATCGGCGGCGTCGAGCACGCGATCCTGCACCTGATGTACGCGCGCTTCTTCACCAAGGCGCTCTCCGACCTCGGCCACCTCGACTTCCAGGAGCCCTTCCAGGCGCTGTTCACGCAGGGCATGGTCACCAACGACGGCGCCAAGATGAGCAAGTCCAAGGGCAACGTCGTCTCGCCCGCCTCGATCGTCGAGCGCGTCGGCGCCGACACCGCCCGCTGCTACATCCTGTTCGTCGGTCCGCCCGACCAGGACGCCGACTGGTCGGACGAGGGCGTCGAGGGCGTGCACCGCTTCCTCTCGCGGCTGTGGCGCCTGGCCGCTGAGACGGCAGAGCGCGCCGGAGAGCCACACGCCGATCTCGACGGCCCGGTGGACGCCGCGGGAGACGATCTCGCGCTCGTGCGAAAGACGCACTGGGCGATCGACAAGGTCAGCGGCGACCTGCGCCGCTTCGCGTTCAACACCGCCATCGCCGCCGTCATGGAGCTGATCAACGACTGCTCGCGGCTGCGCGACACGGCCTCCGTGGACGCCCAGCGCTTCGCGCTCGGCACCGCCGCCTCGCTGTTGTTCCCGTTCGCGCCACACGTCAGCTCCGACGTGTACGAGCGCCTGACGACAGAGCGCGTGTGGGAGCAGCCGTGGCCGCAGGCCGAGGAGGCGTTCCTGGAGAGCGATTCATACGAGCTCGTGTGCCAGGTCAACGGCAAGGTCCGCGACCGCGTACGGGCCAGCGCGCAGGACGGCCCGCAGGAGCTCAAGGACCTGTGCCGCGCCGCGCCCAACGTGATCGTGCACCTCGACGGCAAAGAGATCGTCAAGGAAATTGTGGTGCCGGGCAAGCTCGTCAACCTCGTCGTCCGCTAGGCGCGCGATGGCAGAGCTCAAGCCCGCGTACCTGATTCACGGCGACGACCACGGCGCGCTGGCCGCGCGACGGGCGGGGCTGCGGGCGCTGGCCGAAGGCGGGGAGGGGGGAGGAGCGAGCGTCGAAGTGCTGGAGGGCGACGCCGCCACGCCCGAGAACGTGGCCGCCGCGCTGGCCACGATGACGCTCGCCGTCGGCTGGCGCGTGGTGATCGTCGAAGGCGTCGAGCGCTGGCGCGACGCCGACGTCGAGAAGCATCTACTCGGTGCCCTCGCGCAGATGCCGCCCGAGACCACGCTCGCGCTGTTCGCTCGCGAGGAGGCGCGCGCTAAGGCGCCCGCCTCGCTGCACAAGGCGGTCACGCGCGCCGGCGGGCAGGTCGTCGCCCAGGCGACCGTCAGGCCGTGGGAGATGCCCAAGTGGGCGCGCGAGCAGGCCGCCCGCCTCGGGATCTCGCTCGACGCTGCCGCCGCCAAGGCGCTCGTCGGCCAGGTCGGAGAGCGCCAGCAGCGGCTGCTGCGCGAGCTTGAGAAGCTGGCGCTGGCATCGTCCCCGGAGGGGGAAGGCGAGTCAACGCACGTCAGCGCGCAGGACATCGAGGCACGCGCCGCGCACTCCACCGAGTGGCGCGCCTACGCCCTGGCCGACTCGCTCGTCGGCGCCGACGGACGCGAGGCGACGCTGTCATACCTGCGCCTGCGCCAGCAGGGCGAGCGCCTGTCCGGCCTGACCTACCTGATGGCCCAGCGCCTGCGCGACGCGCTCGCGGTCGCGCAGCGTCTGCATGCGGGCGAGTCGGTGGCCGAGGTCAAGCGCTCCCTGCGCATGCCCGCGCGCGCCGCCGAGCGGTTCGTCGCCGATGTCGCCCGCAGCGACGTCGAGCGCCTGCGCGCCGCGCTCTCGACGCTCGCCGAGCTCGAGCTCGACACCCGCGGAGGGGCGCCGCTGGCGAGCAGCCGCACGCCGCACGCCGGCCTCGACGAGGACACCCTCGCGTTGCGCGCGATCGAAGCTGTTACCGGCTAGAGGGGCCCGCGAGCGTGCGGGCGGCGCGGGACTTCTTGCGCGAACCGGTGTTCTTGTGCATCGCTCCGCGCTTGACGGCCTTGTCGATCGTGCTCACGAGCTCGCGGTGCGCGGTGTCCGCGCCCGACTGGTCGCCGTCGGCCACCAGCGACTCCAGACGGCGGAAGTACGTCTTGATCGTCGACGTGTAGCGGCGGTTCTCCAGCCGCTCGCGCTCGGAGCGCAGGATCCGCTTCTTCTGGGAGTGGATGTTGGCCATGACAGGTGGTTGCTCGCCGACGACTGAAAACCGGCACGAACGCGCTGTAAAGCGCCGTGCCTAGCCGGGCAGCGCCGTACTATAGCGGCCTTGTCCGCCAGCGCCGAAGCCTTCGCCGAGGAGCCGGTCGCCCCGGCGCCGCCGGGCGGCGGCGGCGTTGCGCGCAACACCGCGATCTTCGCGATCTTCACCGGCTTCTCGCGCATCGCCGGGCTGCTGCGCGAAATCCTGTTCGCAAGCTACTTCGGCACCACCGGCTACGCCTCCGCGTACACGCTCGCTTCACAGCTGCCGAACTACATCGCCCAGCTTTTCGCCCAGTCGGCGCTGTCGGCGGCGTTCGTGCCCGTGTTCACCGATCTGCTGCAGAAGGGGCAGCGCAAAGAGGCGATGCGGCTGGCCTCGACGCTGTTCTGGCTGATGCTGATCGGCCTCGGCGCGATCACCGCCGCCTTCATCCTCGCCGCCGGCGTCGTGATGCCGCTGTTCATCGGCCCGACGTTCACGCATCAGCTGAACGATCTGACGGTCGGGCTGTCGCGGGTTCTGTTCCCGGTGATCCTGCTGCTCGGCCTCAACGGCCTGCTCGTCGGGGTTCTGCAGTCCTATGACCACTTCACGATCCCCGCGATCTCGCCGGCCGTGTGGAACGTCGTGATCATGGTGCTGCTGGTCGTGCTCGCTCCTCATTTCCATGGCGAAGACAAGATCTACGCGTTCGCGATCGGCATCCTCGCGGCCACCGTCGTGCAGCTCGGGCTCGCGTTCGGCGCGCTCGGGCGCATCGACTTTCGCCTGCGCGTGCACATCGATCGCCACGATCCGCGCGTGCGCCAGGTGTTCATGCTGATGCTGCCAGTGATGCTCGGACTGGGCATCGTCAACCTCGACCAGCTGATCAACTCGGCCTTCGGCAGCCTCGTCTCACAGGAAGCGCCGCGTGCGATCGACAACGCGTTTCGCGTGTACATGCTGCCGCAGGGGATCTTCAGCGTCGCCGTCGCCACCGTCCTGTTCCCCGCCCTCAGCCGCATGGCTTCCAATCGCGACTCCGCGGCCATGCGCCGCACCGTCGGCAACGGGATGCGCCAGATCAACCTCACGCTGATACCCGCCGCCGCCTTCATCATCGCGCTGCCGAGTCCGATCGTGCGGCTGCTGTTCCAGCGCGGCGAATTCAACGCCCAGTCCACGCACCTCGTCTCGATCGCGCTGTTCTGGTTCGCCTTCAGCCTGCCGTTCGGGGGCATCAACCTGCTGCTCACACGGACGTTCTTCGCGGTGCAGCGTCCGTGGATACCGACCCGCCTGGCCGCGATCAACATCGTCGTGGACATCATCGTCAGCATCGGCCTGTACAAGCCGCTAGGGATCGCCGGGCTGATCATCGGCACGATCACCGCCAACATCGTCATGACCGCGCTGCAGTTGCAGCGCCTGCGCGCCGGCCTGAACGGCCGCCTGGAAGGCGCGCAGACGGTGATGGTGACCGCGCGCATCATCGTCGCCTCGGCGCTGCTCGGGGGCGTCTCGTGGCTCGTGTGGAAGCTGCTCGACGAGCTGCTCGGCGGCTCGCTTCCCGCTGAGATCGTCAGCGTTGGCGCCGCCGCCTGCGCCGGCGTGCTCGTGTACGTGCGCGCGGTCCTCGCGATGCACATCCCCGAGGCCCACCAGGTCGGAAACCTGATCCGCGCGCGCCTGGGCAGGGCGTAGAGCAGAGGCCGGGTGAGCCTAGGCCCACCCGGCGTGCACCCGAACCGAGATCGCCGCTTACTACATACGTCCCAGGACTTTGTGTCTTGCCTGGGCGGCGTGACACTCCCGACACCTGGACAGGCCGTCACGCTTGCGCGTGACGCGTTGCCGCGGTTGAGCCTCGAAGACCCTTAGTCGAGTTGGCGATCCGCCGGACCTTCAAGGCTAGAGCATTCGCAGGCCTTGGCACCCGCTACTGGACGCCCGGCATCGGCTTCGCCCGCGGCTCTCCGCCCGGGAACGCCAGGCGCAAGATCGTGCGGTGCACGCTGCCGAGCTGCCTGCTGAAGGGGCCGGTGTTGTAGGGCAGGCCGTAGCGGCGGCAGACGTCGCGCACCCGCGGCGCGACCTGCGCGTAGCGGCTGGAGGGCATGTCCGGGTACAGGTGGTGCTCGACCTGGAAGCTGAGGTTGCCGCTGAGCAGGTGGAACAGGGGGCCGCCGTCGATGTTGGCGGCGCCGAGCAGTTGGCGCACGTACCAGCCGCCGCGGGTCTCATCCGCGACCTCGTCCTCGGCGAACGTGTACGTCTGGTCGGGGAAGTGCCCGCAGAAGATGATCGAGTACGCCCACACGTTGCGCACGATGTTCGCGGTGAAGTTCGCCGCCAACGTCGCCTCGAAACCGTTCCTCGCGGAGGATGATCCCGATTCCTTCCGCCCAGGGGAAGACGAACCCCGCTTGGCGGACGTCGCCACCGCGGAGAGGGCCGCCGACAGCAGAGGAAACGCGATGTAGTCCTTGACGACCTGCTTGCGCGCCTTCACCCCGATCGCCTTCAACTCCCGGTTGAGATTCCCCTTCGACTTCTCCCCCGCTCTGATCGCGTCGAAGTTGAGGTCGTGCAACGCGACACCCCACTCGAAGAAACCCATCAGCACAAGGTTGTACAGGGGCTGCAACAAGTACACCGGATGCCATTTCTGGTGCGGGTCGATGCGCATGATCTCGTAGCCGAGGTCGCGGTCCTTGCCGCGGATGTTCGTGAACGTGTGGTGCTCGTAGTTGTGCGAATGACGCCAAGCATCCGCGGGTGAGGCGGTGTCCCAATCCCAATTCTGTGAGTTGATGTCCGGGTCGTTCATCCAATCCCATTGCCCGTGCATCACGTTGTGGCCGATCTCCATGTTCTCCAAGATCTTCGCCACCGACAGCGCCGCCGTGCCGCCGAGCCACAGCGGCCTGTAGCGGGAGCCGATCAGCATCGCCCGGGCGGCCAGCACCAGCTGACGATGCAGCTTGATCGTCTTGCGGATGTAGCT
>Ga0302326_10013809_pt1 | contig 17112 bp, 15 predicted proteins | sample Palsa_T0_3_FD_202264 | JGI IMG/M metagenome (GOLD analysis project Ga0302326, IMG submission 202264) | Peat permafrost microbial communities from Stordalen Mire near Abisko, Sweden - Palsa_T0_3 | ecosystem: Environmental > Terrestrial > Soil > Palsa > Peat permafrost | place: Sweden: Abisko...
TTTGGCCAAGGCAATCCGACTTCAAATTCTTTGACGTTTGGTGCGGTGGTGTGTTCACCACGCTCGACCACCTTTGGCCGGCCAAACTCATGGCGGAAGATCGCTGGCGTACGATGGCCAGCAGCGACCTGTTCTACCTCGTCGAGCTGTGCGATGAGAAGGTCGAGGGCGAGCATGAATACGTGCTCGAGGAAGGGCGCCTCCACAATGAAGAGTTTGAGATGGTCCTTCCCAACACGCTAGCGGCAGAACAGATCGTCTTTACACTTCGGCGGCAACCGTATCTCTCGTAGCTGCGGTCGGCCGGCGATGACCGTAAGCAAAGTAGATGCAGAGACCGACGATCAGCCAGACGATGAATCGAATCCAGGTGAACTGACCTAAACCCTGCGTCGAAAGAAACAGTGACAACGCGATCCCGCAGATCGGGAAGAGCGGCACGAACGGCGAGCGGAACGGCCGTGGGAGTTCGGGCCGGTAGCGGCGCAGCCAAATCACTCCAGCGCAAACGATGATGAAGGCGCTGAACGTGCCGATGTTCACGAGCTCGAGCAATGCATCGAGCGGGACCACGAGCGTCATGATTGCGATAACGGCGCCGGTCAGCATCGTCATCGCGGCCGGCGTGCCGAATCGCGGATTGATGCGTGCAACGAACGGAGGGAGCAGCCCGTCCCGGGCCATCGCATAAAAGATGCGCGTTTGCCCCAAGAGTGAGGTCAGCGCAACGCTGGTCGTACCGGCGAACGCGCCGAGAACCATCAACGCTTCGAGCAAGTTGCTGTGCAATGGTCGCAGCGCCGCGGCAAGTGCCGCGTTCTGGTCGACGTGATCCCACCTGACCGCGCCGACGAGAACGAACGCGACGCTGCAATAGATCAGGGTTCCGATTGCGAGCGATCCAAGGACGCCGATTGGGACGTCGCGTTGCGGATTGCGCGTCTCCTCCGCCGTCGTCGTCGCGGTATCGAATCCGATGTAGGAAAAGAATACGAGAGCTGCGGCTGGGATGATCCCCATCCCGTTACCGCCGGCGAGGCCGCCCGCACCCCAACCGTGTGGCGCAAACGGATGAAAGTACGCGGCATGAAAGAGCGCTGCTCCGGCAACGATGAACACCAAGAGCGCGCCGACTTTGATGACGACGAATGCATTGTTGGACGAAGCTGTTTCGCGAATGCCGAGCGCCAAAAGCCCCGAGAGAATTAGCACGAATGCGGCGCCGATGATGTCGACGTGCAGCTGCGCTAGGTTCGTCGAGAAGTGCGCGTTTTGCGCCCAGGCTGGAAGCGCGATGCCCGCAAGTCCGAGCGCGCTCTGCGCATATGAGGAGAACTGCTGCGCGACGGGCGCAGCGCTAACCCCGTATTCGAGAATCAGATCCCAGCCGATGATCCATGCAACGATCTCGCCCAGCGTCGCATATGCGTACGTGTACGCGCTCCCAGCGATCGGCACCATCGCGCCAAGCTCCGAATACGCGAGCGCCGCAAAGAACGACGCGAGCCCGGCCAGCAAAAACGCAACGATGATCGCAGGACCAGCGAGGGAGATGCCCGGTCCGATCGTGGTGAAGATACCGCCGCCGATCATCGTGCCGAGCCCAATCGCGATCAAATCGACACCGCCGAGCTTGCGGCGAAGCGCCGAGCCTTCGGTGCTTGGCGTTAGGCGATCGAGGGCCGCGCGCGCAAAAAGGTTTCGCTTCATGCGGGCGGACGAGTTTGGGCAACCCACAACGGTTCGGCGACGCCAAGCGCGTGGTTGATCCACCGCGCCCACACGAACAGCGCATCGGATAGACGGTTTACGTAACGGCGAACGTCGGGACCAACCTCTTCCGTTTCAGACAGCGTGATGAGCATGCGTTCGAGGCGGCGTGCAATCGTTCGTGCGAGATGGAGATGCGCGGCTGCGAGCGAGCCGCCCGGGTGAATGAAGTTCGGAAGCGGCTCCAGATCCTTTTGCGCATGATCGATCGCGCGTTCGAGTGCGCCGGCGTCATCCGCGCGAATGCTCGGCATTCCTTCGCGCGCTTTTCCGGGCGGCGTTGCGAGCTCGCTGCCAAGATTGAATAGTACGTCCTGCGTCCACGCGAGCCAAGCGTCGAGCTGCGCGGCAACGTCGATGGCTTTCGCTTCGTCGAGCGCGCGCGAGCGCCGGATCTCGGCGAGCTCGGCGCGCGCAATTCCGATTGCGCTCGAAAGCTCGTCAGCGGTCCCGTACGTTTCGATCCGCATTGCGTTCTTCTTGACGCGCAAACCTCCGACCAGCGCAGTCATTCCCTCGTCGCCGGTCCGCGTGTAGATTTTCGTCAGTCTCGGCATGCAAATAGCCTTCGCGCTAGCGGGCTACCGTACCCGGCGCGCAGTCTGGTACGAACCCTGCGATACCGGCGAGATCGTCGCGTACGAATATCGCATAGGCATCCTGCGCAGCGTTCGTGACGCGCCTATATCCAAGCATGCTTGCGGTTCGACCGAAATCCGAGGGCGGGATATTCGAGCACGCCACGACCCGCGGATTCAAACCCGAAAGCGTTTCCCAAACGCCGGCCGCGTTCTCACACGATAAGGCAAGAAGATCGAAACCCGTGCGAATACCGCGCGATTCAAGCAGTCGCGCAAGGTTTTCGATTCCGCCATCGGAGCTCACGACGGTGCCGTTCCATTGCAACGCGGCCAGAACGGAAGCCAGTGCGGCTTCGTTGCCGTTAGTGACCTCGACATACTGCGGATCGTCCACGGTGATGCGCCGAAACAACTCGGTGAGAACGCCGTCGATCGGGCCCGACGTTCGTGTATCCTCGTAGATTCCGGCATCACGGTAACGCCCGTCCCGCTCACGCGAGGGGCGAGGTTCGCGCTCAGCCAGGATTGCGAGCCGCTCCTCGACGAGTTCGGCGGCGCGATCCCATGTCCGCGCTGCAGCACGTTTGGCAGCAGCCATGCCGCGCGCGCGCGTTTCGTCGCGATGCTCGAAAACGTAACGCATGAGGCGCTCGAGCTCACCGAGGTCGCATTCCAGAAGCCAACCTGTTCCCACCATCGGAACGGGTTCGTTCGGCGGGCAAGGAACGCGCTTGCTCGGTATTCTCCAGCCGACCGAATCGTCAACGAAGTCGTCGGTTGCGCCCCCGGCGGTTACCATGACGGCCGTGCCGCACGCCATCGCCTCGAGTACCGGCATTGCGAATCCCTCACCGCGATACGGCAGCACGAGACAGTCGGCTTCACGATACAGCTTCGCGACTTCGCGGTCCGTGAACGTTTCGTCGACGTACGTCATCGGCGCGAGATGCGGCGCATTCGCAAATTTCTTGATGTCCGGGCCTTTGTTCGTGCCGCCGGAGAATGCGTGCGCGTTGACGTCTTTGATCGTTAGGTGAACGCTTTCATGGGGCTTGAAGGTACGAAAGTACGCGTTGATCATCAGGTCGATGCCTTTTCGCGGAATCGTCGCACCGACGAACAAGAACCGGAACGGCGCATCATCACGCGATGATCGCGGTATCGGATTGAAGACATTCCGGTCGACTCCATGGGGGACGACGCTGATGCGATCGTCCGGAAATCCAGCGCTAATGAAGGCGTTGGCGCTGCAGTGCGACGGCGTCCAAAGATCGTCGAGCTCTTCGCGAAGGTCATAAAGATGTTGGGGCATCGCCCCGAATTCCCAAGCGTAATAACCAATGTAACGCGACCCGATTGGGACGCCATGCAACCACGGCGTGAGGCCGTGAACGATCGTGAAATCGGGGCTGCCGATTCCACGCGCAGCTCGCGTAGCGAAGTGACGATATTCGGGCCATATGCGATCGAGCCGGACAGGGTCCGTACGGATGGCGACATCGATATTGTCGCGCTCGATCAGCGCTCCCACCAATCGCCGGTTGACGAACGCGAGCGAGAAACCGGAGAAGAAGTCGCCAAACCAACAGATACGCAGGCGTCTCGGCATGCAACGCGGTTTCGCGTTAAGAGGCGCTTCGCCCCGGGCTGCGAACCTGCCCCGGGTTATGCAAACGCGTCCCGACGAGATGGAATCAGAACCGCTCGTCAAGGAGATACCTCCAAAAGCCGCCGACCTGCCTGAATGGTATCAGGCGGTCTGCTACAAGGCCGAACTCGTCTCACTCGCTCCGGTCCGCGGATGCGTCGTGTTGCGTCCGTACGGATACGGCATTTGGGAACGGTTGGTCGCGGAATTGGACGCGCGATTTAAAGCGACGGGCCACGAGAATGCGTACTTTCCGCTGCTGATCCCCGAATCGTTGCTCGCACGCGAGCAAGAACACGTCGAAGGCTTCGTTCCCGAGGTCGCATGGGTGACGCAGGGTGGCAGTGAGATGCTCACCGAGCGGCTCGCGATTCGTCCGACCTCGGAAGTCACGATCATGACGATGTTTGCCAAGTGGGTGCAAAGCTATCGCGATCTTCCAATTCTGATCAACCAGTGGTGCAACGTCGTTCGTTGGGAGAAACGCACGCGACCGTTCCTGCGCACGCTCGAGTTCTTATGGCAAGAGGGCCACACTGCGCATGCAAATCAGGCCGAAGCGGCGGAAGAAGTTCAGCGTATGCTCGGCATCTACAAAGATGTCGCCGAGAATATTGCGGCGATTCCGGTGTATGCGGGCGAGAAGAGCGACAGTGAGCGTTTTCCGGGTGCCCTCCACACGTTCTCGATCGAAGCGCTGATGCCGGACGGCCGCGCGCTGCAAGCCGGAACGTCGCACGGGTTCGGCCAGAATTTTGCGCGCGCGTACAACATCGAGTTCACTGCTGACGATCAGTCGCTGCAACACGCGTGGACGACGTCTTGGGGGATGTCCTGGCGGATGATCGGAGCGGCGATCATGGTGCACGGCGACGACCGTGGTCTGCGATTTCCCCCGAAGATGGCACCCTATCAAGTCGTCATCGTTCCAATTGTGCGGGGCGAGAGCACGGCCGTTCGCGATGCTGCGCAGCAGCTTTACGAACGTTTGCGCGACGACGGCTACCGCGTTCGTCTCGACGTCCGCGACCAATCCCCGGGCTGGAAATTCAACGAGTGGGAGATGCGCGGCGTGCCGGTACGGATCGAGCTGGGTGCGCGCGATCTCGAGCAGGGTGTTGCAACCCTGGTCCGCCGCGATCGTGCATTTAAGGAAGAGGGCCAAAAGACAACCGTCCCGCTCGCCGAGATTTCTTCACGTCTGGCGACGCTGCTCGATGAGATTCAAAATTCGCTTTTCGAACAAGCCAAACGCTTCTTGGAATCGCACACCCTGCGTCCATCGGATCAAGCCGAGTTTCTCAAGCTCTTGCGCGAGCGTGCCGGGATGATCGATATTCCGTGGTGCGGCCGTTCGGAGTGCGAGGAGCACGTCAAGGCCGAGACGAGCGCCGGCACGCGCAACGTCCGTCCCCCGGCGCAAGGTCCACGCTGCATCGCATGTGGCGAACCCGCGAAGGTACAAGCCTACTTCGCGCAGGCATACTGACCGCGTGTACGGCAAAACAGTCCTACCGAACGGCCTTCGCATCGTAACGGAACATATGCCGGCCGTGCGTTCGGCCGCGATCGGCATTTGGGCTGACGTCGGCTCGGCGTACGAGCGTCCCGAACAGCGCGGGATCTCGCACCTCGTCGAGCACATGCTCTTTAAAGGAACAGAGCGGCGCAACGCGCGGGAAATTGCCGAGGCGATGGATCGCGTCGGCGGCAACCTGAACGCATTCACAGACAAGGAATCGACCTGCTATTACGCGCGGGTGATCGACAAGCACGTTCCGCTTGCGACCGACATCCTGTGCGACATGTTCCTGAACTCGCGCTTCGATCCGGAAGACATTGCGCGCGAGCAGAACGTCGTTCTCGAAGAGATCAAGATGTACGACGATGCACCCGACGAGGTCATCAACGACGCCTTCGTGCGACTCATGTGGTCGGGTTCGAATATGGGTGATCCGGTCATCGGGTTTCCGAACACGATCAGCGCGTTGCGCTCGGGCGATCTGCGCGCGCACATGCGCGAGCGTTACACGCCCAAGACCGTAGTCGTCACCGTCGCCGGAAATGTCGAGCACGAGCAGGTCGTCGAATCGTTCGCGCAAGCGCTCGCGCCACTCGGGGGCGAGGGTGGCGTTCCCATCGTAGAGCGCGTGCGGCTTTCGCCCGGACGCCTCGTGATCACGCGCGACGTCGAACAGGTGTATCTTATCGTCGGAACGCGCGGCTTGCCGGCAGGCGACGACGATCGCTACACGCTTTCGGTCATCGACACGGCGCTCGGCGGCGGAATGTCGAGCCGCCTCTTTCAAGACATTCGTGAGGAGCGCGGCCTCGCGTACAGCGTGAGCTCGTTCCAAATCGCATACCGGCCGGCAGGGCTGTTCGCCGTTTCGGCCGGCACATCGGTCGAGAACGTGCAAGAAGTCATCTCGCTTATTCGTGAATCTTTTGCGGAAGCTCACGAGCGGGGTCTGCGCGAAAGCGAGGTCGAGCTCGCAAAAGAGCATCTCAAAGGCAGTTTGACGCTCGCACTCGAGAGCATCTCCGGACGCATGATGCGTTTGGGCCGTAATGAGCTGACATTCGGGCGTCAAATCTCCGAAGAAGAGCTCGATCAGAAAATCGACGCGGTCAACATCGATGACGTCCAACGGCTTGCGCGCGCGATCTTCGCACCTGAGCAGTGGGGTTTGTGTGTTCTGGGCCCGATCGGCGAGGACGATATCGACTGGACGGCCGCCGTCGCTTAGGCAGCGCTCGTGACCTCGACGGCATCCCTATGGGCCACGCAGCTCATCGTTGCGATGGCGCTGAACGGCGTCACGCAAGCGATTCAGATCGGTGCGTATGCTGCTCGCTACGCCGGCGTCCAAACGCACCGGATTGCGGTCTCCATCTCGCTCTTCAATCTGTTCGTCACCGCGAGCCGCTTGGCAGCGCTGTTTCTGACGCCGTCGCTGGGCGCGCTGGCCGACAACGCAACGCGTCCGGCGCTTACGGCGAAGCTGTCTGCGGTTCCGCCGGATGTGGTTGCGACGTTCGATACGCAAATGCGACTGATCGTCGCGGCGGGGACGATCGGCACATGCGTCGGCGCACTGTTGCTGCCGATGTTCATCCATCTCTTTGCACGCGGTATTCGCTCATTCGAACGGCGCAACTCCGTTCTGCAGGCACTCATTCGCCTGGGCGACCCGCGCGTCATGATGGACGTGCTTTCGAGTATCCGGCTTCCCGAGATTCGAACGATCCTGGCGTATACGCGCGAAGCGATTCCACCCAAGCTGCTCATCGGAAACCTGGTCGTGATGGCGATCTATGCGATCGGCGTCCCGTCGGCATATTACGGCAGCGTCCTCAATTTGGATGCGCGCACGACGGCGGCCGGCCTCTCCGGTATCGTCAACGGAGTCGGAACCTTGGCGTTCACGTTCTTCGTTGACCCAACGTCCGCGCTGATGGTCGATCAAGCGGTCAAAGGCGAACGTTCGCTGAATTCGATTCGTGCGATGGTCGTCGGCCTAACGGTTACGGCTATCTGTGGGACGATTCTCTCTCAGCTCTTGTTGTGGCCCGGTGCGTGGGCGATTTCCCATGTGGCGTCGCTCTTCGTGCACGGATTCAGCAAGTAGGCCTGCATAAGGTAGACTGATGCTCAAGAAACTGGTGCTCGTACTCCTCCCCGCAATCGCGACGGTCATGCTGTCGGGATGCGCGGGTTCGGTCGAGTCGTGGATCGTGCGTACGCGCGATCACCAGGGCGATCGTGCGCTCGAGTCGCGGAATCTCAAAGACGCGGCGCTCGCCTATCGGCTGGCGCTGGATATCAATCCGCAGGATGCGCACGCACGTGCCGGTGCGATCTCCGTGCAGCTGACGTTGGCGGAGGAGGCGTATCGTCTCGGCAAGCTCGAGGATGCGATCAACTACCTTTCGTCCGCCGAGAAGATCTCGCCAAACAACACCGCCGTCATGGATCTTCGCCAGCAGCTTTCACAAGCGCGTCTCAAGCGCGAGATCGTCATCTCAAACTATCCAGCCTATAAGGCCGCGGGCCTCGATCTCATTCGTTCGTATACGGCCCTCAAGACGCTCAACGCATCGATCGTAGCCGGCCTAAAGCGCTTTCAGTACAGCTATGATACGGTCGACATCACGCGCGCTATTGAAAACTCATACGAGCTAACCAGCGAGGTAACGCGCAACACAGCGCGGCTCACGCGCTTCCGTCAGACAGTCGAAACGGGAACAGGAGAAACCGAGACGGACCATCTCGGCGCGCCGTCCTCGCTTTTGCCGCTACCCTAGCGGGGTTGTCGCGCTCAATGTTTACCGGCTTTCTCGCGGCGCCGGAACTCTTGCCATCTGTCTTCGGCGCCCGGCAAGATCTTGGCGGAGTCGGTTTCGTAGACCGGCCAAATGCCGCTGCCCGGGAGCAACGGGAATCGCTGCATCCAAGCGTATAGCTCTGCGTTCTTTGCAAACCGATTTTGTTCGACGGCAATAAAATACCGAGCCCCTTTGCGGATTGCGCTTTGCTGGTCGAACGGCGTCCACAGCAAGGGATCCTCTTCCCAACCTTTGTGCTGCATGTAATACAGTATCGATGGATCGTAGTGCGCCATGACGACGAGCGCACCCGGTGCGAGTAGCGTGTGGAGGCGGCGCGCTTCGAGATAAACGGTGCGCTTATAATAGTAGTACGGCTGTATCTGCGCAGCGTTGTCGCCGATGACGACGATCAGAGCCACGGCGGCACCGGCAAGCGCCACATTCTGCAGACGCTCTGAGGCCTCCGACCACAGCGCCGCAAACGTCCGGATAAATGCGCCACCCGCGAGCGCGGCGAGAGGCAGAACCGGATACAGATAGTAGTCGACGCGTTCGACGGTGACGACCACGAACGCGTAGAGCACCGCCGCGACGAGCCACGAATACAGAAGAACGTTCGAGCGTGAACGGAGCGGTGTCAAGAACCCGAGCACCGCGAGAGCGAATCCCACCGGGCCCAGCATCGTCGTGCTGAGCATCGAGGGGATCGTCGTCAGCAGCACAACAGACTTGGCGACGAACGCGTGGGGTGAAACGAGCGCTTGTAAGAGCGACGGAATGACATGCTCGCGCGTGATGCCGCTTGCCCAATGCCACTCGGCGTGCGAATTGACTTCGCGAAGGTAGAGCCACAGCGAGATCGCAGCCGGGACGATCACAACCAGGCTTCGCAGCCGGCCAATACACGCGAGCGGAACGATCGCGAGTGCCGATACCGGCTTCGCGAGAAACGCGAGCGCGAGCAAAGCGGCGCATCCGATCTCCTTCCACGGGATCGTTTTCCCAGCAGGTGCGAGGAGCGTCCGTGCCGACGCATAGAGTGCGAGCGTAAAGAAGAACGTCATCGCCGTGTCCGGCATGAACGTCCGTCCGTAGTAGATGCTGCCCGGGAAAATCGCGAACAGCAGCGCGGCGACCAGGCCGACGAAGGCCGATTCGAACAGCCACCGGCCGAAATAGGCGATGACGACGATGGTCCCGAGCGAAAAACCGATCGATATCAGGCGGCCGAAGACTTCGTGTACTCCGAAAATCTTGTAACCAATCGCGGCAAGATACGGGACGATCTGCAGCTCGAGCTCGACGTAGTTCGGCGGCGGCCCGTCATAGTCGGTCTGCGGATAGAAGATGTTGAAATCGAGCTGTGCGAAGTTCCGCGCGATCGCCGCAGTGTCGCCTTGGCGCCATTGCGGATGATCCATGATCGGATCGTGCAGTCCGACGAGCCGAAGCCCGAGTGCGAGCAGAACGATTGCTCCGAGTACCCACCACCAGTACTTCGTCGGGTCTAGAGAACGGACCGGAACGTCCAATACTTATTCACGAAGAAGTTCACGACGATGCCCGCACAGGTTGAGACGAACCACAGCTTGTGGCCTTTCCCCAACAGCGGCGAGGCGGCGAGCGACACGATCAAGCTGACGCACAGCGCGATCGCAGAGACGGTGAGAAACTTTGCGCCTTCGCCAAGCGCGTGTCCGGTCGAGCGAAACGTCCAGACGCGGTTGAGGAAATAGTTTGAGACGCCGCCGGCCATGAATGCGACGGAGAAAATCAGGTAGTACCATGTCTCGCGCTGGTCGATCGCGAGCGGCAGCTGCAGAAGCGTGAAGACCACGCCGTTCACGGCAAATCCCGATGTTCCGACGATCGCGAACTTGACGAACTGCCGGATGCCACGCCGCTGCGTGATGCGTCCGATCAGCGAGGCGGCACCGCCTGCGGTCTCAGGCAACCCAATACCAGTCGGCAAAGAGAACCGTGAAGAGACCGAGCAGTGGAAGCGAAAACGCCACGATGGCGTTGTTGACCGACGGCCGTGAACCCCACAGGCCCATTACGACGAACATCGGGAAAAGAACGAGCGCGAAGCGCGGCATGCTCATGAGGCTCGACGTCGACATCGGGACGAGAATCGAGAGCGCCATGTAGCTCCAATACGTCGGCGAAAGCCGGCGGAACGCCGCAATCAGAAGCACGATCATCATGACCGTGAAGAACAGCTCGAGAAACTGATTCGCCACCGCGTTCCCGTTGTGTGCGTTTCCGAGCAAGGTGAAGCTGTTGCGCAAGCTCACCCAGGGCGGCGCTAAATGCCGGTGCCAATTGGTCTGCACGTGCGAGAAATACAATGGATCGCCCGTGAGAATCCAGAGATACGACATATACGACAACAGGCCAAGCGGGATCAGCGCCATCCCGGCAAGTGGACGCACCAGCTGCTCGAGCGGATATTGGAAGGCCTGACGCGCACCGGGCGAGCGCAGCCATTCGATCGCCATCGGCACGACGAGCAGCACGCCTTCGACGCGCGTCAACGCTGCAAAAAATCCGATGATCCCCGCAAGCCACCACTTGTGCTCGCGGATGAAGTAAAACGATGCGACCGTTAGAGCCAGGAAGAGCGACTCCGTGTAGATGGCCGAGAAGAAGATCGCTGTCGGAAAAATGGAGATGTAGAAGACGGCGCGGTGCGCGACGTGGCGGTTATATTGATGCTCGACGAGCTTATAGAAGAAAATCAGTCCTATGAACAGCGCGGCGTTCGAGATGACGAGACCGGCAACGAGATGGCTCCCGGTGAGCATCCCGAGCAGCGAGATCAACAGAGGATACAGCGGAAAGAACGCCATGTCGGTGCCGTAGTATCCGGTCGACGCTATGTCGATGTAGTGCACGGCATCCCAACGTCCCCAGACTGCGAGGATCGGAATCGACGATACGGCGACGTGCGTACCGGGACGCTGTGCGACGACCATCGCGGCCAGCTCTGCGATGACGATGATTGCGGCGCGGCTGACGACGAACGTAATCGCAACGTCGCGAACGGCATTGTTGAATCGCGCGGCAGCGAACAGTTTGACGAACGCAAACGTTACCAGCGCAATCGCGACACCGCGTCCGGTTGCACTGGCGCCGAACGGACGCAGAAAACCGACCCACATGATCAGGAGCGCCAGCCACGAGAAGGAGTCTGCGGTGAGTGCGGTCTCGAGCGAGACGGCACAGTGTCGCGCAAAGAAGCGCGCATACGCGTTCCAAACAATCAGCGCCGCGACGATCCCGGCCGGGATGGCGACCAAGAAAACCATTTCATCGACCGCGACCGACGCGCGCACGCGCAAGACGAACGCATAAAATCCGAAGAAGCCGAGCGTTGCACCCGCTGCGCTAACGATCAGGAGAGGGGCGATGCCGGTGCTGCTCAGATAGGGAGTTAGCACAGTGGTTCTACTGGCCACGACGCGACGCGTTTCGGGTTGCACGCGTCCCCTTCCCTTGGGACATTTGGCAGGTTAGGGGTCCCGTGCAAGCATAGGGAAGCGACGGTTAGGGGAGGGAGCGAGAAATGACGACCACGATGATTCCGCGCTTTGTCAGCGAGTATCCGACGGATTCGCTCGACTTTGTGCGTGTAACCGAAGAAGCGGCGCTCAACGCCTCGCGCTGGATGGGTCGCGGCGAACGCAATATCGCCGACGGCGCCGCCGTTGAAAAAATGCGCGATGCGCTTAACGACATGCAGATTTCGGGTCGTATCGTGATCGGTGAAGGCGAACGTGACGAAGCGCCGATGCTGTTCATCGGCGAAGAGCTCGGACGCGGCGGCATGGAGGTCGACATCGCCGTCGATCCCGTCGAAGGTACGAATCTGGTTGCGAACGGGCTTCCGAACTCGATTGCGGTCATGGCGATCTCCGAACGCGGCGGACTGCTGCACGCGCCGGACTCATACATGCAAAAGCTCGCGGTTGGACCGCGTGCGGCACCGTACGTGCACATCGACGCGAAAGTATCGGACAACTTGAATGCAGTCGCCAATGCGCTGGAGCGCGCGATCAACGACATCACGGTCATCATTTTGGATCGTCCGCGTCATAAAGATTTGATTACGGCAGTCCGCGATGCGGGCGCGCGCATCAAGCTTATCTCGGACGGCGACGTCGATGCTGCGATTGCGACTGCGATCGAGGGCACGGGTGTGCACGCGTGCATGGGAACCGGCGGCGCGCCCGAGGGCGTTTTGGCGGCAGCTGCACTCAAGTGTCTGGGCGGCGGATTCATGGGACGGCTCAAACCCCGGAACGACGAGGAAGCTCAACGCGCCAAAGCCATGGGCTTCGGGGATCTCGACCGCATCCTCACCATGGAGGATCTGGCTCCCGGGAAGCATCTGATGTTTGTCGCAACCGGCATAACGGACGGCGACTTAGTCCGCGGCGTACGCTTCTATGGGAACTCGGCACGAACGCACTCGATCCTGATGCACGCTCAAAGCGGAACCGTGCGGCACATCGAGAGTGTCCACAGGCTTGGGGCCAAACCGTACCGCGCGAAATAGACTAGGCAGAGGCGGTCGCCCCCGAAAGCTCATGACCGAACACAATTACGACCTTGTCATCATCGGAGGCGGCTCCGGCGGGTACGCCGCGGCCCGGACCGCGCGCGACCTCGGCGCGCGTGTTGCTATCGCGGATGTTGGTCCGCTTGGAGGCCTCTGCATCCTGAACGGATGCATGCCGAGCAAGACGCTGATCGCCAGCGGCGATTTGATGCACGCCATCAGAGAGTCGGACGTGCTCGGCGTTCGTTCGGCCGAGCCGCACGTCGATTATCGCGCTATGATCGAACGTAAGCGAGAAGTCATCAAAGGCTTCGCCGACTACAGGATCGAGGGACTCGAGACATTCGATCTCTATGAGGGCATGGCGTCCTTCGTCGACGAGAACACGCTGCGGGTCGGCGACGATATTATCTTGCACGCTTCGAATTTCGTCGTGGCGACCGGGAGCGTCGTTGCTCCGTCGATTTTCCCCGGTCTGGAAGAGACGGGTTATATTGATAGCGACGCGGCGCTTGATTTGAACTCGCCGCCTAGCTCGATCATCGTCCTCGGCGGTGGTTACGTTGCGGTCGAGCTTGGCCAGTTCTTCTCACGGGTCGGTGTCGCGACGACGATCCTCATTCGTAAACCGCGACTTCTCACCGACGTCGATGAAGACGTCGCGGTGGCGTTGACGGGGTATCTGCGCGACGAAGGTATCCGCATCGTCGGCGAGGCGACCGTCTCGCGCGTCGAGCGAAATGGAAAACTCAAACGCGTCGTCTACCGCAAAGGCGGCGAAGAGCACGCGATCGAGGCCGAAGAGATTTTCTACGCGCTCGGCCGCGTACCGAACACGTCCGGCCTCCAGCTCGAGCGCGCCGGTGTGAAATACCATCCGATCTCCGGAATCGACGTCGACGCAACACTGCGTACGTCGAACCCGCACATCTTTGCGATCGGGGATGTGACCGGGCGTTATCCGCTCGTGCACGTTGCCATTCAGCAAGGCGAGATCGCAGCGCGCAACGCGATGGGCGGAACGCGTGATGCAATTGACTACTCGCTCTCGAAAGCACATACGATCTTCAGCGATCCCCAGGTTGCCGTCGCGGGCGAAACCGAGGCGGAACTCACTGCAGCCAACCGGCCATATTTGAAGGCGACGTATCTGTTCAGCGATCACGGTAAGGCCATCTCAATCGGCAAGACCAAAGGCTTCGTAAAGATGCTTGCCGATCCCGAAGACGGCTGCATCCTGGGCGTGCAGATTCTCGGCCCCGAAGCCTCAGACTTGATTCACGAAGCGATCGCGGCCATGCACTTTCACTCAACGGTCTTTGATTTCGTGCGCATCCCGCATCTGCACCCCACGCTCGCAGAGATTCTTACGTATCCAGCGGAAGAGCTGGTCGTGCGGATCGAAGGCACGCGGATGGCAGCGCAGCGCGGCGATCTTCCGGTGGCAGCGGCCATACCGTGAAGATCGCGATCGTTCAAACCAAGCCGCGCAAAGGCGACCGCGATGCCAACGTTCGCGATCTGATCGACGCGTTCAAGCAGCTGCACGAGGATCCGCCTGATCTCGTGGCGCTGCCCGAAGCTGCGCTGACCGGCTATTTTCTCGAAGGCGGCGTCTACGAGCTGGCGGAGAGCTCTGCAGCGTTTGCACGCAGACTCGGCACTGCCTGGCACGCGTCGGGCGCGCACAAACCGGTCGACATCGTCAGCGGTTTTTTTGAAAACGATGAAGGGACGTATTACAACAGCGCCGTGTACGCGAAGCTCGATCCGTCAGGGTCTACGCAGATCGTCCACGTTCATCGCAAGCTATTCTTGCCGACCTACGGTGTCTTTGACGAAGAACGCTTCCATTCACGGGGGAAACGCTTAGAAGCGTTTCCCACCGCGTTCGGTCGTGCCGCGATCATGATCTGCGAGGACGCGTGGCACGGGATCGTTCCGACGATTGCCGCCGTCAAGGGTGCACGGTTATTCTTGATCCCGAGCGCTTCGCCCGGACGCGGTATTCAGAAGCAGGGCGAATTGGAAAGCATCGGGCGCTGGCGTTCGCTCCTGCAAAATTATGCGAGCGAGCACGGCGTCTTCATCGTTTATGCGGGGCTCGCAGGCTTTGAGGGCGGCAAAGGGATGACCGGAAGCTCGCAAGTGATCGGCCCCCGCGGCGAAGTGATCGTAGCGGCCGGCCCGCTTGATGCCTGCATCGTCCGCGCCGACATCGATCTTTCGGAAATCGACGTCGCACGCGCGGGCTTGCCGTTGCTTGGTGATCTTCATGCGGTGCTCCCCGATTTGCTCGCCGAGCTCGAGGCGACGAACGTTGTCGAGATCGCAAGCGAGCTGCGCCGATGACGCTGCCCGTCATTCAAGCTCCCGCGATCGATCCATACGCATCGGTCAAGAGCGATCCCGAAGTAACGGCACGCTGGCTGGAGGCATTCTTAGCCGACGAGCTCGTACGGCGACGCGGAATCAAGAAGGCGGTGCTCGGTCTCTCAGGCGGTGTCGATTCGGCGTGCGTTGCGTATTTGTGCGCACGGGCGCTTGGGCCTGAAAACGTCTACGCGATTCGCATGCCGTATAAATCATCGAGTCCGTCATCTCTGAACGACGCAAAGCTCGTCATTGATGCGCTTGGAATCAACGAGCGCACGATCGAGATTACGGCGGCGGTCGATGGTTATCTGCAGTTCGAACCCGGTGTCGATGCGCGCCGGGCCGGCAACGTGATGGCGCGCGTCAGGATGGTCGTGCTGTTCGATCAATCCGCAAAGCTGAGTGCGCTTCCAATTGGAACCGGCAACAAGACGGAACGGATGATGGGCTACTTCACGTGGCACGCCGACGACACGCCGCCTGTCAACCCCATCGGTGATCTCTTCAAGACGCAAGTGTGGGATCTGGCGCGTTACCTCGGCGTTCCGCTTCCGATCGTCGACAAGGCGCCGAGCGCCGATCTCGAAGCCGATCAAACCGACGAAAGCGATCTCGGGATCACATACCTCAAAGCCGATGCAATTCTGGCCGCGATGTTGCAAGGTTTCGACGAGCAGCAGATCGTCCGCATGGGTCTCGCGCCGGAAGAAGTGCGGATCGTGCGTAAGCGCGTCGACTCGACGCACTGGAAACGGCATCTACCGACGACGGCGATGCTCAGCAACACCGCGATCAACGAGTTTTATCTCAGGCCGGTCGACTATTAGTCGCGATCCGCTGCCGCCGGCGTTCTTCCCAGTCGGGTTGAACCTCGAAGGGCGCGATTGCGTCGTCATCGGTCCGGCAAACGATCGCGAGGCGATCGAGAAGACGCGCTCGCTCGAAGAAGCCGGCGCGAACGTTCGCTGGATTCGCGACCTGAGTACGTTGCGCGATGACGATGTCGCGAGCGCATTCTTCGTTATCTCGACGCCGCTCGACGACACACTCTCGGCGCGCTTGCGCGGACTTGCCGACCGCTATCATTTCCTGTTGTGCTGCATCGATCAACCTGCGTACGGTTTCGTTGCGATGCAAGCGGTCGCGAAAGCCGGGCCGGCCCGGATCACGGTCTCGACCGGCGGCGTCTCGCCGGCGGTCAGCAAGCGTTGGCGGATCGCAATTCAGCGTGTCCTCGACGCAAAGTTTGCGCGCTTCATGGATGCACTGCGCGCCCGGCGCAACGAGAACCGTGCGCTCGCTGATTCGGAAGCGCGAAAGGCGGCCGGACGCGAGGCTGCCGAGGGATTCGACGTGCAGATCAGCGTACGCTATCCCGACTGGTTCGAATAGGAGCGCGTTGTGGCCACGATAGAGATTGTGACGATTGGGACTGAGCTGCTGCTCGGTCATCTCATCGACACCAACTCGGCCTTCGTCGCCAGCGCCCTCGCCGACATCGGCGCCGACGTCTATGCGAAGCACTCGGTCGGCGATAATCCGGAGCGCTTGGAAGCGATGTTGCGCGGCGCGCTCGAACGCGCTGATGGAATTATCACGACCGGCGGCCTCGGCCCGACCGTCGACGATCTGACAAAAGAAGCCGTTGCGGCTGCGACCGGAACGCATCTCGAGTTGCACGAGCCGTCGCTGCGTGCGATCGAAGAACGCTTCTCGTCGATGCGCCGCACAATGAGCGACAACAACCGGCGTCAAGCCATGCTTCCGACGCCCGGCGTCGTGCTCGAGAATCCGCACGGGACGGCACCCGGATTCATCGCGCTGCGCGAGGATGGAAAATT
>Ga0302326_10013810_pt1 | contig 17110 bp, 18 predicted proteins | sample Palsa_T0_3_FD_202264 | JGI IMG/M metagenome (GOLD analysis project Ga0302326, IMG submission 202264) | Peat permafrost microbial communities from Stordalen Mire near Abisko, Sweden - Palsa_T0_3 | ecosystem: Environmental > Terrestrial > Soil > Palsa > Peat permafrost | place: Sweden: Abisko...
CGGGCCGGCCATCCATAATTCTTGTCTAGACAGAAGTTGATGGATGGCCGGCACAAGAGGCCGGCCATGACGGTGTTGGGAGCGGAGCAAGAACTCCGCGCCTCCGCGGCTCCGCGTGAATCCTTTCTTCAATCGCTAAGCGCGATTTCTCCGTTCTAAGCCTGATCTGAGGCGCGGGCCGCCGGAAAAATTTCGATCCAGTAGAAGTCCGTGTCGGGCGACGCTGGGATTCTCTGTGATGCCTCCCGGTCCGCGAAAATCGCGTCTCCCCTCTCCAGCGGAATTTCCTGGCCGGGCACGGTCACGGGCGCCAGCGGGAATGCGATGGTCACCGCCTCGGATGCGCCGAAAATTATCGTGCCCCTTCGCCGCGTCATGCGGGCCGTGAACATCCCGCGCCGCGTCATCACGTTCAGATCGGTCACGGGGCCTTCGTGGATCGCGGCCTCGGTCGCGACGTCGCCGGGAAACTGGATCGGCTCCCCATCGGCAGACAGCGCGACCGTCCGTCCGGCAATCGTGAGCGACAGGCGGCCTTCGAGCAAAGCGAGTTGGCGGTCGATGCCGGGGAATGACGAGAACGGTCCGCCGCGCTCGACCTTCGCGATGCTGACGCGCCAGCCGAAATTCTCCAGATCGGCGCCGGGCGGAAAGCGCGCGACCTCCGTCGTCGTGCCGCCGCCGTTCTTCCACGGCGATGCCACGCGGTCGCGGGCGCGGAGGATGCGCATCGTTTCGGGCACCTGCTTTAAGCCAGCCGATCTGATACCATTTTCCGGGACAGAACAATTTGAAGGGACTCCATGGCCAATCAGGGCACGGTGCTCGTCACCGGCGGTTCGGGCTTTATCGGCAGCTGGTGCGTCATCGGCCTGCTGCAGCAGGGCTACACGGTGCGCACGACGGTGCGCGATCTCGCCCGCGAGAGCGCGGTGCGCGCGGCGATCGGCAAGGTCGTCGATCCGCAAGACCGCTTGAGCTTCTACGCCGCCGATCTGATGTCCGATGCCGGCTGGGACGCGGCGACGGGTGGCTGCGATTACGTGCTGCATGTCGCCTCGCCACTGGGCACCTCCGAGCCGAAGGATCCCGACATTCTGATCGTGCCGGCGCGCGAAGGCGCCAAGCGCGCCGTCGCCGCCGCGATCAAGGCGGGGGTGAAGCGCGTGGTGCTCACCTCGTCCTCGGCGGCGATGAGCCATGGCGCCGGCGCGCCCGATTATCTCGCCGACGAAAGTGTGTGGACCGATGCGGCCAAGCCGAAAACCAGCGCCTATTATCAGTCCAAGACGCTGGCCGAGCGCGCGGCGTGGGACCTCATCGCGGCGTCGGGCGGCGCGACCACGCTGGCGACGGTCAATCCCGTCGCGGTGCTGGGGCCGGTGTTGAGCGACGATTTCTCGGGCTCGATCCAGATCGTGCAGCGCCTGCTGACCGGCAAGGTTCCGGGAATTCCGCGGCTGGGCTTCAGCATCGTCGACGTGCGCGACACCGCCGATCTGCACATCCGCGCGATGACGGCGCCGGCGGCGGCGGGCCAGCGCTTCATCGCGGCCAACGAATTCGCCTGGATGGGCGATATCGCGGCGATCTTGCGCGCCAATCTGGGCCGCAAGGCCTCCAAGGTGCCGACGCGCAAGGTGCCGGATTTCGTGCTGCGCCTGGCGTCGCTGTTCGACACCGATCTGCAGGCGGTCACGCCAAGCCTCGGCAAGAAACACGAATACAGCTCGGCCAAGGCGCAGACGATGCTCGGCTGGCGGCCGCGCCCGCTGAAGGACACCGTGCTCGATTGCGCCAACAGCCTGATCGCGACGGGCGCGGCGTGAAACGGACGATTTCGAGAGACGGGAGCATGACATGGCCAACACATTCGGCACCGACATCCTGATCCAGTCGCCCGATCCGAAAAGCGCGGCGCGGTTTTATGTCGAGCAGCTCGGATTCGAAATCGGCGAAGAGACGCCGGAAATGATCAGCATCCTCGGCCCGAACATCAATATGTTCATCGTGCCGGGACCCGCGCTCGGGCCGGTGCTGGAAGTGACGGTCGGCGATGTCGAGGCGGCCAAGCGTCGGCTGGTGCAACAGGGCTGCACGATCGTCAAGGACGAAGCCCCGCACCATTACGTCCGCGATCCGTTCGGACTGGTCTACAATCTGACGGATTAGCGCAATCCGGCTTTCGCGGCGATGAGCGCGGCTATGGCCGACCAGTCCTTCTCGCCCATGCCGGCCGCGATCGCCTCGTCGAAATGCGCGCGCATCAGATCGGCGAGCGGAAGCGGCATGGCCAATCCCTGCGCCGCTTCGCGCGCGAGGTTCACGTCCTTCAATCCCAAAGCCAGCTCGAAGCCCGCCGGCTCGTATTGGCGCGCCGTGATTGCCGCGCCATAGCCCTGATAGACCGGCCCGGCGAACAGCGAATTGGAGAGCACCTCGTGGAACAGCGCGGTGTCCACGCCGCCCTTGCGCAGCAGCGCGTGGGCTTCGCCCATGGTCTCGAGCGAGGCGGCGATCATGAAATTGCCGGCGATCTTGAACAGATTCGCTTTCTCGGGCGCATCGCCGACGATGGCCGTGCGCCGGCCGATGACGTCGAACACCGGCTGGAGTTTCGCGATAGCCGCTTCCTTGCCCGCCGCCACGACGATGAGCTTTCCCGCCGCCGCGGCATCAGGCCGGCCGAATACCGGCGAGGCGACATAGTCGAGGCCGCGCTTCTCATGCGCCGCCGCGAGCGCGCGCGCGAAATCGACCGAGATGGTCGCGACATTGGCGTGGATCAGGCCCTTCGCCGCGCGCGCGAGCAGCGCGCCGTCCAGGCCCACGGCGCGGATCGCGGCATCGCTCGCCAGCATCGAGAACAGCGCGTCGCCCTGCAACGCGTCCTCGGCAGATTTCGCGGCAACCGCGCCCTGGCGCGCAAGTTCGGCCATGGGCTCCGGCGAACGGTTCCACACGGTGAGTTCGTGGCCGGCGCGCAGGATATTGCCCGCGATCGCCGCGCCCATCTTGCCCAGGCCGATGAATCCGATCTTCATACCGCGACTTTCAACTCCTTCAAGCCCCGGAAAAACGGCAGCGTGCGCCATTGCGGTATCATGTCCGCGTCGGCAAGGCGCAGATCCGGAAAGCGGGCGAACAGCGTGAGCAGCGCGACTTGCGCCTCGAGCCGTGCCAGCGGCGCGCCGATGCACAGATGCGCGCCGCCGCCGAACGCAACATGCGGCGCGTTTTTGCGCGCGATGTCGAAGCGGTGTGGATCGGGGAACGCGGCCGGATCGCGGTTGGCGCCGCGCAAGGATGCGAACAGCGACTGGGTCTGCTTCACCGGACAGCCGCCGACCTCCATGTCGCGCGAGGCGATGCGCCCGGTGATGTCCACCGGCGATTCATAGCGCAGCACTTCCTCGACCGCGCCATTGATCAGCGAGGGATCGGCGCGCAGCTTGGCGAGCTCCGCCGGATGGTTGAGGAACAGCCACACGGCATTGCCGATCAGATCGGTGGTTGTGAGATTGCCGCCGACCAGGAGCGATTGCAGATTGATCGAGTTCTGGCGGTGGTCCTGCGGCGCGCCGGCGGCTCGCCGCCCCACATTGGGGGTTACCTTATGGGCGCGGGGCGCCGCGCGACGCTCCCGGATCATCTGGGTCATATAGGCCGACAACGCATTCGCCGCGAAGACGAGCTGGTCGCTCTGTTCCTGGGTGCGGAACGGATTGAGGCTCTGGATGACGCCCTCGCTCCATTGGCGGAATTCGCCGAGCCGCGTCGGATCGACGCCCAATATGCGCGCGATCACGTCGATCGGAACCAGCAGCGCGAAATCCGCCATCGCGTCGAAGCCTGCGCGGCCGGCGACCGCACCCAGCGTCTCGTCGACGACGGTCTGCACCAGCGGCTTGCATTTGGTCACGCGCTTGTAGAGCGCCTTCGCCAAGGGATTGCGGATGCGCGCATGATCGGGATCGTCGAGCAGCAGGATTCCCATCTGCTCTTCGTCCGGCGCCCGATTGATTCCGGGCAGCGGCTTGGTGCGTACGCGCCGGGGCAGCACCGCGGCGGCTTCCGCTTTTTCCGGATCGCGCCACAGCGTGGTATCCGACAGCACGCCGCGCACATCGGCATAGCGCGTCAGCACGAAGCTGCCGGCGACGTCGTCGCGATGGACGGGACATTCGCCGCGCAGCCGGTCGAGCAGCGCATGGGGATTTTCGTTATAGGCCGGGTTCAGCGGCGTCAGCGCCATGACGCCGGGAAGCGGAGTGTCGGCCATGCGAACCACCTGACATTTTGTCAGGCCGGATATTAGGCCGGCGGCGCGGCGGCGGCAATTCCCTCTCCCCGCCGGGAGAGGGAAAGCCGCGAGCTGCTTACCAGCGGTGCCAGTGGTGGCAAACATGCTGATGGTTGTACCAGCCCCAGGAGGTGCAGTGCCTGTGATGATAGGGGCCGATGCCGACATGGGCGCCGACCCCGACCCCGCCGACATGCACGCCGACGCCGACATCGGCGTAGGCCGCCGCGCCCATCAGGGCGAGCGCGAGAATCGAGGCGATCACGGTTTTCATGGGTGTGTCCTTCGCTTGATGGAAAACGGTCATCCGTCTTCGCGAACGCCGACGGAGACACACACCCCACCCGCCTCGAAGCATTCGCGCCCGGAGTCTATTCCCTTTTCGGCCCTGGGCGATAGGCGCCGCGGCCCTGTATTCTTCCGCGACGCGCGGGGAGAATGCGATGAAAGCGATGATGTCGATCCTGGCCGCGCTGGCGGCCACCACCGGCGGATTGGCGGCAACCGCATTGTCGCCGGACAAGATCGCCTCCGACATCGCGGCCCATGGCGCCGACGCCGTGGTCGCGCGGCTCAACGCGAACGGCGATTACGACCGCGTGCTCGGCCATATCGACAGCGGCGATTCGCGCTGGCTCGCGCTCGCGCCCAAGCTGGCGCCCGGCACCGACGCCGGTACCGCCGAGGCGCTTGTCATCGCGCTCGCCTTCGCGCTGCCGCGCAATCCCGCCGGCGTGCTCGCGCTGCTGCAAGGTCCGGACGCATTTCCCGCCGACGACGTCTGCGGCACGCCGTTCATCGAGGACACGGTGAAGGATGTGCCCGCCTATGTGCGCCGGGCGCGCGCCGCGGTGATGGCGGTAAGCGATCCGAGGCTCCAGGACGCGAAGTCCGCCTGCCTGGCGGCGCTGAAGAAGGCGTGAACCATTGCATCCTCTCCCCGACAGGGGACGGGGTGCAGAGTCACCAATATTCCCGCATGATCTCGGCCGCCCATTCCGGTTCGCGGATTTCGCCGCGGGGCAGGAAGCCTTTCATCACCGGCTTGATGTCGAGCACCGGCGTGCCGTCGATGGCGTCGAGGCCCTTCACGTGAAGCGTCAGACCGTCGGCGCGTTCGAGGCGGCAGACGCAGACGCCGATGCGGTTCGGCCGTCCCTTGCCGCGCTGCGCGAAGATGCCGATCTTGGGCCAGTCGGCGCGGCCGCGCGGATGGCGCGCGCCGGTCCGGATCTCTTCGTCGGGCACGCGATCGAAATTGTAGATCACTTCGATGTGGGAGAAATCGCCGAGCCCCGCGGTGGCGTCGGGCGTGAATTGCGCGGGGTCGAGCTCGATACGCGACGCGACCGCGTCCCAATTGTCATCGATCGGCTCGCCGCGCGCGCTCTTCACGCAGCCGACTGGTTTCAGCACGATGTCCATGGCTCACCTCCCGCAATCGGGGCGATGGTTAAGCCATTCTTAAGCAAAGCCGCAGCACTGTTTACGAAGGTCGCCACAACCTTGCCGTGTTTATCTTTTGTTCACGAAAACGCTAGCTCTGGAGTCGACGAATCCACAGGTGGTATCTCCAAGCCCCTATTTTTATTGGCTTTTCCGTTGACCAGACCGCTTTTCCCATGATATCCCATTCTGTCCCGTAGTCAGTGATTCGCCCGAATGCCCGGGTGCTATCGCCAGGCCGATAGGGACCAGGGGGCTGGATCAGATGACTGGCGCGGTTCAACCGTTCATTTCGACGGTGTCCGGCACGCTCGACGGCAAGGGCCGGGTCTGCGTCCCCGCGCCGTTCCGCGACATCCTGACCGCGCAGAACACCGCCGGCGTCTACATCTGTCCGTCGTTTTCCGAAGGCGCGCTGGAAGGTTTCGGCGACGAGGTGCTGCAGTCGTTCCACCAGCAGCAGGCGGCGCAGGATCCGTTCTTCACGCCGTCGCTCGACGACAAGGTGTTCGCGGTGCTGTCGATGACGCGGGTGTTGCCGCGCGACGAGAACGGCCGCGTCGTATTGCCGGCCGAATTCATCGCGCATGCCGGCTTGAAGGAACGCGTCACCTTCGTCGGTATGGGCCGCAAGTTCCAGATCTGGGACAGCGAACGCTTCGCGCCGATCCAGGCGGAGCGTTTGAAGCGCGCGCTGGCGGCGCGCAACGCGAATGGCGGCGCCCTATGAGCGGCCACGTTCCGGTGATGCTTGCCGAAGTGGTCGAGGCGATGCGCCCGCGCGACGGCGCGCATTATGTCGACGGCACTTTCGGCGGCGGCGGCTATTCCCGCGCGCTGCTCGACGCAGCCCAATGCCGCGTGCTCGGCATCGACCGCGATCCCGACGCCATCGCGCGCGGCCGCGAACTGGCGGCGCGCTATGACGGGCGGCTCACCTTGCTGCAAGGCGAGTTCTCGCAGATCGAGGAATTGCTGGCGCGCGCCGGCGCAGCCCAGGCCGACGGCGTGATGCTCGATCTCGGAGTCTCCTCGTTCCAGATCGACGAGGCCGAGCGCGGCTTTTCGTTCCGCGCCGACGGTCCGCTCGACATGCGCATGAGCCGCGACGGCAAATCCGCCGCCGACATCGTGAACACCGCCGATGAAGCGGAATTGACGACGATCATCCGCGATCTCGGCGAAGAGCGCTTCGCCCGCAAGGTCGCCCGCGCCATCGTCGCCGCCCGCCCGCTGTCGCGCACCGCCGAATTGGCCGATGTGGTAAGCAAGGCGCTCGGCCCGGCGGCATTGCGCTTCGCGATCCATCCCGCCACGCGCACCTTCCAGGGTTTGCGTCTTTATGTGAACGACGAGCTCGGCGAATTGGAGCGCGGCCTCGAAGCGGCCGAGCGCGTGCTGGCGCCGCAAGGCCGCCTCGCTGTCGTCGCTTTCCATTCGCTGGAAGACCGCATTGTTAAGAAGTTTCTCGCCGCGCGCGCCCGTCCGCAAACCGGCTCGCGCCACGCACCCGAGCGCAAGCCCACGCATCCGCAGACGTTTCGCCTGATCGGCAAACAGCCCCGCGCGCCGAGCGCAGCCGAGATCGCCCGCAATCCCCGCGCGCGCTCGGCCCGCTTGCGCGTCGCCGAGGCGGCTTAAGGAGAGAGCCCATGGTCCGCATCCTCAACTTCGTCTTCGTCGCGCTGGCGGGCCTGTCCTGCTTCGCGCTCAACCATGTCTCGGAGAAGACGCGGCTCGCCAGTCTCGACCTCGTCCGGGTCCAGCACCAGATCGTGCAGGAAAGCGAAACGACCAAGGTGCTGCAGGCCGATTGGCAGAGCGTCGCCGATCCGGCGCGCATCCAGCGCCTGGCGCAATCCCGTCTCGGGTTGAGCGACACGCCAACCTTGGAATTGTCGTCTCTCGAATTGTTACCGCGCCGCGGCGAGGCCGATCCGTCGAACGACAATCCGGTGCGCGCGGCGAGCGCCGTCGTGCCGGCGCCCAATCCCGACCTCCATTTCGTGGCCGCGAATAGCGGAAACTGATTTCATGGTCGACGCCGCCATCCACCAGCGCCGCATCGTCATGGCGGCGGGAATCTGCGTGATGGCCTTCGCCCTGATCGGCATCCGCCTGCTCGACGTGGCGGTGCTGAAAGGCGCGGTGACTGGCGCCGTCGCGCCCGCGACGGAAACACCGGAGCCCTTGCGCGCCGATATCGTCGATCGCAACGGCCAATTGCTGGCGCGCGATTTGCCCGTCAGCGATCTCTACGCCACGCCGCAGGCCTTGCGTGATCGCGCGCAGGCCGCGCATGACATCGCCGCCGCGGCCGATATCGACGAAGCGCATCTCGTCCGGCTGTTCGCGGGCAAGCATTCTTACGTGCTCGTCGCGCGCAAGCTGACGCCGAATGTCGTGGATCGCCTCAAGCAGCTCGACATTCGCGGCCTGGAATTCGAGCCGGCGACCAAGCGCTACTATCCGCAGGGCGACGCCGCCGTGCAGGTGCTGGGCGCCACCGACCAGAACGGCAACGGGCTGACCGGACTTGAGCGTGGCCTCGATGCCAAGCTGCGCGCCGGCGGAAGCGTGGCGCTTTCGCTCGACATGCGCGTGCAATATGCGCTGGCCCACGAAGCCGAAGCCGCGCGCGAGCAATATCATGCGATCGCCGCCGGCGGCATCGTGATGGACGTGAACAGCGGCGAGATTCTCGCCATGGTGTCGCTGCCCGACAGCGGCCCGGTCGCGTCCGACGGCACCAATCCGGCGCGCAACCGCATGGCGCGCGACGTCTACGAGCTGGGCTCGGTGTTCAAGATCTTCTCCTTCACGCTGGCGATGCAGGATCACACCACGCGGCTGGACGAGACCTTCCCGATCGGCGCCGGCTTCAAGATCGGCCGCTTTACCATCCACGACGCCGAGCACATGCCGGCAACGCTCGCCGCCCGCGACATCCTCGCGTTGTCCTCCAACGCCGGCACGGCGCAGATCGCGCTGCGCTCGGGCCCGGATCGCCAGCGTGCGTTTCTCGAGAGCATGGGTTTGCTCTCGCCGATCCATACTGAGCTCGCCGAGACCGCGGCGCCGCTCTATCCGCGTCATTGGGGCGATGTCGAGACGGCGACGGTGGGTTTCGGCCACGGTATCTCGGTCTCGCCGCTGGCTTTCGTGGCGGCCGCGGCCAGCGTGGTTAATGGCGGGCGGCGCATCGTCCCGACATTCCTCAAGCGCGACGCCGACGCGCGCGGCGAACAGGTGATTTCGCCCGAGACCAGCGCCACGATGCGCGGTCTGCTGCGCTATGTGGTGACGGACGGCACCGGAAAGGCCGCGGACGTGCCGGGCTACGATGTCGGCGGCAAGACGGGCTCGGCACAGAAGAACGACCACGGCCGTTACATCGCGCACAAGCTGCTGACCTCGTTCTGCGCCGTGTTTCCAATAGACCATCCGCGCTATCTGGTGTTCGTGATGCTCGACGAGCCGCATGGCGCCGGCGCCGAAGGCGTCATGGCGCTGGCCGGTCACACAGCGGCCCCGCTTGCCGGCCGGGTGATCGCGCGCATCGCGCCGATGCTCCAGATGCCGATGGCGGCCCTGCCGGCCGTGCCGGTCAAGGGGCGTTCATAATGGAACCACAATCGGGAGCGAGGGTGGCGGCGGGTAAGGTGGCCAAGAGCGCCATGGAACGCGAACGCGAATTTTCCGGGCTCGCGAGCGACAGCCGCGAGGTCAAGCCCGGCTATCTGTTCGCCGCGCTTTCGGGCCGCAATGCGAACGGCGCGGCGTTCATCGCCGATGCCGTGAAGCGCGGGGCGGTCGCCGTGCTGTCGCGTCCCGAGGCGCGCGCCGACGTCGAGAAGCTCGGCGTGCGCTTCATCGCGGACGAGAATCCGCGCCTGCGCCTTGCGCGTTTCGCCTCGGCGCATTTCGGCGCGCAGCCGCAGACGGTCGCGGCGATCACCGGCACCAACGGCAAGACCTCCGTCGCCGTGTTCCTGCGCGAGATCTGGACCGCGCTCGGGCATAAATCGGCCAGCATGGGCACCATCGGCGTGATCGCGCCGTCCGGCGAGACCGCGCTCAGGCAGACCACGCCCGATCCGATAGAAACCCATCGCCTTCTGGCGCAGCTCGAGGGCGAGGGCGTCGATCATCTGGCGGTCGAAGCGTCCAGCCACGGGCTGGATCAATACCGGCTTGACGGAGTCGAGATCGCGGCGGCCGGCTTCACCAACATCACGCGCGACCATCTCGACTACCACCCGACATTCGAGGACTACCTCGCGACCAAGCTACGACTGTTCCGCGAGGTGGTGCGCGACGGTGGCGTCGCCGTCGTCAATGCCGATGCCGAGCACAGCGGCGATTTCCTCGCGGCGGCGAAGAAGCGCGGATTGAAGATCGTCACGGTCGGCGAGAAGGGCGAGACGCTGAAGCTCGTCGCGCGCCGTCCGCACGGCGATGGTCAATCGTTGACGGTCGCGCATGCGGGCAAGACGCACGATGTCGAGTTTCCGTTGGCCGGAGGTTTCCAGGCTTCCAACGCTCTCGTCGCCGCGGGGCTCGCCATCGGACTCGGCGATGCCGCGGACAAGGTGTTTGCCGCGCTCGCTCGTCTCAAGGGCGCGCCCGGGCGGCTGGAGAAAGTGGCCTACGCCAAATCCGGCGCCGCGATCTATGTCGATTACGCGCACACGCCCGACGCGCTCCAAACCGTGCTCACCGCCATCCGGCCGCATGTGACAGGCAGGCTGCACGTCGTGTTCGGCTGCGGCGGCGACCGCGACAAAGGCAAACGCCCGCTGATGGGCAAAGCAGCTGGCGCATTCGCCGATGCCGTGATCGTCACCGACGACAATCCGCGTGGCGAAGACCCGGCCGCGATCCGCAAGGAAGCCCTGGCCGGCGCACCGGGCGCGCGCGAAATCGGCGACCGGGCGCAGGCGATCCGCGAAGCCATCGCCGCGCTGGGCGCCGGCGATGCACTGGTCATCGCAGGCAAGGGTCACGAGAGCGGGCAGACCATCGGCGATACGACGCGTCCGTTCTCCGATCGCGCGGAAGCGATCAAGGCTGCCCTGGCATTGGGCGGGAGCGCGGCATGAGCGCGCTGTGGACCAGCCAGGAAGCCCAGGCGGCGACTTTGGGTCAGGCGACGCAAGCCTTCGCCGCGACCGGCATATCCATCGACACGCGCACGCTCAAGCCCGGCGACCTTTTCGTCGCGCTCAAAGGCGACACGCTCGACGGCCATGCCTATGTGCGCACCGCGCTCGACGCCAAGGCGTCGGCGGCATTGGTGTCGCGCAAACCGGAAGGCGTCGCGGGAGCGCTGCTGACCGTCGCCAACACGCAGCGCGGCCTCGAAGATCTGGCACGCGCCTCGCGCGCGCGCAGCCGCGCCAAGATCGTCGCCGTCACCGGCAGCGCCGGCAAGACGACGACCAAGGAGATGCTGCGGCTGGCGTTCGGCGCGTTGGGCGCCACACATGCCTCGGCCGAGTCCTACAACAATCATTGGGGCGTGCCGCTCAGTCTCGCCGCCATGCCGCGCGAGGCGCAGTTCGGCGTGTTCGAAGTGGGCATGAATCATTTCGGCGAGCTCCGCGCGCTGGTCTCCTTCGTCCGTCCGCATGTCGCGCTCGTCACGACGATCGCGCCCGCGCATCTGGAATTCTTCGGAAGCTGCGAAGCCATCGCCGACGCCAAATCGGAGATCTTCGAAGGCATCCTGCCCGGCGGCGCGGCGCTCCTCCCGTCGGACAGTCCCTATTGCGAACGCCTCACGGCGCGCGCCAAGCAGGCCGGCATCTCACGCATCCTCTGCTTCGGCGAAAAGACAGGCAGCGACGCGCGCCTGATTGCGACAAGCGATGCCGAAGAGGGCATGAAGATCGAAGCCGACATCCTCGGCCGCGCCGTGCATTTCCGCATCGGCGCGCCGGGCGCCCATATCGCGCGCAACGCCGTCGGCGCTCTGCTTTCGATCGCGGCGCTGGACGGCGACGTGCTCAACGCGGCCGCTGCGCTGCAGGAATTTTCCGCGCTCAAGGGTCGCGGCGCGCGCTTCAGGATCGCGCTCAAGGGCGGCGGCGCCCAGATCATCGACGAGAGCTACAACGCCAACCCGGCCTCGATGTCCGCGGCGATCGCGCTATTGGGCGCGGCACCCGCCAGGCGCCGCGTCGTCGTGCTGGGCGATATGTTGGAGATGGGTCCGCAAGGGCCGGCGCATCACGCGGCACTGGCGCGAGACCTCGAAGCCGCCCGCGTCGATCTGGTCTTCGCCAACGGATCGCAGATGAAGATGTTGTGGGATGCGCTGCCGGCTTCGCGCCGTGGCGCCTATGGCGCGCAATCGTCGGAAATCGTCGCGCGCGTCGCCGCATCGACTATGCCGGGTGACGTCGTTCTGGTGAAAGGCTCCAAGGCAAGCAAGATGAATGTGATCATCGATGCGCTGAAGGCGCTGGACGGGGCGGAGTAGCGCGATGTTCCACTACTTCCTGTTTCCGCTGGCGGATCGCGTCTCGTTCTTCAACGTGTTCCGCTACATCACCTTTCGCGCCGGCGGCGCGGTGATGACGGCGCTTTTGATCGCCTTTCTGGTCGGACCGGCGACGATCGACTGGCTGCGATTGAGGCAAGGCAAAGGCCAGCCGATCCGCAGCGACGGACCGCAGCGCCATATTGTCGAAAAGCAGGGCACGCCGACGATGGGCGGATTGCTGATCCTCATTCCCGCCGTGGTCGCCACCCTGCTATGGGCCGACCTGACGGACCTTTATGTGTGGGTCGTCCTGCTGGTCACGATCAGCTTCGGATTGCTGGGCTTTGCCGACGACTATCTGAAAGTGACCAGGCGCTCATCCGCCGGCGTCAGCGGGCGCGTCAAGCTCGCCGTGCAGTTGGCCGTGGCGCTGATCGCGAGCTATGCGGTGATGAAGCTGGAGGATCCGGCGCTGTCCGGCACGGTCACCATTCCCTTCCTGAAGACCGTGCTGGTGCCGCTCGGCTGGTTCTTCCTGGCGTTCGGGGCTCTCGTCGTCGTGGGCGCTTCGAACGCGGTGAACCTGACCGACGGACTCGACGGATTGGCGATCGTGCCGGTGATCATCGCCGCCTTGGCTTTCGCGCTGATCGCCTATCTCGTCGGCAACGTCAAATTCTCCGATTACCTGCAGCTTCACTATGTGGCGGGCACCGGCGAACTCGCGGTGTTCCTCGCCGCGCTGATCGGCGCGGGGCTCGGCTTCCTCTGGTACAACGCGCCGCCCGCCATGGTGTTCATGGGCGATACCGGATCGCTGGCGCTGGGCGGCGCGCTGGGCGCGGTCGCGATTTCCACCAAGCACGAGATCGTGCTCGCCATCATCGGCGGCCTGTTCGTCATGGAAGCGGTGTCGGTGATCGTGCAGGTCGTCTCCTTCAAGATGACCGGCAAGCGCGTCTTCCGCATGGCGCCGATCCATCATCATTTCGAGCAGCTCGGCTGGCGCGAGCCGACCATCGTGATCCGCTTCTGGATCATCTCGGTCGTGCTGGCGCTGATCGGCCTTTCCACGCTGAAGCTGAGGTGAGGGGATGATTGTCGCGCACAGTTTCGCCAAGCAGACCGTGGGCGTGTTCGGGCTCGCCGGCTCGGGCGTGCGCGCGCTGGCGGCGGGCGGCGCGAGCGTGTTCACCTGGGACGACGACGCAGATTCGCGCGTCGCCGTGCAGAGAGACGGTGCCGTCGTCATGCCCTTCGGCGAATGGCCATGGGCGCGCATCAAGGCGTTGGTTCTGCGCGCCGATGTCGCGCGGACCCATCCCGTCGTGCTTGCGGCGCAAAAGGCCGGCGTGGAAATCATCGGCGAACTGGAATTGTTCGCGCGCGAGATCAGGCCGGAACGCGGCGTCAAGGGCCGCGCGCCGGTCGTCGCCGTCACCGGCGGCAGCGGCAAGTCCACCGCCGCGGCGCTGATCGGCCACATATTGTCGTCTTGCGGGTTCGCCGCGGAAGTCGGTGGCGCGACCGGCAAGTCCGCGCTCGATCTGGCTTCGCCGGGCGGACGCACGGTCTATGTGCTGGAAATCAATCGCGACCAGATCGGCCTGGCGCCCGGCTTCGTTTCCGACGTGTCGGTGCTAATCCACGCCGGATCCGATCATGCGTCGCCGGACGACGGCGCCGCGGCGCGACTGCTTGAATGCACCGCGAAGGACGGGCAGATCTGCATCGACGTCGACGATCCCCGAGCGGCATCGATTTACACACGGCTTTCCGCCGGCGGCGGCGCAGAGGCGGTGCCGGTTTCGATCGGCAAGGTGCTGGGACGCGGCATCTTCGCGGTCGACGGCGCCCTGTACGACGCGCAAGGCCAGCGTGCGACCAAGGTGATGGACCTCTCCATCGCATCCCATCTGTTGGGCGTGCCGGATTGGCGCAGCGCGGCGCTCGCCTATGCCGCGACCAAGAGGCTGGTGAAGGATTCGCGCGCCATCGCCCGGACAATCGCGAGTTTTCCGGGGCTGGAACAGCCGCTCGCGCGCGCCGTGCCGAAGAGGCAGGCGTCATGAGCCTGTCGCGCGCGAACAAGGGCGGCTTCGCCGATTGGTGGTGGACGATCGATCGCGCCGCGCTGTTCGCCATGCTGGCTCTGATCGCCATCGGGCTGATCCTCGCCTTCGCCGCCAGCCCGGCGGCGACCGGCGGGCCTTTCACGCAAGGCGATTTCCGCTTCGCGATCAAGCAGGTGGCGTTCGCCGCCATCGCCGCGATCATCATGGGATTCACGTCGATGCTGTCGCTGCGGGCGATCAAGATCGGCTCGGCGGCGCTTTTCGCGCTCTCCTTGCTCGGATGCTTGTTCGTGCTGCTCTGGGGCAAGGAAGTTCTCGGCGCGCGCCGCGAAATCGATTTCGGCTGGATCAGCCTGCAGCCGTCGGAATTCCTCAAGCCGACTTTCGCGGTGCTGGCGGCGGCGATCTTCGCCGAGAAGGCCAAGCTGGTCGCGCGCAAGGAGATCGTCACCTTCGCGCTGATCCTGCCGGCGCTGATCATTCTCGCCTTGCAGCCCGACGACGGCCAGACCGGTTTGCTGCTCGCGTTGTGGGGCGTGATCCTGTTCTTCAACGGCGCGTCGCTGGTGTGGATGTCCGCTCTGGCGGCGGGCAGCGCGGCGCTCGGGTTGGCCGCCTATCTCCTGGTGCCGCATTTCCACGACCGTATCGCGCAATATGCGGGCCAGGGTGGCTATCAAACGGGCTTGGCGCTGAAGGCTTTCGCGCATGGCGGATGGATCGGCGTCGGTCCCGGTGCCGGCACGATCAAATACCGCCTGCCCGACGCGCATTCCGATTTCATCTTCGCGGTTGCTGGCGAGGAATTCGGCCTAGCGCTGTGCGGGCTGATCGCGCTGCTGTTCGCGGCGCTCAGCGTAAGGTTGCTGCTGCGCGCCTCGCGACAACGCGATCCCTTCGCCCAGCTCGCCGGCTCCGGTCTCGCCATCGTCGTGGCGCTGCAGGCCTTCATCAACATGGGCGTCGCGACGAGCCTGTTGCCGGCCAAGGGCATGACGCTGCCTTTCATCTCCTATGGCGGCTCGTCACTGTTCGCGGTGGCGCTGACCATGGGCTTCGCACTGTCGGTGACGCGCCAGCGGCCGCGGACCGCCGAGCGCGATGTCGAATTGTTCGGCTTCCTCAGGGAGGCGCGCGCGTGACGACCATCGTGCTCTCCGCCGGCGGGACCGGCGGTCATCTCTTTCCGGCGCAGGCGCTGGCCGCGGAACTCACGCGCCGCGGCCGCACCATCGTGGTGATGACCGACGCGCGCGGGAAGAACTACAACGCCGCGTTTCCGGGCGCCTCGATCCAGACCGTTCCGTCGGCCACTTTCGCCGGCGCGCTTTCGCTGCTCACCGCGCCCTTTTCGATTGCCGCAGGAATTCTCGTGGGTCTCGTCAAGCTGCTTCGGCTGAAGCCCGCAGCCGTCATCGGCTTCGGCGGCTATCCGAGCCTGCCGGTGATGATCGCGGCGGGGCTTGGCGGATTTCCCACCGCGATCCACGAGCAGAACGCGGTGCTCGGCCGGGTCAACCGTCTGGTCGCGGGTTTCGTGCGCGTCATCGCGGCGTCGTTCCCGCTCGTGCGGTTCGCGCCGAAGGATCAGGCGCGCGTGGTCTTCACCGGCAATCCGGTTCGCCCCGAAGCCGCAGCGCTCTCCGGCGCGTCTTATGAAGCACCGACCGGTGAGGGCACAATTCACCTGCTGATTTTCGGCGGCAGCCAGGGCGCGCGCGCCTTGAGCGAGCTGGTGCCGGCCGCGATCGCGAAATTGCCGCAGGCGCTGCGCGCCCGGCTTTCGATCGTGCAGCAGTGCCGGCCCGAGGATATCGAGATGGTCCGTGCCGCTTATGCCGGCGCGAATGCAGAGCTCGCGGGTTTCTTTTCCGATCTGCCGCAGCGCATCGCCCGCGCCCATCTGGTGATCGCGCGCAGTGGCGCCTCGACGGTGAGCGAGCTGGCCGTGATTGGCCGTCCGGCAATTCTCATTCCCTATCCTTTCGCGACCGACGACCATCAGACCGCCAATGCCGAAGTTCTCACCAAGGCGGGCGCCGCCTGGACCATCCAGCAACGCGATCTGACCGCCGACAAGCTCGCCGCAATTCTCGAACAAGCCTTCGCCGATCCGTCGGAACTTGCCAAACGCGCCGCCGCTGCGCACGCGCTCGGAAAGCTCAATGCGGCCGAACGTCTCGCAGACCTCGTCGACTCTCTCGGGAGGGCGGCATGAAGGCGAAGCAGACGCGCGTGCCGCTCGACATCGGCACCATCCATTTCATCGGCATCGGCGGCATCGGCATGAGCGGCATCGCTGAAATCATGCACAATCTGGGCTACAAAGTGCGCGGCTCCGATCTGTCGGAAAGCGCCAACGTCAAGCGTCTCAAGGCGATGGGCATCGCCGTCACCATCGGCCATGACGCCGACAATCTCGGCGATGCGCATGCCGTGGTTTATTCCTCGGCGGTGAAACCGGGCAATGCGGAGTTCGACGCGGCGCGCCTGCGCGGTCTGCCGCTGGTGCGCCGCGCCGAGATGCTGGCCGAGATCATGCGGCTGAAGAGCTGCATCGCCATCGCCGGCACCAATGGCAAGACGACGACGACCACGCTGGTCGCCGCTCTGCTCGATGCCGGCGGGCTCGATCCCACGGTGGTGAATGGCGGCATCATCAACGCTTATGGCACCAATGCGCGGCTCGGCGCCGGCGAATGGGTCGTGGTGGAGGCCGACGAGAGCGACGGCACCTTCCTGCGCCTGCCGGCGACGGTGGCCGTCGTCACCAACGCCGATCCCGACCATCTGGATTAT
>Ga0302326_10013812_pt1 | contig 17107 bp, 13 predicted proteins | sample Palsa_T0_3_FD_202264 | JGI IMG/M metagenome (GOLD analysis project Ga0302326, IMG submission 202264) | Peat permafrost microbial communities from Stordalen Mire near Abisko, Sweden - Palsa_T0_3 | ecosystem: Environmental > Terrestrial > Soil > Palsa > Peat permafrost | place: Sweden: Abisko...
CGAAGGTCGAGGACTTTGTATACTTGGATCCTCCCTACGTTCCGCTGTCCACCACCTCCTCCTTTACTTCGTACACATCGGGCGGCTTTGGCGCTCCCGAGCACGAGAGGCTTCGCGACGTCGCCCGGGATTTGAAGAAGCGTCAGGTGTCCGTCCTCCTGTCGAACTCGTCCTCGCCGTTCGTGCGGAGCCTATACAGCGAGGGCTTTCAGGTGCGCGAGGTAGCCGCCACCCGTCTCGTGAACAGCAAGGTCTCCGGGCGCGGCGCAATCGCAGAGCTCTTGATCACGTAACGATGGCAGAGCTCGAGCTGTGCTAAGAGCGCGCCCGTGATGACCCACAAGCTCCTCTCGACCTCCCTCGTTGCGCCCCTCCTCTTCCTCCTCGCAGCGTGCGCCGCCAGCGAACCACCGCCGGCTCCCCCGCCGGCTCCGCCGGCCGCCGCGCCACCCCCGGCGCCGGTCGCATCCGCCGCACCCCCTCCGGCTCCGGCGCCGCCGCCCGCACCGCCTCCGGCTCCGGCGCCGCCCACGCCGGTATTGACGCTCAAAGGGTTCGCCACGCCGGAGTCGGTTCTCTACGACGCCAAGGCCGACGTGTACCTGGTCAGCAACATCAACGGCAGCCCCAGCGCCGCCGACAACAACGGCTTCATCTCGCGCGTCTCGCCGGACGGCAGCAAGGTCGACCTCAAGTGGATCGAGGCGGGCAAGAAGGGCGTAAAGCTCGACGGGCCGAAGGGCTCCGCGATCGTGGGAGGCACGCTTTACGTGGCCGACATCTCGCGCCTTCGCGAGTTCGACGCCACCAGCGGCAAGCCCAAGGGAGAGATTCCGCTGGTCGGGGCGACGTTCGCCAACGACGTCACGGCCGGCCCGGACGGCAAGGTGTACGTCTCCGATTCGGGCATCAAGATCGACGACAAGGGCGTGACGCCCACCGGCACCGATGCGGTCTACGTGGTCGAAAAGGGGAAGGCCAAGGTGCTCGCCAAGGGCGACGAGCTCGGGCACCCCAACGGCCTGCTCTGGGCGAGCGACAAGCTCTGGGTGGTGACGTTGGGCAGCGGCGAGATCTACTCGCTCGACAAGGCTGGCAAGAAGAGCGACGGGCAGAAGCTGCCCAAGGGCGCGCTCGACGGGATCATCGCCGTGGGTGACTCCGTCTTCGTCTCCAGCTGGGAGGCGCAGGGCGTCTTCAAGGGCAAGCCTGGCGGCACTTGGGACCTCGTGCTCTCCGGGTTGAAGGCCCCCGCCGACATCGGCTTCGACTCCAAGCACTCACTTATCCTGGTGCCGCGCTTCCAGGACGACATCGTCGAGGTCTACGCGGTCCCGTGATCCCGGCATGGTGATGGGCCGTGACGACCGAGACAAGAACGCCCGTCACGCTCCAGCACACGACGGAGGGGTCTCGGGCGTTCAGGCCGGCGGGCGCGAGCTCATGGTGGGCTGGCCGCCGCGGGCCAGACGGCGGCTCACCTCGGCCAGGACGCGTCGCAGCGTGATGGAGCGCGAGCGCAAGCCGGTGACCAGATGAACCAGCGAGTCGGCCGCCTCGGCGACCACGTGCTCGTCGCTCCCCCCGGCGATGGCCTGGGCGAAGCCGCTGGCGCCCTCGCGGATCTTCGTTCCCAGCATGGACGCGTCGCCGTCGCTCCCGCGGGAGGCGACCGTCGCTTCCAGCGAGGCGAGCACGGTCTGGGGCTGCTCGCTGGCCTGCCCCAGCCGTTCCCCGTCGAAGGCCTGAAAGAAGCAGCTCGGCGCCCCCGAATGGCAGGACGGGCTCTGGGGATCGCTCGAGTAGATGACGCAGTCGGCGTCGCAATCGGCGAGCACGCGAACGACGGGCGTCTCGTGGCCGCTGACCCTCCCCTTTTGCCAGAGCTCGGCGCGCGATCGGCTCCAGAAGGTGGCGTGCCCCGTCTCCAGGGTCATCCGGACCGCCGCCTCCGAAGCGTACGCGAACATGCGAATCTCGCCGGTGAGGTGATCCTGGACGATGGCAGGGACGAGCCCCTGCGCGTCGAGCTTCAGCTGCAACTGGGACATCGTGCTCCCGTGACTGCGTGATTGTTTCCGGAGTGTTGCGTCGTGCGACGAAGGTGTCCGTGATATCCCACGCCACCGGTGCGGAAGCAACTCACGGCCCCTGGAAGGACCGCGACCTCACCCGGGCTATGCTCGCCGGACCATGAGCGATCTTCGTATTCTCGTCGTCGACGACCCGTTCACCGGCGAGGCCGCCTGCGAGGTGCCCCTGGCCGACGAGGCGAGCATCGGCGTCACCCTCGACCGCGTGCACGACGCCGCGCGCGCCTGGAAGTCGAGCGCGCTAGACGAGCGCGTGGCCCTGTGCGAGCGAGCCGTCACGCACATGGAGAGGCACGCCGGGGCCATCGCCGCCGACGTCACGCGGATGATGGGCAAGCCCCTCACGCAGGCCCTCGGCGAGGTGAAGACGTGCGCGGCGCGCGCCCGGACCCTGATGTCCCTGGCCGAGAGCGCGCTCTCCGACGTGGTGCTTCCCGCTCTCCCGGGTTTCGAGCGGCGCATCGTGCGGGAGCCGCTGGGGGTGGTGTTCGACCTGCCGGCGTGGAACTACCCGCTGCTCACCGCCGTCAACTGCGTGGTCCCGGCGGTGCTGGCCGGCAACGCGGTCCTCTTGAAGCACAGCCCGCGCACGCCTCTCTGCAGCGCGCACTTCGCGCGGGCCTTCGCCGAGGCCGGCGCGCCTGCGCACCTGGTAGAAGCGCTGGACTGCGATCATCCGGCCAGCGAGCGCATCGTCGGCGACCGCCGGGTCGACCACGTGGTCTTCACCGGGTCCGTCTTCGGCGGCCACCGCATCGTCGAGGCCGCGGCGAGGCGCTTTCTTCACCCGGGACTCGAGCTCGGCGGCAACGATCCGGCCTACGTCGCCCCGGACTGCGATCTGGAGAAGACCGTCGACGGCGTCGTCGACGGCGCCATCTACAACGCGGGGCAGAGCTGCTGCGCGGTGGAGCGGGTCTACGTGCATCGGTCCCTCTACGGGCGCTTCCTGGAGATGGCCGAGCCGCTGGTGCGCGCCTACGTCCTCGGGGACCCGACGAGCGGCACCACCACGCTGGGCCCCATCGCGCAGCCGAACCACGTGCCCGAGCTCGAGGCCCTGGTGGAGGACGCACGCCATCGCGGGGCGCGCATTCTGGTCGGCGGCAAGAAGGCATCGGTCGGCGGGCGGGGACGCTTCTTCGAGGCGACGCTGGTGGCCGACGGCGACCACTCGATGAAGCTCTTCCGCCAGGAGACGTTCGGCCCCATCGTCTCGGTCATGGTCGTCGACTCCGACGAGGAGGCGCTGGCGAGGATGAACGACTCCAGCCTCGGTCTCACCGCCAGCGTCTGGACGCGCGATCGCGACCGGGCCAGCCGCTTCGCCCGGGCGCTCGAGCACGGCACCGTCTTCATGAACCGCTGCGACTACCTGGATCCGTCGCTGCCCTGGAGCGGCTGGAAGGACTCCGGACGCGGCGTGGGCCTCAGCGCCCTCGGCTTCGAGGCGCTGACGCGACCGAAGTCCGTGCACTTCCGCCTCGGCTGGTGAATCCCGCCTGGCGGGGAGGGACAGGCCGCCGCCCTCAAGGATGCCCCAGTCCGTCCACGCCTTGCTGGACTTCCTCGCAGCGGCTCTCGCATTCCTGGTCGTCGTTGCATTGCTTCGTGCAGTCCGGGAAAGAGCCACGCGCGCGGGCGCAGGTGGGATCGCGCTCGCAGCGCACGGGATCCTTGGCGGTGGCGGCGGCCTGCGAGCTCCCGCACCCCGCCGCGAGCGCCGATGCCCACAGCGCGGCCACCAGGTAGCGCGCCCACGATTCCGGAGGTTCGTGAGGGGGCATGGGCAGGATCACGGCAGGGCTTGCAGCGCGGGTTATCCCTGCGGAGGCTGGGTCACCGCCGGGCGATTGCGCAGGCACTGCTCGAGCTGCGGCTCCAGCCCACGCGCGGCCGGCGGCACCCGGGGTCTTCCCATCACCGGCGCGAACTCGCGCGACCAGTCGATCCCGCTGTCGCTCACGCTGAGCCACACGAAGAGCGCCCGTCCGCGAATGTTCTCGAAGGGCACCCCGCCACCTTGCCCCCCGAACCACATGCGCGAGTCGTGGCTGTTGTTGCGATTGTCGCCCATCACCCAGACCTCCCCCGGCTTCGCCACGAAGGGGCCCTGGTACTCGGGAAACGCGCCCGAGGCGTGGTCGTAGAACGTCAGGTAGGACTCGGCGCCGAGGTACTCGACGTAGAGGTCGCCATCGTGGCGCGTGATGGGGGAGTCGAAGTCGCTGTACGACCACGCACCGACACGGCAGCTCGGCACTTCCCAGCCGTTGAGGATGGGGTGACCGTTCTTGGCCTCGAGCTTGTCTCCCGGAAGGGCGATGACTCGCTTGATGAAGTCTTGCTCGGGGTGCTCCGGGAAGGCGAACACCATGACGTCCGCGCGGTGCGGCGGCATGCTCGTCCACACGCGCGACTTCGTGTAGGGGATGGCCGGTCCGTAGCTGAACTTGTTGACGAAGATGTGGTCCCCCACCATCAGCGTGGGGATCATCGATCCGCTCGGGATCTTGAAGGCCTCGATGACGAACGCGCGCAGCGCGAAGGCCACCGCCACGGCCATGAGGATGGCCTCCACGTATTCGCGGACCTCGCTCTTTCGCCAGCGCCCGAGACGCAGGTCGACCTCGCCCTCGGCGCGCGTGAGGGCCGCCAGGAAGCCCTGCGGGTCGAAGGGGACGCTCTCCATGGCCTCCCGCAGCACCTCCAGGTCGTTGCGCAGGCGCTCGCGCTCCCGGCCGGTGAGATCGCGCACCACCGCCTTCTCGTGCCTGGCGAGGATCATCTCGGCCTCGTCGAGGAGCAAGCGCGCGCGCTCGAACGACCCGCGCATGTGCTGCGGCAGATCGCCGCGCAGAGGGGCATGGGCGTGGCGGGCCAGAGGCAGCTGGTGGCGCGCGCCCCAGAGCACGATCTCGAACACGGTGAAGAGCACGATGCCCACCGGCACCGGCTGGGCCCGCACCATGGTCTGCATCCACCCGAGGACGCCGCCGACCTCGGCTCCGCTGGGGGGGGTCAGCGCCCACACCATCAGGCAGGCCAGAACGATGGGGAGCGCGACGAACCACAGCGCCCAGTAAGCGTAACGGAGCAAGCGCGAACGCTTGGGGGCCAAACCGTCGACCCCGAGCGCCTCGGCGGCGAGGGCCGCGTCGGTCCCGTGCCCCTGAGCGTGCGGCAAGCCGGAGACGCCGTTCGATCCAGCCCCGCCCCCGCCGGCTCCGTCCTTGCCGGCGTGGGGGATTTCGTCGTCGCTACGCGGGGGCTCTTCCGTGGTCAAGGCGTGTCACCCATTTGAATCGCGTAGTCGACCACGGCGGCAGGTGCGGCGGCGAAGGGCAGCAGGGCCCCGACCCCCGTGGTCGTGTTGTCGATCACGACATAGTACATACCTGCCGGGACCGGGACTGCACGCTGGTATTGCACGCCGTAACGCACGACGTCGGTCATCAGGACGGGAGACGGGAGCGGACCGGGGGGGCCGTAGCTCAGGTACGCTTGGAGGGCCACGTCGCCTTGCGCCTTGGGCATGACCATTACCTTTACGGCCTGCTGCCCGTCGAGCGTCATCGTGAGGTCGATGGCCCGGCCGCCCTCCGAGACCTGGATGGGACCGATGAAGTCGCGCTCGTTCGCGCTCACCTCCGTGCGCAAGCTCTCCACCGTGACCCGCTGCCGGCCGTGGATGTCGAAGGGGTGCGCGGGCCTGCGTCCGAGGGCCAGGTGGCCGACGTCGAAGTCGGTGGCGCCGTCGTTGAACTGGATGACGGTGAAGCCTTGACCGAGCTCCCCCGAGACCAGCTGCTGGCCGAAGCGGTCGGCGTAGGGCGTGATCCAGCCCTGGAGGAGGTTCGCGCCCGGCAGCTCGATCTGCAGGACGTGGAACGTGGGGGGCGAGACGTTGCGCGGGTCGAAGTAGGCGTAGACGGAGTCGTCGGCGGCGCAGCGGAAGTCCTGGTCGTAGCGGATGCTCGCGGCCGACGAGAAGGTGACCTTGCGCGAGAGGTTGGTGAACGCGTACCCCATGCCGTCGAAGGAGACCGAGAGGTCCCCGTTCTCCATCATCTGCTCCTGGCAGTGCTGGGGGAAGAAACGGCCGATGACCGGCGCGTCGGGGGCCAGGCGGAGGGGCGCGCTCCGCGCGGTCATTTCCTGGCAGAACCGGGTCAGCCCGAAGCTCATGATGTTGCGGCGGAGCGTGCGGTTCGATGGGTCGTTGATGGGGCCTCCCATCTTGCACACCGAGCTGGGTGAGCAGGCCCCCACCGCGGGGGGGGCGGCCATCGCCATCGCGAGGAGGGCGAAGCCGCGAGCAGCGCGCATCGGGGCCGAGCATAGCGTGATACCCTGCGATGGATGACCTCCAAGGTCGCCGTGCTCGGGGCCCGAGCGGCGCTCGGCGTCGTGGCCCTCCTCGGCGTATCGTCACTCGCGGCCGGGCAATACCCGACTCCGCAGCCTGCGCCGGTTCCAGCTCCCGCGCCGCAGCAGGCGCCTCTGCCCTACCCGGTGCAGCCACCCGTTCCGGCTCCCTATCCTCCCCCGGCTCCCTATCCTCCCCAGGCGCCGCAGCCTTACCCGGCTCCCTATCCTCCCCCGGCTCCCTATCCTCCCCAGGCGCCGCAGCCTTACCCGGCGCCCTACGGGCAGCTGCCTCAGCCCTATCCTGCGCCCTACGGACCGCCGCCGTCTGGACCGCCCGTCTACGCGCCCCCCTATGGCCAGCCCTACCCGCCCTACGCGTTCCCACCGCAGGCCCCCCCGCGCAGGTTTCGCAGCCCCGGCGAGATGGCCTACCTCTACGGCGTGGGCGCCGCCTACGGGTTTGGCGCCGGCGTGTGGCTCGACTCGCTGGGGCACGTCAGCGACCCCGGCCTCTGGGCCATCGCCCCCATCGCCCTCGGCGTGGCCGCGCCCATCGGCGGGTACTACTGGGATCGCTACGACGAGTTCAATCGCGGGGTGCCTTCGTCGATCGCCACCGGCCTGCTCCTCGGCGGGATCGAGGGGGTCGCCATCGGCGGCCTGCAGTGGCAACTGACGGGCAACGGCGGCCCCAACACCTGGGCCTTCTCCACGCAGACCTCGGTGACCTTCTTCACGGCGACCGTCGGCGGCGTCGGCGGCTACCTCTTCGGCGAGTGGCTACGGCCCGATCCCCGCAGCCTCGGCCTCATCGCCAGCGGCGCGGGCTTCGGAACGGCCTTCGGCGTGCTCCTCGGGACGGGGATCGACAGCGCCAACGGCGCCGCGGCGTGGGGGTTCGCCGGCTACAACGCCGGGATCCTGGCCACGGGGATCGTCGCCACGCAGTGGGTGCCCTCCTGGCAGACCCTCAAGTACATGTGGCTGGGGGACGTGCTCGGCACGCTGGCGACGACGCCGGTGTACCTCTTCTACATCGGCAGCAGCGCCGATCCGCGCCACGGCCTCATCGCCAACGCGCTCGGGGGCGCCGCCGGCCTGGCGATCGCGACCGCCCTCACGGCGAACCTGAGGGACACCGGCAGCGCAGAGGGGTGGTCGCCGCCTTTTCAGGTGGCCATGTCCCCCGTGAAGGGCGGAGCGGCCCTGAGCGCCATGGGCACGTGGTGAGCAACCCTCCCCTTGGTCCTGCGGGGGAGGGTCGGGGTGGGGTTGCTATTACTTGCTGGGCGCGGGCGCGGCGGACGTGGCCGGCTCGACCGACGACGATGTCGCAGGGTCGGGGGAGCTGGCCGGGGGCGTGCTGCCGCCACAGGCGACGAGGGGGCCCGCCGCAGCCGCGACAGCCAGAAGCACGACGATTGCGATGCTCTTCATGAGGTTCTCTCCGTAGCCAGGATGTAAGGAGGGCGTGACATCGCGCGTTATGCCAGAGCTCGCGTCCCGACGTCAATTGCGGGCCGATCTGCGGTAACGTTCTCCGTCGGACCAAGCGCGTGCCTCTCCTCAAGTGGTTTCCTCCCCAAGGCCAGCCGCGCACCTTCGTCCTCTACAAGCCAGTGACGACGGTGGGGCGGGCGATCGGCAACGACGTGGCCATCCCCAGTCATGGCCTGGCGGAGACCCACGTCCAGGTGCTGTTCGACGGGCGCGACTTCAACCTGGAGGAGGTCGACAAGCAGGCCGAGATCCTGGTCAACGGCAAGAAGAAGCGCCGGACGCGCCTGGTGCATGGTGACCGCATCACCCTGGGCGACACCGAGGTGTCCTTCAGCATCTTCGACGAGCCGCAGAAGGTGACGCGCGCGACCTCCATTCCCAACGACGGCAGCCCCGCGTCGATCAGCGAGACGCAGCTCCACGTCACCAACCAGCAGCTCGCCGGCCTGCGAAAGCTCTACGAGTTCAGCGAGAAGCTGATGATGATGAAGGAGATCGACCAGCTCCTGGAGTCGATGCTCGACGCGGTCATCGAGGTGACGGGCGCGGAGAAGGGCCTCATTCTCCTGAACGACGACGCGTTCTCCACCGGCCACGCTCAGGCGAAGAAGGAGGCCGAGGTCGCGCCCGCCGCCGATTCCCCGCCCATCGTCGCGCCGGCGGCGCGGATCCGCGCGTCCCGCAACCTCAAGCGCGAGGCCATCGCCGAGACCACCGGACAGATCAGCGACAGCATCGTGCGCAAGGTGATCGACACCGGGCGCCCGGTCATCGTGAGCGACGCGCTCAGCGACTCGCAGTTCAAGACCAGCGAAAGCGTCCTCGCGCTGCGCCTCTCCAGCGTCATGTGCGCACCGCTGGTGTCGCAGGGCCACGTGCAGGGCGTGCTGTACGTGGGAAACGACCGGGTGAAGGGGCTCTTCGAGCGCAACCAGCTCGACGTCCTCTCCATCTTCGCAGCGCAAGCTTCGACCATCTTGCAGAACGCCATGCTGCTCAACGCCCTCCTGGCCGACAAGGCCAAGCTGGTGAGCGAGCTGAAGGACAAGCGCTTCGGAGAGATCATCGGCGCCTGCCCGTCGATGATGGAGGTGTTCCGCAAGCTGCAGAAGGTGGCGACCACGGACATCTCGGTGCTCATCACCGGCGAGACGGGCACCGGCAAGGAGCTCATCGCGCGCGAGATCCACCGGCGCTCGAACCGCGTGAACGGGCCCTTCATCGTCATCAACTGCGGCGCCATCCCCGAGAACCTCATCGAGAGTGAGCTCTTCGGTCACGTGAAGGGCGCCTTCACCGGAGCGATCGCCTCGCGACCCGGCAAGTTCCAGGCGGCCAACGGCGGGACGCTGTTCCTCGACGAGATCGGCGAGCTGCCGCTGAACCTGCAGGTGAAGCTGCTGCGGGCTCTCCAGGAGAGGGTGGTCTTCCGCGTCGGCGACAGCAAGCCGGAGAAGGTCGACATCCGCATCGTCGCCGCCACCAACCGCGTCCTCGAGGAAGAGATCCGCGCCGGCCGCTTCCGCGAGGACCTCTATTATCGCCTGAACGTCATCAACATCTACCTGCCCGGTCTGCGCGAGCGCGGCGACGACGTCATCATCATCGCCAAGGCGCTCCTCAGCAAGCACACCGCGGAGCTCGGCGCGCACGTGCAGGGCTTCACGCCGCAAGCGCTGGCGGCCGTGAAGAAGCACCCCTGGCCGGGCAACATCCGCCAGCTCGAGAACCGCATCAAGAAGGCGCTGGTGCTGTGCGAGAAGTCGCTGCTGGGTCCGGAGGATCTCGACCTCGGCAAGGAGGCGGAGAGCCCCATCTTGCCGCTGGAGAAGGCCAAGGAGGAGTTCCAGCGCAGGTACGTCCTCGAGGTGCTCGAGCGAAACAACGGAAACCGCACGCAGACGGCGCGCGACCTCGGCGTCGATCCGCGGACCATCTTCCGTTACCTGGAGCGCGAAGCAAACCCTCCGCCTCCCGGTGGAGTGCGAGGGGCCGCGGACGAATGAGCTGGTCGAGAGCGCGAGCGGATCATTCCCTGCTGAAGCCGTAGGCCCTCTCCACCCGCGCGACCCGCAGCTCGTACGCGCGGTACCAGCGCTCTCGCCCCGCGCGCTGCGCCGCCAGGTGATCGCCCTGCCGACGCCAGGCGGCGATGGCCTCCTCGCTGGCCCAGTACGAGACGGTGATGCCCAGCCCCTCCGCGCCGCGTGCGCTCTCGATGCCGAGGTATCCCGGCACCTGCGCCGCCAGGGCCTCCATCTCGTCGGCGGTCTGCGCGTAGCCGGCGTCGTCCACCGGCGTGCGCAGCGAGGTGAAGATGACCGCCCAGTAGGGGGGCTCCGGGGTTCGCGCGAGAGGCATGGCGGACAGGATAGTATTCAAGGCCACTTCCAGGCAGGCGGGGCATTCAGCAGATACGACGGGCTGGCGTCGCAAGGGTCGGCGACGGTGGTGCTCCACGCCAGCCAGGCAGTCGTTTTGCGAATGCACACGTCCACCGTTTCATCGCCCAGCTTGAAATCGAGAGGGTCGCTGGCCGTGGTGGTGGGGCCCAGCCTCTCCAGGTTCGTGGAGAACTCGACGGAGCTGCGCTCAGGGTAGTAGCCGGCGTCGACTTGCAGTCGACCTCCGCGCGTATTGAGATCCATCGTGGGATCGGCCTTGCTGCTGACCCGGACGCGCTTCTCGACCCGGAGGTCCGGCCTGAGCTTCAGCAACTCGACCCCGGTGCTCTCCGCAGAGAGGAGAAGGAAGACGCGCCCGTCGACCACGGCGAGATTCTTTGTGAGGCCGACCACCAGCCCGTCTGGCGTGGCTGGCCGCTGGACCATGCGGGTGGCCAGGCGCCTTCCGGATCGATCGAAGGTCGTCACCATGACGCCGTACGCAGTGCGAGGGTCGGCCGGCGGACTGCCGGTGTACGCGACCGCGGCGAGGTCTTCGTCCGCGCTGAAGCCGTTGAGACCGTCCTGGTATACCGTCCATCGCTCGGTGCGCTCGACGCGCAGATCCCGGGTCAACTGGAGGTAGGTGACGCCCTCCGGTCCGGACAAGGCCACGCGCAGGCGATCCCCGTTCCGAAGGATCCACGGCTTGCTATCGTCCGCGTCGCTCGGAAGCTCGAGGCTCTTGACGACGGATGCCCGCTCGAGGTCCCACTCGGTGACCGAGAGTGCACCGTCGGTCTTCAGATCCATCGTGGCGACGTAGACCGTCCCGGCGGGGAACGCGGGCCCCGGCTCTTCACCGCGTACCGCGTCGATCGTGTCGAGGATAGGGATCAAGTCGTCGTACGGCTGATCGGGAAGACGAATGACGTGGACGGAGGAGAGCGGCGCCGGCGGGCCGGCGTCCTGCGAAGCCGCAGCGACCGGCGGCGGAGCGGGGAGCGCCTCGGGAATGGAGACGGTCGGCGACTCGACTGCCGGGCCCGCGGCCTTCGAGCAGCCTACGAGCGCGAGGATTCCCAGGGAGAGCAGGACAGTGCGCATGGCTCAGTGTTTCTCCGAATAGTGAAAGACGCCGATGAGGGGATGAACGCCGTCGTAGGGCATCGATGCCATCGTAACGTTCTCGGGGAATTCTCGGGTACCCTCCACCCGCGCGGGAGAGACCACGCCCCACCTCTTGCTGGCGGCCTCGTAAAGCCAGGTCTGTCGTTCCAGACCGCCCTTCGCCGGATCGCCTCCCGAACCGAACGACGAATCGACGACGAGCACGGTGACGTGTTCGTCGAGCGCTCCCGCGCCGTGCACGGAATATCGGTCCAACTCCGCCGGAGACGCCTCACGCGCATCGAACACGATGAGCCGGTGGCCGGTCGTTCCTAGCGGAGGGGGTCCCAGAGAGAGGATGTCCCCGGGGCGGCTGTCCTCGGGCGCCACGCGCGAGAAGCGTGGACGCGAGAGACCCGAGAGACTCTCGTTGATGACTTTGCCGAACCCTGCCTGCGCGCGCGTGACCCCGTGGGCCGAGAGAAAGGCCCGCTGGACGTAGCCGGAACAATCGAAGCCGATGCCGTAGTCGCACATCATTCGCCGCACGCGTACCTCGAGAGACTCGCCCGGCTGCGGCGGCGGCAGCTTGTTTGCATAGAGGAGGGCCTGAGTGAGCGCCTGCACCTGGGCGGGCGTACCGCGTCCGACGACGATCTCTTCGACGCTGGGGATGCCAATTCGTCTTGCGATCGCCTGCAGCTCGTCATGGTGGCCGCGGACCGTCGTTTCCTGCGCCTCGTAGCGGCGCCTGGGCGCCTCGACGAGGGGATCGCTCCGGCCACGTGGCGGCTGCACGTTGCGATCGCGGGTGACCGCTATCCGGAACGGCGCGGCCACCTCCACCTCGACGGCCTCGTTGTCTCCGACCGGCACGCGGTACGTCGGCTTCGCTGCGTCGAAGAATACCTGGAGTCGTTGCTGTAACGGCGTCCCACGGTCCCTCAACATCGTCGCGAGGTCGATGGCGGCCGCCGCTTGCGCCGCCCGAACGAGCAGGGCGGCGTGAACGTCGGGTAGCTCCGGCGGGTCGGGCACGACAGCCGGCCGAGGCCTCGTCGCGGTCGCCGCGCGGCGCCGTGCGTCCTCGTCGGCGTCGGGCGCAGGAGGACTCCACGGGGTCGCCGAAGAGCTGCTGATGGGGTCCACCATGCCTCCCTATCGGGCGGCCGAGGACGGAGTTGCGTGCCAATGGTTTCTCAAGCCCTGTTTGGTGTTCGCGACCTCGCAGTCTTCGGCTCGGTAGCGCGTGGCGACGCATCGGATGCGAGCGATCTCTGGCGTGGCATCCCGCGACGCCGCGTGGCGAATCGAGGCGGAGGGGCGCGCAAGCCAGACGGAGGGGAGCGCGAATCATCCTGGAAGGTCGCGCGATTTCACATGAACGGGCCGCGATCACCGTGGATGGTCGCGTGAGGCAAGCCGAGGGGAGCTCGGATGACCGTGGATGGACGCGTGAGTCACGCAGACGGACCGGCGGATGACCGTGGATGGTCGCGTGAGTCACGCAGAGGAGAGCGGAGTTCACGCTGGAGGCGACATCGTCGAGGGCGTGTGAATCACACGCCACAGCCTCCCGAAGGTCGGCTAGCCTCATGGACTCGGGATCGCGCGTGATGGGCGCGGTGTTCAAGCAGAGGATCGCCGGAGTCAGACGCAAGGGTTGTGCGAGCAAGGGTGATGCCCTGGGCCATCATGCATGATGGATGCGGCCACCATCGATGATGGGTGCCCGGTCCAGCGCGAAGGTTGGGCGAGTGAGGCCCCATGCTGGGGCCTTGGTCCATGATGCGCCCAGGAGGAGACCTCATGGCTCGGACCATCCACCCTGAAGGTGCGGTGAGTCAGCGTGAGGCAGGCACGAGTCATGGCTCATGGGAGGGCGAGTGAGGCCGTATGGCTGCGGCCTTTGTCCATGACGCGCCCAGGAGGAGACCTCATGGCTCGGACCATCCACCCTGAAGGTATGGCGAATCAGCGTGACGCAGGCATGAGTCATGGCTCATGGCACGGCGAGTCAGCCGGATGGCAGCAGGGATCATCCATGAGGGTCGGGCGCTTCAGGCTGACTCACCCGGGTCTCCACGTGGATCTCGCGGGGATCGAGGAAGGACGCGCGCGGATGAGCCATGATGGAGGGGGGGTTGACCACGGCACGGCAGGGGATAGGCGATGAGGATGCCCTGGTTGAGGGAGGCTCACGCCCGGGTCCACATGACTCGGTGCCGAGAGGTCCATGATGGATGGGGGAATCCATGATGACTCGTATCCCCTTCCACGGGGCTCCCCGACCCATCCTCGACAAAGGGTGCACCCCTCTCGCTTTCTCGCGAAAGGAACAACCGTAGGTCTTCGCCCTTACCTCCGTAATCCCCCCGAGGACGGTTGTGCGGTCTGCTGCCTGCATGTACCTCGTTCTGGAACTTCCTTGATCCAGCGTTCACAATCAGCAGATGGAAAGATCGAGGATCGCTTCGCCCGAGGAGTGGCAGCACGCCCGCGGCTGCGCGATCCAGACGGGTACGTTGTCGTGATCGCAAGCCCAGGTGGCGAGGCGAAGAGATCGTGACTCGTTACGCGCTTCTGCTCCGCGGGGTGAATGTGGGGGCGAAGAACAGCCTGCCGATGGCGGAGCTCCGTTCCATGCTGCTCAAGGTCGGCTGCAGCGACGTGCGGACCTACGTGCAGAGCGGCAACGCCGTTTTCGGTGCGAAGCTCGGGACAACGGAGCTCACGAGAGCCATCGAGCACGCGCTCGAGAGGTACATGGGGCGCCCCATCGCCACGACGCTGCGGACTTGCAAGCAGATGAAGGCGACCCTCGAAGCGAATCCGTTCGCGAATGTGGCCACGATCCCCTCGAACCTGTGCGTCACGTTCCTCTCGACTGCGCCGACCAAGCCAGAGGTCGCGCCGCTGTATGCCCAGGACTGGGTGCCCGAATTGTTCAAGGTTGCCGGCAAGGAGATCTACACCTGGCACCCGCGTGGTCAGGGGCAGAGTCCATTGCGAGAGGCACTCTGGAAACTACCGCTGCGTGGTGCAGTCACGACGCGCAACTGGAACACCGTCCTGAAGCTCCAGGAGATGCTCGATGACGATTCGTGATCGACCTAGCTTAGCTAGGCTAGCCCCTAGGCTAGCCCCTCGATCCCTCACGCCTCGGCGACGAAGGTTCGCTTTCCGGGCTTCTTGGCCGGCACGGGCTTCTTGTGACCGTTGGCGTTGCCGTTGCCGTTCTTGCTCGCCGCCCTCGGCGACGAGGGAAGAAGGTCGTCCGCGATCTTCGCGGCGCGATCGGTCTTCTCCCAGGGGACGTCGTTCCGTCCGAAGTGACCGTACGCGGCGGTGGGCTGGTAGATGGGACGCAAGAGATCCAGCGACTCGATGAGCGCCTTGGGACGCATGTCGAACGACGCGAGGATGTACTTTTCCAGGATCTGATCGCTGACCCGGCCGGTGCCGAAGGTGTCGACGCGCACACCCACGGGTTGCGCCACGCCGATGGCGTAGGCGACCTGCACCTCGCACCGCTTGGCCACGCGGGAAGCGACCACGTTCTTGGCGATGTAGCGCGCGTAGTAGCAGGCGCTGCGGTCGACCTTGCTGGGGTCCTTGCCGCTGAAGGCGCCGCCGCCGTGGCGCCCCATTCCGCCGTAGGTGTCGACGATGATCTTGCGCCCGGTCAGGCCGCAGTCGCCCTGCGGGCCACCGATGACGAAGCGCCCCGTCGGGTTGACGTGCACTTTGGTCTTGGCGTCGACGAGCTTCTTGGGCAGCGCCTTGTCGATGACCAGATCGATGATCGCCTCGCGGAGCTGCTTGTACTTCACGCGCTCGTCGTGCTGCGTGCTGACCACGATGGCGTCGATGCGCACCGGGACGTCGTTCTCGTACTCCAGTGTGATCTGCGTCTTCCCGTCGGGGCGGAGAAAGTCGACCCCGCCGGTCTTCTTCTTGCGCACCGCGGCGAGCTGCCGCGCCAGCATGTGCGCGTAGTGGATGGGGGCCGGCATGAGCTCCGGCGTCTCGTCGGTCGCGTAGCCGAACATGAGGCCCTGGTCGCCGGCCCCCTGCTCCTTGTGCAGGCCGTCGCCCTCGTTCACGCCCTGCGCGATGTCCGGGCTCTGGCGCTCGACCGCGGTGAGCACGGCGCAGGTGTTGCCGTCGAAGCCCATCGAGGAATCGACGTAGCCGATGTCCTTCACGGTCTTTCTCACCACCTGCGCGAAGTCGATGATCGCGGTGGTGGTGATCTCACCGGCGACCACCACCATCCCGGTCTTGGCCAGCGACTCGCACGCGACGCGCGCCCGTGGGTCCTGCGCGAGGATGGCGTCGAGGATGGCGTCGGAGACCTGATCGCACAGCTTGTCCGGGTGGCCTTCGGTGACCGACTCGGAGGTGAACTGGTAGCGGGTCGCGGCGGAGCGCGAAGAAGCGGAGACCGGCGATGTGGGGCGGGGCATGGGTGGAGTGAAAACCCTCTAGTACGAAGGTCCAGCTAAATCCAGCGACGTTCACCTATACTCCCCGCCCAATCGCGTGGGTGCCGGCATGGTGGGGCAACGGGTCGCCGACAAGTACGAGCTGAAGCGACTCCTCGGCTCCGGAGCGATGGGCGTCGTGTACGAGGGCGTCCACCTGGTCCTCGGCAAGCGCCTCGCCATCAAGCTGATCCATCCCGAGTTCGGTGACTCGCCCGAGGTGATCGCCCGCTTCCGGCGCGAAGCCCGGGCGGCGAGCGCCGTGGAGAGCGACTACATCGAGCAGATCTTCGACTTCGGACGCGACGAGGCGCTCGGCCTGTACATGGTCATCGAGTACCTGGCGGGCGAGGACCTGGAGGCGCGGCTGCACCGCGAGCGATGGCTCAGCGAGAAGGACGCAGCCACCATCGGCCTCCACGTCGCACGAGGCCTCGCCAAAGCGCACGGCGCGGGAATCATCCACCGCGATCTGAAGCCGGCGAACATCTTTCTCACCCGGCGCGACGACCAGTCCATCCTCGCCAAGGTCCTCGACTTCGGCATCTCCAAGTTCGACGCCGAGCCCCTCCTCGCCGAGCCTACGCTGACGGCGCATGGGACCATCCTGGGGACGCCCCAGTACATGTCACCCGAGCAGTGCGAGGGGAAGGTGCCGCTCGACGCACGGACGGACGTCTGGTCGCTCTGCGCGGTGCTCTACGAGACGATCGCCGGTGAGCCTGCCATCCCCGACACGGGCGGACACATCGCCACGATGATGCGCATCCTTCACCAGGAGATCCCCCCGCTCGCCCGGCGCGCGTCCTGGGCGACACTCGAGCTCGCCTCGGTCATCGACGCCGGCCTGGTCCGCGATCGCGACCGGCGAATCCCCAGCGCCACGGCGCTCGCCGCCCGGCTGCTGGCCGCGTTCCCCGAGGCCGGGTCGCGAACCCTCAGCACCGAGATCGCACGCAACACGGACATCTCGGAGCTCGCTCCGACGACCGACGCCGCGCCCACCGCCTCCCGGGACAGAGCGCTGCATGCCGAGGAAGCGGCCCGGGCCGAGCTGCCGACACTCCCGCCTCCGCACCCCACGGCCGTCGGCAGCCTCCCGCCCGAGTCGAGCGACGCGGCCAGCGCTCCGGCGAGCAGCGACGACGAGCTGGCCATCTTC
>Ga0302326_10013813_pt1 | contig 17106 bp, 27 predicted proteins | sample Palsa_T0_3_FD_202264 | JGI IMG/M metagenome (GOLD analysis project Ga0302326, IMG submission 202264) | Peat permafrost microbial communities from Stordalen Mire near Abisko, Sweden - Palsa_T0_3 | ecosystem: Environmental > Terrestrial > Soil > Palsa > Peat permafrost | place: Sweden: Abisko...
CGCACGCATGCCGCGGCATAGCAAATAGAGGAGATCGCCTTGGTCGGGCCAAATTGAAAATCCGTACTCGGCATAATCAAAGGGATCGCGGCTCACTTCCGGATGATCGCTCGGGCTGCCGCTCGATGGGATCCGGCGTGCTTCTACGATCCGCTCGATAACAGCACGGACGCGGGTATCTTTGAGGGGGCTTAGAAGAGTATCGTTTTGCATAAGAAACGCCTCGCGTTGAGTGAATGAATCATGGTCGTTTTTGAGAGGATGTGGGTCGTTGCCCGGTTCAGCCTCGGGGGCTCGGCCAAGCCGCAAGCGGGCCTTGAGACTAATGCCTTTCCGCGCCCTCGGTCCTCATCCTAACCTAAAGATATGTCTTTGTATCGGTGGGGGGGTAGCGATACGATGACAATTAATGTCGCTATCCCGCCAAAAAGTGCTGATACCGGACAAAGCGCAGGCGCCCGTCGTCGGCGCCAGCAGTCATTGGCCCTCCCGAAGCGAGAAGGCGGAACACACCCACTTCCGACACCAGCTCATGTATTCTCAAAAGGGCGTGATACGCGTCACCACCCCGACCGGAGCCTGGATACTTCCCCCGACAAAATCGATCTGGATTAGCGGCGGCACGCCTCACGCCCTTCTCGTCAAGCGGCCTGTGGAACTCATCATTCTGTGGATCGCTCGGAACGCGCCCGGCGCGCCGGACTGGAGCGGTTGCAAGGTCGTAAGCGTCTCCCCGCTCATCCGTGAACTGCTCAGCGTCTGTTCGCAGCAGCCTTGGGATTATCCGCCCGCCTCTCGCTCTTCGCATCTCGCTCAGGTTCTTCTCGAACAACTCGAAGTTCACGAGCAGGCGCCGTTGGAGCTGCCCGAGTTGACCGATCCAAGAGCCAAACGGGTCGCCGCCATGCTTAGAGCTGATCCGGCGGACCGAAGGCCTCTGGCCAAGTTAGCGGCGGCGGCAGGTGCCAGTCACAGGACGATCGAACGCCTGTTCGCCACCGAAACTCGGATGTCTTTCGGCAGATGGCGCCTGCGGCATCGGATGATAACCGCGCTCGAAAATTTGGCAAACGGGGATAGCGTCAGCAATGTTGCTGACGCGGTAGGTTACGAGTCGCCCTCAAGCTTTATAGCGGCTTTTAAGGATTCATTCGGCACGACGCCGACTACTTATTTCGAGAATATGCACAATCGGCGCGTTAGCAAAGAATGACAATTTACCAGTAAAGAAATCACCCACGTGCGTAAGGCAGTGATTGACACCAATTTCTATGGCGTCGTTACCAACCAATCTCCGCTGCTACCTCTTACTCTTTGGAAAACGGGGAGTGTTTGACCGCGCCGAGGATGCCATCGGTAATAAACGGCTGTTGGCGTGCTGGCAAGGGATAGTCACGGTTGCGCCCCGTTTGGCCCGCGTGCGCTCGCGCGGCGTCGGATTGGCGTGTGGGCCAGGATGCCGTGACCCGCAACTGGTCAGGGAACGCGTCACGGCCAGAACCAGAAAGGCCCGCCATCGGCAGTGCCGGGCGGGCCAGGAAAGGAGGGAGGGCGCGGAATGCTATTGGTTAATTCGATAGGTGCGTTCGCCCTCGTCAGATTTAAAGGACTCGACCGCGATCCCCATCTTCTTGCCCAGGAAGCCGGAAACCCAGCCGCGCGTGGTGTGTTTCTGCCAGCACTATGCGTTTTCGTGCGGCAGCCGACAGCGCCCTCTGTGCTGGTTTGGCAGAGGGAGGTGGGACGTGGCCCTTGAGCCGCGAACGGATGTCTTCAATCGCTTTCGTAATCCGCTCCGCTTCAATTCGATATCCAACTAATGCTGCTTCCAGCAATGACCTATCCATGATCGCGTATCTTAACATTCGTTACGGTCCATCACCACCGCTGCGACATGACCCCGTTGTCTGTAGCCAAAACCTCGTGATGCTTTAGAATCACGCGTTTGGCTTTTAGCCCGGCGGGGCATGTTACGCCGTGTTAAAAGGGTGAGTCCGTGCTCGCATTCATCTTGGCCGTCTCTGCTGCTCTGCGCGTGTTTTGGTGCAGCCGCGGTGCTACCGCGCTAGAAGTGCTGGCGCTACGCCAGCAACTGGCCGTGTTGAAACGGAAGCGACCGCGACCGGCCTTGCGTGGGTGGGACAGAATCTTCTGGACCAGCTTGCGTCGCTGGTGGCCGCGTTGGACCGAGGTGCTGGTGATCGTGCAGCCTGAGACGGTAGTGGCTTGGCATCGCGCGGGCTTCCGCCGTTATTGGCGTTGGCGATCCCAGACGCGCGGTGGCAGGCCACGCATCGATTCCGAAACGCGGGCGCTGATCCGGCGCATGGCGCGTGAGAACCCCGATTGGGGTGCGCCGCGTGTCCATGGTGAGTTGCTGAAATTGGGTTTGACCGTATCGGAACGCAGCGTAGCGCGCTACCTACGTGCCCGGCAGCGGCGGGGAGATCCCAAGCAGCGCTGGCTGGCATTTCTACAGAATCACCGAGAGGCCATTTGTGCGATGGATTTTTTCACGGTGCCGACGCTGACGTTTCAGCTACTGTATGGGGTGTTTGTCATCCAGCACGGGCGGCGGCGGATTTTGCACTGCAATGTGACGCGGCATCCCACGGCAGAATGGATAGTACAACAACTGCGTGAGGCGTTTCCGGAAACTGCCCCTTATCGTTACGTGATTCTGGATCGCGACACCAAGTGGGACGCCGAAGTGACGGTATTTCTGCAGTCCACCGGGCTGCAGGTCAAGCACACCAGCGTGTGCTCGCCTTGGCAGAATGGAATAGCGGAGAGGTGGGTGGGCAGTTGCCGCCGGGAGATGCTGGATCATGTGATCGCGGTCAACGAGGAGCACTTGCGCCGTTTGCTGCGCGCCTACGTCAACTATTATCACCTGGACCGCACCCACGACTCTCTGGCGCAAGACGCTCCGCAGCCACGAGCGGTGGAGCACAAGCCAGCCCGAAATGCCACGGTGGTCTCCCTGCCGCGTGTGGGCGGACTGCATCATCGCTACGCCTGGCGGTCAACAGCCTGAGAAAGGGCGGTGCATTTTCTCAGTCGCCCTCTGCGGAACGAGTGCGACAATGATGGCGGCTGCACGATACCGGTGGGCTTGATTGTTGCAATTGATCGCGTGGCACGCCGCGTTCTGCTAAGCGTTGCTCGGCTTCCTCCAGGATCGCCTCGACCACGTCCGTCCCCACTCCAAACTCGGCGGCGACTTCAGCGGCAGAATGCGCGCGCTGACAACCGATTCCGTAACTCAAACGTACCACCTTCTCTTCGATAGGCCGCAAGGTCCGTAGGGCCGTGCCCAGGCTGTCCGGGCCTTCCCCCGCCGAGTCCGCCGCTGGGTGGCCGTTCGTCATATCTACAGGATAGTCGCGTTCGGCTACAGCCAAATGCCCATCGCCTTTCCATCGCCAGAAAATAGATAACCGGCGCACTTTGTGCTTGCCAGAGCGGCGGCGCGCAGGACATGAATGTGTCATGTCGGAATGTTCCATTTTATTCAACAAGAGCATTGAGGATCTGCGTCGCATCGGGGCCATGGGTGGACGCGCGCATGCCCGCAATTGCCGCGCTCGCCGTCAAGCCGACCAGCAGATTAACCCTATACTTTTGCCAGTTCTCCCAGTTCCGTTGGAAACCACCGCGCAGGCGATTGCCAAGCTGGATGCGCGCTATCCGTGGCTGAAAGGCGCAGAGCGGCGGACGGTTGCCTTTCCGGCAGACTGGGTGACCTACGAACCAGCAGAACGCCTCGATTAACATGGCGTAACGTCCTTTGAGGCGAGCCGCGAGAGCGAAAGCCAAGCTCCTGATTCTAAACCAAACGGAGGTTCTGTCTACGCACAGCCGGGCCGGGGCATTACGGCTCCGTCGACGGCGCAACTGTTCTCGTCCGCAACGCGGCGTTGATGCAGGACCGTGGCGTGGCCTTGCCGTCCTCGCTGAAGCACGATCAGGAGGCCGCCTCCGAGGTTTTCTTGGCGCCAGCAACGCTCGACAAGGCCTGGCGTCAAAATGGCGCGATTTATGATTTCCAGAACGGTGGCTTCGGCGGGGCGCCCGACAGCCGACCGTGGTGCGCAACTTTGGTGCCCAGCTTTGGTGCTTGACGGCATTCCATGCTGGATCTATACTTGATGGCAAATCGCGTTCCACCGATTGCCATAGGAGGAAAGAATGCGTTTTCTGCCCCCCGCGATAGTCATAGGCGCTTTCGCGCTCCTGGTATCCTCGAGCGCCATGGCGCAAAGCTATTCCTGCACGCCCAGCAACTTCAGCGTCCAGACTTCACAATACAACAACCAGCGCACGGGAGCTAATACGTCGGAAACCTGCCTAACCCCGACAAACGTCGGTGGTGGGACCATGGCCGAGCAAATTCAGCTCCTCACGCCCGACGCGCCCAATACCTGCCTATCGACTACAAATGCGGCAAACTGCTGCTCAGCCAGTTGGAGCGGTTCGGGCTACAACCCTGTCTACGCGCAGCCACTATACGTCTACCAGGCAACGGTTACGGGTGCCTCGGGCGGCAAGGCGAACATCGTTATTGTCGCGACCCTGACTGATCAGGTTTTTGCATACGACGCGACCGCCACACAGAGCACAACCAATCCGTGCAACTCCTCGGTTGCGTGGGGTACGTGGTATTGGGTTAGAAACCTGCTCGCGGGCGGAAGCAGCGGCGACTGTTACTCGACGGACGGGCCGGGCGTACCGATACCGCAACCCGGCCCCGCAATCCCGGCAGCCAAAAGACAAAGGAAGATAGTCAGTAAATTTTTATGCTGGGTGTCTCAAAGTGCTTGACACGCGCCGGCCAGGACCAGTGGCTTGCTTCCGTTTTCGCACTGCCCGTTGTGGCGAACGGAAGCGTGTACGTCCCGACTTTCGACAGCGGCGTGCTTGTCTACCATCCGTAGCGATCCGGATCTTAGGGCTCATATCATGCAGTCTCCAATCCACAAATACGCAGCCGCACTCTCGTCGCTTGCGGCAGTCTTCTGCGTGGCCTCAGCGCAGCCCGCTGCGGCGGGCCAGGCAACCAACATCGGCACGCTGACACTGCTCACAGGCTTCGGCGGACCCTACGGCTCACCTGGGTTGCTGATAGAGACCTCTCCGGCCAGATTCGTTGGAATAGCCGTGGCAGACAACGCAACCGCCTTCGAGCTCTCGAGCCTTGGCGCCCTGTCTACTCTTTACAGCTTCCCGGCGAACGCAGGGCCCGGCCAAACCATAGTCCAGGCCATGAACGGAATGATTTATGGCAGCGAAAATGCGGGCAACTTCAGCCTCAGTGCCCAGGGCGCCGTCACAACGTATCCGGCGCCGACTGGCTTTCCCCCAAACATCGCCATTCAGTTGCCCGACGGCAGCCTCTACGGTACCAGCGCCGCGGGTACCGGCCACAACGCGCTCTTGCAGATGACGCTCCGCGGTACAGAGACTGTCCTGCACAGCTTTTCGGCCGCCGAGGGCAGGCCATTCGCGATCCCTGTCAGAGCGCCCGACGGCAATTTCTACGGTATATCCGCGGAACCGGCGCCGCATAGCAACTCGTCGGCGTCAGCCATAGTATATCGGATAACCCCACAAGGGCAGTTGACTACTATCGCCAAGTATCCCGACGGCCGCCCCGATTACCCAGCTGGAAACTTCAAGGAGTACCTGGTTCTTGCGAGCAACGGCCTGCTCTATGGAACGGCCGCGCTGGGCGGCAGCAACAAAGCGGGCGCGATCTTCCAGCTCTCGCTCGATGGCAACTATACGCAACTCTACGAATTCCAAGACTTCGCTACCGGGATTCCCACCTTTCTCACCCAGGCGAGCGACGGAAACCTGTATGGCGTCGCGCAGGGCAAGTACCAATTCGGCGGCCCCAGCTCGCTTTTCCGCATCACTCCGGCCGGCCAATTCGAGACCCTCCAGGTGCTCAACGGCCTGGAAATCGGCACCTGCCCATGTTGGCTGACGCAGGGCAGCGACGGGCTGTTCTACGGCACCACGATGAACGGTGGCCCCGGGTCATTCGGCACGGCCTGGAAATGGAATCTCGGGCTCCCCAAACCCTTGCCAACGCTTAGCGGAACGCTGCCGGATAGCGGCGCACAGGGCGCCAAGGTGGTCGTGTGGGGCGAAAACCTGCTTGGCGCGACAGGCGTAAGCTTCAACGGGACGCCGGCCACGACATTCAGCAACATAAGCCGCGAATACGTTGTGGCCCTCGTTCCCACGGGCGCCACTACGGGGCCTGTTACTGTAACTACGCCCAACGGGAGTGCGACAACATCAGGCTCGTTCACGATCGAGTGACCAGGTACTCGCCACGGTGGACTGACCTCGTGGCGCTTTCCTGTACGGAATTAATGAAAAAGGCGCTCTGGTTTCCGGGCGCATTCAGAATCTCGGGCTCGCTCGGCCCATGCCGGGCAACTCGCTGGCTGCGATTGACAGTGGCTTCAGCGCTCTGGGATACTGGGCTGAGGTGGGTGTTGGAGTCCACCGCTAACCGCCCCGTCGCCGGGGAAGATGACTCCTACGAAGCTACAATTCGAAGGAGCCTACTGTGCCAGGTCCGGCTGCGAGACTGGAAAAAGGATTGGCCAGTGACCGGGTGGTGATCCAAACGGTTCTGTTGCAGCTTCGATAGTCGACAATGCTCGATATGCCCGACTGCCGCGGAAAAGCACGTAACCCCTTGTTTCGAAAGCGCTGGTTCTCCGATGATATTATTGTCCTATCGGTCCGTCGGTACTTACGGTTTAAGCTGAGCTATCGGGATCAACAGCACGGGCCGGTGCAGAACTTCCAAAGGCATCCGGATGGCTCCGCCACCACCGCCAACTGGAGCGGCTACGTGGTGACTGGCGATCCAGGAACCGTGACAGCCGTCAAGGGCTCCTGGATCGTGCCCGCCGTCAGTTGCAACTCCTCGGCCGCGGCAAGATCCAGTTTCTGGGTCGGCATCGACGGAGCGCAGGGCGTCGCGACCCTCGCTCAGATTGGAACCGAGTCTAGTTGTGCTCCAATACCGAAAATCTGCGCCCAGGCGCCATGCTACTTCGCCTGGTTCGAGTTTCTTCCCGACCCGCAGGTCGATATCAAGGGCCTCGAAATTCATCCCGGCGATACCATCACCGCTGATGTGACCTGGACTGGAAGTAAATTCGTTGTCTCTATTTCTGACGTAAGCACCGAAGATTCGGATAAGGCGGATTCGCCGGAGGGATATACTTCGTTATTAGCCCAGGCGGAATGGATAGCCGAGGCTCCGTCCCTGAACAATATAACCCAACCGCTGGCCGACTTCGGAACCATCTCCTTCGGCGGAGACTATACAGGTTTGCCCGACACCTGCTACGCCACCATCGGCGGCCAGACTCAGCCGGTCGGGGCGTTCCCGGCCAACACCGTCATACCGACGACGTTGGTCCAATCGTTCTCGCCTCGTGTAGTTACCGAGTCCATACCGTCCAAGCTTTCGCAGGATAGTTCCAGTTTCACCGTGACAACCTCGACCCTAACCACTATGGCTGTCCTCGACCAAACCACCGGCACCCAGCCCATCGCCGGTCTCATCCAAGGCAGCGACGGAAACTTTTATGGCGTGACTTCGGCTGGTGGCGCACAGAATGGGGGCACACTATTTGAAGTCACCTCTTCCGGAACCTTCACGACACTATACAATTTTTCTAATGGCTCAGCTCCGTTGGCGAGTCTGATGCAGGCAACTGGTGGTAACTTCTACGGAACCACCAGTGAAGGTGGCTTAGGGGACGGAACCATCTTCAGCTTCGCACCTGGAGGCACGCCGACCAATCTCTGGGCCTTCTGTGAGGACGAGAACTGCGCCGGCGGTGGATACCCTAACTCGGGGCTCACCCAGGCTGCCGATGGCAGTCTTTACGGCACGACGAGTTCCTTCGCTCAGGGGGACGAAGGGACAGCGTACCAACTTACGCCCTCGGGCGTGCTCGCGAAGCCGACGCCATACACCTTCTGTCAGCTTCCGGATTGCCACGATGGCGCCTTCCCATCCGGCCTCGTACAAGGCGCTGACGGAAACTTTTATGGGACGGCCCGTACTGGCGGCGAGTATCAATACGGTACAGTTTTTCAGTTGATTCCAACCGCGCCCACGTGGACTCTGAACACCTTGTGGAGTTTCTGCAAGCACGGCCAACCATGTGCGGACGGCGAACTCCCTCTTTCCAGTCTGGTCCAAGGGCCCGATGGCGCCTTCTATGGGACCACGTACCTCGGTGGCCTGGGAGCCGGTACCATCTTCAAGGTCGCCCCGGGGCAGCCCTTGACTCCTCTCCACCTCTTCAATGACACAGGCACCTATCCCGACGGCTCTTGCCCCTATGCGCCGTTGGTGCTAGGGCCCGATGGGAACTTCTATGGGACAACCACCATCGGCGGTCCGACCCTTTACGGTGAGGTGTTCAGGATCACGCCAAGCGGCGTGTACACGATCCTATACGGTTTTTGCGCGCTCTTCACTCAAGCGTGTGCCGATGGGATCTTGCCGGAGGCGGGCCTCATTGTCGGCAGCGACGGAAACCTCTACGGCGCCACTACCGGCGGTGGATCGTCATCATCCGGCGGCACCATATTTCGCCTCAACGTCGGGCTCAAGCCTTCCGTCGCCAATAGCCGTTAGCGCGCAACACGCACCAAGGCACTTTCACTTTCGGCGGAGCAGAGGCGGGCGAGGCGGGCATTGCGCCAGCGGGTATCGGCGCGGCTGCGCTCGACGTAGCTCTGCCCGATCTTCCGTTTCTTGCCCTTGCACTCGCACTGAAGGTAAGCCCGAATCATGGTGCCGGCGTATTTCTCTGGCGTGATGCCTGGTGCGACTTTCGGCAATGCTGTCTGTAGCCAAAAAGTCGTGATGCTGTAGAATCACGCACTTGGCTTTCTGGAAGCCAATGCGGCCCTGAAGAGCATCGTGCGGCGGGATAACGGGCAGAGCTACAACGAGTATCTGCAGGAGTTGGGGAAAGCGGCGGGGATGGAGAATCCGACGCGGGAACAACTGGTGCGGCTGGACCGGAAGCGGAAGAAGAAGGGGTCCAACCAGGAATGGAAGAGTCCCAGTGACCCGGATGCGCGGATCACCAGGATGAAGGATGGGAGCACGCATCTGGCGCACAAAGCCGAGCATGCCGTGGATCTGACGAGCGGAGCGTTGTTGGCGGTGACGCTGCAGCCGGCCAATGAGGGTGATACGACCACGATCCACCAGACGCTGGAAGTGGCGCAGGCAGCGGCGCGCGAAGTCACTGAGCAGGGAGTGGAAGAGGTGGTAGCCGACAAGGGCTATCACAGTGGCGCGGTGCTGACGGAATTACAGGCACAGGAAGTCCGCAGCTACATTCCCGAGCCGGAGCGGGGACGGCGGAACTGGCAGGGCAAAGGCAAGGCGGAGGAGCAGAAGCAGACGTATGCGAATCGGCGACGTGTGGGCGGAGAACGCAACAAGAGGCTCCAGAAACTACGCAGCGAATTGACCGAGCGAAGCTTTGCGCACCTGTACGAAACCGGTGGAATGCGGCGGTTACATCTGCGAGGCCGGGACAACATTCTGAAGCGACTGCTGGTGCATGGAGCCGCGTTCAACCTTTCGCTGATCCTGCGAAAAACCTGCTCGGCGACCTCCCGCTGCAACATCTTTCGGCGCAGTCGCTGATTCCGGATATGGTCGCCGATCGTGTGTGGCTCGGTGGGAATCCGAATGACTGAACCGATGATGTACGATTGCGGCAGGACCAGCGGCATCGGCTGCTTGGGCTCGCTGAAGCGGTAAGTGACGGTGGTCCTGCTTTGCTTCACCCCACACTCTTCAACGGTATCCACCCTCACGCCGGCCACTATCACTTCGATCAGGCGACGCTTCTGCTCCCACGAGACCGGTTCGTCGAGCCGTTTTCTGAGATTCGCCAGGAGGGCCTGCGCGGAGCCTATGTTCCCGGCGATGGAGTCGGCACTCGCGATCCTGCCGCCCAGTTCGGCGATCTGCGCCTCCAGCGCCGCCTCCTCTTTGCCGATCTCGTCCATCTGAGCGTCCAACTCGGCATCGGTCAACCTGCCCCTCCGGTATAAGCCCACCATCCGGCTGCGTTCGGTCGTTTTCTGCGCCAGCAGCCCCTCCAATCGCGTCACCTGCTTCCTGGTCTGGTCCGACCCCTTCGCGTCCGAATCCAACCGGGCGCGAAGCTGTTCAAGGACTGGCTCGGGATTGCGCAGGAACGACTCCACGTCCGACCACACCTGCTCTTCCAGTTGGTCGCCACGGACTGCCTTGGCCTGGCAACGTCCCGTTTTCGAGTAGACCGACGGCGTGTGGGCGCCATTGCAGCGATAGTAGAACTCCCGCTTCCCGTTCGGCCGGTTGGCGGCCACACCGACGTAGGTCAGACCGCACAGGCCGCACTTGATCAGTCCCCGAAGCAGGTATTGGTTCTTGGCGCTCCGCGCGCTGAAAAGAAAATTGGCCCGCAGGGTCGCTTGCGCTTTATTCCAAACATCCTCGGTGACGATGGCTGGAACTGGCCGCGAGATGATTGGCCGCTCGCTGACGCTCCGCTTGCCGAACTCGTGCGTCCCCATGTAGGTCTTGTTGGTGATCAGGCCGCGAACCCGGCCGGCGCGCCACACTCCTGACGTTCGCTGCTTTCGCTTACCCCGCAAGGCGAGGCGATCATCTCGGACGTAGGCGCACGGGATGCGGAGATCGTTCAGCCGAGTTGCAATCACGCGGCAAGATTTTCCGTCAACCGCGGCCATACGAAACACCTCGCGGATCATTTCGGCTTCGGACATGGCCATCCCCGGAATGGGTTCCTCGCAGACCACGAGATGGGAGTTCTGCCTCTCCCCGGCCTTCCGATAGCCGTAGGGCACGATGCCGCCCAACCACGCGCCGGTCTCCGCGACCCGGTTGGTGCCCGCCACGGAGCGCTCACGAATGACGTCCCGTTCGTGCGAGGCAAAACCAGAGAGCATGGTCAGCATTAGCCGGCCAGTCGAGGTGCCGGTATCGAACTCCTCGGTCATACTGCGGATGCGGACGCCGAGCTTTTCGAGTTCGGCGACGGCGTTTAGGATGAGCCGGGTCTCGCGCCCGAGTCGGTCGAGCTTGTAGACGAGGAGTTGATCGAACCTGCCCTGGCGGGCGTCTCGGAGAATCTGGCCGCCGTCGGAGCGCTGTTCCAACGGAACAGTCCCGGATACGCCATCGTCGGCATAGGCGCGGTAGACGGCGAGCTTGTGCAACTGGCAGTAGCGCTCACCGAATTCCCGCTGGGTCGCGATGGACTGCCGCTCTCGCTGCTCCTCGGTGCTCACGCGCAGGTAAACGGCAACCGGCATTTTTAAGCGCCCCTGCCCTCGGTCGCGGAGACAAGGCTGACTCCTTGCCGGGCGAACAAGTCCGCGAGGTGGCGCAAATCGCAGGTGTCACGGGCGAGCCGGGTCAGATCGGAAATGATGATCACGTTGGCCTGCCCCGTCTCGATCGTTGCTATAAGTGCCAGCAGGCCTGGGCGCCGCGTGTTATGGGCCGATTCGCCGGCATCCTCAAAGACGCGGATTAGTTCGATTCCTTCCGCCTTCGCGAACGCCCGGATCGTTGCACCCTGAGCGTTAACCCCGAACCTTGGATCTGATTGTGAAACTGCCGCTACCCGGACGTATCCGACGGCAAGCGCGCCGATCCTCTGAACTGCATCCCGGACCGGATTTGGGTGGCGTTTCAATGGGTTTCAGTCGCCTCCACCACATGAGTCCCTCTGCGGCGGAACAAAAGCAAGGCGGGGTTTGTGCCGCCGGGCGAGGTGGTTTGCAAGATGCTGCCAGGACCCAAGAGCGACCGGATCGCCTCCGCCAGATCGTCCAGGTCGAGTTGAGCGGGTGTGAAGAGCCTAGTCACGGGAGCCGCAGGAACCGGCGATCGTAGGGACGGTACATCGCCCAGCGGCCCTGGATTCAATGGCGGTATTAAATGGCGGGCTGGCTGCCATTCACGTTGGAGGCTGCGTGTTTTCTTGGCTGCGCTCGCCTTCATCGCCGCCATCCCAGCCTGTGTGAACGAGGGACGTCGTTCGAATCGCCGCCGCCGAACTGGCTCTGTCGGTGCTTGTGGCAGCCTCAGCGCCGAAGTTTGGCAAAACATAAGACATGGCCGGTTTTTCAATAGAGTGCACCACGTTTACACTCCTTCCGACATTTCGGGAAAGGTATCGTCCCCGCTTCTTTGGTCCGCATAATCGTCTTCCGACTTTTCGGGAAAGGTTATATCCGCATCCGCGCATTTCTTGACGGTCCAGGGCGATAGCTGCCACATATCAGCTTTCCCCGGTCCCGGGCCTTGCCGCTTCACTACTCCATGGGCTGTCAGGTCCTCAAGCGCCCTCCTGGTCGTTTGCGTCGGATACCTGACCGCCATTGCCACCGTGGTGGGTCCACTGCTTCTGATGCACCAGAGAGGACCCGAATCACCCGCAGCCTCAGCGCCGGTACGCAATCCATGGCCGCCTTGGCAACCACGCGCCATGCTTCGGGCCGGGCTGCCCCAATCAGCGTCACCCCCGCCAGGAGCCGGGCCAGTGCGAGAGCAAGTCGGCCAGGTGCTTCTGACTCCGGGATCAGTTCCACTTCGCGGCTGTGGCCATCCCGCTCTACGGCGCTACGGCAGCGGACGGCTAATGTCGCCAAGGCTATCAATCGCCGCCTTTCATCGCCATCGACCGTTCTTTCGCCAGGGATTGCCAAACCCGAAAACAATCTGCTAACCGCGCAGGTAAGATCCTTTCGCATATCCGACTCGGACCCCTGGTGATCCAGCGCCCGCCCAGCAAGTTCCTCTTCATTGATCGCCGGTAAACGGTACATGACGAACCGCTCACTTATCGCGGCAATAACGGCGTGGTGAGTGTCAATGACAGAAGTGCAGGCTCCGATTAGTCCAAGCTTTCCGCGCCAGTGCAGCGTGCGTCCGCCATCAACGCCAACATGGCGGGTCCAAGACCCGTCGTAAATTTCCCGTAACGCCGCCAGCACGGCAGCGCGGCTATCCCGGTTCATTGAGAGCACCGAGGTGAATCCTTGCAGAGCAGCATCCCGAAATCTCCGATACTGCGCAACAGGCCGCCACTCGCGTCTCGCGCCTTATCCCGCGATGGTGTTGCGCTCAACAGCGACGCCTCAGTAAGCGTGCTGGTCATGTGTACGTGGGGTAAGCCCCCGAGAGGCTGTAGCAACTCGGTCTTACCTCCGCCCGGAGCCCCGATAAGGAGAAGCCAGACCGGATCGCCGGGCATAAGATTTGCCGCGATGGTTCCCAGAACAACCAGCAACGGCGCGGCATCCGGCAGATAGAGCCATCTCCTGAACGTGGCACCTCTTGGGGCAGGACTCGTCTTGGTTTCCGAATCAGTTGGAATTTGGCTCTTCGTTCTTCATTACTCATTCTTCCGACCTCGCAAGAGCTGCCTCGAGCTCGACATAGCTTGCGCGACGAAGGTGCCACGGCGTTCCCCATGCAGGGGTGCCGATATCAATCAATCCCGTCTCCTTATTTTTGAGATCTCGATCCTTTAGGAACGCGCGGCCGAAGAGCCTAGGCGCAACACCGGAGAATGGGCGAAACAAAACTTTCTTCCCTCCCTGGCTCGGCGGCACCCAGTTCTTCGCAGTAATTTGAATGGCGTCATCGTGAAGATCCAGCGCCTGGCTTTTCGGGTAGGGCTCGATGTACTGGACCTCGTCTACGCCAGCGGTAACCAAGTGCCGGGCGCAGTAATGGCAAGGAAATGTCGTCACATACAACCTTGTTCCAATCGGAGAGATTCCCTCGCGCGCTGCCGATAGGAGAGCATCCATCTCGGCATGGACAGCCCGGCTGAATTCCAGCAGTCCCCCGATTCGAGTCTTGCGCAGTTCTAATAGGAGCGAGGTCTTCCGCTCGGTGGGCAGAGACTTAAGTTCCGGAACGCCGGCTACCAGATCCTCAATGATCCGGTTCTGCTCCGTAGTGTTGCTGCACGGCGCGGCTTCGCCGATCCACCTGGCCGGCTTTCGGCTGCCAGTTGATCCCAGATGAGCCCAGATGAGCCAGTTTGGTCAGAAATCCGTAATCCATCATGATTAGGTAAGCCGTTTCGCATCATATACATAGACCCACAACAAATCAGGCTCAACCTGCGAGATCAGATAGAATACACCGGGTGTTTTGACTGTTTTGGGGACCGATTTCGACCAATTCTGAACAATCCTGAGCGGTTTCGAGCGAGCTTTGGCGCGCGTATCGGTTGAACGGCGGGCTTTAGCACTCGCCACCCAGCCGTTTCTTAGCACCAGGGCGGCACGCCGGCGATGCATTCGCGCGCTTCCATTGCTCGCGCTTCCGGGCGCGTTCGGCCGCCTCAACCTTCTCGATGTGCAAAGCGAGTCCCTGAGTCCAGTTGACGATATAATCCTGCATTCGGCGGTTTTCCTCCTTGACGACCGCAGCGGGCGCGCCTGGAATTTTGATCGGCTTCCAATTTATGGCTTTCAGGATCTCTTCGCGGGTAGGCTTGGTGGGCTTCGCCTTTCTGGCTGGGATGCGTTTCATTTCGGACCTCAGTGTATGATACGCCAAACTGGCGTCGGTTTAGTCAATGTCGCCCCGACCCGGCGGCCTGCCGGCCGCCATCGCCAGCCCTTCGCCAGCGTCGACTTATGTCAGAATTGCCTTGCCTTTCACCTGGTTCCGAGTGATCCATTGTGATGACCGCGCAGGACGCGGCACCAAGGAGATTCAAAATGACTTTCACCATCGACAGCGAGAAGAATCAGGCGAGCAGCTAAGCGGAGGTTCGACGAGATGTTCAGGCCGGTCGTCGCCACCGAGCCATTCTGCAAAGACGTGAAAGACCGTTGCCGCCCGGCACTTCCGCCGCATAACGGGCGCCTTGACGTGCATCTATCGGCCAGTCTCGCTAAGCGCATGACGGAGATGGGGATCCGGCCGCCTGGAGCCACGCTCGCAGCTCCAACGCCTGGCCGGCCGCTGAGCTCCCCGGCGTTCACTCGGCCACTGGCGACGCCATTCATTCAGTAGCACAAGATAAACCCCAACCCGACAAGGGAGCGGATAGACGGATACGCTTGGGTGGCCACGTTATCTATGAACCGCACGGCGGCAGTTGATCCCAGTTGAGCCGGGATTGATGACCTCGGCGTCATGCATTCGCTTCGGCCTCAGTTAGCATAACCCACGGTACGTCGTCTTTGAGGCCGGGCGGCTCTGGGCCCGGCCGTTCCTCAAATTCCCAATTGCCATCGGGTCCTTCTCGCAGAATGGCGATGTGCCGCTCGCCAACAAAGTCGGGAGGGAGTTCCTTCACCACTACACCGATCCGGTATGCAATTCCGGGGACCGGTTTGTGCTGCGCCTCCAGCTTTTCCAGGCGTGCCAACAGGGGGTTCTTCATCACGCTCACTCCTTCCCTTGCTGGGTGGCTTCCAGGCGGGCGATCCGCACTTCCAAGTCATCCTGCTCCAGCGCTTTGCCGGCGCGCTCCAGAATGCACTGGGCAGCGCGCGCTCGGACTGACACCGGGCTACCGGGGTCCACCATGATCTTCAATAGCACGGCAACGGCGGCGCCCGAGTTCTGCTGAATGCGCGCGTTGGCCTGCAGCACGGCTTCCCGGCGGGCCGCCAGATAGGCAGCTTTGAAGTCCGGTACTTGCATCCACCGCTTGAGCGTGGCGGTCGAGATTCCGGCCGCTTTGGCGGACTCCTCCACATTCCGGTGAGAGAGCAGGGCCGCGAGCGCCTGCTCTTTTTTCCGCCCGAATTTTGAGCCATGTCCATTCATCTGGGTGCTCCTGAGCTTGTCTGAATATCCTGCCGGCCGCCATCGCCAACCTTTCGCCCTCTTCGATTTGCCGAATAATTGCCTTGCCTTTCACCTAGTTCGGAGTGATCCATGTGATGACCGCGCAGCGCGCGGCACAAAGGAGATTCAAAATGATTTTCACCATCGACAGCGAAAACAACATCACGGCGCATGCCACCGGCGAGGAGGCCGCCGCCACAACCGCAACCCCGTTCGACAGCTTCACCAGCGAGCGGGAACTGGCCGAACTGGCCAAGGCTTGGCCAGCCGAAAGGCTGGTAACCATCTGGAACAGTCTGCCGGGCGTTATCCCGGTGAAGAAGTTCAAGGACCACAAGACGGCGATCAGCCGGGTCTGGAAACGCATCCAGGGCCTGGGCGAGCCCGAGAAGCCGAAAGCGGATCAGCCCGAAAAGCCGAAGGCGGAACGTAAGGCCAAACGTGGCGCACCGTCGCCCAAGGGCGCGCCGGCGAAGGGCAAGGCGGCCAAGAAGGCCACCCCCGCCAAGGCCGCGCCCAAGGGCAAAAAGGCAGCCAAGGCGCAGAAAGCCTCCGCACCCCGCGACGGCAGCAAAACGGCCCAGGTCGTGGCCATGCTCCAGCGCAAGAACGGCGCCACCCTGACCGAGATCATGGACAAGATGGGCTGGCAAAAGCACACCGTCCGCGGCTTCGTGGCCGGCGCCATGAAGAAGGCCGGGTACCAAGTCGAGTCCTTCAAATCCGACAAAGCGGAGCGCACCTATCGGATCAACCCGTAGCATCGGACGCCTCTCCTTCCTTCCACCCTAATCCCAACACCGATGGTCTCTTGGTGCAGCCCCAGGATGCCAGCTATACGCCGTTGTCCAATGCTGACCGTTGTGCCTTGATACGTGTACCTGGACAAAGTCGCGTAGATACAGCGGGCCGTCGGCGACAGTGCACGGTCGTGTAGAACTGAATCCGGTACGCGCGCGTATTTTTCAATGGCGCTCTGACCGGATTTCCCGCTCACTTCCTGACCGGATTTTCCGTTCATGTATTAGAAACTCCTTATACTGCCCGGTTCGAGCGCTTCTGGCAGCGTTCGCAGTCGCATCCCATGCGCCACTGTTTCAACCGGTGATCTCGCAATTCTGGGATGGTCACCGCAAGTTTCTGAAGGTGCGCGTTGGCCGCCTGAACGCAAGAGTCGCAGAGGAACACAGCCGGCA